>FWWM01002858.1_pt1 | contig 44646 bp, 48 predicted proteins | sample 2228351 | NCBI WGS metagenome assembly FWWM01 (sample SAMEA103939774, study PRJEB20133) | metagenome
GGGATAACCCGACTTGGAAAGTTAGGACTTGGGAGTTGAAAATGGCCGTTGAAGACGCAGTGGCGTATTTGCAGTGGATTTGGCCGTGGACAACTCGATTATTTTTGCCAAGGCGCGGCCGGCTTCCGTGAGGCCGTTGTCATCGGCGAGGCCGTACTGGGCGAATTCCCTGAGCAACAGTCTCCCGTACCTCCCCCAGTCGGCGCCGCCGCTTGCCAGTTTTGTCAGCAACTCTCTTTTAGAAAAGGCCCTGGAGTCGGCCAGTCTCTTGGCGTATAAAACGGGCCTAATGTCGGCCTCTACAATCCTCTCGGAGTGTTCCGCCATAGTGTACACTCTTTCAATTCTCGCGTCGAGGAACGTAATGGCGAGGAGCGCGGCCGTTAATAGGCACAGGGAAAGAGCCCTCACCCCTCCCCCAACGTCTAAGAAATACGTGGCGTTTTGTGTGAAAAAGCCCGTTGCCTCTTGTACACAGCTCCAGAACTCCTCCGGGTTTAGCTTGACTACGGATACCTCAACGCCGAGCCTCCTCCCGTAGATCCTCACTTCCTCCACGGCGTTTTTCACTCTATCAGCCTCCGGGTTCACTGTGGCCAAGAGGATTTTGTCCGGAGAGCAGCGGTTTGCCGCGGCCATTACGTGGTGGTAGGCGAAGCCCAGGGAGGATATCAGAATCCGCATATAAAAACATTAGTTGAGTATTATAAATATGTGGAGGGAGGTCGAGATAGAATTAGTCACATCGGCGCCTTGTCCCCTCACAGGCTGGTCCGGGTCAGTGGCATATAAAACGCTTTTGGAGCTGATTAGGAGAGAGGCGGAGCCCAAGGGGAAGATATTCGCACACCCTCTGTACAGGGGGGACAGGCCCATCCTCTCCGGGGTTGAGGGAAGGGCAGTTGTCCTGGAGCCCATGACGCAAGTGAAAATAAGAGCCGTCATCACGGAGCAGGACTTGTTCTACCTCTTATCTGCCGTGTCTAAAGCCGAGCCCACCTCTTCCACATGCCCCATGTCCCCAGCCGCCCTCCGCTTCTCCCCCCTAGAGCTTAAACTGGGGGAGGGGCACGGGTTTGCGGTAGTTAAACTCCGCTTCTACCCAACTGCCTTTATGTTCCACGGGAGAGACGTCCTCTACCCATCGCCGCAGAGAATGGCCTACTCCCTGGCCAAGGCTTATAAAGAGCTCTTCGGCGTAGATATCAAGCCCATTGCAGACAGGGCCTCCACGGCGCTTGAAATAGTGGGGATGAGGACTAAGGCCGTCAGAGTGAACATCGGGGACTCCAGGCTGGTCCCCGCCTTTCTGGGCAGGGCTCAACTAGCCGTGTTTGGCAACGTCGACGCTTGGCTCTCCCTTTTAAAACTAGGCGAGGGCGTCGGCGTGGGCATTTCGAAGGCTATTGGATTCGGCAAGTACAAAATAGAAGAAGTAGTTCTCCACGCCTAATTCCCTCCAATATTCACTCCCCCCCCTTTCCTCTTCGCCGCGGCGAAGAACGGCGTTGGGTGTTTACGACTATTTCCGCTTGTCATTCTCTTCTAAGCGAAGAACGGCGCATTCTTCCCCCGGTCGGCGGTATATATGAATGTAAAGCGAGTGTGAAAAGGAGCTAGCCGTACAGCAAAAAATCAAAGAAAAACTTAAAAACCCACAGGAACTATACACGCAAGCCCCAGAAATCAAAAGATAGTTGAAACCGTAGTCGCTGTAGTACTCGTATATTATCTCGCCATCTAACCAGAAATCAAAAGATAGTTGAAACTACCTGCCTCAAAAGCGGTCTCACAGAGTTCTCCATGCTGTCCAGAAATCAAAAGATAGTTGAAACTTCCACGTCCGTAACGCAGCCTCGCTTCTTTTATCTCTCGGTCCAGAAATCAAAAGATAGTTGAAACAAGTATCCTTAATCTTGATTGTACCCACCAAGCAATGTCGGCCAGAAATCAAAAGATAGTTGAAACACACTCGCCGGCGACGAAACTGCCGCCTAGAAGGTTAAACGCCAGAAATCAAAAGATAGTTGAAACCTGTGGAACTGTTTCGTGTGCAAAAGCGCCGTATTCGGATCGTTCCTCCAGAAATCAAAAGATAGTTGAAACACTAACTCAACTACACAGCCCGAGTCCTTCAGCTTCTCTATAATGCCAGAAATCAAAAGATAGTTGAAACGTTGATCTTGTTAACGTAATATCTAAGCCGTTCCAGTATTTCCAGAAATCAAAAGATAGTTGAAACACTGCAGCTGTCTCGATTTCCTCCGTCAGTATTATGCGCCCAGAAATCAAAAGATAGTTGAAACTGGAGCTTGAGCGTCGTCTTCTAATTGAGTTGGATCATAGTCCAGAAATCAAAAGATAGTTGAAACAAGCAGCTTTAGCGCGGTATATGTGTCGGGTCTCAACAGTATATCCAGAAATCAAAAGATAGTTGAAACGACAAGGAGCAAGCAGTTGAACTGCTTAAACAGTTGCCGTGCGCCAGAAATCAAAAGATAGTTGAAACTGCAGGAGAATGTAGGTGCTCGGGGAATCTATGCAAGAATGCGGCTACCAGAAATCAAAAGATAGTTGAAACGTATATCTTATACATCTCTTTCAATATCTTGAACAATCCAGAAATCAAAAGATAGTTGAAACGAATATCCTCTCACGCTCCACGGGAGAGACCTCCCCGGTGGCCAACCCAGAAATCAAAAGATAGTTGAAACATATCTTCAGATCCCTCTAAACACTCAATTGTTATCTGCTCCAGAAATCAAAAGATAGTTGAAACCTTCAGCTTCAAGACACTCTGGCCTTACAAACCAAGCGGGATCCAGAAATCAAAAGATAGTTGAAACGCCATCACTAACAGCTCGCCGGGCTCGTGTATAAAGCTTCTGCCAGAAATCAAAAGAAGTTGAAACAATCCCTTTTACACGTCTCCAGCTCGACCTTGGCGTTTGCCAACTCCTCAGCCAGTTCTACAATTCTCTCCCTGCCGCGGAGAATAGTGGCTAGTTTTTCGTACATAATTTTGGCGGCTTCAAACGGCTCTAATTGTGCCATTTTTTTCACTTCCTCCTCGGGCATGTTTTTAAGCAGTAGGGGCATTGAGAGGTGGGCCCACTCCGTAATGAACTGCCACCACCACTCTATTGTCCTGCCCGTTAATTCTACGTATTTGCTCATCCACTCTAACGCCGCTCTTTCGGGCGGAGTGAGCTCCCTCCTCGCCACGTTCCTCCCATACTGTTACTAGCTGGAGGTATTTGTCGGCGGCGGACTGGAATTTTATAGTGTCCACCGCCGTAGTGCACTTCTCGTAAAAATCAGTAAGAGTGTACGCGCTGTTTTCAACTGCGCACTTCAAGCCCGCCTCAATGCTTTTTAACGCTAAAGGTGAAGTTGACTGTCGTAAAGCCCTGGCGTTGGATTACTACGTCGCAAAACATATCGGGACGAGGGCCGTGGTGTTGGGCGTCATAATTAACAAGGGATACGTGAGAGGCGAGGGGCTGATATGAAACAGCTACTCGCTTGGTGCGGCCAGCCGTTGATAGAACACATTGAGAGAGTTGGCGATATTGCAGCGGGTAGAGAAGAGGCCATAAAAACGGTAGCGGAGGCCGTCAAGGCTAAATTATGCCGCGAATTAGACATTGAGCTACTGGAGAGAGAGCTTTACAGCACTTATGCGGCGCTTGCCGCGCGCCTTTCAATAGACAATGAGCTCGTAAGGAGGCTTGCCGGAGTCGCCGGCTATTTCCACGACATTGGCAAGGCAATAGGGGCATATCAAAGCAGATTCCCCAGCGACAAATGTGGCGATTGTAAAGGCGTTAGTCTAGCTGGCCACGAGGTCTGGTCTGCCTGGATCGCTTATTTCGCCGTGCGTGAGTCTCCCGATTTAAAAAAAGAGCAATCTGAGGTTTTTGCGCGTATAATTGCAATGGCCGTGGCCTTACACCACTCGGCGCGGAGGAGCATTGACGACGTAGTGCTAGACGCAGTTCACGTAAGGCCTACTCTAGACGACTTAGATCTAATGTTCGAATTGGCCAGGGCGGGGCTAGAGCGCTATGGGCTTAGCTTTAGCCAAGCCGCAAAAGCGGCGGCGCGATATCATCTCCTCCGCTTTTATGACATAACTGCGTTGCGCGAGAAATTGCTGTCGACAGATCCTGCGCCTGCCGAGCTCTTAGTCCATGTAATTACCACTGCAGACAATCTTGACGCGGTGCTTAATAGATGCAATGGGAGAATAGCCTATGTCCTTAAACCCCTCCTTAGAGGTAGGAGAGAAAACGCTGTAAAGGGGCCGGACCCCAAGGCTCCCTAAGGGGGCTATTACGTTACGAGTATAGGTCACATACGTGGCGGAGAGGCTGTGAGGCGAGGGATTGCCGCGGTTCTCCGCCGCTCTGCGAAATGGAGTTTTTACGGCGGTTATGACGAATACCGGCGCCTTCTCCACGAGAGGGTAGACGACGACATAAAGCAGGGGAAACGCCGCCCAGTATAAATACATGAGACCCAGGCGCTTTCTGATCTCCACGCGGGCAATCCTCGCGGCGATTTTCAAAGCCTCTCTTGAGTCCACTTACGCCCGTGCGCCCGGGTTTATAAAGGGTGCGGGAGTTTCCAACTGCGAACTTTCTCCACGTTATTAAAACGCCGTGTGTTAAACGGCCATGGAGTTTTTGATCGAGGCAATTAGCCCCTAGGAAGAGGTATAGGGATGTAGTGGCGCTGGACGGGACCACTTTGTACGTCAAGAGGGGATTGTGGCGTTGGTGGGCCCGGGGAAGACCACACTAACTGAGGAGGTCTTGGCGCTGGACGGGAAGGGGTTACTGCCCTCCTAAGCCTCCGCGCGGAGGAGGTATTTTGTAAGCGCGTCTCTGAGATATTCCACTATTAGACACTTAATTATTTCTTTAATCACGACGCTTGACGGGGATGGCCATACGCCCTATGAGAAGGAAGAGGTCGTTCCGCCCTTTTGCCGCGGGGCTACTCCAGAGCTACTGTACCGCCTTTTAGAGTTCCGTAGTTCGTCACTATCCAGCGGTTTTTAACTTGTCTAATTACCACTACTTTTGAGCCCTGCTCGGCGCAGACCGCCTTTTTCAGCGCCACAGTTATCGCGTCTTTTTTCACCGCCTGCACCACGCCGAATACCGTGGCTGGGCCTACGGCGAGTAGCACTACTTCGTTTTGTTTAAACGGCTCTATCTTTTCGGCTAGGGCCCTGGGGATTGGCCTCGTCTCTACTTCCACCGCCGTCCAGACCGGGGGCAGCGTCCCCGGCTTGCCCACCACGGCCCCCGCCAGCGCGTCTGCCTTCGTCAATGCGGGGTCCAGCCCGGTCATTATGCCAACCAGCCCGCCCGGCCTGGCCTCTTCTACTTTTTGGCCGCTGTATTCAATACTGAGCACTTTAGTGTATATGGGCTGGTAGCCGGGCTTAGGCTTGTCTACCTTCAGCCCCGGCCTCAGCTCTATCTCGTCTCCCACTCTCAAGACGCCCCTCAGCAGAGTGCCGCCTAAGACGCCTCCCCTCAGCTTATCCGGCGCTGTGCCGGGCGGGTTGACGTTGAAGCTCCTCAAGACGGAGAAGAGGGCTGGCTTGCCCAGCTCCGCCTCCCTTTTGGGTATTTCCTTTGCCAGATATGTGACGAGCGCGTCTATGTTGACTCTGTGGAGGGCTGATATGGGCACTACCTTCGCCTTTTCTGCCCACGTCCCCTTGAGGAAGTTTTTAATCTGTTCGTAGTTTTCCAAGGCCTTTTCCTTCGTCACTAAGTCTATTTTATTCTGGGCGACTACCATGTGCCTCACTCCAATTATGTCCAGCACTGCGAAGTGTTCCACGGTCTGGGGCTGGGGGGCGGGCTGGGAGGCGTCTACTACTAAAAGGGCGCCGTCCACTACCGCTGCGCCTGACACCATAGTGGCGACTAAGACCTCGTGCCCGGGCACGTCGAGAAGCGATATTCTCCTTATGAGCTTGGGCTCGGCCCCGTTGGGGCACTTCCCGTTTTGTAAAATACCGTCGCTGTAATAATACTCCTCGCCGCAGTCGTATATGCCGATTTGGGTATAGCCCAGTTTTATTGTCATCGCCTTTTTAATCTCCTCGCTGTGCCTCATTACCCACACCCCGGAGAGCGCGTAGGTTGTCTGGGTCTTTCCGTGGTCGACGTGGCCCGCCGTTGAGACTATGGCGTCTGGGTAGACAAAGGCCATGCCGTCTTTTACGGCACAGTTTATATACTTAACTCGCCGCCGTGTCAAGAACTGAATATATATACTGGGGATTAACATATCTCGTGACAATTGTTAGGCTGGAGAAGCTTCGCAAGGTTTTTGACAACAGAGTGGTGGCAGTAGACGATGTTGATTTAGTAGTCAACCACGGGGAGATTATGGCAGTCCTCGGGCCCTCCGGCTGCGGCAAGACGACGCTCCTCCGCCTAGTCGCAGGCCTTGAGGAGCCCACCTCCGGCAGGATTTTTTTCGACGACCGCGACGTCACCCGCCTCCCCACGCAGGAGAGAAACACCGCTGTTGTGCCCCAGACTTGGGCCTTGTGGCCCCACATGACTGTTTTTGAAAACGTGGCCTACGGGTTGAGGCTGAGGAAGAAGAGGGAAAGGCTCACTGAGGGGGAGATCAAGAGGCGGGTTAGAGAGGTGTTAGAGCTGGTGGAGCTCACTGGGCTTGAAGAGCGGAGGCCTTTTCAACTCTCCGGCGGCCAGCAACAGCGAGTTGCCCTCGCCCGCGCCCTTGTGGTCCGCCCCGAGGTGCTCTTGCTGGACGAGCCCCTCGCCAACCTAGACGCAAAGCTCAGAGTAGAGCTCAGGGAGGAGGTTAGGAGAATTGCGAAAAAGCTCTCAATCACGACAATTTACGTCACTCACGACCAGGAGGAGGCCTTCGCGGTGGCGGACAGAGTAGCTGTTATGAACGCGGGGAGAATCCAACAAGTGGGGACGCCGGAGGAGATTTACTACAAGCCGGCGAATTTTTTCGTCGCAACTTTCGTAGGCCGCTCTAACGTCTTGAGGGGCAGAGTGGCCGAGGCCAAGGGCGAGGCGGTTGTGGTAGACGTCGGCTTCCCCGTCAACGCCATTTCGCCTCACCGCCTTAAGCCTGGCGACGACGTGGAAGTCGTTGTGAGGCCGGAGGACGTATACCTCGGCGGGGGGAGCCTCCGTTGCGTAGTCGAGGAAGTGGTCTTCCTGGGGAGGTACTACCAGACGAAACTGAAGTGCGGCGGCGTGGCCTTAAAGGCAGAGGGGCCGAGGCCCCCCGCGGCGCCTGGGGAGGAGGTGGCCGTGGAGGTGACCAAGGCCTGGGCTTTTAAGCCATGAGTTTTATAAAGTGGTCCACGGGGTTCGGCTACGCCTTCCTCGGCCTATTCCTAGTGCTCCCCCTGGCGTTTATTTTCTGGCAAGTCCTCGCGGGCATAGGCGAGGTATACGCCTCTATCTCAGACCCCTTTTACATAAACCTCTCCCCGGAGGCGTTTAGAGACGCAGTTTACGTGAGGCCCACAGACCCCCCGACTTTAGTCATTAGAGGGCCGGACATGGGGGTGATTTTAAACAGCCTCTGGACCGCGTTACTGGTGGCAACTCTCGACACGGCCCTGGGCTTTATCTTGGCCTACGTCTTGGCGAAATACGTCTTCCCGGGCAGGACGTTGCTGGGTCTCCTCGCCACAATCCCCCTAATTGTCATGCCTTTCGCCACTGCGTATGTAGTGAGGAAAATCCTGGACCCCAGGTGGGGGACGTTGAACTGGCTGTTGACGGAGGTGTTGGGAGTGCCCCTAAGGGTGGAGATCTCGGGCTTGGCGGCCGTGGTGTTAGTACAGACGTTGATGTTCCTCCCAATTGCCTACCTCAATATCTATGCCGCCTTGACGAAAGTAGATCCCACCCTCGAGGAGGTGGCCAATAACCTCGGCGCAGACGAGAGGAGGGCTGTTAGAGACGTGGTATTGCCTCTGTCTCTCCCCGGCATCGCCGCGGCGTTTGTATTAGTCTTCATATTCGCCATTGACGACGTGGCAGCGCCTATAATATTCCAAGACGACCCCGTGGCGAGGAAGCTCCTCTCCTATCAAGTATATTCTAAATTCCTAGACCAAGTGAGGGGGCAGATAAGCCCCACTGCGGCCTTCATGGCGTTAATACTGCTGTCTATTTCAGTAGTCGCCTTTCTTGCCGTGAGGAAATACGTGGGCCTTAGGCAATACGCCATGTTAATACGCCAGCTGAGGCCGAAGTCGTACGCCCCGGGGCCCTTGGGAAAGGCGGCGATTTACCTCTTGGCCTTCCCGTTGGTGATAATCGCGGCCGCCCCACTGCTCGGGGCATTGAGCTTGGTCTTTGCAGATAGGTGGACTACCTCTCCGTTGCCCGAGGGAGTGAGCGTGGCTAACGCCGTTGAGAGAGTGGCGGGGGTTTTTCAAAACCCGCTGTTTGTAAAGGGAATACTCAACACTGTGTACTACGGCGTGGCGGCCACTTTAATTATGATAGCCGTCGGCATCGCCATTGCAATTGCCGCCGCCAGATCTAAAGGCCCGGCGGCTGACGCCCTCGACGCCTTGGCAACAATGCCCATAGCCATACCGGGGCTTGTAATTGCCTACGCCTACTTCTTGACCTCCCTCGAGTTCTCCTCCGCGCTGAGGCCCTTAGATCCTCAACTTGCCTCTCTCCTCGACCCCTTGACGCATCCCGAGATTTACCTCATAATAGGGTATTCGGTTAGGAAACTGCCCTTTGTCGTGAGGAGTATATACGCAGGAATGCAACAAATACACAAGTCCATGGAGGAGGTGGCAATGAACTTAGGCCAGGGATATTTTGGAGTGGTTAGGAAAATCCTAGTCCCGCTTTTAAAGACTAATATCCTAAGCGGCGCCTTAATTGGCTTTGTTTACGTCACGAGCGAGGTGTCCCTCAGCATAACTCTCGGCGTGTTAAAAGGGGTGGGCCAGGACACCGCCATGCCCATAACCGCCTTTATGCGCGAGCGTTTTGAGAGCGGGCTTTACGGCGTGCAAGACGCCGCCACGCTGGGACTAGTACTAGTATTAATACAAGTGGCGGCGATAGCACTAACGACGAGAGTTCTGAAGACGAGGTACGGCTTTGTGTTATAACCAGGGGTAAAAAAGTTTAGGGAATTTGGGAGGCCACTTCTTGGTATTTCTTCCTCGCGGCTTCTCTCCAGGCGGCGTAGATTTTATCTCTATAAGTGGGGTCGGCGAGTTTGTCGTTGATTTTCATGGCGTATTCAAGCGTGAGTTTGACTTGCTCGCCCGTGTCTGGGTCGGTGAAATTTACGGGCTCGCCTAGTTTTTTCGCCAAGGCCTCCGCGGCGGCTCTGTCTATCTTCCCGCTGTTTAAGGCCTCTAACAGCTTGGCCCAGGCCTGTTGTAAAATGTCGGCGTTGTCTGTAATAGCCGCGTCGAAGTAGTACATGACTACGTTCTCAACGGAGAGGGCCAGGGTGTCGTTGAAGTTAATAGTTTTGAGAGTGAGCAATTGGTCGTAAATCGCCTTTAAGTCGGGCCTCTTCTGTCCTTGCGGCGTGTTAAACGCGTTGGGGTTCACGGGCATTCTGTTGATCTTAGGGTCGAAGACCACTACTTGACCCTGGGTGATTACCCAAGCGACGAAAGCCTCTGCGGCCGCCCTGCATTTCGTGTTTTTCACCACGGCGATGGGATCGCCGTTGACGGAAGTGTCCGGCGGTATTATGTATTTAGTGTCTGGGTTTTGCAACTGGGCTGTGTAGCCGTAAAAGTCTATTGTCCACCCCGCGCCTATGTCGCCGGCAATAACGGCGTCTCTCACCGCCTCGCTACCGCCAAATATCTTGCCGTTGGCGGCCGTTAGGGTAATGACGACCCAGCCCTGATCCCAGCCATAGGCCTGGAGGATTATCTCGGCTATTCTCGTATTGCTAGTTGACTGGGTCAGCCTGGCAAGGCCGGCTACTGGGAAGCCCTGCAAGACTCCCTTTCCGTAATTCAGTGAAGCTAAATCAGCCCAGCTTTTCGGCTCGGGCAAGCCCACGGTTTTTAACACCTTAGTGTTTATAGTGATGCCGAAGCTGGACACAGCCCACGCCACCCAGTAGACCTTCCCATCAGGCCCTGTGCGCATCATCGGCATGCCTGCAATAGTCTTGGGTATTTGGGCAATTGCGACTTTTGCCTCATCCCCCTCCAGGGGGAGCAACAGCCCGTCTTTATACAAGGAGTCGAAGAGGGTGGGGCCGCCGCCCCAGGCGACGTCCGCCTGTCCCTGTTCTATTATAGGCCTCCACTGAGCCGCCGCGAGGGGTCTAAACACCACGTCTTTTATCCCGTACTTTTTGGCCACGTCGCTTTGGAGAAACAGCGTCCTCGTGAGATCTAATATATCAGTGGGGTGGCGGGTTAACACCACCAGCCTTTCGCAAGACGGAGGCGTAGGGCTAGGCGTTGGGGACGGCGAGGTTGTAGTGGGCGTGGGCGTTGTGGCCGTTGGCGGGGTTGAGGCGGGGGGCTGTGGCGGCGGAGATGTGGCGCTGGGTGTTGTGGGAGAAGGTGTGGAGGTTGTGGACGGAGATGGCTTCGCGGGAGGCAGGGCGGCGAAGTATATAGCAACTAGGGCTATTACGACGGCTACCGCGATGCCCACAAGGGTTGCAGTTCGCATGAACAATTTTCAGCACTTATTTAAAATCTTTGAGGAGGGGCCATATAAATCATATTAATTAGACATTTAAAATGGAGAAGTTTTCTGTTCCATGCGAACCCAAATAATACCCGTGTTAATCTTGGCGGCGCTCGTCGCCGCCCAGCAAATCTACGTCCCGGTTTTGGCAGATCTATCACACGGCGAGGCAACTAAAAGGCTTGATTTCTGGGTTAACTCCACAGTGAACCCGCTGGCAATATCTGACTTCGCGAAGCTGTATATACTCCTGCCGCCTGGCGCCCAGCCCGACGCCGTCGTCAGCAAGCTAAACGCCACTAAAATGGCCGTTGTGCTTAGAGGCGATTTGTCCACAGTAGATCTCTCCCAGTTTAAAGTAATTATCCTCGGCCAGCCGCCTAAGCCCCTCACAGAGGCTGAGCTCGCCGCATTGAAGAAGTGGTTTGACTCGGGAGGGAAAGTCTTGTGGTGCGCCGCCGACTCTGACTACCCGGCGCAGGGCTCTGAGGAGTCGCAAGTGGCGTGTAACGATATCGCAGAATACCTCGGGGCCCACATCCGCGTCGATTATGTCTCTGTGGAGGATCCCCAGCACAACGCCGGAGCAGGGTATAGAGTAGTGGGAGTAATCGACCCGCCGCCTCAACTGGCCTTTTTGGGCTTCATGGCGCAGAGGGTGCTCTTCCACGGGCCTGGGGCAATTGCAGTGGTCCTGCCCAACGGCACTTGGGTGCCGGCCACGAGTCCCGCCGTTCAGAAGTACTATAATAACATTTTCGTCATCGCCCGCACTACTCCGGCAGGGACTATAGTTGAGAGCAGGACTTCAGCTGACGGCAAGGGGCGCGACGGTAAGGCCCACACCGCTGGCGACAAGGGCGTATTCGCCTTAATGGCGCTGGAGTTTATGCCGAGCGGAAGCGTGTTAATACTCTCCGGCGAGTCGCCGTATGGCGCCTATGAGCCCATGGTAGCTCCAGTTTACTACGGCGTGGCGCTAGACGGGCCGAGGTTCTTCAGGAACTTAATGCTGTGGGCCACTGGGAATTACAGAGAGCTCTCCACAATGGTGTCGCAGGCGCAGGTAATATCGCAAATTCAAAACGGGCTGAGCTCCGTCGCCAGCGATTTACAAGCTGTTAAAAGCGACGTGGCCGCGGTGAAGAACAGCCTGGCCGGGATTCAAAACGACATCTCCGCGCTTAAAGGCTCGGTATCACAGCTGGGGGCAGTTTCGGGACAGGTCAGCGGGCTGTCCGGCCAGATATCCGCCCTCAGCCAAAAGGTGGATCAGTTGAGCCAACAGCTAAACGCCGCAGTGGCGGAGGCCAACAACGCCAGGACTGTGGCGTTTATCGGCACGGCCCTTGCTTTAATTTTCGCCATAATTGCCGCAGTGCTGGCAGTTAGGCGGAGGTAATGAAAAACCTCTTTTTCCTCCTCCTGGCCTCCTCTTTACTCATAGCCGCCTCTATTGTCGACCCCAGGTGGGGCGCCCCGGCCTACGTAACCCCCGGTGGCGTTTTTAACATCACTCTGGACGCCCCGGTTACCATTTCCAGCGTGGCGCTGGCGGCGCCGGGCCTCGACAAGCCGATCGAGCTAAGCTTTAAGGCGTATGGCAACGTAATAGTCGCGGCGGTTCCCGCCAACACTCCGCTGGGGCTTTACGACATTGTGATTAACGGCGGCGAGGCGTACGAGCCAAAGGCTGTGTGGGTGGGCAACGTCACGGGACCGCTCCGGATTATACAATTTACAGATGCCCACATGGGCGTTGAGCTGGACATGGCCTCTGTATACCGCTTAATACACGCAGTGTTAATCGCAAACGGCGGGCCGTACGACGTAGTGTTCTTTACTGGCGATCAAGCCGACGTGGGGGGACAGCTGTGGCACCATGCGCTGTTTGTAAAATACGCCTCCATGATAACTAAGCCCGTATTTGTAATCCCGGGTAACCACGACCACGCTGGGGACGACCCCCTAGTAAATTACAAGCGCTTCGTCGGCCCGCCCGTTTGGTATAGAGTAGTAGGGCCTTATTTAATAATTGGGCTTGACAGCGGCGCCAACGGCTATTTAAGAGACGAGCAAGTGAAGTTCTACGAAGAGGTGCTGAGGAAGTACCCCGACAAGGTGAAAATAGTCCTCATACACCACCCGCCGTTCTACCTTCGAAACTCCTACATAGTGGAGACTTATAAAGGGCCGCAGGACGTTGATAGGCTTAGTAGAGATCCCACGGGAAGGAGGCCCTATTACATCGTCTACACAAGCTACTTGCAGAACAGGCCGGCGTTTGAGAAATTCCTCAACTTAACCATTAGGTACAGAGTGTCTCTCGTGATGGCCGGCCACGTACACAGCGGAAACTCCACTATTGTTATCAACGGGACTTACTTCGTCACAACCAGGACGCTGGGCGGCTCAATTGACACCTCACACGGGTTTAGGAGTTACGTCGTCTACCCAGACGGGCGCGTGGAGGTGGGGAGAGAAGTGTGGACATATAAAAACTTCGCCGTAGTGACGTGGGGGAGCAAGGCGGCTCAGATATACGCCGACAGCAATCTACTGCCGCAGGTAATATCTCTCGACCTCCCCGCCTTATACTCCGGCGTAAAGCCACTAAACGGAAGCGCCGAGGTGGTAAAAGTAGAGAAACACCCGCTGGGGAAGTACGTAAGGTATACAATTAGAATTACGGGCAAGCCCCTGTGGATTGCCCTAGGCGACTATGTCCTCGCCCCCACTGTAAAAGTAGAGAGAGTCCTCCCCAGAAACCCCTTGCCTGGCGACGTTGTGACCGTCGTTCTGAGGGCCGAGGATCCCAACGCGGGCGTGCCCTTTATTGTAATAAACGGGACGAGGGTGCTCGCCTCTTATCTAGAGGAGCAGCCCTCATATATTTACAAGTTCAAATACACGAGGCCCACAGCCCTGCAAATAGCCGTTCCCGGCGGCCAGCCAATCACAATTCAAATAGGCCAGCAGACGCCGGCGCCCACAACGCCAAGCCCCTCGCCGACTGTAACGCCTACACCGACGCCGACTGCGACGCCCACGCCGGCGCCGCCTCCGCAGACGGCAACTCCAACTCCCACTCAAACGCCGACGCCTACCGCAAGCCCGCCGCCCGTAACTACGCCGACTGCAACCCCCACGCCGACCGCCACAGTAACAGTTGCCCCGTCCCCCGCGGGCATCCCCATTGAGGTAATAGTGTTAATAGCAATTGCCGCCGTAGGCTTGGCCGTAATTGTCGCTTCGGCAGGTAGAAGACGGCAAGTGACGAAATAAAGATAAATCATAACCATCATTTTTTAACTCATAGCGCTTTATAATTAAGGCAATTTTACAATCTCTTCCAGAAAAAGAGTAATGAGCTACGCAATGGGGAACACATGCCCGCGATAACATCTGGGTTTGCTATAGTCGTTTTCTCTAGGCTCTAATCTCGGCCTTAGTCCAAACGCAACTAGGCGCTTTGAAACAAGGTCTCTCTCATAGACGGCTGAGAGAACACAGCGGCCACAGCATGGGTTGGTATTTCAGTAAGCGTACAATTTTAAAACTACCTAAGCGTCAACTTATATGGACACTGAGCGGGCGAGACATAATTCTGATGTTGTGAATTTGATAGACAGGGCCTTTGATCTCTTAAGTGATATCGCCGGGGACGCAATAGCAGAGGCGTTACGGGGCGCAAGCGACACGTTGGAGAAGTTTATAATTAAACGCCTGGAGGAAATCAACGAGTTTTTGAAAACGTATAATAAATTAGCAACGGAGTTGAGATCGGAGGAAATGTCATTGCCTATAATAAATCCCGTTGAGATTTCGCACACACAGCCACTTGACCAACTAGTTGAGCTACTTAAAGAGGGTTTAGAAAAGTGGAAGTGGCCGTAGAGGTGTTGTTACAGCTATTAACGAGTTGAGGGAAGTGGTTCATACACCGCGGATATGTGAAGATAAGCGAAGAAGCCCAACTCTCCAACGGTCGAGGGGAAAGTTGATGTCAATGCCTAATGTGAGTTTTGCGTTGTACCTTTGCTTTGTGTATAGACTGGGAGTACGCGAGATTTATTTTCCCCAGTCCGCAGATCCGCATGGGAGTTCAGTGGATTCTTCTGGGAATTGCGCTTGTGGGGCTTCTCGTGTTAGTCGCAACAGTCTACTTCTTCGCCCAGACAGAGGCTCTAGAGAGGGCGTTGAAGTACGCAGAGGCCCACTCCACTCTGGCTGGCAAAATCGGGGCGTTGGCACATTACGACGTTGTAAAGACCACCGAGCCGCTTACGTGTACAGACGGCGTCTCTAATTTCACTTGTTTTCTGAGCAAAACCGGCGTGGAAGAGGCGCTGGGGGCGTTGAGGAGAATAGGCGTAGAGCCCGAGATCAGAGAGCTGGCCGACAGACGCGTAACAGTTTTCGTCTACTCACCGGGGGGCATCGCGTCGCGTCAGTTCAACGTCTCAAGGGCCTGGGAGCTCTCGTGGGAGAACGAAACCGTGAGGCTGTACCAGACGGCTATTAAGAGGTCTTACGGCGAGTTGTTAAAAATTATTGAGAGGGCAGAGGAGTTGTACAGAGAAGGCGCCTTCTCAATTGCCCCCACCGTGGACGGCCTCGTCGTGTTCACCGCCGGCCGCCAGGGGGAGGCCCAGAGGATTTTAGAGGCTGTGAGGCGTATAGACCCCGAGGTCAATGTGTTAGTCGTGCCCATTGCGGCCCCTCCCGAGCCAGCTCCCAATTCCACTATCGCCGGAGGCTACGGCCGCTTTGCCGTGGAGTTTTACAAGAGAGTGGCGGTGGGCATACTTGGCGAGAACCTCGTGCTGTCGCCCTACTCTGTCTACAAGGCCTTTGCCATGGCCTACGCCGGAGCCAGCGGCGCCACTAGGGAGGAGCTAAAGGCCGTTTTCGGGTTTGGCGAAGACCCCTGTGTGCTCCCCGCGGCGAGTCGCGGAGTGGAGGAGGCCCTGTCCGCGTGGCTTCAGACGGATTTCCCCTTTAAGCCTAATTATTTAAATAAGTTGAGATGTATCGGGGCCGAGGCTAAGTACGTCGATTTTGAAAGAGATTACAAATCCGCCATTGCGGCTATTAACAAGTGGGCGGAGGAGAAGACGCGGGGGCTAATTAAAGATTTAGTACCAGCCGACTATCCCGAGGGCTGGGACGTATGCGCCGTTTTAGTCTCGGCGTTGTATTTCAAAGGGAATTGGTGGCCCGATAGATTTCAGCGGGTCGGCAAGCGGGAGTTTAAGGGGGCGGGCCCCGCGGATTTCATAGCGCTTGACTTGAGCTCTTGTGGAGATCCCTCGCTCAGAGGCAGGGCGTCTAGCGACCTAACTGTGGTGGAACTCCCCTTTAATAACACAGAGGTGGCGTTGTACATAATAATGCCGAGAGATCTACCCAGTTTTGTAAAAGAGCTGACGTATGAAAAACTGCGGGAAATTATCTCAACGCTTCCCGACCAAGTGATCCGGGTGGAAATGCCGCTGTTTAAAGCGGAGTTCAAGGGGTCTGTAAAACAAGCGCTGAGGGAGATGGGCGTCGTCAGAGCATTTGAGACGGCCGACTTCACGGAGATGGCGTATAGAAGGCTTTATATAGACGACGTCTTTCACGGGGCATATCTCAATGCCGATGAAAACGGAGTTGTGGCCGCGGCGGCGACAGCCGTCGTGTTCAAGCCCGTATGCGCAAAGGGTGGAGGCGTCGAGGTGGTAGTGGACAAGCCTTTTCTCTTCGTCTTGGCTGACAGGACCAGCGGCGTTATTTACTTTATAGGGCATGTGGTAAATCCCTCTCCCGGCTTTACGCCGACTTAATTTTCTCAACCGCCTCTTTAAGCGCTTGGCATATATCCTCTACGGCGAACTCCTCCCGGGCCATTTGGGCAACGAATAGGCCCAGCACTGCGGGCAAATCCGATAGGGGGCCCACCGCCACGGCCTCTCTGCCCCCCTTTTCAAAAGATAATTTCACCAACGGACCGTTGCGCTCAACTCTCAACACGCGCTCCCCTAAACCCCACTTTTTAAATATTAATCCATGGCGACGGGGCGTCTAGGGGCGCACCAAATTACATCGGTATATCCTCTGTGTTCTACAATGTAAAGTGTTCTGTTGCCAACTCTGCAGACCTTGTCGCTACCAGCTTTAATTTCATCAAAGGCGCAGTAGAGCCGCCCCTCTGCGTCGACTACTTTAACCTCTGACAAGTCTTTATTGGCAGTGATGACCACGTATCCCTCTTGGCAGTAGGCGTGGAAAGGCGGCGGCTCGCCTCTAGGCCTGATTACTTCAAAATATACTACGGCGACCAAAACGGCGATTATAAGCAAGGCTATTCCTATGAGAAACACGCCGATTCTTAAGATGTCCATGTGCATATTCTGCTGTTAATAAATATCTTCAGCGCCTTTACCTGCACTTCACTTCTCTCCCCCAGACGAGCTTCCCCTCCTCAAGGGCCTCTCTCACTAAGCTGTTACCCCGCATATACGCTATGCATACCTCTTGTATAGACATGTAGATAATATTCACATCCCCTGCGTCTATATGTTTCGTCTTAGCCCTGTAGGGAGGAGGGGACTCCGTTACTACTAGGAGGTCAATGTCGCTGAGCCCCCTAACGAATTTGCCGCGGGCCGCCGAGCCGAAGAGGTAAATCGCCACGGCGCCAGCTTCCATGGCAATTTTAACCGCCTCTTCTATTTCCTCTGGGGAGAGCGGGGGAGCCCCCTCACTTCTCTCCGAGAATCCTCTTGACATATTCTAAAACACTTTTAGCATTTTTTAAACAGCTCTCTGCGTCTTTCTGGCGGTAGTGGACATGCGGCGGCCCCCACGGCCACGCGTTGGGATAACGGCTGAGGACGTAGTGGCGATCTAGCTCCTCCCCCGCCTCTTTGAGTTCCGGGGGAATGGGTATGCCGTATTTCTCCGCCGCCAGCAATAAGGCGTAGACGCTGTGAGTCCGCTCGTATCTACCCGCTTTTGCAATTAATAGGGCTTTTAGCGCCTTTTCAGCCGCTTGTTGCGACAGGAAACACGCCTTGGCGTACCTCCCCAGGCGGGCCAAGTCGGCGGCTGCGTTAAAGTCGTCCTCCGCCTCTTCCAGCCAGTCAGCCCACTTCTCCCAGCTCACAAGTGACGGGGGTGGAAAATTTATTAATTTGCACATCCCTCTGGGTAGCCGCCGTAGTCTAGCGGTTAGGATGGCGGGTTGTGGTCCCGTTGCGGCGAGCCGCGGGAGGACCCGGGTTCAAATCCCGGCGGCGGCCCCACGTCTTTACGCTACCTCTTGTCTATTACGTAGAAGTTCTTCGCCTTTCTCGCGGCGCCGATTATTAAGCCCATTAATTCAAGAAATGAGGCTAGCCACACGTCTAATATATACCTTTTCGCCTTTAAGCTACCGTATATATACACCGAGGCGTAGACTGCGGAGATTAAGAGGGGTATTGTGAAGCCGTATAGCCAGCTGGCCGGGGTTGAGAGGAAGAGGGCGATGGGAGAGGCCGTTAGGATTAAGTAATAGGCGTTTTTATACTTGGCGGCCTCTGATATAGCCGCCGCCCACCTGGCCCTCTGTCTTACGAAGTCCCTCAGGGAGTTGGGGCTTTTAATTGAGACCCTTGTGGAGGTTTGAAAAGTCTTGTACCTGCGCTTTAAGAGCTCCATGGCGAAGCGGAAATCCTCCGTAATGGTGTCGCCCATAGCCGGCCAGATGCTCCTCAACACATCCCCCCTCACTATTAACAATTCCCCGTGCATGCCGAATATAGGCCTTCTGAGCACCTCGAGGGAAAAGCGGTATGTAGTTAAGTCGTGGAAATACCTAATCCAGTCTAAGGCGTATGCGAGGGCTGAGCGGCCGGGCCTCGGCACTAACACGCCGTTGCCAGCCACGCATCCCCTGGCTCCGTAATATGCAATATCGCGTAAAAATCGGGTATCTAATGGGTAGCTGTCGTCGTCAAGGAAGATATACCACATGTCGTTTCTGGCGTAATTCTTAACGAACCAGAGAATTGCGCGGTATTTAGAGCCGTCCTCTTCTTTTGGCACTACTATGTGGTTTTTAATGGGGAGGGGGCGGGAGGAGAGCACTGTGTACCTCAGCCCCAGACTCTCCAGCTGGGCCACGGTCTCCGCTAAAGCCGGCATTACCCTCTCATCGCCCACAGTAACTACAACGACGAGGTAGTTCTCCACGGGGGGATAGGCGTGGCTTCTCGGCCTCTTGGCCGCCCCCAGCGCCATAATAAACATATAAAAGCCGCCCACTATATTGGGTATGAGGTAAAACACCACGTAGTCAATTCCCATAACCCTTTTCCTGCCTGGCTTTATATGGCTTTACTCCGAAAAAGTTTATATATTAATGCCGCGGGGGGTATATGAAATTAAGCACAGGTTTAAAGTGGGGGGCTCTTGTCGGCGTTGTTATTGGGCTCTTGCAAGGCGCAGTGGGCTACTTGGGGTATTTAACAATTAAGGAGAAGTTCACTGAGTATCTCTACAATGTCCTCATATCACAAGGAGTGCCCGCAGACGCGGCCCGCACAGCTGTGCTCAACGCGGAGCAGTGGATGGGGGTGGGGGCGTTGCTCGGCGGCGTGATCTCAGGCGTTGTGATATACTTAATTGTGGGATTGGTCATGGCCGCCCTTTGGGATAGGCTTAAAATGCACTGGACCGCGAAGGGGGCGTTGTTCTCAATTGTGTTACTGCTCATCACGCTGGTCCCGAGGTTGTTTGTAACGCCAGGGGCAACGGCGCCGCCGAGCCCCCCGCCTATATACGACGCGTTAGGGGCCGTAATTACTTTCATAGGCCCAATTATTCTGGCAGGCGTTCTCAACGCCAGAGGAAAATAATGCGCTATATTTGGCTTTTTCTACTAGCGGTATTTTCAGCGGCGCAGGGGGTTATTTTAACGCCTAGTGTGGACTACTTATTTCTCGGCGGCCAGTGGGCTGACGTGCCCAAATTCCCAGGCGACGTAGGACTTTACAAGCTGTCTTTTTACCTCGCGGACAAGCACATCGACGTCTCAATTGCCTTGTACGGGTGCAGGGGCGTATCCGCCGAGCCGTTGAGAGTTCCCTCCGCCGGCCCGGGGGTTTTTGAGGCGGTGGTTAAGGTAAGGGCGGAGGCCCTCGGGATATCCGCCGGATGTAATGTCTTGTTTAAGTCTAAGTATTTAGAGAAGAGCGGGTCTCTGAGAGAGGGCATGGAGAGGATTGAATACGTCGATATTACAGTTCCCAACTACCCCTCGCCGCAAGTGGCCGCCGAGGGCGTCTTATACCTCGGGGTTAAGGGGAGGGTTAAGCTGAGGGTTTTCGACGTGTACCACTACAACGGCACTGTGGAGATCTCAGCCGCTGGGGCTAAGCTCTACGGCCCCTGGAGGGCCGCCGGCGACTTGGTGAATTTAACCGTAGAGGTCGTGGTGGCGCCTATGGATTTTAACGCGGCGCTTGTGGTTAACGTGAGGGCTAGAGATGCCCTAGGCCGCGAGGTCTTGGTGACGAGGCAAATCCCCCTTGAGGTGAGGCCCAGGCCTACGCCCATTGTGGTCAAGAGGACTGAGTGGGCCAGGGCAGGGGCGTACAACCCAGTCGGCTTTTACATAAAATACCCAATTCCTGTTAACGGGACGGTGTATTTATTGGACAGCTCGGCCCGTTTAGAAAACGGGGAGGCGGAGATATGGGCAACTGTATACGTGCCCAGCGGGGGCATAACCATACCGCTGGTAATTCAGCTGGACACAGGAGCGGCAGACCGGTTTGAAGTCTTCCTCCCCGCCTACCCAATCGCATCCCCGCTTCTTAAAATATCGGCGGAGCCCGCGGTCCTCACGGCGGGGGATGCGAATAGAGTCTCCCTGCGGATCGAGTATCCGGGAGTTTTCGAAGGACAAGTCTCAGTGTCAGGAGGCGCAGTGCTCGGCCCAACTCCGCTCACCTTTACTGCGTCAGACCGGGCGGTTTTAAACCTCACTATAATCCCCAACCCAGGGCTGGTGACTTTTGAAGTAGTAGTGGTAACGCCTAGTGGCAATTCGGAGCGGCGCGCGTTGACCCTATTAGCTACGCAAAAAACGCCGTTTGAAATTTCTGCGGAACCCCTCGAAGTCCCCGCAGGTGGGAGGGAGGTGGTGAGGATTTCCATAAGGCCGTTGGTTAACATCTCCGAGGCCTTAGTCACGTTCTATCCCGCATCAGGCGCCGTCTTCCCCCAGACCTCTGTGCGTATTTACGGCGCCGCTCACATTGACTTGCCGCTGGAAGTGCCCGCGGACGTGTTGGGCAACGTGGCCGTGGGTTATAGAATCTCCTACACCCTCGCCTCTGGGATCTCCGGCGAGTACGCCGGCACTTTATACCTCGTCGCCACGCAGAGGCCCGCGCTGGCGTTAGAGGTATCCATTACGCCGGAGCGGCTCACGGCGGGGTCGCCGTTTTATCTAAACGTTAGGCTGTACAACTCGGGGGGAGTTGAGGCCAGGGACGTCCGGCTCAACGTCTCGGGGCCGGTCAAAGTGGTGAGGGCGCCTTCTCCAATTGGGTCGGTGCCCCCGCAGAATAGCAGAGACGCCCTGTTTACTCTAATTGCCGACCAGCCCGGCGAGCAGGAGGTGAGGGTTGAGACGACGTACTGGGACAGGCTCGGCCGCCGATATACCGCGGAGAAAGTAGTGAAGATTTTTGTAAACGAGTCAGCAACGCCGGCAACAACAGCAACTGCCACTCCTAAAGAGGACAACGCCCCCTTAGTTTACACCGTGCTCGCCTTAATTGCCGTTGGTGTAGTGATAGTAATACTTGGCGTTAGACGGCATGTTAAGAGATCTAGTTAGTCTGGCTTGGCTTTCAGTCAGAGAGAAGGTCGGGAGATCTGCATTGGCGGCTTTTGGCGTTTTTATGGCCTTCCTCGCGCTGACAGTGGCCTTGTCAATAGGCGAAACTTTCAGAACAGCTATAGTCGCCGCTTTTCAAAGCCTTGGCTTAAATACAGTGTGGGTGTTGCCGCAAAGCGGATACCTCACGGACGCGGATGTCTCCGTGGTTAAATCCCTCCTGCCGACTGCCACAGTAATACCTATTACAGGTGATGTGGGATACTTGAATTTACCAGACGGGACTACAGTCAGCGTGACGGTGTACTACATCCCCCCTGAGCTCACAGAGGCGTTAGTGCCCAGAGCGGCTTTGAGGAGCGGCCAGCTTTACATATCCGGATCGCTGGCTCTCTTCGCCAGTTCTATAAAAATGTACGGCGATATGCCGCTAGAACCGGGGACGCCAGTTGTTTTTCACGGCGAGAGGAGTACAGTGGATTTCATTGTCTCGGGCGTAGTGGACTTGTCGGGCATGCCAGGGCCATTAGCCGGGGCCTCAATATATGCGGACAAATCCCTGGCGCCAGACAGCCGGTACTTCATGATCTACGTAGTGACTGACAGCCCCGAAACGGCTGCGGCCGCTGTGGGAAAGTTAAGGCCGTATTTTCCAGATGCCGTTATATTTTCCCCCCAGACACTGTCGCAACAACTAGGCCAAGTGATCTCTACGGCACAACTGGGCTTGGGGGCTCTAGCCGGAGTAAGCGCCTTAGTGACGGCGCTGTGGCTCTACGACACCATGACAATTTCACTACTGCAACGGATTAAGGAGATTGGAATTATGCGGGCAGTGGGGTTTAAACGGCGCCACATCATGACATTAGTAATAACAGAGGCGTTGATCGTGGTGACAATTGGCGTGCTCACAGCCACGCCGCTCCTTTTCGTAATATCTGCAGTGTCAATCCCCGTGGGCCCTGGGATATTCCTCAAATTGGCCATCCCCCCGTATATAGCCGTCATCTCCGCGTTTATTGTGGTGATGGCGAATATTCTGGGCGTGCTGGGGCCTGCTTATAAAGCAAGTAGAGTAAACATAGTGGAAGCCCTTAGATATGAATAGAAAAGGCCCACGGCGCCTGGCCGTCGGCGCCGATTTAGCCGGCAACGCCGGGCGGGGGAACCCGTCCAGCGCCGCCGGTTTATCCCCCTGTCACCCCCGTGGTTGGGCCACGGAGGCTTAGGCCCGGGGGCGGCCAGACGCCGTGGGTTGTATATAGTAATGTCTTTTTTTATAACAGTAATTTGGTAATATTTATATTATATTGATTTAACAAGTGTACAAGGTAGTATTAGGCTTTTGCCTCCGCCATATATACCCCGTGAAAAACTTATATAGGAAGGCTCATTTACGGCCAATGTATATAGACTTAACCATGGCGTTAAAAAGCGGCATGGGGGTATTCCCCGGGTCGCCCAAGCCGGCGATTTTGAACTGGACTAAATACGACGTCCACGGCTATTACAGCAACGTTTTATACTTCCACGAACACACCGCCACACATGTGAACGCCCCCGCCCACTTCATACCCGGGGGGAAGACTTTGGAGGAGGTGGAGGTCTCGAAATTCTTCGGCCAATTCGTCGCGTTAGACTTCTCCCACGTATCCCCGAGGGGGGTTATTAAGCTTAGGGAATTCGAAGCCGCCCTGCCGAGGGGCGTGGAGCTGGGGCCGGGCTGGGTGGTGTTAATTAAAACCGGTTTTGATAAGTATATCGGGACGGAGAAGTGGCTGGAGTACCCCGAGATTTCTGTTGAGCTGGCAGAGCGCCTGGCTGAGCTGGGGGTAAACGCCGTGGGCCTGGACTCCCCCAGCCCTGATAGAGAGCCTTTTGACGTGCATAAAGTGTTATTAAAGCGGGAGGTTTTGATATTTGAAAACCTCACTAATTTAGATGCCGTGGTGGGGAGGCGGGGGCAATTCGTGGCGCTTCCCTTGAAAATAGCCGGGGGGAGCGGAGGCCCCGTGAGGGCAGTGGCAATTATATGAAGGCACCGTCGACCAGCGCCAACCTCGGGGCCGGTTTTAACATCGTCGCAGTGGCTCACGACGCCTATTTTGCCGAGGCATACACCGCTGTGGGGTCCGGGTGCGGCGTCCACGTCAAATTTAAGGGCTATGACCCAGGGCCGGAGAACACAGTTACCAGGAGTTTTAAAAAGTTTTTTGAACTAACCGGCATTTGCAGGGGGGTGGAGGTTGAGGTGGAGAACAACATCCCCATTGCCAGGGGGCTCGGCAGTAGCGGCGCTGTCGCAGTTGCGGCGCTGGCGGCTTTTATAAGAGAGGCGGGGATTAAGACTGACCCCCGGGCGGTTATTGAGGCCGCAGGCTACGGCGAAACCGCCGCGGCCGGAAGCCCCCATTTTGACAACGTGGCCGGGGCCGCCCTGGGAGGGGCTGTGGTCTTGACCTCCCTATCGCCTATTGACTACGTGAAGTTCTCGCCGCGCTTGATTTTTGTAGTGGGAGTCCCCGAGGTGCCCCCCATGCCGAATAAGACTAAAGTCATGAGGGAGGTGTTGCCCAAGTCGGTGGAGTTTAAAACTTATGTCAGACAGACGGCGAGAGTCGCCTCTTTAATTGCCGGCCTCGCCCTGTCGGATCCGCGGCTCGTGGCCAGGGGTATGGAAGACGAAGTAGTAGAGGCGGCGAGGGCCCCATACGTGCCGGGTTACGCCCGGGTGAGGAAATACGCCTTTGAGGCGGGGGCTCTCGGCGTCTCTCTCTCTGGGGCGGGCCCCTCAGTTATAGCGTTAGTCAACGAGAAGGAGGCTGAGGCTGTGAGGGACGCAGTGTTAAGGGCATATGCAGAGGAGGGGCTGAGGGCTGAGGTAAAAATCGCGTCTATTACAGAGGGCGCCTTGGCTAGTCTATAAAAACGACGTCTAGGCCAGCGGCAGTTTTAATTTTTAAAAAATACCTGTCCTTTGTAATCAGCGGGAGGCCGTAGGCAACAGCCGTGGCGGCAATAAAAACGTCGTTATCACTAACAACAACGCCTCTCGCCTTTAAAGACGCGAAGATCTCGGCGGCGCGTTCAATAACTTTATTAGTTAAGCCGAGGACTGAGAACGCCTCCTCTAGCCTCTCCTTGTAAAAATGCCTATCCCTTTTGTACCGGATATATTCATATATTGAAATAACTGAGAGGTAGGGGTCTTTGGGCAAAAGGGAGAGCCTCCCCTTGTCTAAAATCTCTATTAAAACGCTGGTGTCTAGGAGTGCTCTCTGGGAAGCCCCCATTTCTTCCTGTCCTCTAGCAACTCCTCCACTGTTGTAAAGCCCTCCGCCCGGTTTTTTCAATTATTTCAAGTATAGCAATTCTCCTCTTTAACTCTCTGTACTCTTGTAGAATTTTGCTAATGGCCTCCTCCATGGTCTTAGCCGCTAGCCTCTCCTTCTCGCTGAGAAGCTCTTGCCACAGTTTTTTCGAAACGGCTATTGTGGTCTTCTCCACGGCAATGTATTATTATAAAGTTATAAAATTAACGCACAACAAGGCCCTCGGCTGTGCACTCCAGCCTACCGCTGGGGGCGAGCTGCAGGGGGTTTCTCAAACGCTGGGGGAAGTACTCTTTGTATTTTTCAAACTCATCCACGTCTAACACTTTTTCCACGCCTCCGGCGTATGTCTTGTCCACAAGGAGGTCGATGTATATCACTCGCCGGCCCCACTCGGGCGTTGTGTTTATATTGATATAAGTCCCCACGACGTTGTTAGAGCCGTCGTAATAAGTGTGGACTACATAATTGGCGTCGCGGGGGATGCACGTCAAGGCGTAAAACCCCCTTTCTATCCTCACGCCAATTCCGTCTAAAACGCCGCCGGGCTTTAAAGGCCTTTTCACCACTAAGACCCCGTTTTTCACTCCTAGGGCCTCTCCCTTCATTTTCACCACCTCGCCCCAGGGCTTGACGTGGTAAATAAGCACGGGGCCTCTGGAGAGGAACTCAACGGCTTTTTCGTAAACATCAGCGCCTGTGTAGTCTAGGAGATCTAGGCACTTCCCCAGGCCCTGTGCTCTTAAGGCGTGGTGACCCCTCACCGTGGGCACCGCCGAGGCCCTGGCGGAGTCTAAAACCTCTTTAGAGCGTCTATCGAATAAAACAACGGCGAAGCAATTCCCCCTCCTCAACACAGCCCCAGGAGGCCCGCCATGTGACAGCTGTAATAACTCCCGGTAGAGGACCTCCGCCTCTTTTATAATCTGCTCCTCGTCGGCGTATTTCGCAGAGGATTTAAACCTGAGGCCTATTGAGGCGTATTGTTTCAGCCTAGTCTCCGCCAAAATGCCCAGCCTCAGCCTATCCTCCTGGGGGATGTGCTCGCTGAAAGTCACTCTGCCTGACGTGTTAAGCTCCACGTAATCCCCCTCAACTGCTATTTCGGGGGCGGCGACTCCGCTCACAGGCCCAACGGGGGGCTTCACCACTGTGAACACGCCAGTGCCTCCCGGCGTTAAGACGTAGCGTGCAGGCACTTTAAACACCTCGCCGCGTGGGCCCTCCACCTCGTGCTCCCCCACGGCCTTCCCGGAGAACACCTCTTTTACGCCGGCTCTGGCCCTGGCCACTATTGGGTCTAGGGACTCCCCAAGTCTTTGGAGAAAGGACTCAAAGGCCTCGCACTTCCCCAGCACCACGACGCCAGTTTTCGACTCGTGGTCTTTAACTGTGAGGTCGGGAGGCGAGTAGTCGGCTTCTATTTGAAACCGCTGGAGGATTTTGCCAGTTGGCTGTACAATTTTAAACCCCCACTCAAGCGCTAGTTTTGTAAGCGCAGTGGCGAAGATCCCCCTTATACGGACTTTGTACACGTATATTGAGACGGGTGTTTTTTAAGTCCTCAGCCGCCGTAGGGCCTCCTCCCAAGTCTCCCCCACGTCGAGGAGCTCCACATATCTACGTGCCAAGTCCCGCCTGGCCCTCTCCTCATTATATATAGGGACGCCTTCTAATATTGAGAGCAACAGCGCAGGGGGTGCGGCGTCTATATCCACGACGTCTACTTGATTGTAGTCCAGCCCAAGCCCTTCGGCGACGTCAGCTACTAGTTTCGCTAAACTCCACAAGCCCTTTTCAGTCGTGAACTTCACCGCTAAATCTACGTCGCGGCCGCACCCCCTCTTTGCGAGAGAGCCGAAAACTACTGCGTAATCCACTCCGTGTTTTTCAAACACAGGCGCAAGGCCGCCCAGTTCTTCAATACATGGATCCCCAGGCAACTTTGACTCAATGGCCTCGAGGACTCTGGGCATTGTATTCACAATTTCTCTGAAGGCCTCCATTTCCTTCTTTTCCTCAAGGTGGTAGTATCTGTGGACAATTATATTGCGAAAGGCGACAAGGCCTCTTAAAAACTCCTCATATCCGCCTATTTTTCGGGCGAGAAATAGCGCCAAGTCTCTATACGTCGCGGGCTTCTCGCCTTTCTCAAACGCAATCCACATCGCCGCTAGATCGAGCGTAGACTGCGCCACTAACTCCGCCAATCTCTCAAGGGCAAATATATCGCCTCCTGTCTGAAGTCTTTGAGCCAGCAGTTCTAGATATTTGTAAATTCGCGACAGCTGCTCCCTCAAGTGCACAGAGATAACATGTAATGTATATTAAGACGTTACCGCGGCTTGTGGATCAACGCGCGCCGTCATATAACGTAGTAATAAATAAATATCCTATTAAGATTATACATGGTTAAAGTGGTTAAGAGAGATGGAAGAGTTGAGGAGTTTATCCCTGAGAAAATTGTTGTCAGCGTTCTAAAAGCAGGCGCGCCGGTGGACGTGGCTAGGAGAATTGCGCGTAAAATTGAGTGTATGGTAATGGATAGGGAAAACGTAACAGCCAAAGAGCTGACTAAGATGATACTCTCAGAGCTTAGGGCGGTGAACGAGGAGTGGTACCGCAATTGGATTGTCTTCGACATGGCCGTTAAGAAGAGGCGGACGGAGGAGGAGCTCAAGTAACCTCCACTTTTTAATGTGGAAATCGGGATAGTTATGAGACTGAAGGGACGGAATATCGCCATTGTTGGGGTGGGTCCCGGGCTGGGGTCGGCCGTGGTTTACATGGCCTTAAGAGAGGGGGCGGCGGTGTATGCCTTTGCCAGAAGCGCCGAGTTTCTTGAGAGACTTAAGGCGGAGTACTCAAAATACGGCGTGTTGCACGTCTCTCCCAAGGACTTCTCCCGGCTGGAAGAGGCCGAGAGGGCGAGAGAGGAGGTGCGGCGCGTATTTCCAGAGCTCCACGGCTTGGTGGTGACGGCCGGGTGCTACACGTCTCAGCCAGTGGAGGAGCTGGGCGAGGCTGAGCTGGAGGATATGCTGAACAAAAACTTAAAGGCGCATATATACGCCGTGAGGGCCTTCCTGCCCCTAATGGGGAGGGGATCCTCAATTGTGCTAATATCGTCTGTGGGCGGCGCCTACAAGGCCTGGCCTAGGCATGTGGCCTACGTCGCCGCGAAAGCCGCCGCGGCCAGAGCGGCGGAGGCGCTGGCGGCTGAGCTGTTGGAGAGGGGAATTAGGGTAAACGCCGTGGCGCCGGGCGGCATGGCTAAAGACTTCCAGCCGGGGAGGAGCTATACAGTGGCACTGGGAGCCCCGCAAGCCCCGCCTGAGGAGGTCGCCAAAGTGGTGATATGGCTTTTAACAGACGAGGCAAGCTGGGTCACAGGTGCCGTGATACCAGCCGACGGCGGCAGGAGGCTGTTATAAACGCGCCTCATATGCGGCTTTTGAGCAGCCTCAAATTCCCATCTCTAATCTCGTAAACCTGCTCCGAGGAGTCGGCCTCTGGGGGGTAGTGGGTTGTCCAGACGACTAGTGATTTTTTCGCGTACTCATTTAAATACTCCAAGAGGCCTTGCCTTTTGCCGGGGTCTAAATAGGCGGTGGGCTCGTCGAGCAGGGCTATTTGAGGCTTACACGCGAGCACTCTGGCCACAGTGAGCAGTTTTTTATAACCGCCCGACAAGCCCTTCGCCTTGTGCCGCATTAAGCCTTTGAGGCCGAGCGCCTCTAAAACGTCGTCGTCGTTGCATATTAAATTCTGTTCCACAGTGCCCGAATAGACCAGTGGCTCTTGGTGGGCATATAAGACGCGGCCTCTGTGTTTAACCCGGGCCTCCCGCCAAGGCGCGCCGAGGATGTACACCTCGCCCTCGCTAGGCTCTGTCAACATGGCGAATATTTTCAACAAAGTGGTCTTGCCGGAGCCGTTGGGGCCCACTAAGGCCACGAGGCCTCTCTGCGGCAAGTCAATGTACACGTTTTTAAAAACGTAGACGTCGTTGTACCTCTTGCCTAAGGCTACGGCCTTGATCATCCCCTATACCGAAATCCCAGCGCCGTCACAACCGCGCTAATAGCCACTGATATTGCCAAGAGCACTACGCCCAGTTGAATTGCGGCGTCCCAATTGCCCAGCATAGTCTCGTGGGCAATTGCAGTGGTTAAAACCCTTGTTCTATACCGAATATCCCCCCCGAGCATAAGGGCTAAGCCCAGCTCTCCCACTGCCCTTCCGTACGCCGCGGCGGCCGCGCCGGCTATACCCCCAGCCGCCTCTCTGAAATATATCGAGGCTTTCTTAAGCGCGGAGAGGTTAAACATCGCCGCCAGTTCTTTAATTCTGGGGTCCACCGCCTCTAACGCCGTTAGTACGTAGGCTATGTATAGGGGCAAGATTAAGAAAACGTGGCCGATAACCACTGCGTCTAGCGTATAGAGCAAGTTCAGCCAGCCGAAAGGCCCCGACCTGCTCAATAAAAGGTATAAGAGGAGGCCCAGGAGGACTGTGGGCATGCCTATGAGGCCGTTAAAGGCCATTTTAAAAACAAGCGCCGTCCTCCCGCCCCTTAGGTGTAAAAACAGAGCTATTGGAGTCCCCACTAACGCGGAGATAAAGACAGGGATTGTGGACACATAAAGCGTGTTTAGGACAATGCCGATCAGCTCATCGCTCAACACAGCTAGGGCCGAATATAGCTGTTTTTATCCACTCCATCGCTTTGGGATCAGCCTTGTTTATAGGAGTAAAGAGGGAAACGCCGTTGATGGTTAAGTTGCCAATCACCTCCAGCCCCCTGGTCTTCATGTACTGCGCCATGAGCCTAGTGGCATTTGAAAGCTTAACAATTGAAAAGCTGTAGATATTTATTAAATCCGGAGCCGCCTGCACTATCACGTCCAGTTGCGGCAACTTGTCCCTATACCTCAGCCAAGTCCCCGTGTCTGACAGAGTATAGGCACTTTTCTCATTGGCCAAGAGGAGGGTATGGCCCATGCCCGCCCCCGCCGAGATGTACCAAGTGTCGTTTTTTGGATCAGGCTCTCTCCCAATTGCCCTTCTCCAAAGGGATAGTTCCATTAAATGAGTGCCGGAGCGGTCCCCCCTGGAGACAAACGGGGCCTTGGCCTCTGCAATTCGCCTAAACGCCTCCGTTGCTGTTAAGCTCTTGGCGCCGGCAGGGTCGTCCCTCGGCCCCACAATTATAAAGAAGTTGTACGCAATAACGTCTCTGCACTTCAAAGTCCCGTTTTCGAGATACTGTTTTTCTAAAGACGGGGCGTGGACTATAACCACGTCCACATCCCCCCTTGCCGCCATTGCCAAGGCCTGCCCAGTGCCCACTGCCGTGTATCTAACCTCTATGTTATACCCCCTGGACGCCGCCCATTTCTCAAAATCTGGGATTAACACGTCGAGAAGCCCGGTGTCTTTTACGCTAGTGGTTGTGGCCATGTATAGCACGATTTTCTGCGGCGTTGTCGTTGAGGTGGAGGCTTGGGCCATAGGCGTTTGGGTCATAGGCGCTTGTGGTCTGGGAATGGCCAGAAGCGCCGCTACGGCGACTATGGCGACGATAATTATTATCAGATATCCTATTTTGGACATATAGAGTTAATAACCGCGTCCTTAAATAGTTTTTGTGGAGTTCAAGCCCGACTTTAAAGTGGTGGCGGGAGGCGTGGAGCTGGGAATGAAGTTTTTTAAGACGTTACTCGCCGTTGAGATCACAGGCTCTATCTCCGGGGCGGCCAGAACAGTGGGAATGCCCTACACCAGCGTGTGGAATATGTTGGCCAGGGCCGAGAGGGCCTTGAAAATTAAGCTAGTTGAGCCGCGGCGTAGGGGAGGGGCGAGGCTCACGGCGGAGGGCCGGGGCCTTTTAAAGAGGTACATGGCTGAAATAGCCAAGAGGGGAATGGTGCTGGGGCTTTCCGATTTTATATACGCCGGCAGTCACGATCCCGTTGTTGAAAAAGCGCTGGAAGGCGGCGAGGCCTATTTCGTGGGCTCTATGCAGGGTTTTCTCCTAGTGGCAGGAGGCCTCGCCCACTTCGGGGGGATACACTTAGGCGACAACTGGGAGTTTGTGAAAAAGTACGGCCCCCACCTCTGTCTAGTCGCGGGGTTTATGAGAGAAGTCGGCGTGGCCTCCAGAGTTGAGATTAGGGATTTGGCGCAGTTAAGGGGGCTGAGGCTTGTGAACAGACCGCCGGGGACTGGAACTAGGACGCATATCGACCGGCTGTTGGCGGAAATCGGCGTGGTGCCGAGGGCCGCCCCGGGTTACAGCGACATAGCGACTACTCACGACGACGCAGCTATAAAAGTCGCTTCGGGAGGGGCGGACTACACCGTGACGGTTAGACACGTGGCTGAGAAATACGGCCTCAACTTCTACAAATTACTAGACGAGGCCTTTGACTTCGTCTGCGTTCCTGAGTCTTGCGGAAGAGTCGCCCAATTTGTAAAAGAGCTGAGTCTGCCCAGCGGCTACAAGCCGCAAAAAGACGCCGGGGAGATACGTTGCATTTAACTCCTTACGCACAGTCTCGACAGCGCCTCGGCCCCTTCCCCCTTAAGCCTCCTGTAACTGGGCGGGGGGCGGAGGCCCGCATCGCTGAGCCTCACGGGGGCTGTGCACGCCTCTGGGTTTTTCACTTGAATTAACATGGCGTATTTAGCCCCCTTGACGTACTCCAAATCCTCGGCGCCAATTCCAACATCCCCTAGCTCGCCCAAAAGCCTTGAAATACTCCCCGCGGGGACGAGGAAGACTATGCCGGCCGTGAAGCGGCCTATAACAGCGCCAGCGGGCTTTGTAAAGTACAAATAAAGCAAATCCCCCGGCTCCACTAAAGGCCCCACAAGCCTCCTCAACTCGTACTTCTTGAGCCCCTTGAGGATCTCCTCGCCGAATTTAGGCTTAATAGACATGAGAAAGACTGCCACGTGTAAACAATCCCCGATATAATTTTTAACAGAATCTGTATAGCAGTTAAGGCGCTCTGGCAACTCATCGCACTAGCGCCGTTAATAGCTGTAGTCCTACTGTACTACACACTGAACGGCAGAATTGTAAAGTGGCGGAAAGCCTTAAACTGCTAGAGGCAGAGGTTAAGACTCAAATACAACACGTGGCTCGTGAGATAGACCAGTTAAGACAACGGATTCCTTAGGGCAAGAGGCCGCATCTTTAAAGCAGATAACGTCGCTGGAACAAGAGGTAAAGCCTCTTATGCCTCTAAAAAAGACAGTTACGGCGCTAGAGCAAGAGACGAGGTCTTTTAAGCTGTTCCTAGGCAAGGTCGCTGGCCAGCGGCTTTTACAACTATCAAGAGACTTTAATTGACTTCCTCGCCGCTAGGGATTATCACAGCGCCCGAAGCCGCCCTTTCATAGGGTCGCTCAAATCCCCAGTGCCGGTCTTCAAGTCGAAATAATACGCGGGAGAGGTGAGGAGGAGATTAATAAAGCTGTTGGAAAAAGACTGGAGGAGCTTGAAAAAATCGCCAACGCCATTTATAAAGAATACGAGGAAACCGGGTGTATATAAGAGTTTGCCTAAAGCTGAGGATGTTCAACGCGCGGAATACTTAGGAGGGAAGAAGGGGGAAGAAGTGGGGGCGGGTTTTCCTCACCGTCGGTGGTACTCCGGATCTTCACGGCTCAGTCGAAGCTGTGTATGTTAAAAAATTTATGGTTTTTGCCTCCGTGTGAAGTGCTTTTGCGGCAGGCCGGCGCTGGAGAGCGGCTTCTGCCCTTACCACGACCCTAATTGCGTAAGGGACAAGGCTTGTAGAAGACGGCTGGAGTTCCTCCCGGACTGCGAGAAGTGCAATCTGCCCGGCGGCGAGGTTGTCGACGTCTCCCCCCGCCTAAGGGGCGCCAGGATATACGGCCCCCTGGCAGTTCAATTTGTCACTGGCAATGTAGATCTGGCGGAGGCAAGGGGGATAGACGTTTATATCCACAGCGTGAAAGGCGACGTCGATTTACGCGGGGCGAAGTTCAGACACGTCTTTATAAATGAAGTGGTAGGCGCCGTATTCCTAACGGGGGCCAGGCTGGAGACGGCGATGTTACAGTCCGTCAAGGGCGATGTAAACGGCGACGGCATTGCGGCGGGCGGGCACGTTTATGCGGGAGGTATAAGCGGGGCTGTGTCCCTCACAGACGCGCGGATAGTCGGGGAGGCGCTAATAGAGGAAGTGAGGGGGGAGGTACGTATAAGAGCTGAGGCGTATTCAATCTCGCTGCACAGAGTAAAAGGCGACGTGGCGTTGGCTAACTCCCGCGTCGAGGGGGATATTCGCATTGTGGAATCCACGGGGGACAGGCTTGACCTGTCCGGCGTGGAGATCCAGGGGCGCGTCGTCATTTTGAACTCGAAATTCGGAGGAGTCCGCATTGACAGAGCAGATCTCTTCAAAAAACTAGTAGTGCTTTAAAAGCTCACGGGGCAGACTGCCTTTTAGCGATTAACGCCGCGGGCCCAGGGCGTTGTTGAGCGCAACTGGCCAAGGAATTACGCGTTGCGCAGACACATCGAGACGCGAAAAATGCCGCAACTGACCGGCTGCTCTTAGATTAGCCCATTGGCCTCTTGAATTATTTTTCCGATATCGGAATCGAAAAATTTTTAAACAGAGGAAATTGTAAACACATGGGCTCGCCTCTCTGGGCGTTCATCAGCAGGAGAGGGCTGAGGGAGGTTGTCTTATGGCTACTGTCAGATCGGCCGATGAATGGGGCTGAGATTATTAGAGCTGTGGAGGACTTCACTTGGGGCTTTTGGAGGCCCTCTCCGGGCTCTGTATACCCTCTGTTGAAACAACTAGAGGCAGAGGGCTTAGTGAGTAAGAGGCCCGACGGGAGGTACGAGTTGACAGAAAGCGGGAGGAGCGCGGTAAAGCTCATACCCTGGATCCGCGGGCCGAGGCTCGGCGCGCCGAGGAGTATAGCTGAAATAATAGACGAGTTGGAGAGCTGGGCCATGTATATAACAGACGTCGCAATCACTGAGCCAGACCGAATAGCCCCCTACAGAGAGAGAATTAGGCGCATAGGCGAGCTGTTGTCAAAAATATAGATGAACTAACAGACATGCTCACAAATGGTTTAAAAACTATATAGATTTTTTCTAACTCCCTTGACAGCTTCTTTGACTAAAATATTTGTCACGTTGAACGATTTGGTCATGCGCGTTATTGCAATGGCTAATCCCCGGCGAAATGTTAATAAAGGTGTGGGTGGTGCTTTTCGTGTATCTCCGCCTGCCTCCCAAGATAAAAGTCCTTGAGGCATTGGGTGCTGTTGCTGACGGCCGTGTTAAAGTGCTGGGAGGGGGCCGTTGTGAAGTGGTCTCCTCAGAGGGGGACAAAACATACACCGTAGTTATTGAGGGAGAATACGCGTATAGTAATGACAACGGGACTATTTACCGGGGATATATTGGATATCCCATACTGGCGTGTCTCATGGCGGGGGGCAAGCTCCCGGCAGATAAAGAGCTGGCCGAGAGGCTTAGGGGAATACCCTGGAAGAGGCTAAACGAGAAGTTTAAGAAATACGAGGACGTTTTGCAGTACATATACGCGGAGAGGGGCATAGACAGGGAAAGGGCAGAGGGCTATATTTCAATGGTGTTAAAAGAGGTGGGGAAGTTGAGGCTTAAATTTGGGGGAAAGAGTCAATAAATGTCGGCAACACCCCGCGTGAGGGTTTTAGAAATATTCGCCTCTCTCCAAGGGGAGGGGATTAACTTGGGGAGGCCTGCGGTGTTTGTGAGGCTGGCCGGGTGTCCCATTAGGTGTATATACTGCGACACTAAGTACTCCTGGGATTTTAACGCCGGCGTTGAGATGGGCGTTGAGGAGATAGTGGCCAAGGCCTTAGCCCTTAGCGTTGTGGGACACGTGGTTGTGACGGGAGGAGAGCCGTTAATATGGCAGAGGAGGGGCCTTGAGGAGCTGGCGTGCGCCTTGAGAGCTCTGGGCTCTGTGGAAGTGGAGACGAGCGGCGCGTATCCGCCCACTCCGGAGTTAGACCGCTGTGTGGATTTCTACGACGTGTCGCCGAAGCTCTCCAACGCCGGGGTCAAGGCCCCCTTCAGCCCCTTCTACGCCTCAAGCCCTAAGGCGTGGTTTAAATTCGTCGTCAGCAACGCCGATGATGTGGAGGAGGTAGAGCGGTTTGTGGTCGCCTACGGCATTCCGAGAGGCCGCGTGTTTTTAATGCCCATGGCGGAGAGCCCTGAGGAACACGGCGAGGCGTTGCGCAGAATATGGGACGCGGCCGTGAGAGGGGGGTTTAGAGTAACGCCTAGACTGCACATAATGGCGTGGGGAAACGCCAGGGGGAAGTGATATAAAGACGCCGTTTCTCAATTCCCATGTCCAGAGAACTGGCCAAGAGGCTGAGAGACGTTGCAGATCTTTAAGAAGCCGCGGTTGAAGACGGCGATTGCAAAACTGCTGAGGAGGCCTTAGACGAACTCCGCGAAATAATTGAAGAGCTAGAGAGCGGCGCTTAAAGCCTCGCGGCGCTTCAAGTTGCCAATAAGTTTCTCCACGGCTCGGTTTTAGTTTCTCTATGCTGGGCATTCCTCCCGACTACTTGCAGTCGTCGGCGGGGATGAGTATAGCATCTGCTTTTAATAAGAAGCTTAGTATCATCTCTCCAAATTAAAAATTATTTAAGTATACTTACATTTATTATATAGTTCTTTATAATAATTTATAAATACTAATTCTAAGTCTATATAATTATTACTACTGCAATTTAATAGTGCGATTTTATATTTGCGCGCTAATTGAGACACGGGGGTTCTCACGCCGCCGCTGTGATGTATTATCTTAACCACTACGCCACGAGCTTCTACTTTCCTGATATTCCGTATTTCAGGCACTCCTGTGACTTCAATTAAAATAATTTCGCCGCATTTGCTATTAAAAGTGACCTTATAATCGGCCTTTTTTCCTCTGCTTTCCTCTCTATCTAACAGCGCCAGGTCAATTAGACGCAACCCTTCAGGCAGTCTAATTGTGTAATCATCCACTTTCACGTACTTGTGATGCATAAATTAGGCTCATATACTCTTTGTAAAGTTGGTCGTACACGCGTAGAAATTCGTCGTCAGGTATTCCTTCTTTACCTATTTTTATTCTCTCCGTAATATAGCCATTGCCCTCCCGCTTAAACAAATAGACAGCGACTTTATTCCGAGTTAATATTTTGCCCTCCAACACTATATTGCTCAGCCTATTTAACATTAAATCGCTGTGAGTTGTTAGTATGAGCCTAACCCCCCTTGCCGCCAGCTCTGCCAACAAGTCCATTGTCTTAACTTGCATTTCAGGGTGTAAGTGGGCCTCTGGCTCCTCTATGATAATCATATATTTTTTCTTGACTATGCCATGGCGTAGCATTAAGCCAAGCGGCGCCAATTCGGCGATACCAGACGGCGAATTCCTTATATCCATTTCCAGCCCGTCAAACCTTACGACAACGCCTCTCTCCTTCCGCTCGACATCCACGCCAAGCTTTTCTCTAAACAATTGGTAAAGCTGTGTTTCCTCCATAGGTGGCGCTAAAAGCCAGCGGAGGAAGTCGCCTACTATGCCGGGGAGAGGCACAAGCCTTACCCCAGTAATTGGAAGCTCTTCTGCGACTCTTATCACTAGATCTACATAAAAGCCGTATGTCTGAACAAGGCCGCTTCTAGAAGCCGGCAAGTAGAGTACTCTTGAGCGTAGGTAGTCAAACAGCGCAGAGACGTTGTTTCCGCCGCGTTTAGAGCACTTTAAACCCTCAATTTTAAGCGATACATCAGGCCACTTTAGAATATATTTCACACGTTCTCTGCGATGTTTAACTGTCAAGATGAGCTCACCTCCGCTAGCACCTCTAGTAGTAAGGTCTTGTAAATTTAGTCCGAACACCCTCCTGAATTCTTTTTCCACGACGTTCACTGCTCTCTTCTGAAGCCACTGTAGATACTCTTCCCATTTCTTTTTTCTAGAGTATTCCGCACACGCCAGCCTTGGCAAGGCGTATGACCTCGTAAGGCCGGAATAGAACGCATATAACGCCATGGCTGTATACGACTTGCCTGAGGCATTAGGTCCTATAAATACTGTCATTGGTTTCACAATTATCTTCCCGTTGATTACAGGGCCGAAGTTCTTAAGGCTCAAAGAAAGACTCATTGTACTTCCAAAATCCTATATAGTATAATCTTCTCCATACAAGCGCTTGAGGCATTAGTAACAGCGACTTCACTGAAAAAAGGCGTAGTTCAAGTTGGTTTGTTTTAAAATATGTTATTATAACCCGTCATGTCAATAATAAGCACAACGACGGGCTTCGACAGTCTTCGTAACGCTTATTGGAACTGGGGTGGGGGAATAAGGGGCATGGCTTTCTGCGTATTTCTTGCCGGTGAGCCAGCATGATTGTTGATCTCCACCAAGACATCGCCTACTATTTCCTCACTTCTTTAAACCCCCCTCCATTTGACCAGGACTATGGCGGGAGGCAGAGCGACTTGCCCAAGCTCCGCCGCGCCGGCGTGGATTTAGTGTTCGCGGCGGTTTTCCCATTTGTAAACGCCTACGGCTCCTGGACTCCGAGCAGAGAGCTGATTTTAGAGGGGTTAAAGGTGTACTACACAATTTCCGAGCGACACGGCGTCAAGCTCGTGGAGGGGAGGGGTGACTTGTACGCCCCTGGGGTTAAATTCCTCATCGCGTTGGAGGGCGCCGACGTCTTGTATACGGTAGAGGATCTCCGCCTTCTGTACAAAATGGGAGTCAGGGCCGTTGGCATTACGTGGAATTTAGACAATAAATGGGGCCACTCTTGTTACTCGAGGAGAGATGGAGGGCTGACCGCCTCAGGGGAGGAGCTAGTAGAGGAGGCGCAGAGGCTGGGCATGGTGGTGGACTTAGCCCACGCCAGCAAACAGACGGCCCTCGACGTGTTGAAAATCGCTAAAAAGCCGGTGGTTATCAGCCACGCGAATGTCCGCGCCGTCAACCCCCACCCCAGAAATGTAGACGACGACGTAATAAAAGCGTTGTTAGACAACGGCGGCGTCTTGGGGCTTACCTTTATCCCCGGGACAATTTCCCAGAGCCCAACCCCTAGAGACTTGGCCAGACACGCGGCGTATGTGAAGGACAAGTTCGGAGTAGAGGTGCTGGCGCTGGGGACTGACTACCTGGGCATCTCGGCTACTCCCCAGGGGCTTGAGTCGGCGGATAAGATTCCGAACTTCATAAACGCGTTAAGAGAGGTCGGCTTCACGGAGGAGGAAATCGAGGCGGTGGCGTGGCGCAATGCCTACCGCGTTTTAAAAGAGGCGTTGAGAGGGTGAGAGGCGTGGGGAAAGTTTTAAATTTTTACCCGCGGCATTTATCGTGATTGCTCTCTCCAAGCCTTGGGTGGATTTAGAAAAGTACCGGCGAGACCGCTTAAAAGAGGCGTTGTACGAGGCCGAGCTGGCCGAGGAGTTTTTAAAAAACGGCCTCATCCGAAACGCCGCTGGTAAGGCGTTTCAAGCCGTCAAGGCCTATTTGGCGGCCGTCGCCGCGGCGCACAGAGATAGAATAGTGGCGGCTTTTCCGGGCAGGCGCAGGATTAGCCCCGCCAAAGTGGTAGAGAGGGGAGAGTGGATAATTGCCGTAATGCCCACATCGCGCATGCGGGAGGTGGCGGCTATCGTCGGCGATAGGGAGTTGAGGCTGATGGTGGAGCTGGCTCTGGACTTGCACGAGTTTCAATACAACGGCCTTGACGGCGACGCTGAGGTTTCTAGATACGCCAGCGAGGAAATGGTGAGGAGAGATATAGAGGAGGTGGTGGCTTTTATCAAAAGGGCGGCTAGGGCCTAGTCGAGAATTTTCACGCGGAGTTTCCTCAAGGCCAGCTCCACCTCCTCCCACGGCGCCCCGAGCCAATTGGCCTCTTCAAGCGCCTTTCTGCTCAGAGTTAAATAGCCCCCTTGCGATCTCCCAGCCCTTTTTTGTATTTCCCACATTAAGCGGTATACTCTGTCTCTTTTTGCCTGCGTCGCCAAAATCGCCTTTTCCAACGGCTCGCCGGCCCACGTCCTCAACACAATCTCTGCAATTTTGTTAATCCTGTCGGGGACCCCCACGCGGGAACCCCTTAGCTCAATTCTACACCTTTTAGACACGCCTATGAGCTCCGCGAGCCTCGCCGTGGCGGACTTCGCCGTCCTCTCCTTGTCCACAATCCCCCCTATTATAAACTCAGAATAGCCCCTCGCTACCTCCTCGGTGAATAGACACGGCCCCTCGGGGTCGAGGACCACCGGGTTCTCCAGTTGCGGCATTTTGTCAAATACCCCCATCTTGTGCACAAGGCCTCTGGCGTGTAAATTAAGAAGCTCTATGAACTCGCCGGGGGCGTTTGTAATCCAGAGGTTGCCGTCCCACAAAAACCGCCTCACAGCCCCCAGCGTCGCCAGAATTTGTTCCACTAATTCGTGTTTTTCCCCCCTTGTGTGCTCCTCCCAGAGAGACAAGTCCACAACGATTATTGGCCACGCCGGCGGTTTGAATTGCACTTCCACCTGGTTTTCACAACGCCTCCCCAGCTCCCAGCCGCAAGTCCTCCCGCCCCCGCGCCTTAAAAAAACAACGCCGTCAATCTCGGCGACGGGCACGCCGGAGCATTCGCCGGGGCATATCTTATACCTTCCCACGAGCGTCCACACGGCCGCGCACTGCGCAATATCTCCCCTGCACTTGAAGTGTCTGGGGAGGCAGAGGCAGTCTATGCCAGCCTCGCGCAAGGCAGACGTCAAGTAATTACCCAACACGACAAACACTAACATCTAAAAAATAAATAGTCAATTGCCCGCCAGGCCGATTAATAGAGCCTTTCCCCGAAGTTGAATTTATAGGCAAAAAATTATGTGGAAAATGAGTGCATCAGCCTTTTAAGGAAATTAGTAGAGACTTTAGAAAGCCGGCAAACACATATAATAGGCAGTGAAATAAGTAATGTGGAATATGACGCCGAGACTTTACAAGGCTATCACAAGCTTAAAGATCAGGCTTTGGAGCTATACGGCCAGTTATTAAAAAGAATTTTAAACGGCAGGGAGATTAGCAGAGAGGCGGCGGAATCAGCTATAGAGGAGGTCCTCGGCAATATGGGCATTGTAAAGTTATTTAGTGGGGGTTTCAAGGCGTTGTTGTACAACGACTTGAGGCGAATGGGCGTGTTAGCCATTGGACACAGCGGGGGGTGGAAAGCGGGGGAGAGGGCCATGCTCACATCTCTGGGCATGTGGCTGAGCCGATGTATAGATAAAGTTGACGCCGAGACTCTCGGCGCGCTGGCCATAGCAAGTTGTTACTTAAAGGATTGGGGTTTAGATCCTCAAGAGGCCGGTTTCTGCTACGGCATTTACCGCGGGCTTCCCGATAAATACGCTCCGATTGTTAAAAGGGCAGTGGTAGTTTTTTACAATAAGACTCCGCCTGAGTGTATACCCTACGGGTCTGACATTATAAAAGCAAGGGCGCTCCTCACCTCACCGCTTGAATCCCAGTCGGGGTTAACCACTGCGTAGTACACCGCCGCCTCAACGCCGTTGCTAATTTTCGCCCTTACGGGGTTTTCAATGCCTTGAGGCGTTGACAACGCGGTAACTACTGCTTTCAACTTCCCGTTTCTGGCCACGTCGCCTAGATACGCGGCTATTCTCACCGCGTCTGGCAACCCGAGCCCCCGGCCGTTTAACTCCCTGTACTTAGCCTCGATAATTGATATTGAAGAGCCGCGCTTAAACGTGACGTCGGGCTTGGGACTCCTCCCAGATAGTTTTTTAACAAGCCGCGACAGAGGCGCCTTGTTGAAATAAAGCCTGGCGTTTTCCACCTCTAGACAGAAATCGCCACATTTTCTATATGGCGCGCCGAGGTTTTCAAGAAAGAGGACATATACGTAGAGCTCGTATAGCTTTGTGCTGGGAATCATTACATATCTGCCGACAGCTTCCCTAAGGCGGCCCCAGCTGTGGCCTTTTACAGCCCTTGAGGCCACGTGCCAATAGCCGCCTAAATCCTCCCCGTCAATCCACAAGGCCATATCGCCTAGTTCTTCTAAAACCGCCTCAGCGCCGCGGGATATTAAACTCAAATACTCCTCCACCACTTCCCTCACCCCAGTCGGCAGGGTCTTGGCTATTTCATACGCCTCATCCACGGCCTCCGCCACTCTCCTCACGCCTAAAACCACTGCGTTTGCAAGCGCCCTATTCCTCACCCGCCTCCGCCCGTGGAGGTAGGGGCCAGTTGCCCCGAGGCCGATCCGCGACCCCCTGCCAACAACCCGCTCAGTTAAAAAACGCGGCTCTCTGCTCGCCAAGAGCCACAACTCCCCTAAAAGCCTATAGGCTTCTCCGTAAATTGCAAGACGCGAATCGCCGGCGTATATACTCGACGCAGTTAGGTATATCCAGCTGACGTCCCCCAAAGCCCGGCGTATACGCGCCAGCATCTCTCCATATTTTTCAACTCTTGGCCTAATTACAATTTCGAAGTCGCCGATTTCAAACACTCCGACCCAAAAGCCGCCGAAGGCTTTCTCCCCCTTCACGTCAGGCCTAGGCGTATCTACCCTTACGCCGCTGGGAAGTCTGCTGTGCTCTCCCAACGCGGCTCTTAAAATGAGAATAGCCTCTCTCAACTCCTCTTTACCCACGCCGCATTGCTCCGCCTTCTCATCTAAGCGAAAAAGCTCTCCTTCCCGCCACTCACACCTCCGCCGGGAGTTCATAGAGCAAGCCTCTCGCCACGGTATAGGACGCCGAGGTTTCGCCGAAAAATTCCTTCACCTCGTTTACTATTTTCCTCATCTCCTCCAACTCGCCGGGGGGTCTCGCGGAGAGTATTGCCTTCTGGCGCACTCTCGGGGCCGCTGAGGCGAAGTAGGGCAGAACTAGCGAAGAGGCCACGAAGTCAATAAAAGCGCCTTTTTCTAACTTAAGCGAATTAGGCGCCGCGGCCCGTACAGCCGCGATTTTTAACACGTCTAGTATCATAGAGGGGCCTACCTCTAAGCCAAGTCTCTCTGCTTTTTCAAGAGCCCAGTTTAAAAGCGAAGTTAGGCCTAGCCTGTCCACCTCGGCTAATATCTCCCCCGGCTGGGGAATGGGCAGTTTTAAAATAGTCGGTATGTCGCCGGGCCCCACGCCGTTAATTGTAAGAGATTTGTACGCCCTTTCGGCGTATGGGGTGAAGTCAATATCGCGCTTGATGATATGGGGTATTTCTAATCTCGGCGAGATAGATTTATGGGGAGGGGGCACGTAGACGTAGGCGAATCTCCGCAAGAGGGCAAAGCTGAGTTTAAAAAGCTGGCCTCTGTCCACTACGTTCATAGTTGCGAAGACTCTCAGCGACGTGGGGATTAGGGGAGGCTCGACTCCCGCCTCCTCAAAGACCTTAACCCTGGGCCTGTGCTCAACGTCAAGGGCTGTAAAGACGCGGCCGAGGGCCACGTCGATGTTCGCCCTGTTAATCTCGTCAAGGACGTAATGGCAGGGGCCTCCGCCCTTGGCCAATGACTCCCAGCTCCTCTTCACCGCGCGCCCCAGAGAGCCAAGCCTTCTCTCCAACTTGCCGTCTGGGCCCACGGCGTAGCTCCAGACTAAGTCTTCATACGACAAGTCCTCCCGGCCCGCCTCCACCTCGGGCTCGCAGCAGGTGAAAAAACGCGCGGCCCTAAGCGCCAGCTCCGTCTTCCCAACGCCCGGCGCGCCGACGAGGAGAACGTTCTTGCCCGATAGGATTAACAAAGCTACAAACCGCTCCAACGGGGCACTGGCGCCCATTCCGTCACCGGCTTTACAAGCTAATAAGAATTTCGCGCCAAGCCTCAGCCGCAAGTCTCCGAATGTAATTAACTCATAGGGATTTACGCCCAATTAGGCTATCACGTCATCAAGCGATACGGGCTTTTCAAATGGGTAATATCCCTCCAACTCTACTAAATAGAATTTTTTATATTTTGAAAGCCACTCACTAAAATAGTTTATATCAGCGCCTATTTTCTCAAAAAGCTTGTGGCTATCCTCTCTGCTTATTTTCCTGGCCGGGCCGGCCGCCTAGAGATGCCTGGAAACGCCTCGCCGCCTCTCTAAGTATGACGCAGTCCCCCCTCTTTAACTCCTTCACGGTTGCCCACGGCGTATCTGCCGGGCTCTGCCGAAATTTCCACATATGTGAACGCTCTCCAGCGGCCTCCGTGTAAAACGCCTCGCAGTCTTCAAAAGGATTGTCTCAGTAAGACTTTTCGCGAAATAAAACAGCTTTCGCAGGTCACGTTTAAGCCTATTTCTTGCTGATTTGGCGAATTTTTTCTCCACCGTATAGAGAGATCTCTTTTTAAAATGTTCTAAAAACACGACAAGTCTCTTTCCCCGCTCCCCAGCCCACTTGGCCAGTTTTTCAACTATTGCCAACTGGGGGGCGACCACGTCGCCGGCTAGAGTCCAGTCTTAGCCTCACAGCGCGTTTTATTCGTATCTCAGAGCAGCGACGATATTTATCCTGCTCGCCCTGTATGCCGGCAGGACTGCGCCTGCGAGGTTCACTGCTATCACTAGGGCGGCCGCCGCGGCCATAATCACTGGGTTTAGCTCAAGGCTTTGTACGGCAAAGGGCGGGTGGAAGGCCGGCCTTAGGCTTGAGGAAGTCTGGCCAGGAGTGGGGAGGCCGGCATGTGCCAGAGGGATTAAGGCGGCGGCGCCAAGCGCGATTCCCATGGCGGCTATAAGCAGAGCCTCTGCGAGGAATAAGATCATTATGTGCCTCCTCTTGTACCCGAGGGCGCGCATCACGCCGATTTCTTTAGTGCGGTGGACTACGCTTATGGACATAGTGTCATACAGCCAGAGGGCGGTTATCACAGTGCTAACCCCCGCTATCAGCCCTAGGAACAATTGAAAGGACGTGAAGAAGCTTTCAAATGTCTGTAAAACAGCCAGGGGGGATATAACGTCCGCGCTTGGAAAATATGCCCGTATATCCGCCGCGACTTGTTCTAACAGCGCTGTGTCCTTAACGCGGACTAATACGAAGTTGTATGTATCAGATCCCACAAGCTGTCTGAACAGCGCAATGTCGACAACAACGCCGCGTAAGGTGTCCAAAACGCCAACTGCTCCGGAGGCCAGCACGGCAGAGGCTTGTACAGAGGCCGTCCTCCTCCCCATCTGAATAGTGAGGGGGGCGCCGGGATCCAGCCTCCTCTCGCCCGTAGAGCGATCAAAGGCCACGTAGTACCCAACCAGGGCTAAACCGCCGCCCAACGCCAGAGTCCCCTCGTAAAGCGCAGTTTCCGGTATTATTAACGCCGCGTAAGCCGGGCTCACTCCGTATATAGTGACCGCCACTGGCTGTTGCTGCCCCGGCGCCTTGGCCAAGCCCCTGGCCGCGGCGATGGGCACCGCGTGCGCCACGCCTGGGATAGTCCTCAACACGTTAACATCGGCGTCTGTGAACTGGGCCCCGGTGACGTAGAGGGAGTCCAGCTGGAAGTTTTTCGTGAAGTAGTCACTTACGGCGTCTTTAAACGTCTGCCCTAAGAGTAGGGCGTAGCTGAGGGCCGTGAAGGCGATGACTACGCCGATAATTGCGCCAATAGTGCGGCCCTT
>FWWM01002864.1_pt1 | contig 44633 bp, 36 predicted proteins | sample 2228351 | NCBI WGS metagenome assembly FWWM01 (sample SAMEA103939774, study PRJEB20133) | metagenome
CCTACCCACAGGTCGCCCGTGACGAGCGCACCATCGACCGCGTGGCCGCCGCAATCGAACGCCTGCTCCCCATCACATTTCCACCGGCCGATCCGGCGCGCGCCTGATGCGGGCGGTGGTGCAGCGGGTGAACCGCGCGGCCGTTCGTGTCGGAGGCCAGGAGGTGGCGAGCATCGACCGGGGCATGCTCATCCTGCTCGGGATCGCCCGCGGGGACGACACGGCGATCGCCCGCAGGATGGCTGACCGCATTGCAGGGCTGCGCATCTTCGACGACACGGCGGGGAGGATGAACCGCTCCCTGGCCGAGGTGGGCGGGGCCATCCTGTGCGTGAGCCAGTTTACGCTGTACGGTGACATCCGCCGGGGACGCCGGCCGTCGTTCGAGGCCGCGGCAGGCGCCGAGCTAGCCCGGCCCATCTTCGAGGAATTCGTCCGAACTGTGCGAGGGCTGGGGCTGCCATGCGAGACCGGCATCTTTGGGGCTGAGATGGCGGTGGAGCTCGTCAACGACGGCCCGGTCACGCTGATCGTCGACTCCGCAGACCTCGAGCGGCCGCGCCGGGCTTGACCGGAACGCGTGCCTCGGCCCAACGTTCATCGAGTTGGACTACCTATCGCCCGCCCGGAGACACCCATGCGCATGCGCGACCTGCTCATCAAAACGCTGCGGGAGGCACCAGCGGAGGCAGAGCTGCCCAGCCACCGGCTGCTGTTGCGCGCGGGGCTCGTGGTGCCGCTGGCCGCCGGACTGTACTGCTTCACCCCGCTCGGGTGGCGGGTCGTGCGGAACATCGAGCGCATCATTCGCGAAGAGATGAACCGGTCTGGCGCGCAGGAGGTCCACCTGCCGGCGTTGCACCCAATCGAGTTGTGGGAGCAGAGCGGCCGGGCGGCACTGATGGGGCCCACGCTGTTCCGGCTCATCGACCGGAAGGAGCGGGAGTTCGCACTCGGCCCCACCCACGAAGAGGTGATTTCCTACCTCGCCTCGCGGCTCATCCAGAGTTACCGTGACCTTCCCGTCACCCTCTACCAGATCCAGACCAAGTTCCGCGACGAGCCGCGGCCGCGTGGGGGGCTCATTCGCCTGCGCGAGTTCACGATGAAGGATGCCTACAGCTTCGATACCGGCTGGGACACGCTCGACGCCTCTTACGACGCCGCCTTCGCGGCCTACCAGCGGATCTTTGCGCGGGCCGGCGTCCCGGTCGTGCCGGTCGCAGCCGACTCAGGCGCGATCGGCGGCAAGGACAGCCAGGAGTTCATCTTCCTCACGGAGAGCGGCGAGGACACCGTGTTGATTTGTAACGGCTGCGGCTATGCGGCGAATGCCGAGAAGGCGGAGTTCGTCGCACCGCCGCCCATAGCCACGGAGGGCGAGCCGCCACCGATTGAGCGGGTACACACGCCCGGGAAGCGGACGATTGCGGAGGTTGCCGCATTCCTCGGGATTGAGCCGCGCCAGACGCTCAAGGCGGTGTTCTACGAAGCTGACGGAAAGCCGGTCTTCGTGGCCATTCGCGGCGACCTGGACGTGAACGACGTGAAGCTCAAGAACCTGCTGGGAGCGCGTGAGCTCCAGCCGATGGACGAGACCACGGTCACGGCGCTCGGGCTTGTCGCGGGCAGCGCGTCGCCGGTCGGCATTACGAACGTCCCGATCGTCGCCGACCAGAGCGCAATCGATGCCGCCGACCTTGTAGCGGGGGCGAACGAGCCAGATCAGCACCTGCGCCACGTGACCTACGGGCGCGACTGGCGGGCCGCGCTCGTTGGTGAAATCGCCCTGGCGCGGTCCGGCGATACGTGCCGGACCTGCGGGGGCACGCTCGTGGCTCGCCGCGGCATGGAGATGGGACACGTCTTCAAGCTGGGCACGCTCTACTCCGAGAAGCTGGGCGTGTACTACCTCGACGAGCATGGCGAGCGGCGGCCGTGCGTGATGGGGTGCTACGGCATCGGTGTGGAACGGATGCTGGCGGCAGTTATCGAGGCCAACCACGACGGCGACGGCATCGCCTGGCCGTGGGAGGTGGCGCCCTTCGATGTGCACATCGTCGCGATCGGTGCGACGGAGCCGCCGATCGCGGCAGCCCTCGCAGACCTGGAGCGCGAGCTCGCAGGCGCGGGCCTCGAAGCGCTGATCGATGACCGCGACGAATCGCCGGGGCTGAAGTTCAAGGACGCCGACTTGCTGGGGATGCCGCGCCGCATAACCGTCAGCCCGCGCGCGCTCGAACGTGGCGGCGTGGAGCTACGCGACCGGCGCACGGGCGAAACCACGGTCCTGCCCGTACAGGAGGCCGTGCAGGCGGTGGTGGCTGCCCGCGCCGCGGCCCGCGCCCAGTAGGGGGTAGGTCCTATTCAGGCGCCGGCGGAGAGCGCCTTCGCCCGGATGAACTCGTAGTCGTCGGGGTTCGGTTCGCGCGTCTGCTGCCAGTACTCGATCAGGTTGAACGGCCAGTTCTGTGCCGAGCGGCCCTTTTCGTTGCGGTACCAGCTGTTGACCGTCGCCACGCCCCAGACGCGTTCGAGGTTGCCCCGGTCGATCCGTTCGTTGTACGCGTCGTGAACTTCTTTGCGGACGTCCAGTGCCTGCTCGCCGCGCTCGAAGAGCATACGCAGGCAGCCCATCACGTACTGCACCTCGCACTCTGAGAAGTAGATGATGCTGCCATTGACGACGATGTTGGTGTTCGGGCCGTAGAGCATGAAGAAGTTCGGGTAGCCGGGGACGGTGATGCCCATGTAGGCCCGTGCATCGCCGTCCCACTCACTGTGGAGGTCGCGGCCGCCGCGCCCCAGGACGCGCATGGGAGTGAGGAACTTGGACGCCTGGAACCCGGTGCCGTAGATAAGGACGTCGGCCGGGTATTCGGTGCCGTCCTCGGTTACGACGGCCGACTCGGTGATTTCGCGGATCCTGGCCGTGACCAGTTCCACATTCGGGCGCTTCAGCGTTTGCGCCCAGATCCCGTTGTCGAGGATGAGGCGTTTCGCTGCCGGCGGGTAATCGGGCATCACCTTCGGCAGCAGGTCGGGGCGGTCGGCGAACTGCGACTGGAGGTACGCAGCGAGGAGAAGGCGGAGGTTCTCGTTCTCCGGGCCCACCGACCGGCTCTTGTCGGGCCAGTTGGGGTCGACGCGGGCTGCGGCCAGCAGGCCATCGGTCGTGTTCCAGAACAGCCAGAATCGGTACCAGTGGGCGTAGTGCGGAACGTGGGTGAAGAGCCACTGGAGCCCCGCGGGGACCTCATCGTGGTAGTGCGGGACGGGAACGTACCAGTTCGGCGTGCGCTGGAAGATGACGACCTTACCGGCAACCTTCGCAACCTCGGGGATGAACTGCGCGGCGCTGGCGCCGGTACCGATGACCCCGACCTGCTTGCCGCGAAGGTCGACGGAATGGTCCCAGCGGGCGGAGTGGAACGCGGGGCCGCGGAAGCGCTCAAGGCCCCGGATTTCTGGCATTTTCGGCCGGTTGAGCTGGCCGACGGCGCTGATGACTGCGTTCGCGCGCAACTCGGCCTCGGTGCCATCGGCACGACGCACGTGCACGGCCCACTCGGCGCGGTCCTCGTCCCACTGCAGCAGGGTGACCTCGGTGTTGAACTGGATGTGATCGCGGATGCCGAATTCGCGCGCACACTCCTGGAAGTACTCGAGGAGCACCGGCTGCGTGGAGTAGTGCGTCGGCCAGTCCAACTTCTGCGCGAAGGAATAGCTGTAAAACGCGTTGGACACGTCGACGCGTGCACCGGGGTACGTGTTCTCCAGCCACGTCCCGCCGACGTCGTGGTTCTTTTCGATGATGGTGAACTGGATGCCTGCCTGCTTGAGCCGGATGCCGGCGAGCACCCCGGACATGCCCGCACCGATGACGATGACGGTGAACGGCACTGATGGGTCCTTGCTCCAGCGTGGAGCGCGTGGATCCTCGCCCTCGGGTGCGAACTCCTCCAGCAAGAGCGGGATGTACTCCTCGGACGCGGGGGAGCCGGTCATCCAGGCGGTGGCCCGCAACAGGGCTTCCTCGATCGGGACGCCGCCCGGGTTGATCTGGCCGTCTCGCAGCCGGCGGAGGGCCTCAAAGGCGACTTCCCGGGCCTCGGCCTGCTGTGCCGGGCTCATGCCCCCCTGCGCCACCCCGGGTGCCACCCCGGGTGGGCGAAGGGAGTCACGGAGGATTGAGAAGTCACCGGTGGCCTGCGCGAGCGCCGGCAGCAGGGCAGGCAGGAAGGCGTCCTGCAGGGCGGCACGGAGCTCGTCATCGGTTGCGGTAATCGGTTCGACGGGGCGGCGAATTGGCATGCTGTCTCCTCCTCCGGACACGCTGGGCGTGCCGTGGTGCTTCCGGCGCAAAGGTTAGCGTGTTCCGAAGCATCGTGCTCGCGCAGGGACGTCCGACAGCCGAACGGCCGCGCGAATTGTCCGGTTTCGGCGATTGATTGCTTCGGAAGTGCGCTGGTGGGCCCGCCAGGATTCGAACCCGGGACCGATCGGTTATGAGCCGACTGCTCTCACCGCTGAGCTACGGGCCCCCGGGGGCCATAGTACCAGCCTGGCGACAGGCAGCGCCCTACCAGCGGCGGCCCTTGCCGCCCTTGCGATCGTTCCAGCCTCGCCCGCGCCCACCGCCGCGCTCCATCATGCCGAAATCGCCCCACGAGCCGAACCCGCCGCCGCTCTCACGGCTGCTGCGACCGAAGCTCGTGTCGCGGCCCCCGGTGTGGGAGAGCCCTCGTGGCTGCGGCTGGAAACAGTCGCTGCAGTAGACGGGGCGACCGCTGCGGGGCTCGAAAGGCACCTTTGCATCCTTGCCACAGGATGCGCAGACGGCGTCGTAGAGCTGGCGAGGGGGCCGGTCGGCAGCCGGCGATGCGCCGCCCTGCTGACCCTTGCGAGCACGGCGGCATGCGGGACAGCGCCGGGGCTCCTGGGTGAACCCCTTCGAGGCGTGGAACTCCTGCTCACCCGCGGTGAAGGTAAATGGCTCGCTGCAGTCGATGCACGTGAGCGACTTGTCGGTGTAGGACACTCGATGACCTCCGAGAATCTGTGGAACCTGCGGTCATCGAGCGTTTCCGGGACTGGCGAGCGTGACCTCTCCGTGAGGCCGATGGAACCTGGTTACCAGTTCGAGCGTAGCAGGAATGCTGGAGCGGTGTCATCAACGTGGGACGGGATCGCAGCTTTGCCTCGAATCTCCAGTTATACTTTGACAGGCCATCTTCGATAGCGCCGCTCCGGGCCCAACGGTCTCCCCTTGGAGAAGTCGCGGACTCCGGCCGGATGGCTCCCCCGGTACTCCCGGGAAAGGGCCCAAGTACCCCCACGTGTAAGTGGAAGGAGGCTTGGGACATGGGCACCGGTCCGCCTCGCGCTACCCGCTAGGTTCCCCACGCATCACGACGTCACCATCGACCGGGCTCCCACCTGCGAGCCGCATGCCCTGGAGGTACCGCTTGGCACACCCTGATAGCTTCGGAACGAAACGCACGCTGACCGCGGGCGACACGACCTACACCTACTTCTCCCTCGAGGCCCTTCGCGACCACGGGTTCGCCGGCGTCGACCGGCTTCCCTTCTCGCTGAAAATCCTGCTCGAAAACCTGCTCCGACTGGAGGATGGCCGCGCCGTCACGGCGGATGACATCGCAGCGCTGGCCTGCTGGGTACCGAATTCGGGCGCCGACCGTGAGATTGCCTTCACGCCGGCACGTGTCCTGCTCCAGGACTTCACCGGCGTACCGGTGGTGGTCGACCTGGCATCCATGCGCGACGCAATCGTCGCGCTGGGAGGCGACCCTGCCCGCATCAACCCGCTCCAGAGGGTGGACCTTGTCATCGACCACTCCGTGCAGGTCGACTTCGCAGGCGTCCCCGATGCGTTCCAGCGGAACGTCGAGCTCGAATTCGAGCGAAACCGCGAGCGGTACCAGTTCCTGCGCTGGGGCCAGCAGGCGTTCCGCAACTTCCGCGTTGTGCCGCCCGGCACGGGCATCGTGCACCAGGTGAACCTGGAATACCTGGCGTCGGTGGTCTACACCGACGATGCCGACGGGGAGCGGCGGGCCTACCCCGATACCCTCGTCGGCACGGACTCGCACACGACCATGGTGAACGGCCTGGGCGTCCTGGGCTGGGGCGTCGGCGGGATTGAAGCGGAGGCTGCGATGCTCGGACAGCCGGTCGCCATGCTGATCCCGGAAGTCGTTGGGTTCCGCCTGACCGGTCGTCTGCGCGAAGGAGCGACGGGCACCGACCTCGTCCTGCGCGTCACGGAGATGCTTCGCCAGCGAGGCGTGGTCGGGAAGTTCGTGGAGTTCTACGGCACCGGGCTGACCGGGCTCCCGCTGGCGGTGCGCGCCACCATCGCCAACATGGCACCCGAGTACGGCGCGACGATGGGCTTTTTCCCCGTCGACGAGGAAACGCTTGCGTACCTCCGGTTCACGGGCCGGGATGAGCGGCTCGTGAAGCTGGTCGAGGCGTACTGCAAGGAGCAGGGGCTGTTCCGGACGGACGCGACGCCGGATCCCGTGTTCTCGGAAACGCTCGAGCTCGACCTCGGCGACGTCGAGCCGTCGATCGCAGGCCCGCGCCGGCCGCAGGATCGCGTGCCGCTGTCCCGCGCCAAGGAGGACTGGGAGCGCAACCTCGCCGCGATGGTGCCGGCTGAAAAGCTGCCCGCGAAGGCAACAGTGAGCGATGGGGCCACCTTCGAACTGCGGCACGGCTCGGTCGTGATTGCCGCCATCACCAGCTGCACCAACACGTCGAACCCGGAGGTAATGCTGGGCGCCGGCCTGCTGGCCAGGAAGGCGGTCGAACGCGGCCTTGCAACACCCCCGTGGGTGAAGGCGAGCCTCGCCCCGGGTTCGCAGGTAGTGACGGAATATCTCGCTGAGGCGGGCCTGACGCCGTACCTCGACGCGCTGGGGTTCACGCTGGTGGGGTACGGATGCACCACCTGCATCGGCAACTCCGGTCCCCTGGACCCGCGGATCAGCGACGCGATTCGCGAAAACGACCTGGTGGCAGTTGCGGTGCTCTCCGGGAATCGGAACTTCGAAGGGCGTGTCAACCCGGATACGCGCGCGAATTACCTCGCGTCACCGCCGCTGGTCGTGGCGTACGCGCTCGCGGGGCGGATGGACATCGACTTCGCCACCGAGCCAATCGGGGCCGGCAAGGACGGCAGCCCGGTGTACCTGCGGGACATCTGGCCGTCGCAGGCGGAGGTGGAGGCCGCAATCCGCACGTCGGTCCGCTCCGAAATGTTTCGGCGGAAGTACGCCGACGTCTTCAAGGGCGATGAGCGCTGGCAGAATCTCCCGACACCCTCAGGCGACCTGTTCGCATGGGACCCGAAGTCAACGTACATCAAGAAGGCGCCGTACTTCGACAACCTCACCATGACGCCCCCGCCACTGCGCGACATCGAAGGCGCGCGAGTGCTGGTCATGGTCGGAGATTCCGTAACGACGGACCACATCTCACCGGCCGGGAACATCAGCCCAAACAGCCCCGCAGGCGCGTGGCTGCGGGAGATGGGCGTCGCCCGTGAGGACTTCAACCAGTATGGCGCGCGCCGGGGGCATGATGAGGTGATGGTGCGCGGCACCTTTGCGAACATCCGGCTGCGCAACCTGCTCGCGCCGGGCACCGAGGGTGGCGTGACCCGCCACCTGCCGGACGGTGAGGAGATGACCATCTTCGATGCGTCGGTTCGGTACCGCCAGGAGGGCGTGCCGCTCCTCGTCATCGCGGGCAAGGAGTACGGCACGGGCTCCTCGCGCGACTGGGCGGCCAAGGGCGTGAAACTGCTCGGGGTTCGTGCAGTGATCGCGGAGTCGTACGAACGCATTCACCGGAGCAACCTCGTCGGCATGGGCGTCCTGCCGCTGCAGTTCCTTCCCGGCGAAAGCCGAGAGACGCTCGGGCTCACCGGGACCGAGGTGTACACCATCCATGGCATCGCTGGCGGGCTCGCCCCGCGCACCCTGCTCGACGTGACGGCGCGAAAGGAGAGCGGTGAGGAGCTTCACTTCCGGGTGCTCTGCCGCATCGATACGCCGGTTGAGCTCGACTACTACCGCCACGACGGGATCCTCCCGTACGTGCTCAGGCAAATCGCGGCGCAGCCTGCCCGCTGACGAGGAGAACCCAGTGAACAGGATCAAAGTGCTCAACCCGGTGGTCGAACTCGATGGTGACGAGATGACCCGGATTATCTGGCGATTCATCAAGGAGAAGCTGATCCTCCCATACCTCGACATCCAGCTCGAGTACTACGACCTCGGCATCGAACACCGGGATGCCACGAACGACCAGGTCACCATCGACGCGGCCTACGCCATCAAGAAGCACGGCGTTGGGGTCAAATGCGCAACCATCACGCCGGATGAGGCGCGCGTCAAAGAGTTCAACCTGAAGCAGATGTGGAAGTCGCCGAACGGAACCATCCGTAACATCCTCGGCGGTGTCGTCTTCCGCGAACCCATCATCTGCCGGAACATCCCCCGCCTGGTGCCCGGGTGGACGAAGCCGATTGTGATTGGGCGCCACGCCCACGGTGATCAGTACCGTGCGGCCGATTTCCGGGTTCCCGGGCCCGGGAAGGTCACGATCTCGTGGGTGCCCGAGGGGGGTGGTGAGCCGATCGAGCTCGAGGTCGCGCAGTTCAGCGGCCCGGGCGTCGCAATGGGGATGTACAACTTCGACGACTCGATTCGCGACTTCGCGCGGGCCTCGTTCCGGTACGGGCTGGAGCGGGGCTACCCTGTCTACCTCTCCACCAAGAACACAATCCTGAAGGCATATGACGGGCGCTTCAAGGACATCTTCCAGGAAGTGTTCGACGCGGAGTTCGCCGGGGAGTTTGCGGCCCGCGGCCTGACCTACGAACACCGCCTTATTGACGACATGGTGGCGTCGTCGATGAAGTGGGAAGGCGGTTACGTGTGGGCGTGCAAGAACTACGACGGCGATGTCCAGTCCGACGCCGTCGCCCAGGGGTTCGGCTCACTCGGGCTCATGACCTCCGTCCTCCTGACGCCGGACGGCAAGACGTGCGAGGCGGAAGCGGCACACGGCACGGTGACCCGCCACTACCGGGCACACCTGCGCGGCGAGAAGACCTCGACCAACCCGATCGCTTCGATTTTCGCGTGGACGCGCGGGCTGGCCTTCCGTGCCAAGCTCGATGGAACGCCCGAGGTCGCTCGCTTCGCCGAAACCCTCGAGAAGGTGTGTGTGGAAACGGTGGAGGGCGGCAAGATGACCAAGGACCTGGCGGTCCTCATTTCGCCGGACACGCCCTGGCTCACGACGGAGGAGTTCCTGGACGAGCTGGACCGCAACCTGCGGCAAAAGATGGCCACCTGGGCGAACGCCTAGGGCTGGATCTGCCGGGTGTACCAGATCCCACCTTCCGGCCCCTCCCCGTGGAGGGGCCGGAAGCCCATGCGAATCCAAAAGTAGACCGACAGCCCGTAGCCCGGGTGGGCCCGTGCCCGCAGGCGGCGCCAGCCGGCCTCGGCAGCAGCCGCCACCAGCAGGAGCGCAGCCTCGGTGCCGGCTCCGTAGCCGCGGGTCGGGTCATCGATGCAGAGCCGCCACACGATGAGCTCGCCGGGGCCGCCCGGCCTCACCTCCACGTCGCCCAGCGGCTCGCCGGTAGCGGCACGCGCGATCGTGAGGCGATCCTCGCCCGCGACCTCCAGGCGAACCCGGGAGCCGGCCCGTGCGAGGCTGGCGGCGATGGCCTCAGCGTGCAAGCCAGTCCTCGACGGCGTCGGCCAGGACGTCGATGGGGCCATGGATGTGCCTGCACGGCGGCAGCGCATCGAGGAAGCGGCGGCCGTACGATTTCGCCCACACGCGCGGGTCAAGCACGACAACAGCACCCCGGTCGGTGTGATCGCGAATCAGGCGGCCGAACCCCTGGCGGAAGCGCAGGATTGCGGACGGCACCGAGTACTCGTTGAACGGGTTGTCGTAGAGCTGCTGCCGCGCCTGCTCCACCGGGTCGTCGGGCGGAGCAAACGGGAGACGTGTCACGACCAGCAGGGAAAGGGCCTCGCCCCGGATGTCGACACCCTCCCAGAAGCTGGCGCTGCCGAGGATGACAGTCGCGTGGTCCTGTTTGAGCTGATCGATGAGGCGCGCCGGGGGGCCATCGATGCCCTGCGCGAGCACGCTGATTCCCAGCGGGTCGAGCAAGGGACGCAGGCGCTGCGCGACGCGGGCGAGCAGTGCATTGGACGTGAAGAGGACCAGCGCCCGGCCGCCGCTCGCTGCCACGAGCCGCGCGACAGCGCCGGGGAGGGCACGCTCGAATTCGGCCGCAAACTTCGGATCAGGCATGTCGGCGGCAGTCGCGAGCAGGGAAACGCGTCGGTAGTCGAACGGTGAGCCAAGGCGGAGCGTACCCGCCGACTCGAGCCCGAGCCGCTCGGCGGCGAACGACATGTCGTCTCCAGCGCTGAGCGTGGCGCTGGTGGCAACGACCACCCGGCAGCGGTCAAAGAGATGCTCGCGCAGGAGTTCGGCCACCCTGATTGGCGCGCGGTGGAGCGAACTCCGACCGTCCTCGGCCTGCTCGACCCACGTCACCCAGTCCGCATCCGGCGGCCCAACGAGGGTGTTGCCAAGCATGCGGAGCTCGTTCACCCGGCGGATGGCAGAGGCGAGCTCATCGGCCAGTTCGCCAGCACCCTCAACGGGGGCGGACCCGACCAGCCGTACGCCGGTTCCGCCCGCAGCCTCGACGCGCTCGAGCTCGTTGGCGAGGAGCGCCCAGGCGTCCTCCACCCGTTCCCAGGCAGGGCTGTGGCGCACCTCGCGGTCGACGAGCACCCGGACCGCGTCACTGGCCCCGGAGCCGCCGGGGATGCCGGAGAGCGCTGCGAAGAAGGCCTGGCCAGCCCCGCCCGCGGACTCTACCGCGGCTTCGAGCTTGCGAGCCGCCTCGACGTATGCGTCGCCGTCGAACACCTTGAGGAGCATCGCCGCGCCGCCCTCGCGCTGGTCGCGGGTGCGCGGGCGGTGAATCGCGGTGAGCGCATCGGTCAGTGAGCGGAGCGCCAGCGATGCGCCGAACTGGTCAGTCGCGACGCCCTCCAGGTTGTGCGCCTCGTCGATGATGAGGTGCTCGAACGGCGGCAGGACGTTGCCCTCCCGTGCGACGTCAGCGAGGAGGAGCGCATGGTTGACGATAATGATGTGGGCGGACTCTGCTGCTTTCCGCGCGCGCCAGAGGAAGCAGTTCCCTTCGCGGACCTGGCGAACCTGCCGCGCCAGGCACTGGGCGTCGGCCGCCGACACGCGCAGCCAGGCCGCGCTCTCATCCGGGGCAAGGCGAAGCTCGGCGCGGTCGCCAGTGGCTGTGGCCTCGAGCCAGCGCATGACCATGGCGCTCAGCCGTGCCACATCTGGATCCCGGACGCCGGTGATGAAGCTCGCCACCCAGCGCGCGTAGCAGAGGTAGTTGGCGCGCCCCTTGAGCACGGTGACGCGGAGGGCATCCGGCGAGGGAATGACACCGGCTGCCGCCATGGCATTGCGCAGGACCGGCACATCTTTCCTCAGCAGCTGCTCCTGGAGTGCGATCGTATTCGTGCTGACCACGACTCTGCGCCCGTTCTGGACTGCATCGAGCGCCGCCGGGACCAGGTAAGCGAGGGACTTTCCCACGCCGGTGCCGGCCTCGACGAGGAGATGCGCACCTCGTGCGAAGGATTCGCCCACCGACTCCGCCATGTGAAGCTGCTCGGGGCGCTCCGCATACCCGGGGAGGGCCTTCTCCATTGCGCGGAAGACACGTCGAATCTCGGACGAGCGGATGGCGATCGGAGCAGCAACCGGCTCGAGCGGCGGGAGTGGCTGGAACGGCAGTGGCACCGGGATGTGTGGATGGGAAGCGACGTTGTCCACGCCGTCGTGAGGATCCTCGGCCGTCTCCTCATCCACGCTCTCGCCGGGTTCCGAAAAACCGACAAGGACCGGCTCGAGCACAGGGAAGGCCACGCTGAGGTGCCTCAACAGCGGCTCACGCTGCGCCGGGTCGAGCGACTCGACCGCACGGAGTAGCGCGAGGAACACCTGGGCGGCGACGCGGGCGTCGCTCAGCGCGCGATGCTGCCCACCGGCAGCGATACCGAGTTCGCGGGCAAGGTCATCGAGCCGATGGCTCTTCAGGTGCGGGAGCACCGCCCGCGCCAGGGCGGCGGTATCGATCACCGGCCCCCGGTGCTCCAGGCCCTCGCTGCGGAGGAACTGCAGGTCGAACTCGATGTTGTGCCCGACGATTGGGTGCCCGTCCAGGAAGCGGGCCAGGTCGGCTCGAACGTCCTCGAATTTTGGAGCCCTCTCCAGGTCGTTCGCACGGATGCCGGTAAGCCCTTCGATGAAGCGGGACGGCCGAATGCCGGGATTCACCAACGAGCTAAAGGATGCTTCCTCGCCGTGCGGGGTGAAGCGCGCAGCGCCGACTTCGATGATGCGGTCACGGCCGGGCGTTAGGCCCGTCGTTTCGAGGTCGAGCGCGACAAAGGTGGTCATTGGTGGAATGTCCGGGCGGCCCACGGGCGAGTCTATCCGTTGGAGGGGTGCTGCGCGACTGCTCCGATCGTCGGCGCGGCCGGCGTCAGCCCCTGCCGCGCGGGGCGATTGAGACCCCGATCCGGTCTGCGTAGACTACGGGCCACTTCGCTGGCTGAAGGAGGTTCATGTCGATGAAGGTGTACCCCACCGAAGCCATCCGTAATGTGGTCCTGGTGGGCCACGGGAGCGTCGGAAAGACGAGCCTCGCCGAAGCAGCCCTGTATGAGAGCGGGGCGATTACCCGGCTCGGCTCCATCCAGGACCAGAACACGGTCACGGACTACGACGACGATGAGCACCGCCGGAAATTCAGCCTCAACCTCGCGCTCGCTCCGCTCGAATGGGAGGACCGAAAGGTCAACCTGATCGACACGCCGGGGTACGCCGATTTCATCTCCGAGGTAATTTGCGGCGCCCATGCTGCCGACCTGGCGGTGGTGGTAGTGGATGCGGTGGCCGGGCCGGAGGTGGGGACTGACCGAGCATGGCAGATCGCCGAGCGGCTCGGCCTGCCGCGCATGGTCGTCATCAATCGCATGGACCGGGAGAACGCCAACTTCGACGCGGTGCTCGCCGCCCTGCAGGAGCGCTGGGGACATCGTGTCATGCCGCTCCAGATCCCCATCGGGAGCCACGATTCGTTCGCCGGCGTCGTCGACCTCCTTCACATGCGGGCCTACCTCGGCGAGAAGGCCGAGGAAGCCGATGTACCGGCGGAGCTCCGGGCGCGGGCTGAGGAGCTCCGGGCGCAGCTCATCGAAGGCATCGTTGAGACCGACGAAGAGCTCATGAACAAGTACTTTGCCGACGAGGAGCTGAGCGAAGACGAGCTGCGCCGCGTGCTCCACGGGGGGCTCGACCATAACCTGATCGTCCCCGTGCTGTGCACGTCGGCTACACGGCTGATTGGTGTGCGCGAACTGCTGCACAACATTGTCTTCAGCGGCCCATCACCCGCGGACCGCGACCCGATCACGATCGGCGATGTCCGAATCACCGCCGATCCGGAGGCGCCGCCGGTGGTGCGGGTGTTCAAGACCGCGGCGGACCCTTTCGTGGGGCGACTGAGCTATATGCGCGTCCTCTCGGGGCGTGTCACGGCCGACTCCCACCTCTGGAATGCCAACCGGCAGGTGGACGAACGCATCGGCAACCTCTTCATCCAGCGCGGCAAGGAGCAGATCCCGGTCGCGGAGCTGCAAGCCGGGGACATCGGCGTCGTGGCGAAGCTCACCGCGACGGGGACGGGCGACACGCTCGGGAGCCGGGATCGTCCCGTGGTACTCCCGGCGATGGAGTTCCCAGCGCCCGTGTTCAGCATGGCTGTTCGCCCGGTCGGGAAGGCCTCCGTCGACAAGCTCGGCCCGAGCCTGCAGCGCATCGTCGAGGAGGACCCGGGGCTCCGACTCGACCGGGACCCGGCCACGGGCGAGCTGATCCTTTCCGGCCTTGGTGATGCCCATCTCGAGGTGACGACCGAACGGCTCAAGCGAAAGTTCAACGTCGAGGTTGAGCTTGCCCTGCCGCGCGTGCCCTACCGCGAGACGATCACCCGCAAGGCCAGCGCCGAGTACACCCACAAGAAGCAGACCGGCGGGCACGGGCAGTACGGGCGGGTGGTGCTCGAAGTCGAACCCCTTCCGCGCGGTTCAGGCATCCAGTTCGGGGAGCGAGTCGTTGGCGGCGCAGTTCCGAAGGAGTTCATCCCCGCGGTCGAGAAGGGGGTGATGGAGACTGCGGCAACGGGCATCATCGCCGGCTACGAGCTCACCGACTGCCAGGTGACGCTCGTCGACGGCAAGCATCACCCCGTCGATTCGAACGAGATGTCGTTCAAGCTGGCAGCCTCGCAGGCGCTCAAGGAGGCCGTGCAGGCCGCCGCCCCCATCCTGCTCGAGCCGATCATGCTCATTCGCGTCTACGTGCCGGAGGTATTCGCCGGGGATATCGTCGGAGACCTGAACACGAAGCGCGCCCGAATTCATGGCATCAACCCGGATGGCGGAATGAGCGTCATCGAAGCAGAGGTACCGCTGGCAGAGGTACAACGGTACGCCTCCGACCTCCGCTCCCTGACACAGGGCCGCGGGGCCTTCGAGCTCTCGTTCGACCACTACGGCGAGGTACCGGCCAACATCGCGCAGAGGGTGATTGCCGAGCACAAGCGGGAAGTTGAAGCGGCCCACGCGCACTGAACCGGCGGACTCTAACGGGTCCCCTCCGCCGTGATGTTTGGCAGGATGCGGCGGTACGGGAAGGGCGGCGGTCCGCTAGCCGAACCCGACCGCTGCACGGTGACTGAAATCGTCACTGGCTGCAATGAGCCAAGCAGTGGCTCGATGAGGACGGTACCCGTGGTTGCACCGGCGGGGATCGTCGCCGGGTCGACCCTGATTTCAAGCACCGCGTCATACCCTGTCTGGACCGTCCGCGGGGCAGACGAGGTGACCACCTGCATCTCGCGGCCGATGGCAACGCCGCCATCAAACTGCCGACCGGGGGGATCACCCGGGCTCCGCACGACGAGCCATGCGGCCGAGGTGCGCACTCGGAATGGGCCGATGCCGGTGCCGGCGTTGCGGACGGTCAACGATGCCGCCGTCGACCCGGCCGACGAGAGTTGCAGGGTGACGGACCGTTCACCGAGCACCTGGAGTTGCGGCGCACCAAGGAAATTGATGGACTGTGCGGCGCTCGCCGGCTGGCCCGAATCGGCGTGGGTGGTGACGCCGAGCTCAGGGATGGTGGTCGGATAATCCATGGCGGGGCACCCGCCTTCGAACGAGCGTTCAACGCACGATTGGAACGCCGCAGGAGCGAAAGCCGCTGCCACCGCAGGCCACGAAAGGGCCGGCATCGCCACCTCCTGCGGCGGCCAGATGCGCCCCGCCGGGTTCGGCCGATACTCGGCTGCGGGCCGGGTCACCTCGCCGAGGTAGTCGTCGGCCGACCACCCGGTCACATCGCCCGCCCGGATCTGCCACCAGGTGGCCTCGCCAGCCACCTCCGGTCCGCCGAGGATGCTCACCACGGTCCCGTCGGGAATGCATGCGAGCGGCGGGTTACCAGCCGGCGAAGGGCGCACGTTGAGGCAGCTGCCCGTACCGCGAACGATGGCCGAATCGCCGGGAGCGAACCGTGGGCCGCCACCCGGTTGGCCCGCCGGGGGTGCTTCGGCCAGCGGCGGCGGGTACGGCTCATCCTTCGGCATGGGCGGGTAGCGTAGGCATCCGTAGACCTTCTCCGGGTAGGTGTAGTCGCCCCAGGTGAAGTTCCCGAATCCCGGGGCGTGCGGGTCGTTGCAGTGCCAGGTTTCGCCGCGCAGTGGGTTCCTTGTCGGATTGAGCGGGTGATTGACAAAGGCGAAACCGTTGTATCCCCACACGGCGTAGTACCAGTCCTCGAGTGCGCCGGGATCGCCGGTGCCGGCGACAGGTCGCAGCTCGGGTGACGCGTTCCACTTATCGGCGAAGATGCGCACCCCCTCGGCAAGGTTGAAGAGCGGGTGTGTCCCAATGATCGCCTGGCGGGCGCTCGGCACGCGGATGTCGAGCGCCGGCGGCACCGAGAGGTGCCCCATGCCGGTCGTAATCTGGCCGAGACCGTAGCCGCAATCGATCGCCGTGATGACGGGTCCGACGCCACCGTACGGCACCGACCCGGCGGCATGAGCCCATCCCGACTCGATCCACACCATCGCCTTGTAGAGGCTTGCCGGGATGGCTGCATCGCGGGCGCGCGCCTGGCGCGCCTCGCGGGGCCCAATTTCCAGCCCCGGGTAGCTCACGTCGATCCACTCGCCCGAGGGGAGCTGGAAGGGCGGGGGCACTGCCGCCCCGGCGGTAACCAGGTCGATCATCTGGTTATAGGCCGTAACGTAGTCTTCGTATTCGTACGTGCTGAAGCCGAAACCGTAGTTCGGCACGTGGCAGGGATAGTGATCGGCGCGCGCCACGTGCCGCTCGGTCAGCACCGCGAGGGCGAGCGCGCCGAGCAGTGCCCCCAGCGCAACCGACCTCAGCGCTGCACCCATCCGAGGAATCCTCCGTACCCTTCGAGGGCCACGCGCTGGTCACCACGGATGAAGTGGAGCGACGGCCGCCCCGGCGAGGCGAAACTCGTTCCGTCCCAGTGCGTCGCGACCAGGACAGCGCCATCGGGACTGTAGGCGAGCGGGACATCGAACCCATCGTCGGTACGGAGCGCCTGTGCCGAAGCAGACGCGCTGCCATCGGCCATGGGCACATCACCGAAGATCGGCCCGCTGCGGGGGTTCCACGCCGCCCCGAGCGCCTCACCCGCAACTGCCACCATGGCCTGGGCCGAGCCGGTTCCGCCCGCGAGCGAGACGACGCGTGGCTCATAGCGCAGGCCCGCGTCCGTCGTCACGTCGATGAACGCGATCGCGTCTCCAGCGGGCGAGAGCGCCCAGTCCCGGGTAATCGACGGCGAAAGGTGCGCCAGGTCCTGGCCATCGGCCTGGAGGGTGGAGCCGCGCTCGTCGATGACGACGGCGAGCAGCCGGCCATCGCGCCAGCCCACGGGGTAGACACCGAGCGCCCGCTGCGTCCAGGAAGCAACGATGCTCCCATCGAGCGCCACCCGGAGAAGATCGACCCTCCCGGCCTCGGCGCCCGGGCCGACGCGCGACACGACGATGCTCCGGCCATCGGGCGCCCACAGGGGCTCCTGGCCGACCTCGACCCCGGACATGAGGCGTGTCACCGAGCCCGACTCGAGGTCGACGACCAGGAGTGAACCGGAGGGCAGCACCGGGGTGCCACCATCGGCAACCACGACGGCGACGTGCCTGCCCGCCGGGGATGCCGCGCCAGTCGGCGAGAAGCCCTCAAGATGGGCGACGCGTACGACCTCAATGACACGGGAAGGCCGGTCGATGGGAACGACGCCGATGACATCGGTCGCTCCTTCGCTGCGAGTCACGACCGCGTAGGTTCCGGCAGGTGCCGTGGCAAACGCCGTCCGGGCTGGGGCACCGACCGGGGTGCCGGCAATGACACCCCAGGCAATCGGGCCGACGGCGACCACGGCCACAACAGCCGTGAGCAGGAGGATGATCCGGGCGAGCCGGCCCTCGCCGGCAGTGCGCGCGGCCACAGAAGCCCCTCGGCGCGCGGTCGGTGGTGCACTCATGGCGTTCCCTTCACCCACCCGACGAACGAGGCGGCGGGTTGTTCTGTAATGAGTTCTCGGTGGCTGGCCGTAGCCAGCCAGAGCGCAGAGGCCGGGGCGCCGCCGTCACTGGAGGACCCCATGGTTGCAATGACGAGGTAGTCACCCAGTGGTGCGAACCCCATCGGGATGACCCAGGCGGCAGATGGGCTGGGATCGGCAAGCTGAAGCGAACCGCCGGGTCCACCGAAGAGCGGCAGCGGATTGCCCGGCTGCCAGACTGCACCCACCTGGTTCCGCCCGGCGGGCTGAGCGGTGACGGAACCGGTGGCGATGGTGAGCGTCTTGCCCACATACGTGCGGGACGACGCACTGAGGATATCCACGAAGGCGACGCGGGAGCCGTCGGGGCTCAGCGCCCAATCCCGGGTCCGGCCTGGCGACAGCTCGGCCAGCCGCTCGGACCGCTCGCCGCGCACCATCCAAAGGTTGGAGCCCGACTGGTCGACGACCACGATGAAGAGCCGCGACCGATCGAGGCTGTACCCGATCGGCGCCACCTGGAATGCGGAGGAGAACTCGGCGACCGTGCGAGGTTCGCCCGTAGCCGGCACGACTTCGACAACTCGGAACGCGCCGTCATAGCCGGCTGCGACGACCGCCAGGCGCGAACCGTCGGCGCTCCACGCCACGCGCGACAGGTAATCGTAGTCACCCGGCACTTCCCGAACCGTTCCGTCGAGGCTAACCAGGGACAGCACTGCTGCGACCCCGCGGCTGCCATCAGCGCTGAGAACGGCCACCAGGTCGCCGGTCGGGGCGGCGAACCCCCGGGCGTGGAGCCCGGTGAAGGAGTACGGGAAGGCAGCCACTACCCTCGGCTGGGCGCCGGGCTCCGCAGGGCGAACCAGGAGCCGGTCGATCCGGGCCGCTGGGTCGGGCTCGAAGTAGGCGACGGAGCGGATCGCCTCGGCTGGCAGGGCAGGGATGGCCGGACCATCGGTGGACACCCTGGCCGGCGAGGTGACGACCCACGCGCCGATCCCGACCAGCAGCGCAAGAAGGACGATGGCGACGGAAAGCACCAGGCGCGGGACGTGGAAGCCAGGACGGATCCCGGGAGCGAGCACGCGGCAACCTCGCGCTTGCGGGTGGGCATGCCCCCACCCTGGTCTTGTGCCGGGCCTCGACCATCCCGGCACGCGGCCTTTCGGCAAGGCGGTCGGTACCCCCGCAGTACCGCCGGGAGCGCCCGGGCGAGCCGAGCGCGAGTGGGTCACGGAGCCGTGAACCCGAGGGCGAACGTAACAAGGGCATTCGGTCCCGTCAATGCAGGTTTACCCCGCCATTCCGGCAGGGCGCGGCGCTGTAACGCTGCCCTGTGCTAGCTTTCGAATGCGATGATCTGGTACCTCTCGGCGCTGCAGGATAACCCTGCGGTCTTTTTTGTGTATCTGGCGGCCTGGCTCGTTGCGATCATGACGGGGCTGGCCTTCCACGAGTTTTGCCATGCGTGGACCGCCTACCAGCTTGGCGACGACACCGCGAAGCGAAACGGGCGACTCACCCTCAATCCCATCGCGCACCTCGACCCCATCGGGTCGACTCTGCTGTTGCTGTTCGGTTTCGGCTGGGCCAAGCCGACACCCGTTAACCCGTGGCGGCTACGCACGGGGCCGCGCCAGGGCTTCGCGGTGGTCGCCTTCGCGGGGCCGGCGTCCAACTTCTTTTTCGCCGCGCTGGCGGCAATCCCGATTCGAACGGGCATGGTCTCAACCAACCTGCCGACCATCGAAGCGGTGATTCGGCGCGGTTCGGGCGAAGACTACGTCTGGCTCTTCCTGTCGTTCATCATCACGCTCAATATCCTGCTCGGCATCTTCAACCTGATCCCCATCCCGCCGCTCGATGGGTTCAAAGTGGTGACCGGGGTCGCACCACGAGCCATCGCGCAGGGCCTAGAACAGCTCGCACCGTGGGGCCCCGGCATCCTGATGACGCTCATCGCGCTCGGGTTCCTGACCGGGTTTTCGCCCCTCGGGTGGCTCATCGGCCTCGTGTACGACGACGTCCTGCGCGTCATCGTGGGTACCTGACGCGGAACCGGCCGAAGCTGCTGCGTGTGGTAGCCTAGAGCGCAGCAGCAGGCCACCGGGCCTGTGAACCGCGGGTGGACACGCCATGGCTGACAATCGCATCGCCATCATCGGTACGGGCCTCATCGGCGCTTCGATCGGCCTTGGCCTCGCGGCTCGGCCCAATCGGAACTATGAGCTGGTCGGCATCGACCGCGATCGCTCTCGCGCCCGGGTGGCGAAGAAGCTCGGCGCGATTGACCGCGAGGTTGGCTCGCTCGAGGAGGCCGTGGAGCGCGCCGGACTGGTCGTCATCGCTACGCCCGTCGGCGCGGCACACCGAATCTTCGAAGACGTCGGGCGCTTCCTCGTCCCCGGTGCGGTGGTGACGGATGTATGCAGCACCAAGGCAGAAGTCATGCGGTGGGCGGCCGAACACCTGCCCGAAGGTGTGCACTTTGTGGGCGGTCACCCCATGGCCGGCCGCGAAAAGAGCGGCCCCGAGGCTGCCTCGGCGACGCTATTCACCGGCGCGACCTGGGCCATCACGCCCGCGCCGCGGGCGAACGAGCGCGCCGTACAGGTGGTGCTCGGGCTGGTCGAAGCGCTGGGAGCTGTGCCGCTGTACATCGACCCCGCCGAGCACGATCAGTACGCTGCCGCCGTGAGCCACGTTCCCCTGCTCACGGCGGTCGCGCTCTTCCGCATGGTCCGCGACAGCCAGGGGTGGGAGGACGCGGCCCTGCTCGCGGGCCCGGGCTTTCGAGATATGACGCGCCTGGCGAGCGGTGACCCCACCATGGCACGCGACATCATGCTGACCAACCGGGAAGCCGTCCTGCACTGGGTTGGCCGTCTGCAGGAGGAGCTGTCGGCAATTCGGGCCGCCCTGGAGGCCGGCGCCGAGCCGGTGTACGACCTCTTCCGCTCGACGCAGCTCGACCGCGACACCTTCATCGAGAACCCCCCGCAGCGCCGCCGCCCGGAAGGGGTCGAGCCGCCATCGGCGCGCGATGCTATCGGCCGGATGTTCGTCGGCGGCCTGTATGACCGGATCAAGGAGGCCTCCGACCGCATCCCGGGAGCGCCAGCCGACGATCGCGAGCTCAAGCGGAAGCTCGGTGTTGAGGATGACCGCCTGTGAAGGTAGCGGTACGCCCGGGCCGGGTGCGGGCCACCATTCCGGTCCCGCCAGATAAGTCCATCTCCCACCGCGCGCTGCTGTTCAACGCGATCGCGGACGGGCAAGCCACGGTCGAGAACATCCTCGATTCGGAGGACGTGCGCTCCACCGCGCGGTGTTTGCAGGCGCTGGGCGTGCCCATCGACTGGCCCGAAGGGTCGACAACGGCCCAGGTTCCAGGACAGGGCCTGCACGGGCTCTTCGAGAGCGATGGCGTGCTGGACTGCGGCAACAGCGGCACCACGATGCGCCTGCTGCTCGGGCTGCTGGCGGGGCATCCGCTCTTCTCGGTGCTTACCGGCGATGCCTCCCTCCGAGCTCGGCCAATGGGACGGGTCATCGAACCGCTGCGCTCCATGGGCGCGCACATCATGGCGCGGCGGGGCGACACGCTGGCGCCGGTCGCCATCAAGGGTGGCAACCTCAACTCGGTCGACTACCGTTCGCCGGTGGCTAGCGCGCAGGTGAAATCGGCGCTCATCCTCGCGGGAATATACGCCGACGGGATGACGCGGGTCACCGAGCCAAGCCAGTCGCGCGACCACACCGAGCGGATGCTCGCTGCCATGGGCGTGCCACTTGCCATCGAGGGCACGACCGTTGCCGTGCGGCCGCCCGACCGGCTCACACCGCTAACTCTGCGCGTCCCGGGCGACATCTCCAGCGCCGCACCGTGGATGGTGCTGGCGGCATGCCACCCGGACGCCGAGATTCTGCTTGAGGGGGTCAACGTCAACCCGACGAGGACCGGGATTATCGATATCCTCCGGGCCATGGGGGCAGCCATCGAGGTGCGCAACGAACGGTCGGAGGGTGGCGAACCGGTCGCCGACCTGGCGGTACGGACAAGCTCCCTCTCGGCGACCGAAGTGGCAGGAGCACTCGTTCCGCGGGCCATCGACGAGCTGCCGTTGGTCGCCCTCGCGGCCTGCTTCGCCAATGGCGAGACGATCGTCCGTGACGCTGCGGAGCTGCGGGTAAAGGAATCGGACCGGGTGCAGACGGTGGTGGAGGCGCTGGAGCGCATGGGTGCCAGCATCCGGGCGCGCGACGACGGATTCGTCATCCAGGGGCCGTGCAGGCTCCGCGGGGCACGAATCCATGCCCGCGGGGACCACCGCATCGGCATGCTGGCGGCCATCGCAGGAGCCCTCGCCGACGGCGAGACGACGGTCATCGACGACGCAGTCGAGGTTTCGTACCGGCAGTTCTGGGAGCACCTCAGTGCAGTTGCGGAAGGCAGGGTCGGTTCTCGATGAACGAGAAGCCGATCGTCGTCGTGCTGCACGGCCCCTCGGGTGTGGGCAAGGATTCGGTCATCGACCGCCTGCGCGAACGCATCGGCATCTACCGTCCGACCAGCTCCACAACGCGGCCGCCCCGCCCGGGCGAAATCGACGGTGTGCACTACCACTTCCTGAACGAGGCGGAGTTCCGTCAAAAGGTTGAGGCGGGAGAGTTCGCCGAGTGGGCCGAGGTGTACGGCCAGCTCAAGGGCCTCGAGCGGCGGGAAATCGAGCGACCCCTCGCAGAGGGGCGCGATGTCATCATCCGCACCGATGTCCAGGGCGCCCGGACGTGGCGCCGCATCCTCGAGGGCGCGGTGTTCATTTTTCTCACGGCTGAGGACCGCGAGACGCTGCGGGCGCGGCTGATCGCGCGGGGCAGCGAGAACGACGAGAGCCTCGCCGCGCGGATCGCCACGCTCGAGGAGGAGCTGGCGGACATCGAGAATAACGATTATGTCGTAGTGAATCACCACGGCCAGCTCGAGGCAGCGGTGGAGGAGATCGCCAGCATCATCGCCCGCGAAAAGGCCAACCCGGACCGGCCGAAGGCGCGGCTTCTCATTTGAGTGCTCGTCTCGGCGATCGCGCGCATCTAAGATGCGCGCAGCACCACCCTCGGAGTTCGGCATGCACCCTTCCCTGGCCCAGCTATTCAGCCTCGACGGGCGCGTCGCCCTCGTCACCGGCGCCTCGAGCGGGCTCGGCGTCGCCCTCGCTCGCGGCCTCGCCCGTGCGGGCGCAACCGTTGTGGTGACCGCTCGGCGAGTTGAGTTGATAGAGCAAACGGCAGCGATGGTGCGGGAGTTCGGCGTCGAAAGCGTGGCCATTCCTGCCGACATCACCGACGAGGAGCAGTTTGAGCGGCTGTTCGCCGAGGTTGCCGAACGGTTCGGCCGGCTCGACATCATGGTGAACAATGCCGGCTACACCGACCGTTCGGGCCTGCGGCACGACCAGGCGAGCTTCAAGCGGATGCGGTCGGTGGTAGAACTGGACCTGCTGGCGACCATGAATGGATGCCGACTTGCAGCCCGCCAGATGCTCGCCCAGGGAACGGGCGGTGTCATTATCAACGTCTCATCGATTCTCGGGCGGGTCGGCTCGGAGTTCCGAGCAGCCTCGTATCACGCGGCCAAGGGCGGTGTGGATGCCCTGACGCGTGTCCTCGCGCTGGAGTATGCGCGGGAAGGCATCCGGGTGAACGCGATCGCCCCGTCGTATTTCGATGGCACCGAGCTGATGGGGAAGGTGTTCGAATCGACCCCTGGCACCCGCGACCACGCGGTCTCGCGGACCCCGATGGGCCGGCTCGGGCAGCCGGAAGATCTCGAGGGCGCGGTGGTTTACCTCGCATCGGATGCGGCACGGTTCGTCACCGGCCACATTCTTTATGTCGATGGCGGGTGGACGGCCGGCGGCGGATACCACCAGCTGGCACCGCCGTGGGAGACGGAACCGGGCCGCCAGCGCACGGGGTAGACGAGCGGACGTGCGGTCCGAGTGCAAATGGAAGCGGGGCCGTCGCGACGGCCCCGCCAAGACGTTCACTGGCGACCCCGAGCGGATTCGAACCGCCGATCTCCACCTTGACAGGGTGGCATGTTAGACCGCTACACCACGGGGCCGAAGCTCAGTCCATCGTACGAGGGCAGCACCTCGCGGGCAAGTTCCGCACCCTGCTCCTCTCCCAGGATAGCTGAGACGGCTGCCCAGAACATTCGCCGCGCTACACCGGCCCCCGGGCAATGATTCTCGACGCGCCGCCCGCCAAATATGCCGTAGTGCCGCGTGAACAGCCCGCCGCTGCCCTGGGCAAGGCGATCCCCTGCCTCCCGCAGGGCAGCCTTCTCGGCCTCCGGCGGACGCCAATCGGGGCCATCCGCGGTCCAGCAGCACGCGTCGAGGAGGGCCGCGAGCGATTCGACTCCGGCACGTATCTCGGCCTCGACGGCCGGGCCGATGAGGCCAGCCCGCGCTGCATCGTCAAAAACGGCAGAGACCGCCCGTTGCCAGGCCGGGATCGGAGGCAGGTCGGCAGGCATGAGGGCCCGCAGCGCTGCAGCATCGAACAGCGCGGGCAATCGGTCGACCGCACCGAGTACGCGTGCCGGGAGCCCCGGGGCGACCTTGGTCAGGAGGATGCGGTCAGGCCCGAGCGCGGCAACGCGCCGCCCGTGCCCCATCCCGAGCAGCTCATCGAGCCAGGCCTCGAAGCCTGGAGGACCGTCACCCGGCGCGGTCACCGGGCGCCGCCGGGCGCTCGCTCGCCGGGCAGTCCGGCGGAGGCAGCTCGTTCGATTCGTTCCAGGAGCTCGGCGGGCGACATGGTTCCCGGGCCTGTGCCCGCCGCCGCGATGCGGGTCGCGAGCTCCCGGACGAGCCGATTGGCGGGTGTGGGCACCCCGTGTTGCCGCCCGAGGAGGACGATCTCCCCGTTGAGGAAGTCGACCTCGGTCGTGCGGCCGCCGCGAAGGATGCCCTGGAGGGTCGAGCTGCCCGTTCGCGCTTCGCCATCAACGGGAACGGCGCGGTAATGGCGCGTGACTCGCTCGGCGTACTCTTCCTGCGAAACGTACGCTATCCCTGCGGCGCGGTAGCAGGCCTCGCCTTCGGCACGGAGTCGTTCGAGGACTGCTCCAACATCGCCACCACTGCCCCACGTGCTGCGACCAAGAATGACATCGAGACCGTTGCCGAGGTTGAGCAGGAGCTTGCGGTACTTAAGCGCCATGGCGTCAGGTACCGCCTCGCTGCGGAACCCAGCACCGTCGAGGGCGGCGCACACCTGTTCCACGCGCTGGTCGGTGCCGAACGGGAATCGCCCGGCGTGGAGGCAACCGGCGAGCGGCGTACCGGACGCGACGACTTCGCCCGGGCGCAGGTGGGTGGCGGGGAGCGCAACGAGCATGGCGTAGACGTCGCGGAATCGCCGACTCGCGAGCCGCTCGTTTTCCACGCCGTTCTGCGCGCAGATGACCGGCACACGGGGGCCGGCCGCGGCTTCAAGCTCGGCGAGCGCGGGAGCGGTGTCCTGGGTTTTCATGCAGAGGAAGACGACCTCGTCCCCTCGCCAAGCGATGTCGTGCGGACTGCCGACGGACTCGATTGGGAGCCGGATCGTGCCGCCGGGGGAGCGGAACGAGAGGCCGTGCTGGCGGATGGCATCGAGGTGCGCTCCCCGGCAGATGAGGATGACCTCCTGCCCGGAAAGCTGGAGTCGGGCCCCTATTGTGCCGCCGATGGCGCCGGCGCCGTAGATGACGAAGCGCGTCACGCCGAGTGCTCCTTGTCCGGCTGGGCAGGCGCCACCGTCGGAGTCCGGGGCCGGACCGCTTCGTACACCGCCTGGACAATGATGAGCCCGATGCCGCCAAACAGGACGAAGTCGCCAGCGGAGTAAATGTTTGTGCCGTAGAGCGGGAGGTCGACGATGAAGCGGTCGGAGAGGGCGAAGAAGCGGATATCCTCGCGCCGCAGCACCACATCCTTACCGTGGTTCGTTTGGCGCCCGATGTCGGCCTCGGTCACTTCGGGGAAGGCGCCGGAGCGCTCGAGTATCTCGTAGTCGATTGGCATCGAGCCGCCGTGCGCCGCCATCGGGATGAGATTCATGACGATGCCTGCTGCCACGAGCCACGCGCCCAGGAAGCGTCGGAAATGCAGCGCCAGCAGGACAAGAACGATGGTCGTCGCGAAGAAGACGATGCGGCGAACAGCGCCGGCTCCGCCATCGACCGGGAGGTAGCGGATGGCGAGCTGCTGCGCGAGAAAGATGGTTGCAGCGGAGGCCAGGACAACGACATCGCCCGCATGGCGTTTCATGCGGGCGATTGTCGCGTATTTGTGCCGGAATGTTCAGGGCTCCGGGCCCTGCGGCGGTTTACCAGGACTGGTACGGGGCGGCCCCGGCGAGCGCGATGATGGCGAGCGCCGAAACGGAGATTGCGAGCGAGATAAGGCGGCGGGTCATTTCCGGGATTCCTCCACAGCGGGATATCGCTGCGGAGGCTAGGCTGCCGGTTCTCGCGAAATTCTCGCGAGGGCGTCACCGTCCGGGCGATCAGACGTGTCACACGGCCACACCCGCCGCGATCGCGGCTCTGAGCTCGAAAAAGCGCTCGGGCAGGGGTTCGCCAAGCTCCTGTTCGTACTGTTCTGCGTAGGCGTCGAGGAAATGGAGTGCCTGGACCGCCTGGCCGGCGCGGCTCCGGTAGCGGGCGAGTTCGAAGGCGGCTTCCTCGTTGAAGCGATCGGCGCGAAGGATGCGCTCGAGGCAGAGGACCGCCGCCTCGTACTCTTTGCGGGCCGCAAAGTAGCCGGCGAGCGCGGCGAGGGATTCGTGGGCAGCTTCGCGAAGGCGGGTGCGGAGCGCAGCGGCCCACTCCGACTCGAACGTTTCGGCGAAGGGCCCCTCGTAGAGCTCGAGCGCTTCCTGGAAGGCGGCTGCGCGCTCACGGCTTCCCGCCTCCGCCGCGCGGGCCCGCCCAACGGCAGCTTCGAATCGCTCCACGTCCCATTCGAAGACGCCTTCGGGATTCAGGACGTAGGCGCCATCCTGCTTGACGACGCACTCCGGGTAGAGGGCCCGCCGGACGCGGTACAGGTTGGAGTGAAATGCTGAGTTGCACTTCTCGCGCGGGAGCTCGGGATAGAGCAATTCGACCGCCTGCTCTTTGCGGATGCCGCCCCGGTGGTCGAGCAGGAGGAAGAACAGCTCCTTGGCGCGGACACTCGCCCACTGCTCATCCGAGACGACGCGGCCGCCCACGGTGACCTGGAGGCGGCCGAGGCTGCGTGCGACGACGCGCGGGTACCGCTGCGGGAGGACATCGGCGACATCGCCAGCCTCGCGGGTGGTAACGGCGAAACTCTGGCGTTCGAGCACTTCCCGGAACCAGCGGCCGGCGGCTGGCCGGGAGGCCGCCCACTGGGCGAACAGCGGATCTTCGCGAATGAGCGGAACGAGCACACTCGTCATCCATGGCTGGCGGATGGCTTCGGCGCACCGGGCCAGGGCCTCCTGCGCATCCGCTCGGCGACCGCCCCGGAAGCTGGCCATGGCCGAGCGGTAATGGGCCGCGGCGGCCAGCAGCGCCACGTCCATCTCGGTAAAGGCCTTCGCGGCCTGCTCTGCCAGGTCGACGGCCGCAAGCGTGTTGCCCGCCGCGAGCTCGACCCCGGCCTGCCGGAACCGGCAGAACGCGATTTCATACTGGTTCCCTGAGGCGAGGGCGACAAGCATTGCCCGGCGGATGAAGAAGTCGGCCTGCTGGAGGTCGCCCTGGCCGAAGTAGCTCGCTGCGAGGCCGGCGATGGCCAGAGCTGCCAGGCTTTCGTCAAGGGCTTCTGAAGCGCAGATGCGGATAGCCTCCTCGTAGTGCTCACGCGCCCGCGCAAAGTGCCCGAGGGCGAGCTGGGCATCGCCGAGCGAACCGCGCGCGTAGGCGACGTTGCGCCGATTGCCGCAGGCCAGCCCCTCGGCAACAGCCTCTTCCAGGACGGCCACCGCGCTCTTGAAATCACCAGCATCGAGGTGCGCCATGCCCAGATTGTTGAGGGTCCACCCAAGGTTGGACGAGCGCCCGAGGGAGCGCCAGCCCTGCGCGGCCCGGGCAAGGACCGTGACGGCCGCGGGGGCATCGCCGTGCATGGCGAGCGCCTGCCCGAGCGTCGAGCAGGCAAGCAGATCCAGCGGGGTGGCCTGGTGTCGCTCAGCTTCATCGATGGCCAGGCGAAGCAGCTCCTCCGCCCGTGAGAAGTTGCGGGTGACACTCAGTTCGACCTCGGCCCGCTGGAACGTGATCTCTGCCCGGAGTACCGGGTCGCCGTCCCATTCCACGGCACGGAGGTACTCGGCCTCGGCAATGAGCTCCCGCTGGCGACCGAGGAGTCGAAGCGCGCGAAGGCGTGCGAGGTGGGCATGCAGGCGGGCGGCGCCCCGAACCGAGCCATCGCCGATGAGCTGATTCGCGGCGCGGAGTGCTTCCTCAGGGTTGCCGATGTGCGCCTCGATGCGGGCGCGCAGTGCCGCCAACAGCGCATTTCGGTCGAGCGCGTCGGGCCCGAGGCAGGCAAACGCGTCACGCAGGAGCGTGAACGACCCGCGGAGGATGAGGCGGTGGGCACAGCGGACGAGAAGCCGCTCAACCTGGGCCTCGGAGCCGTGTGTCCGGGCGAGTTCCAGCGCTTCGGCCTCGCGGCCACCACGAATGCGGGCTGCGATCTCAGCTTCGACGGCCTCGTTGAAACCTTCCGGGTCACTCGCGGCGAAGTCCCGAGCGACGAACTGCTGGAGCAACGGGTTGAGTCGGAACTCGCGTTGCGACAGGTGTTCGCAGAGGAAATCGCGGCGCTGCATCCAGGCCGCGAGTTCGCGCCAGGCGCGGAGGCCGAATTCCAGCTCCACGAAGGAGCGCTCGATGGTTGGCTGTAACGAGGTGCGATGGAAGACCGGGCGGAGCCCCACCGGCACCCGCGCCCACACCTCCTGCGCGAGGTACCGTTCGAAATCCGCAGCCGATACGCCGGCGATCGCGTCGCCGGCCAGGGTGGCCATCACCCCCGCCGGCCAGCCGCCGGTGCGATCGAGCACCTCATCCGCCGAGAGCGTGGCGCCGGCTGCGGCTGCTGCCGCCTCGACCTCATCCCGTGAGAACGCGAGGGCGGTCCTGTCGATGACGGCGATTTCGCCGGTCGCCACGCGCTCGGTGATCCGGGGCAGGAACGGGATTTCCCTGCCGCAGAGGACCGCTTCGTGGCCGGGCCCCAGTGCGTCGAGGAGCCAGCCGAGGAGCTCGAGCGCCTCGTGCGATTCGCCCAGGAGGTGCGCGTTGTCGATGACGAGCAGGAGCGGTCGTTCGCAGCTGGCCGTCGCCCTGGCAAGGGCAGTGCCGACGTAGGCCTGCAGGTCACTGAGATTGAGCGTGGTGGATGGGGGCGGCGCCGAGCGGTCCCCGGAGAGGGCACAGCCCAACTGGTGGGCGAACGCCTCAGGTGCGTGCGCGGTGGCATCGAGGGTGAGCCATCTCGCCTCGAAGTCGAGCTCGGCGGCAGCCATGGCGACAGCGGTGGTTTTGCCATAGCCGGGCGGGGCCACCACCACGATGACGCCGTTCCCGATAGCCTCGTGAAATCGTGCGAGGAGGCGCGGACGCGGGATGAGACGCCGTGGGAGGCGAGGGACGGAGAACCTTCCCCCCGGTGGCGTCTTGGCCCGAGCCACAGTTGCGAGCGTTGCCGTCATCTCCCAGACGAATGGTAGCCTGCGGTCGGTCGCGACGCTACGGGACTGGGGTTGACGTTCACGAACACATCGGTGGTATCGTCCCGGGTGCCCCCTGGAGAGTGCTGCGGATGCGTTCGGCCCTGGTTCTGTCAATTTTCGCTGTGGGGGTGCTGGCGCTTGCCGCGCTCGCATACCGGCCCGGCGCACACGCGGCCGGACCGTGCGGCACGCCGCACGATGCGCTCGACGCGGAAGAGACGCTCTTCCTGTCACTGGTGCAGGCGTGGAGAGACCAGAACCTTCAAACCTCGACGCCGCTACAGGCGTCGGGCGCGCTCAACGCGGCGGCGGCCTGGTTCGCCCAGTGGCAGGTCGACAACGGGGCACCCGGCGGCCACGTCGACAGCCTCGGCAGGACGTGGGTGCAGCGAGCGCTCGATTGCGGGTACACGGGCACGCTCTCCAACGGCACCCCCTACGCGATGGGCAGCGGGGAGGGCATCCGCGCATACGCGGCGAGCCAGCCCATTACCATCCCGGCGGCGCAGGCAGCGGCCGAGATGGCCTATCCCGGGAGTGGCCTGTATGCCCAGACGGCGAGCAGCTCGCTCCCGTTCAAATGCGTTGGAGCGGCACGCGCAGCGAGTGCCGACGGCAGGCGGGTTGCGTGGGTGGTCATCATTGCCCAGTACCCGGCTTCCGCTCCGTGCCCCGGGAGCAGCACCGTGACGAGCCCGACGGCGACTGCTACCGCAACGCCTACCTCTCCGCCCCCGCGGACGCCCTCTCCCACACCCACCCCCACCCCACGGGCCGATGGTGCGCAAGTCGCCATCTGGGCTGGCTGGAACCTCGTGCAGCCCCCCGCGGGGCCGGTTGTGGACGTGCTGGCAAGGGCGCAAGGATGCTACCGCTCGGTGTACGCCTGGGACGGGCAGCGGTGGCTGCGGTTTATCCCCGGGGGGCCCGCCTATGTCAACACGCTGGCAGCGTTCGACGGTCGGCCGGTGTGGATTGAGGGCACGGCAGCGAATTGCGGGGTGGTGCTCCTCTGACGCCGGGGCGGCTGGCGGAGATCAGCCTGCGGTGATTACAGGCTCCCGGGAAGAACCGAGAACCCGGGGGAGTTCGCGATTGCCTGCCCGAGGGTCGCGAGGGCTGCGACGCACACGAGCGCTACGAGCGCCAGGATGAGCGCGTACTCCGCCAGCCCCTGCCCCTCCTCGCCCGCACTCGTGCGGCAGCGGGCCAGCCAATGGTGCAGTCGTTTCATCCAGGCAAACCCCCGGGGTGGTCTCTCCCTGCCATCAAGTTCGGCAGCCCGGGCAACGTTCGCCCGGGTGTGGGCGGGGGAGATTGTGTAACGCGGGCGTGACGCGGGTTTACTGGGGGTTTACAGATGCCGGGCACCGCTCGGGCTCGACGGCAGACGCTGCAGCGGCGAGAGGGATGTCGGTGATCACGGTAGTGACTCCGGCCTCCCAGAGCCGCGCGAGGGTGGGCTGGAGCGCGTGCCGCTCCCGGAGCGTCCAGGCGGCCAGTGCGATGCCACGCCGGTCGAGCTCGAGGCCAAGGGCAAACCCGAGTTCGGCCATGCGCAAAACGGTGTCGATATCGACCATCCATTCGATTGCCGCCGGGACCATGCCGACAAGCTCGTCGACGCGTGCCTCGAGGTACTCCCGGGCGCTGGCGTAGGGGTTGCGGGCAAGCGGCGAGTCATCCCAGAAGCCGTGCAGCCCGCGCTGGCGGGGATACGGCGCCTGGCGCCGCCCCGGTGTGTAGTTCAGGAAGAGTGTGGGGTCGAAGGCGACGGGCACCCGGGTGAACTTGCGCAGGTTCCATGGCGACTGCGAGCCGAGGATGACGCGCCCGCCAAGTGGTTCGAGCGCCCGTTCGAGGCGCTCCACCCGCGCGGAAGAGATCGGGCGGTTGAGCTTGAGGTCGACCTGGAGGACGGTTGCAGAGCCATTGAGCTCCCGGACCACATCCTCGAGCCACGCGAGCGACGTGCCGGTCGGTCGATACGTGACGCCTTCCAGGGCGATGCGGACCATCTCGGCAACCCGGCCTGTGCCGTTCGTCGTGCGATCCAGGGTGCTGTCATGGAAGCAAACCAGCTCGCCGTCGGCCGTAAAACGAACGTCGACTTCCAGGCGGGGAACCCCGGCGGAGACGCACTCGCGGACGGCGTCGAGGCTGTTCGGTGCCTGTCGCCCCGACAGGGTTGCCGAGTGGCAGCAGAACGTGCGCTGGCGACCCAGAATGAGCGGCCGCAGCGCCGCCGACAACCATCCAGGTTCGGCGTCCATGCAGGAAGGGTACCGCGACGCGGTTAATGCGCGAGGGAAGGAGCAACCGCCCGCTGCGGCGCTACCGTCCGACGCTGGACCGCCAGCGAGGAGCGCGCTACGGTACAGGTAGCGGTTATTGGCAAGTCGCGGAGTTGCCGCGACGCGAAAGGCCCGTGATATACTCCCGCGCGTCCTGAGGGGGCCGCTAGCTCAACTGGCAGAGCAGCTGACTCTTAATCAGCCGGTTGGAGGTTCGAGTCCTCCGCGGCTCACCAGCTCCCTGTTCGACCGCCGGGCAGCCACGTGGCCGCCCGGGCACTTCGTGGGGAAGTGTCGGAATCGGCAGACGAGCATGACTTAGGATCATGTGCCGCAAGGCGTAGGAGTTCGAGTCTCCTCTTCCCCACCATGCTCGAACTCGCCCTGCGGCGAATACGGCAGATCCGGCCCGGCCGGGCGCGAAAGGAGAAGGGATGCCGCTACTCGAGGTCAAAGACCTGCGCACGTACTTCTACACGCAGGAGGGCGTCGTCAAGGCTGTCGACGGGACGTCCTACGTCGTGGAAGAAGGGGAGACTCTCGGCCTCGTCGGCGAGTCCGGGTGCGGGAAGAGCGTCTCGGCGCTTTCCATCCTCCGCCTGATCCCCCAGCCACCGGGAAAGATCGTGTCCGGCGAGATCATTTTTGAAGGGCGTGACCTGCTGAAGCTCGACGAGGACGAGATCCGGAAGGTGCGCGGCAACGAGATCGGCATGGTGTTCCAGGAGCCGATGACGTCGCTCAACCCGGTACTCACGATCGGCCGGCAGCTGACCGAAACCCTCGAGCTCCACATGAACCTGCATGGTCAGGCGGCGCGCAACCGCGCGGCCGAATTGCTGGAGATGGTCGGCATCCCGGAAGCGAAGCGGCGGCTGGATGACTATCCGCACCAGTTCTCGGGTGGGATGCGTCAGCGTGTGATGATCGCGATGGCGATGAGCTGCAACCCGAAGCTGCTGCTCGCTGACGAACCAACGACGGCACTCGATGTGACGATCGCGATGGCGATGAGCTGCAACCCGAAGCTGCTGCTCGCTGACGAACCAACGACGGCACTCGATGTGACGATCCAGGCGCAGATCCTGGAGGTCATGAACCGCCTGAGCCGCGAGCTCGGCACGGCTGTCATCATCATCACGCACAACCTCGGCGTGGTGGCCCGGTACGCCGACCGGGTCAACGTGATGTACGCCGGTCGGGTGATCGAGACGGCGTCGGCAGTTGAGCTGTACCGCAACCCGAAGCACCCGTACACGGTCGGCCTGCTGAACTCCGTGCCCCGGCTCGATGAGACGCGCAAGGAGAAGCTAATCCCGATTGAGGGGCTGCCGCCCGACCTGGCGCACCTGCCGCCGGGCTGCCCGTTCTACCCGCGCTGTGCCTGGCGGGTGGACCGCTGCCGCGAAGAGTATCCGCCGTTCAACCTCGTGGGCGAGAAGCACTATGCCGCCTGCTGGGAATCTGATCGCGTCCGCCGGGAGGTGCCAGTTGGCGCAGCAAACTAGCTCCGCGGTCCGCCAGGGTCGCGCCGCAATCGGCGACACGCTCGTCAAAGTCGACAACCTGAAGGTCTACTTCCCGGTCACGTCGGGCATCATTTTCCAGCGGAAGGTGGCCGACGTTCGCGCGGTCGACGACATTACCTTCGAAATTCGCCGTGGCGAGACGCTCGGCCTCGTCGGCGAGTCCGGCTGCGGGAAGAGCACCACCGGCAAGGCGATTCTGCAGCTCACCCGGCCCACGGCTGGTTCGGTGACGTTCGATGGCACCGACCTGACGAAGATCAAGGGTGGCGAGCTGCGGCGATTCCGGCGGCGGATGCAGATGATCTTCCAGGATCCGTACGCGAGCCTAAACCCGCGTATGTCCGTGGGAAGCATCATCAGCGAGCCGCTGACGATTCATAAGCTTGCAAGTGGCAAAGAGAAGAAGGAGCGGGTGGCGAATCTGCTCCAGACGGTCGGGCTCAACCCGTACTTCGCCAACCGGTTCCCCCACGAGTTCTCCGGCGGCCAGCGGCAACGCATCGGCATCGCTCGCGCTCTCGCGGTGCAGCCCGACTTCATCGTCTGCGACGAGCCGGTGTCGGCGCTCGACGTGTCCATCCAGGCGCAGATTATCAACCTGCTCCAGGACCTCCAGGACCAGTTCGGGCTCACGTACCTGTTCATCGCGCACGACCTCTCGGTGGTGCGTCACATCAGTGACCGCGTCGGGGTCATGTACCTCGGCCACATGATGGAGCTAACCGACCGGGACTCGATTTTCGAGAACCCACTGCACCCGTACACGAAGGCGCTGCTCTCGGCGGTGCCCATCCCCGACCCGGACGTGGAGCGGAAGCGGGAACGGATCATCCTGCTCGGCGACGTGCCCAGCCCGCTGCGCCCCCCGCCGGGTTGCGTGTTTCACACCCGCTGCCCGATCGCGATCGACGAGTGCCGCGCTCGCCGGCCCGACTGGCGCAACGTTGGCACGGCCGACCGCGAGCACTGGGTCTGGTGCCACCGGGTGTAGCCATCACCGGCGCGGCCATCGCCAGGTTTCGAACCGGGGCCCCGCCCGACCAGGCGGGGCTCCGTCCTTGCATGCGGCCGAACGCGGGATGCCTCGTGGCCTACGGCGTCGGTGTGACGGTCGGCGACGCGGCTGTGCCTGTGGGCGTTGATGTTCCGCCCGGCGGCGTGGGGCTGGGCGAGGGTGTCACGGTGGGTGATGGTGCCGGTGTTGGCTCGGTCGGCGTCGCCGTCGGCGACGGGGGCGCCGTTGGGCTGGGAGTGGGCGTGGGGAGCGGCTCAGGCACGCTGGTGGGCACCGGCGTCGGGGCGGGAGTCGGCGCGCCCACGGATGCGTCGCCCCGGACCAGCGCGGCGATGAGGACGCCCGCTCCGATCGCGAAAAGGATGACGCCGCCGATGGCGAGTGCTGTAAACCATCCGGCCGCGGGGTCACGGGTGGGCGGGGCCGGCGCACCGCGGCGCACGCGCGCGGTGGAGTGACGACGAAGCTGCGGAGGTCTGCCCGGTGGCGCGGCAATGGGTGCGGTGACGTGAGGCGCCGCGGGGAGCGCGGCAAGGGCATCGCGCAACTCCCGGCAGGTCGGGAACCGGTCCGCGGGGTCGAGTGAGAGCGCCCGCGCGAGGACTCCCTCGAGCGCCGCGCTGGCACCCGGTGCAAACCGGCGCAGCGGCGGCGGCGGGGCAGCCAGGCGCTGACCGGCGATCGCCGCGGGCGAAGCTCCGCCCCAGGGCAGGCGCCCAGCCGCTGCTTCGTAGAGCGTGAGAGCGAGCGCGTACTGGTCGGAGGCCGGTGCCGGGGACTCACCCTGGATGACCTCCGGGGCGAGGTAGGCGATGGTGCCAAGCAGGTCGGCGGCAACCGCCGGTGCCAGGGTGCGGGTCAGGGACTCCGCGACCCCAAAATCGGCAAGCTTCGCCACGCCGTGTTCGTTGACCAGGATGTTTTCGGGCTTGACATCGCCGTGCACCACCCCTTCCCCGTGGGCGTAGGCGAGCGCGTCGGCCACCTGGCGGCCGATGCGGGCGACCTCGCGCTCTGTGAGCCGCCCCTGGGCTTCGATGAGCTGCCGGAGCGTGTAGCCATGCACATACTCGGTGACGATGTAGCGCCGGCCACTGAACATCCCGGCATCGAAAACAGCCACGATGTTCGGGTGCTGGAGACGCGCGACCACCCGCGCTTCCCGTTCGAAGGCGGCCACGGCCTCGGGGTCGATGGCCTCGGTGAGCGCCGCATGGAGGGCCTTGAGCGCGACCCATCGACCGAGGCGCAGGTCTTCCGCGAGCCAGACCTCGGCCATGCCACCGGTTCCGAGCAAACGCTCGAGGCGGTATCGTCCGTCTACGATGTCCTCAGCGGTCAGCGACAGGTGAACCTCCAGCTGGTGCGCTCGCGCGAGCGGGCCGTCGAATTCGTCCTCCTGGCAGGCCCCCTGCTGATCCTCGTCATCGCGTGGCGATCGCTCGCGGTGGCAGGGGTAGAGATGCCACCCGGCATGCCTCGCATCGTAACCCAGGTGGCAGTTTGCGTGATCGCGATGCACGTGGCAGTCCGACTGGTCGCTCCCGGTGCACGTCCAGAGGTGCTGCCGCTCGTGACCGTGCTGGCGAGCCTGGGCGTTGTCATGGTGACGCGCCTCGCACCGGCCTCGGCCGGCCAGCAGGCCACGTGGCTGGCAGTCGGCGCCGCCGCGTTGCTCACCGGATTGATAGGGGGCCGACGGACACCCCTGCTTCGCTCGTTCACCTATACCGCCGGGTTGGGAGCTGTGCTGCTGCTTGTGGCCACCGGGCTGTTCGGCGAAACCATCAACGGCGCCCGGCTCTGGGTGCGGGTGGCCGGCCAGTCGGTCCAAACCACCGAGTTCATCAAGGTGTTTCTCATCCTCTTCCTTGCGGGCTACCTTGCCGACACCGCCGGAGCGCTCGGGCGACCCTCGGTGCGACTCCCGGCCGGCCGCGTGCCCGGGGCTGCACTCGTCCTCCCCCTATTGCTGGTGCTCGCCGGGGCCATCGGGGCGCTCGCACTGCTGCGCGACCTGGGTTCTATCGCGCTCCTCCTCCTCCTCGCCATCGGCATGCTCTACCTGGCGACCGGCAGGTTCGAATTCGTCGCCGCTGGTATCGGGCTGGTGCTGGCAACCGCGGTTCTCGGCTATGCCATCTTTGGTCACGTCCAGAGCCGGGTCGATGCCTGGCTCAACCCGGAGGCCGACCCGCTCGGCGCCGGCTACCAGGCACTGCAGGCGACGTACGCGATCAACGCCGGCGGCGTGACCGGTGCCGGGCTTGGGAGGGGCATGCCCACGGTCGTTCCGGCCGCGTCTACCGATTATGTCTTTGCGGCCATCGCGGAGGAGCTGGGGCTGGCTGGCGCGACCGCCGTCGTGCTGGTGTACCTGTCGCTGCTGCTGGCCGGGTTCCGGATTTCAGTCGAGGCGGCGACAGCGTACGAGCGGTTGCTGGCGGCAGCGATCGCCCTGCTGTTCGCCATCCAGGCCGCCGTGATCATCGCCGGCAACGTGCGCCTCATCCCCACGACGGGCATCACGCTGCCCTTCGTGAGCTACGGCGGGTCGAGCCTGGTGGTCAATTTCGGGCTGGCGGGGCTCCTGCTGGGGGTATCGCACCGGGCACGCTCAGACCGGTAGTCCAGGGCGCGAACCCGCTGGATTCAGAGGCGTACGAGGCGCACGTTGTAGATGCCGTCGATCGCTTCGACGCTGGCGAGCTGGTCTGCCGTGGGCTCTTCATCGACGGCGATGAGCATGAGTGCGCGACCCCGGCGCGCCCGGCGCCCGACCTGCATCGACTGGATGTTGATGTCGAACTGCCCGAGGAGGGTGCCGACGCGGCCGATCATGCCGGGGCGATCTTCGTTGTCGCAGACGATGATGCACATTCCACGCTCGGGCGCGATATCGACGTCCAGGCCGTTGATCATGACGATGCGCGGGTGGCCGCGCTCGACGGTACCGGAGACCGACACTTCGGCCTCGCTGGTCTTCACGCGGACGCTGACGAGGTTCAGGAACACTTCGTGCGAGGCGCGTGTAGTCTCGCGGATGTCCCAGCCGCGGGCCGTCGCCACCAGGTGGGCATTGACGATGTTGACGTTCTCTTCGCTGATCGGTCGGAGCAGGCCGCGGATGATGGCCGCCCGGAGCGGCGTGGTGTCGTGCTCCGTAATCTCGCCGTAGTACTCCACGTCGATTGACTCAAGCTTGCCTGTCACGAGCTGGGTGGCAACCATGCCAAGCTGCTCGGCCACGCCCATGTAGGGCGCCACCACCTGGAGCGTTTCGGGGGCAAGCAGGGGCGCATTGACGGCATATCGCGCCGGGCGGCCTTCGAGCACATCGATGATCTGCTCGGCGACGTCGACGGCCACGCGCTCCTGCGCCTCGGCAGTCGAGGCCCCGAGGTGCGGTGTAGTGATGATGCGCGGGTCGCCCAGGAGCGGGTTGTCGGGGGGAGGCGGCTCGGCGGTGAAGACGTCGACCGCGGCACCGGCGACCTTTCCCGCCCGGACAGCCTCGGCGAGGGCGGCTTCATCGATGATGCCGCCGCGCGCCACGTTGATGATTCGCACACCGTCCTTCATCCGTGCGATTTCTACGGCGCCGATCATTCCCTGGGTGGAGGCGGTGAGCGGCGGGTGCACCGAAATGAAGTCCGAGAGCATGAGGAGCTGCTCGAAGTCGACCGATTCGACGCCGAGGGAGCGGGCACGCTCTACGGGGACGAAGGGGTCGACCGCCAGGACGCGCATTTCCATGGCAACGGCGCGGCGCGCGACCTCGGACCCGATTTTTCCGAGGCCCACGATTCCCAGGGTCTTGCCGCGCACCTCAGTGCCGACGTAGCTCTTGCGATCCCACTTTCCGGCACGCATCGATGCATCAGCCTGGGGAATGTGCCGTGCGAGCGCGAGCAGAAGGGCAATGGTGTGCTCGGCAGCAGCGACGGTGTTGCCCTGGGGTGCGTTGACGACCACGACGCCCCGCTCGGTCGCGGCATCGAGGTCGATGTTGTCGACGCCGACGCCGGCGCGCCCCACGACCTGGAGGTTCTCGGCAGCTTCGATGACCGCCCGCGTCACCTTCGTCTCGCTGCGGACCACGAGCGCTTCGTAGTCGGCGATGGCAGCGACCAGGGCGTCCTGCTGGAGCCCGGTCCGCACATCGACATCCGCGACGCGGCGCAAGAGCTCAATGCCTTCCGGGGCAACGGGGTCGGCTACCAGGACACGAGGGCGGCGGGGGGTGGTCATCGGCTTACGCTGCTCCTTCAGGGATGCGAGTGCGAGTTCGATAGCCGGCGGGATGCGGGTCTTGCCCGCTTCCCAGCGGCTGATGGTGCCCTGGTCGACGCCGAGGGCTTCCGCGAGGGCGCTCTGGGAAAGGCCGAGGGCCGTTCGTTCGGCGAGGAACTGCTCCGGGGTCATGTGCCATGCAGTATGCATGAAAGCAGCGGGCCATGCAAACTGCATGGCCCGCTCACTGGCTACGGAAGCCCGACCCGTCAGACGCGGGCGCCGGCCTCTGCCAGCAGTTTCTCGACCACGTCGAGCGCCTCGGCCACTTCTTCCTGCTGGACCCAGCCGAGGTGGCCTACCCTGAAGATCTTGCCTTCGAGCTTGCCCTGGCCGCCGCCAAGGACGACGCCGAACTCCTCCCGGGCACGACGGCTCAACGCCTTGCCGTCGACCCCCTCCGGCCACCACACGGCCGTGACCGTATTGGACGCGTACTGCTCGTCGACCGGTACAAGCTTGAGGCCCATCGCTCTGACGCGTTCGCGCGTATACCGCCCGATCGCTTCGTGCCGCGTGAAAATGCTCTCCAGCCCCTCGGCCCGCATCAACTCGAATGCCTTGTCGAGGGCATAATAGACCGAGAGGGCCGGGGTCCACGGGTTCTGGAGCTTGGCGAGCGAATCGCGGGTCTTTGCGGCGTCGAAATAGAACCTGGGCATTTTCGCCTCGGCGTTCGCTGCCCAAGCCCGCTCACTCATGTACACGAACGCGAGTCCGGGGGGCACCATCCAGCCTTTCTGGGAGCCGCTGACCACGACATCGAGGCCCCAGCGTTCGACCGGGCAGGGGATCGAGCTCATGCTGCTCACGGCGTCGACGAGGATGAGCCGGTCGCGAGCGCGCACCTCGCGGGCGATGGCCTCGAGCGGGTTGGTCACGCCGGTGGACGTTTCGTTATGGGTCACGAGGACGGCCTTGATGGCCGGGTCTTCGTCGAGCATACGGCCGATGGTCGCCGGGTCGGCGGCTTCGCCCCATTCCGTGGCGTAGCTCACCACGTCGGCGCCGTAGGCCTTGGCGATGGACTTGAAACGGTCCCCGAAGGAGCCGATGGAGACGGAGAGGACCCGGTCGCCCGGGCTGAGGGTGTTCACGACGGCGACTTCGAGCCCGCCGGTGCCTGAGGTCGTGAATGACAGCACATCGCTCGAGCTACCGAACACCCAGTTCAGGCCGTCGGTGACACGACGGAGAATCTGGGCGAACTCGGGGCCGCGGTGGTTCATCATTTGCCGGGCGCCTGCCGCCAGAACCTCTTCCGGGCAGGGGGTCGGGCCAGGGATGCGCAGGTTCACGATCGTCTCCGGGGAAGTGGTGTCTCCATCGTCAGCGGTCATCCGCGATCGGTCAATTGGGGATGCAGTGCAACCCCGGTGCCGGCGGCCTCGGCGCCGAGCAATCCTGGATCTGACATTTTCTCGACATCATTTCGACGTTGCCGGGTTGACCGCCTCGATACTGCGGTCATATAGTCCGGCGAAAGTTACGGATTTCACAACCCCCGCCATGACGCTTGAGATTCCAGAGGTCGTCATCAACCGCCTTCCGGTGTACGCCCGCGCACTGGCAGAGCTGGCCTCCCGCGGCGAGACGGTCGTCAGCTCCCAGGCGCTCGGCGAGATGCTGGACGTGACGCCGGCCCAAATTCGGAAGGACCTCAGCTATTTTGGACGCTTCGGCAAGCAGGGGCGCGGCTACAACGTCCAGGGCCTCCTGGCCAAGCTGCGCGAGATTCTTGGCATCGACCGGCAGTGGCGGCTCTGCCTGGTGGGTGTCGGGCGTCTTGGCCAGGCGATTGCCGAATATGGGGGGTTCGGCCCGCAGGGCTTCCACATCGTGGCCGCGTTCGATGCCAACCCGGAGATCGTGGGAAAGCGGGTCGGTGGGGTCGCCGTGCGTACCATCGACGAGCTGGATGACTACCTCCGCGAACACCATGTCGATATCGGCATTGTGGCGGTGCCTGCTGCGGAAGCGCAGGATGTCGTCGACCGCCTGGTGCGCGCTGGCATTCGCGCCATCCTGAACTACGCCCCGATCACGGCGCATGTTCCCCCGCATGTCACCATCCGGCACATCGACCCGGTGCTCTCACTGCAGAGCATGACGTTTTACATCAAGCGCGCGGAGCAACCAGAGCCGGCTGCTCGTTGAGCGAATCACGGCCCCCGGGCGCAGTGTCTCAGTCCGTTATCGCTGTTCCGCCTGCGGGAACATGCCGACGAGGTTCTCCTCCTCCGTCGGCAGGCTGCGCTTGATGACATCGAGGTGGTCGAGGGCGATGCCCGCACCGATCGCGACACACTCGAGCGGGTTGTCGGCGACGTAGCAGGGCACCCCGGTTTCCTGCGTGAGCAGCTCATCGAGATGGCGGAGGAGCGCGCCGCCGCCAGTGAGGACGATTCCCCGGTCGATGACGTCGGCAGCCAGCTCGGGCGGCGTCTTCTCAAGGACCGCGCGGACCGTTTGCACGATGGTGCCCAGGCAATCCTGGATGGCCTGGGCGACTTCCGTGGAGGTGAGGGAGATGGTCTTCGGAAGACCGCTCAACTGGTCCCGTCCGCGGACCTGCGTGGCGAGACCTTCATCGATGGGCAGCGCGCTCCCGATGGCAATCTTGATCTCTTCCGCGGTCTTCTCGCCGATGATGAGGTTATGTCGGCGGCGTACGTACGCCATGATCGCCTCATCGATGCGGTCGCCGGCCATACGCACCGACTCTGAGACCACGATGCCATACAGGGAGATGACGGCAGCCTCAGTCCGGCCGCCGCCGATGTTCACGACCATGTTGCCGCGAGCGGTGCCAATGGGAATACGGGCTCCGATGGCGGCGGCCAGCGGCTCGGGAACGAGATGCGCTGGCTTCCTGGCGCCGGCCTGCTCGGCGGCGTCGCGGACAGCGCGCTGCTCGACGCTGGTCACGCCGGCAGGAACGGTGACCATCACCTCCGGGCGGATGAGGTTGAAGCGCCCGGTGATGAGGCCGATGAAGTAGCGGCGATCACGCCGTCGCGCATCGGGCGGATGACGCTGATCGACCCGGGCGTGCGCCCCTGCATCGCGCGCGCCTCGTTACCGACGGCAACGATGGCGTTGTCGCGATTATGTCGCGCTACGACGCTCGGCTCGTTGACGACGATGCCCTGGCCCTTGACGTAGACGAGGATGTTGGCGGTGCCCAGGTCGATGCCGGCTTTTTTCGGGGCGAGGAACTCGAATGCCATCAGGCGCGCTCCACCTCGACGCTCATGCTGCGCAGCTTCTCGTCGAGCCGCTCGTAGCCGCGGTCGAGGTGATAGATATCGTCGATGATGGTGGTACCGCTGGCAACGAGCGCCGCGAGCAGGACCGCAGCGCCGGCACGGACATCGAGGGCCCGGACACGCGTACCGTGCAGGGGCGTCGGGCCGGAAACAATCGCCGACGAGCCGGTGGAGACAATTTCCGCGCCCATTTTGCGCAGTTCGCTCACGTAGAGCATGCGGTTATCGAACACGCGCTCATGGATGATCGAAACACCGTGGGCCTGGGTAAGGAGGGCACCGAACGGTGCGTGGAGGTCGGTCGCGAGGCCGGGGTAGGGCAACGCCTGGAAGCTCACGGCCCGGATGTGCCCGCCCGAGCGAACCAGGAGTGCACCCGGCAACGGGGTGATGGTCGCCCCGGTGGCGCGTAGCTTGTGGATGAGGGCGTCCATCACCTCCCAGGGGGCGTCGTCGAGGAGGAGTTCGCCACCGGTCATGACTGCCGCGATGGCCCACGTCCCGGCTTCGATCCGATCGGGCATGATGCGCGAGCGGGTGCCGCGCAGCCGCTCGACCCCGTCGACCTCGAGGATCTGGCTGCCGATGCCGGCGATGCGAGCACCCATGGCGTTGAGGAGGTGGCACAGCTCCTGCACCTCGGGCTCGGTGGCGGCATTGACGATGGTGGTGTGGCCGCGCGCGAGGACGGCCGCCATCACGACATTCTGGGTGCCGGAGACTGACGGGTAGTCCATGAAGACGCGACTGCCGGAGAGCCCGGCAGCCGGTGAGCGGGCGACAAATCGCTCACCTTCCCGCGTGACCGTTGCACCCATCGCCTCGAACCCGGAGAGGTGGACATCGATGGGGCGCTGGCCGATGACGTCGCCGCCAGGCGGGGCGGAAGCGGCGAAGCCGTGGCGCCCGAGCAGCGGGCCCATCACCTGGAACGAGGCGCGGTTTTCGCTTATGAGCTCGGTCGGTGCCTCGAACGTCTGAACGCCGGCGGCGTTGAGGAGCAGGCTGCCCCCCGGGAGCCGTTCGACGCGTGCGCCGAGGCTGCGCAGGAGGTCCGCGAGGGAGTCGACATCCGTGATGTACGGGACGTTGTCGAGGATGACGTCCTCATCTGTGAGGAGCGCCGCGCACATCGCTGCGAGGGCATGGTTTTTGGCGCCCGAGATGCGCACCGTGCCGCGAAGGACAGCCTCGCCCTGCACGATGTAGCGGCCGCCGCGGACACGCGTGGTCATTGCTGACGCCAGTCTAGGGGCTCCGGATGGATTGTGCGAACGGCCGTTCGCGTCGGGCGCGATGCGCTACACCTGGGGCCGACCCGTCGTGCGGCGCCTGCGCTGCTCCGCGACGCGGAGGCGGAGGAGGGCACGCTGCAGAGCGGCCTGCGCGCGGGCGAGGTCGACATCGCGGGCGGCCTGTTCGCGGTAGCGGCGGATGCGCTCTTCGGCGCGCCGGCGCGCCTCCTCGGCCCGGGCGATGTCGATCTCCTCGGCGGCTTCGGAGGCATCGGCCAGCACGGTGATGCGATCGTTGCGCACTTCGAGGAACCCACCCGTCACGACGAACGCCTCTTCCTGGCCAGCGCGACGGATGATCATCTCGCCCGGCTCGAGGGTGGTCATAAGGGCAGCGTGCTTCGGGTAGATGGCGAGCTGCCCTTCTGCGCCCGGCACGATGAGGGCATCGACACCCTGCTCAACGCGGACGACACGCTCGGCCGTGATAACTTCGACCGTGAGCGGCATCTGGTGTTACTCCTGCGCCAGGCGGCGGGCCTTTTCGACGGCGCTGTCGATGTTGCCGACCATGTAGAACGCCTGCTCGGGCAGGCCATCGTGCTTGCCTTCGAGGATTTCCTTGAAGCCGCGGACGGTCTCCCGGACGGGCACGTACTGGCCAGGGTTCCCGGTGAACTGCTCGGCGACGAAGAATGGCTGCGTGAGGAACCGCTGGATCTTGCGCGCCCGGGCGACCGTGAGCTTGTCCTCGTCGGAGAGCTCGTCGATGCCGAGGATGGCGATGATGTCCTGCAGGTCCTTGTAGCGCTGCAGCACGCGCTGGACGCCGCGCGCCACTTCGTAATGCTCCTGCCCGACAACGCGGGGTTCGAGCGCGCGAGAGAACGACGCCAGCGGGTCCATCGCGGGGAAGAGCGCCTGCTCGGCGAGCGAGCGCTCGAGGGCGACGACGGCATCGAGGTGGCCGAACGTGGTCGCCACACCGGGGTCGGTGTAGTCGTCCGCGGGTACGTAAATCGCCTGGAAGGACGTGATCGAGCCCTTCTTGGTCGAGGTGATCCGCTCCTCCAGTTCGCCCATCTCGGTTGCCAGCGTGGGCTGGTAGCCAACCGCGGACGGCATACGACCAAGGAGCGCGGAGACCTCCATACCCGCGAGGGTGTAGCGGTAGATGTTGTCCACGAAGAAGAGGACGTCGCGCCCCTCTTCGTCGCGGAAGTACTCGGCCATGGTCAGACCGGTGAGGGCCACGCGGAGGCGCACACCGGGCGGTTCGTTCATCTGGCCGAAGACCATGGCCATCTTGGGGAGTACCCCGGATTCCTTCATCTCGTGCCAGAGGTCGTTCCCTTCGCGCGAGCGCTCGCCGACGCCGGCGAACACCGAGTACCCACCGTGCTCGCGGGCGATATTGGAGATGAGCTCCTGGATGACGACCG
>FWWM01002144.1_pt1 | contig 44504 bp, 47 predicted proteins | sample 2228351 | NCBI WGS metagenome assembly FWWM01 (sample SAMEA103939774, study PRJEB20133) | metagenome
GGGGTGGTGGAGCTGGACGCGCGCGGCTACGTCACCCGCTTCGTCGAGAAGCCGGCCAGCGTGGAGAACCGCCTCGCGGTGATCGGGATGTATTACATCCGCAACGGCCCCCTGCTGGTCAAGGCCTGTGAGGAGCTGATGGCCCGGGGGATCCGCACCCGGGGCGAGTATTTCCTGACCGACGCCCTGAACATCTTCCTGGAATACGGCCAGCGGCTGCGGGTCCGCGAGGTGAACGTTTGGGTGGATTGCGGGACGCCGGAGGCGGTGCTGGAGACGAACCGCTACCTCCTCTCCCACGGCCACGACAATTCCCAGGAGGCCCGGCGGGAGGGCGTGGTGATCCTCCCCCCCGTCTTCATCTCCCCGAGCGCCCACGTGCGGAACGCAGTGATCGGCCCCTACGCCACCATCGCCGACGGCTGCTTCATCGAGAACGCCATCATCCGGGATTCCATCGTCGACAGCGGGGCGCGCATCGTGAACGCCATCCTGGAAGGATCCCTCATCGGCCGTGACGCCTATGTGGGCGGGCGGTTCCGGCGGTTCAACGTGGGGGACTCCTCCAGCATCGACTTCACGTGAGGCTCACGTGAGGCGAGGGGGCCTGGATCGCAGCCCTCACCCGAGCCCCTCCGGGCGCTCCAGGCCCTCCATGGCCTCCGCCCGCAGCACGGCTACGAAGGGGATGTTGCGGAACTTCTCGTCCAGATCCAGCCCGTAGCCGAACACGAAGACGTTGGGGATCTCGAAGCCCACGTAATCCAAGGGGACGGCGATCTCGCGCCGGGCTTTCTTGTCCAGGAGCGCGCAGACCCGCAGGGTGGCCGGGTTGCGGGTCCAGAGCAACCGGAGGATGTGATCCAGGGTCCGCCCGCTGTCCACGATGTCCTCCACGATGAGGACGTGGCGGCCCTCGATGTTGGTCTGGAGGTCCATCAGGATGCGCACCACCCCGGTGGAATACCGGGCGCCCGCCCCGTAGCTCGAGATGGCCATGAAATCCACCTCGTGGGGGACGGTGATGTGGCGCATGAGATCCGTGAGGAACATCACCCCGCCCTTGAGCACGCACACCAGCACCAGATCCTTGCCCGCGTAATCTTGGGAGATCTGCCGCCCCAGCTCAGCGATCCGACGCTGCAGCGCCTCGGTGGGGATCAGGATCCGATCGATCAGATGCTCGCACCCCCAGCGCGTGGAGGTTCCCACCAGGGTCTCCATCCTTCAGGCCTCCGCTCAGGGATCCGCCGCTGATCCCGCCCGAAGCGGGGCCAGGGGCGGGGCTTATGGCTGCTCCCGCGGGACCACGTGGCAGCGGCGGCAGCGGGCCTCGTAGGTCTCGCTCCCGCCGACCAGGATCACCGGATCCTCGTAGCGGGCGGGCCGCCCGTTGATGAGCCGCTGGGTTCGGGTGGCCGGGGCCCCGCAGACCACGCAGATCGCATGGAGCTTATCCACCTGCTCCGCCTGGGCCATCAGCAGCGGCATCGGCCCGAACGGCTCGCCCCGGAAATCCATATCCAGCCCGGCCACGATCACCCGGATCCCCCGCTCCGCCAGCTCCTGGACCACGTCGGCGATCTCCCAGTCGAAGAACTGGGCCTCATCGATGCCCACGACGGTGGTCCCCGGCCGGAGATGCTCCAGGATCGCCCGGGCGTGGGGGACCGGGATCGCCTCGATGTCGAGGCCGTTGTGGGAGCGGACCCTCTCCGTGCTGTAGCGGGTGTCGATCAAGGGCTTGAACACCTGGACCTGCTGGCGGGCGATCTGGGCGCGTCGCAGGCGGCGGATCAGCTCCTCAGTCTTCCCGCTGAACATGCATCCGCAGATCACTTCCACCCATCCGGTCCGCGCGGGATCCATTCCCAATGCCCTCCCGATCGTTGGGGGTGGTCCTTGGCCTGGCAGGGGGAGGGGGTCCTCCCCTCGCCAAAAGCGATGCGAGCGGGCCGCTCCCAGACCCGCTCGCATCGTCTCATTCGCCCTCGCCCTCCTCGAGGGTCTCGAGGAGCTCCGTCGGCTCCTCCACGATCTCGACCACCGTCTGCTTGCGCTTGCGGCGCTGATCCCGCTCCGCCCGGGCCTTCAGGTAGGCCTCGTCGCGGGCGCTCAGGCGCCGCATGAACCGATCCACCTGGCCCTCCTTGTCGACGATCCGCTGCTCGCCGGTGAAGAACGGGTGGCATTTCGAGCACACGTCCGTCCGGATCACCGGGACCGTCGCGCCGGTGGTCCAGGTGTTGCCGCAGGCGCAGATCACCTGGGCGTTGGGATACCACGTGGGATGGATCCCGGGCTTCATCGTTCGCCTCCGTTCCGCGCCGCGCCGTCGGGGGCGGGGGGCTCCGGATACACGCTCACCTGCTTCCGGCCCCCGCGCGCGAACTCGAAGCGCACGTAGCCGTCGATCAGGGCGAAGAGGGTGTAATCCCGGCCCATCCCCACGTTCCGGCCGGGGTAGATGCGGGTGCCGCACTGGCGGACCAGGATGTTCCCTGCCCGCACGAACTGGCCGTCGAACCGCTTGACGCCGCGGCGCTTGGATTCGCTGTCCCGTCCGTTGCGGCTGGCGCCGCCGCCCTTCTTGTGGGCCATGTCGCCTCCTTTCGCCTCACGCCGGTGCGCCGGCCTCGATGGCGTCAATCCGCAGGACCGTGTAGGTCTGGCGGTGGCCCTGCTTGCGCCGATAGCGCTTGGCGCCCGGCCGGTATTTCAGGACGATGATCTTTTCGCCTTTCCCATGCCCCAGCGCGGTGGCCCGCACCCGGGCCTCCGGCACCACGGGGCGGCCGATCCGAACCTGCTCCCCCTCCCCGACCATCAGGACCCGGTCGATCTCCACCGCCGCGCCGGCCGGGACGGGGAGCTTCTCCACCTGGATCTGATCGCCCACCTTCACGCGGTATTGATGCCCACCGATCTCGATCACGGCGAACACGATGGAACCTCCGGTGGAGCGCTGAGCATGCCCTTCGAGGGGATGAAAAAGGGCCGCCGCGGGCGGCCCTTCCGGTCGGACTGGCTGCGGGGGGAGGACTCGAACCTCCATACCCGGATCCAGAGTCCGGTGTGTTGCCCCTTACACCACCCCGCAGGGCCGTTCTTCATTTTACACAGGGCTTGCCCCTCCGGTCAAGCCGAGGCGAAGGGGCCCGGTGGCGGCGCGCTGCGGAGGCACGCCCCGCAATGAGGCCCTGGCTCGTTGAATCGTTTTCGGAGGACGGGCCTCCGGGCCCGCCGCCGTCGGCGCGTCGGGAGGGCGCTCTCCGGACCGTCCCGGCGGGCGATCGGGCGGTGGCGGCGCCCGCCCCTCGCTAAAATGGATCCGGAGGCGCAGGGATGGCGCAAGGCGGACGGCCGGGGGATGAACGCATGGCATGCCCCGCGGGGAGAGCCCCTTCGGCCCGGATCGGGGCGTGGTTGGTCCCGCTGGGGATCTGGTTCCTCTGGCTGCAGTGGGCGTGGCCGCCGTCGGGGTTCTTCCGGAGCGTGCCCGCCGGGGAGGACACGCTGGAGGTGATGTGGGCCCTCGCGTGGTATCGCCGCGCCCTGCTGGAGCTCCACACCTCGCCGCTGTTCCACCCGCTGGCCTTCGCCCCCCAGGGCTGGCACGTGGCCAAGCAGCACCACGGCCCCTTCCTGATCGGCCTGATGCTCCCCTGGTCGCTGTTGGGCGGCGACGCGTTCGCGTTCCATTTCCTGGCGTGGCTGATATTTTCCCTGGCCTTCGTGGGCGCCTTCCGCCTGGCCCGGCTCTTCTGCCGGGACGCATGGCTGGCCACCGCGGCGGGGGTGGCCTACGCCCTGTTCAACGGCGCCTTCGCCGCCACGCAGGCCTACGGCGATTACCTGCCCGTCGCGTGGGGGGCGGCCCACCTCGCGCTCCTCGCCTTCGCCCTGGAGCGGGCCCGACGGGCCGGATGGGCCTCCCGCTGGCTGGTTCGAGCGGGCGGGATCGGCGGGCTGGGGATCGCCGGCACCCCCTATCTGCTCCTGCTCAGCGGGCCGATGCTGCTCGTTTACGGATGGGGCGCATGGCGCGGGCGTCGCCTGGGGCGCTTGCTTTTGTATGGGTGGGGGGTCGCCGCGCTGGTCGGCGCCCCATGGCTGGCGCTCTTCGCCCACGCCTTCCTGCAGGATCAGATGCTGGGCCAGACCCTCGAAACCGCCATGGGCAACGGATATCCGTGGGCCCACGCCCTGGCCTGGAATCCCTACCACCGGTGGCTGCGATGGCGCCCCCCGCCGGCTCCTCCGCCGGTCCTCACCCTGGGGATGGTCCCGGCCGGGAGCAGCCTGCTGGGCCTCGCGCTGGCCCGAAGCCGGAGGCCGCGGCTGCGCAGCGGGCCGCTGCTGCGGATCGCGGCCTTGGGGGCGTGCCTGGCCACCGGGATCGCGGCGCGCTGGGACGCGCCCCTTCGGATCCCCTGGACCCCCGGGTGGACTGCGCTGGCGGAGGCGGCCTGGCGGATCGGCCACGCCCGCAAGCCGGACCTCTTTGCGGACCCCGCCTTGCCGCCGCAGTGGGCGGACCTCACCCTGACGCCCTCCCTCCTGTTGTGGGCTGCGGTGCCGTTCTGGGAGGCGGCCGGGACCGTCTGGCGGTTCATCGCCCTGACGGCGCTGGGGCTGACGATCGCCGGCGCGGAGGCGTGGTCCCGCGTCGCTTCCCCCTGGCTCCAGCGTGGGTTGGCCTCCCTCTGGCTCCTGGAGGCGATCATGGCCCCGCCTCCCATGCTCCCGTGGCCCTACGCCGTCCACCCCGCGTTCGAGTGGTTGCGCCGGAACCCCGAGCCGGGGGCCGTCGTGGACGCCTTCGCGGATCACACCCCGGGGTTGCACCTCTCGCGCGTGGCGGTGATGGCCACGGAATATCATCGGCGCCCCACCCTGTCGGGGTTCACCCCGTTCCATCCTCGCTGGATCGAGCGGCTTCAGCGAGGCCGGGGGCTGCTGTTCCGCCACCGCCCCGACGGGCTGGGCCGGCACGGCTTTCGCTTCCTGGTGGTCCATAACCCCCCTTCGGATTGGGCCAAGTGGGGCTGGCCGTTCTCCTTGGAGCGATGCTTCGACCCGCCGTCCGTCCCCTCCCCCTGGAACTATCCGATCTGCATCTTCCGCATCCCGGATCGAGGGGAGCCGGAGATCACCAACCTGTGGTTGCTGGAGGGGTGGTCCGGCCCGGAGGGCTGGGGGATCTGGGTGGAGGGAACGGAGGCCTACGCCCTCTGGCTGGCCGAGGCGGCGGAAACGCCGGCGGCCCTGGAGTGGGTGGCCTTCCCGCTGTGTCAGCCCGGGAAAACTCAGCGGCTGGAGGTCTCCTGGAATGGCCATCGGCTCGGCGTGGAGGAGTTCGCCGGTTGTGCGGAGCGGACGGCCCGCTGGCGGATCCCGGACGGGTGGATGCGGCGGGGGGTGAACGAGTTGCGTTTCCGCTTCGCCTACGCGGCGGTGCCCGTGCAGGGGGATACACGCCGACTATCGGTGGGGTTCCGGGGGATCTGGGTCCGGGCCGACGCGCCGTAGGGTGCGGGGCTGCGTGCCATGGGTTAAGATTAAAGGGAAGCGGATCCCAGCCCGCGAGGGGAGCGGCATGCCCCGCTTGAGTGCATCCATGGAGGATTACCTGCGGGCGATCTACATCCTGGCCGAGCGGGAGGGGACGGTCACCACGACCCGGCTGGCGGAATACCTGAACGTGGCCCCCCCTTCGGTGACCGGGATGTTGAAGAAGCTCGCGCGCCTCCGGCTGGTCCACTACACCCCGTATCGGGGGGTGGCCCTCACCCGGGCCGGCCGTCGGATCGCCCTCGAGGTGATCCGCCACCATCGCCTGCTGGAGCTCTTCCTGATGGAGGCCCTGGGCTACGATTGGGATGAAGTCCACGCGGAGGCGGATCGGCTGGAGCACGCGATCAGCGAAGCCCTGGAGGAGCGGATCGCGGCCATGCTGGGCCACCCCGCCTACGACCCGCACGGCGATCCCATCCCCACCCGGGCCGGGGAGCTGTCGCCCCCTGTCGCCTGTCGGCTGAGCGAGGCGCCGGTGGGGATCGCATGCGAGGTGCTCCGGGTGACGGATGAGGCCTTGACCCTGCGGCAGGCCGCGCGGGCCGGCTTGCGGCCGGGGGCCCGGGTGGTCGTCGAAGAGTGGATGCCGGGCGCGGGCCTGCGGATCCGCGTGGGGGATCAGGAGCACCGCATCCGGCGCCGCCTGGCCGAGCAGGTCTTCGTGCGCGTGCCTTCCCCGGAGCCTCCGTTGGGGGCGATGGAGGATGCGGCGGCTTCGGATCACCCCTGAGCTGGTGGAGCGGGTGTGGGCGGAGATCCTCGACGCCCTGCCGGCGGATCTACGGCGGGCGGTGGAGAACGTGGCGATCCTCCTGGAGGAAGAACCCACCCCGGAGCAGCGGCGCGCCCTGGCCCTTCCGCCTGGGGAGAGCCTGTATGGCATGTTCGAAGGGCCCACGTGGGCGGAACAGGGCCGCAGCCCCATCGCCTGGCCGGCGCGGATCCTCCTGTTCCGACGCCCCTTGGAGGCCGACTTCGGCCACGATCCCTTCCGGCTGCGGGCGGAGATCCGCCGCACCCTGTTGCATGAGCTGGGCCACTACTTCGGGCTGAGCGAGGAGGGCCTCGACCGGCTGGGGCTGGAGTAAGCGCGCGGCCGCGCCCCCGGCCCGGGCCGGCGGTCAGCCGCCCCGCTTCCCCACCCGGTCCACATAGGCCCGGGTGTAGACGTTGATCCGCACGATGTCCCCCTCAGCGATGAACTGGGGGACGAGCACCTCGAGCCCGTTCTCCAGGATCGCCGGCTTGTAGACGTGGCTCTCCCGCTCGCGCAGCGGCTGGGAGGTGTGGACCACGCGGAGGTCCACGGTCTCGGGGAAGGCCACCGCCACTGGCCGCCCCTCATGGAACTCCACGGGGATCCGCTGGTTCGGCTGGAGGAAGATCTCCAGCCCCCTGATCATCTCCGCGGGGATGGAGACCTGGTCGTAGGTCTCGGGGTCCATGAAGTAGAGCATCTCGCCGTCGTTGTAGAGATACTCCATCACCCGGCGCTCGAGGGAGACCTCCTCCACGCGCTCCTCCGGGCGGAAGCGCCGATCCACCACCACCCCGGTGCGCAGGTTGCGCAGCCTGGCGTGGACCACCCCTTTTTGCTGGGCGGTGCCGGAGTGATGCACCGCGTCGACCACGCGGAACAGGGTCCCCTCGAGGGCGATCGTCATCCCCGGGCGGAGCTCGCTGGCCACCGGCATCGTGATCCTCCTGGATCCATAGAATTGCCAAATCCCAGAGGATGGGAAGCCATCCGCCCCCTTCGCCTCAGCCAGTTCCCCTGCGTGCGCCTTCACCGCCGCGCGGATCTGATCCTCAGATTATTTTATTAAAAGTTTTATTAAAAGTCGCGCCGTTCCCCTCGGGGGGACATCTCTCCACGCGCCGCCGTCCCCTCATCGTCGCGGCGGGGCGACCCGCGCCGGGGGGCTGAGGCTTGACGGCTCGGGCCTCCCGCGTTATCCTGGATACGGGTATAGGGTATAACTGGGACCCTGGGGGTGCGTTCGGGAGGGGGAGATGCCGCTCTACGAGTATCGGTGCCGCGCCTGCGGGGCGGAGTTCGAGCAGCTGGTCCGGTGGAACACCCCGACGGAGGAGATCGAGTGCCCGCGCTGCGGCCGGCGGGAGGCGGAGAAACGCCTCTCCCGCTTCGCCGCCCAGACCGCGGGGGGGAAAGCGCCGCGGGGCGCCGCCTGCGGGCCGGTGACCTGAGGGATTCGCTGAGGCAGGGAGGCCGGGGGCCTCCTGACCGATCGGCCGGCTTGGGGTATTGCGTGTTCAGGGAGACCGGGATGCTCCGGATTTCGTCGGACGCAGAACAGCAGTTGATCCGACGCCTGCGGCGCCTGGAGGGGCAGGTGCGCGGGGTGGAGCGGATGATCCGGGAAGGGCGGGACTGCCAGGAGGTGCTGGAGCAGCTGGCCGCCCTGCGGGCGGCCGCCCATCAGGCCTTCCTCTTCGCCGCCCGGGCCTACATCCGGGCCTGCGCGCAGGAGGATCCGGCCCGCTCCACCGAGGCCGTCCGCGCGGTCCTGACCGCCCTTCAGCGGCTTCCTTAACGCCCCAAGGGGGATCCATGGGGAGTCCCTGGTGGCGGACGGGGAAGAAGCCTGCCTCCTCCGCCGCTTCAAAAAGCGATCCGAAGTTTCCACTGCACCCGCTGGCGGAGGGCGCCGAGGAGGTCTACCGGGCGGGGGATCCTTGCCCGAACTGTGGCTTCGCCCGCCTGGAATATGACGGCTATTTCAACGTGTATTGCCCCCTCTGTGGGTTCCGCACAGGAGCCCGTGGGGGATGCACCTGATGAAGGGCTGGGTGGCGAGGGCGGCGCCCTCGATCCTGATGGGACGGTGTGTTTTTCCCTGAGATCCATTCAGGAGGGATCCGATGGCCGTGGAGATCCGCCTCGATCTGCTGGATGTCCAGGGGATGAAGATGCAGGCCGTCACGCCGAGCGGCCATGCAGTGATCCTGGACGCGGGGCCCGAGGTGGGGGGGACCGACCAGGGGCCGCGGCCGATGGAGCTGGTGCTGGTCGCCCTGGCTGGATGCACGGCGATGGATGTGCTCTCCATCCTGCGGAAGAAGCGCCAGCCCCTGGAGGGGTTCGCGATGGAGGTGCGCGGCGAGCGCGCCCCGGAGCACCCCAGGGTTTACACGGACATTGACCTCCTCTACATCGTCAAGGGGAACGTGGATCCCCAGGCGGTGGCGCGGGCGATCGAACTCTCCGCCACCAAGTATTGTTCGGTCAGCGCCATGCTCAGCAAAACCGCCCGCATCCGGTATCGCTATCGGATCGAGCCCACCGCCCCCGGCGCTGCGCCCATCGAGGGCGAGTATGTCGCGGCGGCCGCCCTCCCGTCCTCATAGCGCACTGGATTCCCCCGGCCCCCGCACCCCATCCGCCGTTCCCAAGCCGCTCACAACCAGTACAGGATGAGCACCGCGGTCAACCCCCACAGGATCACGGTGAGCAGCAAGGGGCGGTCCTTCAGCACCAGCTCGTCCGGCGGAGCGGTCTCCCCCTTCACGTGGACCAGATAGAGATACCGGAAGATCCCATACACGACGAAGGGGATGGTCAGCATCATCGCGTGGTTCGACGGGAGGTTGGGGGCGGAGAACGTGTAGAGGGAATAGGCCACGATGGTGGCCGCCATCACCACGCCCATTATCTCGTCCAGGAAACGGACGGTGTATTCCTCCAGGATGGCACGGTGGTTGCGGGCGTTCTCCCCCAAGAGCAGGATCTCCTGCCGCCGCTTGGCGCAGCCGATGAAGAGGGCCAGGAGCAGCGTGCACAGGTAAAGCCAGGGCGAGAACCGCTCCACGTGGACCAGGGGGACGCCGGCGGCGACCCGGAGGACATACCCGCTGGCCAGGGTGAGCACGTCCAGGATCACCTGGTGTTTCAGCCAGAGGGAGTAAGCCAGGTTCATCCCCCAGTAGACGTAGGCGATGAGGGCGAACCAGGGGTCTAGGGCGAAAGCCGGATACGCCAGGCCCATGGGGATGAGGAGGGCGGCCGCCCACGCCACCCGCGGGTCCACCTCCCCGGCGGGCAGGGGGCGGTGGCGCTTGCGGGGATGCTGCCGGTCCCTTTCTAAATCCTGCAGGTCGTTGAACAGATAGACCGCGCCGGAGAGCAGGCACAGGATGAAGAAGCCTGCCACCGTGCGCCCCAGCGGCGAGGGGTGGAAGAGCTTCTCGTCGAAGACGAGGGGCGCGAAGATGAAGACGTTTTTGATCCACTGGCGGGGCCGCATGGATCGCGCCAGCCCGGCCAGGGTTTTCCCCGAGCGCAGGGCGATGGGCCTCATCCAGGGTTTGCTCCGAGCGGGCCTGAGCGGCGGGCGCTACCCGCCCAGTCTTTTCCCGATTATAATTCGAGCCACGCGACGTATGTGCCCGTTTTCGGCCCTTAAGAGCGATCGGCGGCGGGGCGGCCGATCCATCCTCGGAGGATGGAGACGATGGAGGAACAGGAGCGCCTGGCGATCCGCCGGAAGATCATCGGGGTCGCCCTCCGGCAGGCCCGGGAGCAGGCGGGCAGGACGGTGAAGGACTGCGCCGCCCTGCTCGGGATCCCCCCGGCCCGGTATCGGGCCTACGAGGCCGGCCGGCGGGATCTGACGTTGCCGGAGCTGGAGGCCCTGGCCTGGTTCTTCCGGCGGCCCCTCTCCGCCCTGCTGGAGCCCGATCGCCACACGGGCTCCGCCTCCGGGGACGGCGTCGCGGAGGCCATCCCGGAGCTGCTAGCCATCCGCCACCGGATGATCGGTCTGATCCTGCGCCAGGCCCGGGAGCGGGCGGGCAAGAGCCTCCGCGAGGTGGCGGCTTTCCTGGGGTGCACCCCCCGCCGGATCCGGGCCTACGAGTCCGGCGACCGCCCCATCCCCCTGGTGGAGCTGGAGCGGCTGTTCGCCTATCTGGGGGCCTCCCTCGCGGAGTTCCTCGACACCGACAGCCCCATCGGGCAGGCCGTCCTCCTGATGGATCAGATCGAGCGCTTCCGCGTCCTTCCCCCCGAGATCCGGTCCTTCGTCACGGCCCCCGTCCATTTGCCTTACCTGCGCCTGGCGATGCGCCTGGCGGAGCTTCCCGCCGACCGGCTGCGGCACATCGCGGAGGATCTGCTGGAGATCACCTTGTGATGTGGACGACGCCGGGGCTCATCCTCTTCCTGGGGATCGGGGCCGGGCTGCTCCGACATGCCCTGGCCGGGGGCGGGGCCCGGCGTTTGCTCCTGGACCTCGTGCTCGGCCCCCTGGGGTTCGCCGTCGGGCACGGGCTCGGCCAGCTCCTCGCCCCGGGGTTCGGGCGGATCGGGACCACGGCCGTGATCCCGGGGCTGGTGGGGGCCGGGCTCCTCCTGGGGATCTCCTCGCTGCGCCCGGCGACCGCTCCCCCCCGCGCCCCCGCCCGCCGCTGAGCGCCCCGCCGGGACGTTTGTCCCGGGAAAAACGGGACGCCGGCCTCTACCGGGGCGGGCTCTTCCCGCTTACAGTGAAAGCGGAAAAACCCTTCGGGAGGAGGTCGGTGATGGAGCGGTTGGATCGTGTGGCGCGCATCGGGTTGCTGTTCATCCAGATCGTCCTGGGCTACGAGTGGCTGAACAGCGGCTTGGGGAAGATCGGAACCGGCGGCGGGTTTGTGAATAGGTTGCCTGAGACCTTGGCCCGCTTCGCCGAGAAGAACCCTTATCCCTGGATGAAGGGTTTCCTCCTCGGCCCGGCGACGGGGGGCGCGTCCTTCTTCGGCAACCTGGTGCAGTGGGGAGAGGTGCTGGCGGGCCTGGGCCTGATCGCGGGCGCCCTCTATCTGCTGTTCCTGGCCGGCCGTCTGAACGGCGTGCTGCAGCGGGTGGCGGGGATCCTGGTGGGCATCGCCCTGCTGGGCGGGATGACGCTGAACGCCGTCTTCTACCTGGCCGCCGGGCACACCAGCCCCTCCACCGCGGGGATCAACCTGGTGATGTTCTTCTCTCAACTGGCGCTGCTGGGCTACTGGGTCACCGTGGCCTTCCAGCCGGTGGGCGGCCCTGCCCTGTGGCGGCGGCCGGCCTAATCCAACGGGGAGCCGACGGGCCAGGTATCGGACCGAACGCAATGTTCACCTGGTCCGTCGGCTCCAAGCCTTCTACCGGCTACGCCAGGGTAAACGGATCCCTGAGACAGCCGCCGTGGTCGGGGTCTCTACCCGCTCGGTTGAAAAATGGGTTGCCTGGCACCGCCAGGGGGGCTTGGCCGAGGTCTTAAGGCGTCAATGGGGCGGGCCGAGGTTGCCGGCCTGAAGATCCCTTAGCCCGGAGCAGCGGGCGAGATGAACCGAGCGGGCTGCTGCAGTCGGATTCAGGGCCAAGCTTGGTGGAAGAAGGGGGCTCAGTCAGGCGCTGGTTGCTAAGGGTTTAAAAGCGGCTTAGGTTGTTGTGGGGGCGGAGGAGATGCGGGTGGGGCTTCTGGGGCAGGTCAGGCGCTGGTGGCTGCCTCGGGGCATAAAACTTCGCCAAAAGCTTGAGCTCAGGTATGTGTGGAGGTGCCTGGTGCTGGCGGTAGCTCCCCTTAAAGGCTTACGGGATTGATGCTGTTGTCTGGGACAACGGGAGCGGATCTTCGAGGGGTTGAGACGGCGGATCGAAGGGCAAGTATAGGGTCGGGTTGGGCTGAAAGTTGAGGCGGCCGAGCGTGTGCTTCGAGAGCGTGCGGCTGAGCCTGCCAGGGTCATTCGGCTTGCCGGCTGGCCCGGGATAACCGATGCCCTCGCCTCACCCCCTGCTTAATGCCGAATTATGCAATGAGCGTTGGTATAAGTTTCAGTAGGAAAACTGAAATCTTAGGAGGTCCCTATGGCGGAGGTCCATATGGCACACGCGGCACCGGGTGAACGGGGAGAGGCCACGATCCGATTGGGCCTCAGTCTCCCCGTATTCTTGGGCTCACTGATCGCCCTGTTCGCAGGGATTTTCCCTGGGATCCTCGGGATCTGGTTGTACGCGGCCTGGAAGCTCGCCGTGCCGGAGTTCATCAAGGTAGGGCACGCGCACGCCTCCTGGTGGTCCGTACTGCTCCTGCTGACAGCGTTCTTTCTGCCCGCGGTTCCGCTGAAGCCCCGGGTGAAGAAGTTCGTGGCGTTCACCTCGCTGGTTGCGGTGCCGGTCTGGATGGTGTCGCTCGCCGCGTATTACATCAGCAAGGAGGCCCGGGGGGTGGTGGCGCCCTTGCCGGCTAGGCCGGGGGAGGAGTATAGTCTGGAGTACCTGGTTTACGGCACCGGAATCTTTGTGATCGAGGTTTGGTTCTTCGCCACTTTGGCGCTGGTACTGCTCAGTGCCATGGGTGTACGTTTTCCGCGTTTGTCGGAAGGCTCACGGACGCCCTCGCGCCTCGAGCTGCTGACGGATATAGAGTTTCCGCGGCGGGCGCTGCGGGTACCACTGGTGCTGGGAGGGTTGGGGCTGCTGCTCGGTTGGACGATGACAATCGGGTTCAAGGCGCGCGGTTTGCCGATCACTCCTGCGGCGCTCGTGCAACTGCACAGCCACACCTTCTTCTTCATCATCGGCTACCTGATGACGCTCCTGGCCATGCGGGCGGCCGGTGTCGGAGAGCGCATCTTTTCCTTGACGTACCGTCTCGGGGCGCTCGCGCTGCCGCTGCTGTTCCTTGGCTGGTTGGTCTTTAATGTGCTGCGGTGGCCCAGCTTTGTGCACGTTGTGCCGTCAGTGCTGTATTTTGCGGTCCTCGTGCTGGGGCTGCTGGGGCTCGCCGGGCGCTTTGGTCTGCGGGACACGGGTGAGCCCCGCTTTCATTATGTGCGGGGTGCGCTGGTGTTTACCTGGGTCTTGATGATCGGGCTCGTGGCCGTGGGACCTGTGCTTGCGCTGGGCTGGGACACCCATCCCGACGTGACGGTTACGTACAGGCAGCCGGAAGGGCAACCTTACCCGGGGCCATATCCTGAGAAATACATCGGGACCGCACCCGTGGCCAGGTCGCCGCGGGGGCTGGAGAACCTTCACCTCAGTCCGGGTTCGTGGACCCACGTGGCGCTGTTCTGGCTGCTGGTGCTGCTGCTTTTCGGGGAATCGGTAGACAGGATATTGGGCCGGCGGACCTTCGTGTTCCTGGCGGCAACCACCATCCCGCTGGCGCCGTTGTTTAACGCCGTCGGTCGTATCGGGGCGTGGTTGGATCTCCCTGCTGGAATCGGGGCGCTGTGGTTCGCTGGGCATCCTTTGAAGTTCTTCAACGTATTTCTGCTGGGCTGGGCGGCGGTAAGCCTGATTCGGAGGCTAAGGAGCGCTGGCGGCCCCGTGTAGGCGGATGCCCAGGGACGCGCCGAGTTCCCGACCACCAGGGTTCGATAAGCTGGCTCCGCTTGACGAGATCCCTTCGGCACGCGCCCGGGGCTACGCCTGCGTCGCCGATGAGGAGCCGTGCGGATCCGGGGCGCGGGCGATCGGAACTCGCCCGCGCCCCATTTCATGGCGTCCCGCCGGAGAAGCCTGGCGGGGCGTGGAACACGACAATCCCCAGTCCCTCGCAGTGGGCGCGCGGCCGGAGGGCCCACCAGCCCTGGGGATAGGCCGCCTGCAGCGCGGCCAACGAGGCGCGGTCCTCCGGGTGCACCAGATAAAGTTTGGGGCCCGGCAGGCGCCGGTGGGCATCCAGGGCCTGGGGGAGATCCTCATGCCAGATCGTGTAGGGCCAGTCGAGGTCCCCCAGCCACATCCCGATCAGCCGCGAGTCGAACCAGTAGGGATAGGCCACGTAGAAGGCGTTCGTCTCCGGCCCGCCCCCCGCGTAGAACCCCCGCAGGATCTCCGCGGCGTCCGAGGCGTTCAGGGCGATGGAGCAGTAGGTCCCCGCGTATTCCCGGAAGATCCGATCCGCGTTGATGCGGATCAAGGCGAGGGCCAGCAGGGCGGCCGCCCCCAGCCCGATCCACCGCCCGCGGCCCGCCCGAACCCAACGCGCCGTCCACAGGGCGGGGACCAGGGCGGCGAAGGCCAGGACGACGGGCAACGCCCCCGCCGCCCGCACGGTGCTCGGGTTCTCCCGCGGGAAGGGGAGGTTGTAGGCGGAAGGGAGCAGCATCACGAAGCCCGCCGCCAGCCCGGCCAGCGGCGTCGGATCCTGATGGCGGAGCATCCAGAGGAGGGCCGCCGCCCCGCCCAGGAGGAGCAGCGCCCCCAACACCGGGTCCAGCATCGGCCGCAGGGGGAGGGTGGCCACGTAGACCTCATCGCCGGTCCAGTGGAACATCAGCAGCGCGCGGCGGATGTTGTCGGCCAGGATGAGCAGGGGGTTCCCCGCAATGGGCCGCTCCCAGGTGGAGACCCGGGTCATCAGCCGATAGAAGAAGATCTCGGGGAAGTCCACGATGAAGCGCAGCATAGGGGCAAGCATGGGGAGGGCCGTCAGCATCCCGATCAGGAAATCCCCCGCCCGCCGCCGGCCCTCCGGGGTCCGCCAGCCTCGCTGGGCAAGCCAGACGGTGAGAAAGGCGGCCGGGAGGGCGGCCAGCATTCCCCGGAAGGGCGAGTATCCATACAGCCCCACGCCCAAGAAGAAGCCCATCCAGAGGAAATCCGTCCGCCGTCCGGACCGCAGCCCGCGGATCAGGAAGGCCAGCGACCAGGCGGCGAAGGTGGGGAGGAACGGATAGCGCAACCCCACGCGGGACGGGATCACTGCCCAGGACGCCACGGCGCCCATCAGCGTTGCCCAGATCCCCCCGTGCCGCCCCCACAGGGCCGTCCCGAGCAGATACAGGGCCGGCAGCAGCAGGACACCAATGAAGGCCGTCCCCACCTGCAGCGTGAACTTGTGCAGGGGCATGTCGAGGAGCCAGACGGTGGCGGCCGCCAAGTAGAACTGGAAGGCCTCGCGGCCGGTGTTGCGGGGGAAGAAGATGCGATACTCACCGTTCAGGACGTCCCGGACGTCCAGCAATTTCTCGGCGTGATCGCTGTTCACATCCCGGGGCAGGTTCCAGAGGTCCCAGTAGCGGAAGCCGACGCCGAGCCCCAGGATCAGCAGCAGCAGCAGGTGGCGTCCCCGCACCCAAAAGCCATCGCGGGGGAGGCGGGGGAGCGGCCCGTTCCACCAGGCCGCGAACCAGGCCGCTACCGCCAGCGCCCAGGCGATCCCCCCGAGTGGGCGGAACCGGTTGCCCCCGCTGTCCAGGAAAGCCAGCAGGGTCCCAACCAGGCTCAGCCCCAGCCACGGCCAGCGGATGGTGGGGGGATCGGAGGCGGTTTCCTGGGCGGGGCGCTCCGCCTCCAGCCAGGCGGGGACCCGCGCGAGGGCCCCGGCCAGGAGGAGCACGGCCCATGCATAGAGGGCCAGCCCCCAGGGGTCCGGCGCATCGCGGGGGCTGTGGTCCAGGCGGAGCTGGGCGAGGGCGGCGAGGACGCCTGCGCCCGCGATCGCCAGGGCGCTCCCCATCCGGATGGGGGTTCCCTTCATCCGATCCCCTCCCGCCGCGCGATCATAAAGAAATACGCGCCCTCCGGGCCGACGGGCGCCTCGTAGAAGGGCCGCAGGATCCGTTCCACCGGCCACAGGCTCCATCGCCACGGCGCCAGGATCCAGCGGCCCAGGAGCTTTTTATACAACAGCGAGGGAAGCCCATACAGGTGTCCCCACTCCAGCAGGGCGGTGGCGCCGGGGGAGAAGTAGTGCCACCACCGGACCGGGCGCAGCCCCGCGCGCGTCAACCGGGCCGCCCAGACCTCCGGGGCGTCGCAGTGGTGGTGGCGGGAGATCCAGTTGAAGAGCCGCCCGTAGGCTTCGGCCGCCCGGCGCAGGCCCAGCCGCCGCAGGAGCCGGTAGACCGAGAGATACTCCGCGAAGCGATCGCTCGGTGAGCAGAACAGGAAATATCCCCCCGGCCGGAGCACACGGGCCACCTCCCGCAAAACGGCGTCCACATCCGGGATGTGTTCCAGGACCGAGTTGCTGATCACCGTCCCGAAGGCGCCGGAGGGGAAGGGCATGCGGGCGCCGTCGGCCTGGATCGCCCAGCGGTAGGCGCGGCGGGTGGCCGCCTCCCGCAGGGCGCTCCACCCGGGGTCCAGGCCCACCTCAGCCCGACCCGGGAAGGCTACGGTGGCGAAATGGCCGTCCCCGCAGCCCAGGTCCAGCACTGGCTCCGGCATCTCCAGGCCCTGGTAAAACCGGGCCTCGACCCCCCGCAGGAGCGCCCGGAAGGCGGGGACCTCTTTCAGGTGGGGCCAGAGGAAATCCGGAGCCGTGCTCATCGGTGCCGGCGGACGCGATGGGATAAGCGGGCGCATCCGATGCCAAGGCGGGCGCGGCAATCGCCCCCTTCGGCCCCGATCCCCGCTCGCCGCCCATGCCATCGGTCCGTCCGCGGGGGCCGGTATCCCTCAGGCCAGCAGTTCGCGGAACAGCGCTTCATACTCGACCGCGGTTCGAAGGGTGTTGTAGTGTCGCTCCACCCACTCCCGGGGCCGGCAGAAGGCGGGGCGGTTCGCCAGCACATGGAGGATCGCCTGGGCCAGGGCTCGGCTGTCCCGCGGCGGCACCGTGAGCCCCATCCCCGTGGTCCGAGTCGGCACCCGCACCCCCGGGAGATCGCTGGCCACCACCGGGGTGCCGCACAGCATGGCCTCCACCTGGACCAGGCCGAAGGACTCGGTAGCGTTCAGGCTGGGGAGCACCACCACATTGCAGCTGGCGAAGAAGGCCCCCATCTCCTCCGGCTCCAGCACCCCGACGAAGGTCCAGTGGTCCCGGTAGCGCTCGAAGAGGGGCGCCAGCCGCCGGGCGTAGGCCTCCTCCCCCAACACGTTCCGGTAGGGGCCGGCGAAGAGGACCCGGGCGTTGGGGTAGACCGCGAGGATGTGGGGGAGGGCTTCCAGCAGATATTCCACCCCTTTCTCGGCCGCCAGCCGGGCGGCCATCCCGATGACCACCTGGCCTTCCAGCCCCCAGCGGGCCCGAAAGGCGGCCACCGCCTCCGGCCGGGGGGCCGGGATCTCCACCGGCGGGGGGATCACCCGGACCTTGTGCATATAGCGGGAGAGGTAGGGGGAGTGCCGTGCGTAGTCCTCTGTATAGCTCACGATGACGTCGGCCAGGCGAGCGGCCAGGTGGTCCATCAGGTGAACCGCCTCATTGGCGAGGCGGTTGAGCAGGCCGGGGGGGAGGGTGACGTCGCAGTGATAGGTGAGGACGACCGGCTTGTGGAACAGGCGCCCGCGCAGGGCGATGCCGGCGGCGTCGAACTGCGGCAGATGCAGCCAGAGGACATCCGCCCAGCGGGCCAGGCGGGTGGCCCACAGCCCGATGGTCGGCATGATCACCCCTTTGCTGATCCGCATCCACACGGGCACCCGGCGGATCCGCACCCCATCCCGCACCTCCTCCCGCGGGAGGCGCCGGTCGTATTGGGAGGTCAGGACCTGGACGTCGTGCCCCCGGGCAGCGAGGGCCCGGGTCACCCGCTCCACGTAGATGGTCAGGCCGCTGATGTGGGGACGGTAATACGTGAGCGCCACCAGGATCTTCATCGGCGGGCATCGCTTCCTCGAAGTGCACCGGACATGGGCCTGCGGCCGTGGTTCACAGCGCGGCGAGGGGGACGCCCTCCCGCACCCACTTCACTAGGCGCCTCAAGCCCTCCCGCACCCCGACCTGGGGCCGCCAGTCCAGATCCCGCATCGCCTTCCGGATGTCGCTGATGTAGACCTTCTGATCCCCGGGGCGCCACGGGCCGAAGGCGGGGGGATCCAGCGGGCGGCCCAGGATCTCCGCCAGGAGGGGGGCGAACTCATGCCAGACCGAAAGGGCGTTCTCCGGCCCTCCCCCGATATTGTAGATCTGCCCGGCGGTCCGATCGATGCGCTCCACCGCCGCCCGCATCGCCGCCACGAGGTCCGTCACGAAGAGGAGGTCCCGCACCTGCTTGCCGTCGCCGTAGATCGTGATCGGGCGGCCGGCCATGGCGGAGATCACGAAGTGGGCGACCCAGCCCTGGTCCTCAGTCCCGAACTGGCGGGGGCCGTAGATGCAGGACATGCGGAAGACCACGGTGGGGATCCCGTAGATGCGGGCGTAATCCCGCACGTATTGATCGGCGGCCCCCTTGGAGCATCCGTAAGGGGAATGGAAGTCCAGCGGCTGGCGCTCGTCGATCCCGAACGGCCGGTCCGCATACCGGTAGCGGGTGGCCTCCTCCACCACCGGCACGTCCTCCATGGCGCCGTAGACCTTGTTGGTGGAGGTGTAAAGGATGATGGGGCGGTGGCGGGCCTGGCGGGCCGCCTCCAGGACGTTGAGGGTGCCCAGGGCATTGATCTCGAAGTCGATGCGGGGGTCGATCAGGGAGGTGGTGACCGCCACCTGAGCGGCCAGGTGGAAGACCACGTCCACCCGGCGCACCGCCTCGGCCACCGCCGGGAAATCCCGGACGTCGCCCCGGATGAAGCGGATGCGACCGCCGTGGCGCTCCTGGAGCCAGGCCAGGTTCCGATCCACCCCGGGGCGGGCCAGTAGATCGAAGATCCAGACCACCCAGCCGTCCGCGGCCAGCGCGTCCGCGAGGTTCGAACCGATGAAACCGGCGCCGCCGGTGATCAGCGCATGGGTCGGCATCTGGACCTCCGGGTGGGAACTGAAGGGAGCGGCCGCTCCCCATCGCCTCCGGCGAGGCGGCATAATGCAAACTATTATAATCCGTGTCGCTCGGGTGGTGGATCCCTTCGCCCGGCGCGAGGACACCGAGGATGCGGGGGGAGCGGTGGGGCCATGCGCAGGAGCGCCGGGCGAGTCCTCCGCTCGAAGCGCTCACCTACGCCCGGCGATCCCCGGGTGATCCAGCCCGCGCATCGCCCCGCTACGCGGGGGGCGGGACCGGCCCACTGGTTCGGCGCAGGAAGCTCAGGCGCAGGCTCCCGGTCTCCAGCCACAACCCCAGCGCCCCCAGCAGGGAGAGATAAAAATAAACGAGGGCGTGGGAGACCACCGAGATGCTGAAGGCGATGGCCTGGGGGATCCCGAAGCCCCCCATGACCCACACGGTGATGCCCTGCACGACCCCGACGTAGCCGGGGGTGGAAGGGACCAGCATCCCGAACGTGATGGCCGTCATCGTCCACAGGGCCGGCAGCCAGTCCGGGGCGGCCAGGAAGATCCCCATCACCGCGTAGAGCTGCGCCCCCGTCGCCACCCACGCCGCCAGGGACCACCCCAGCGCCCCCGCCAGGGCGCGGGGGGTCCGGAGGACCTCCAGCCCGCTCAGGGCCGCTTTCGCCTCATGGCGCAGGCGCTCCCGCAGGCGCCCGGGGAAGAGCCGAGTGAGCCCCTCGGCGAGCCGCCATGCCCAGCCGGGGGCGAAGGCGCCGATGAGCAGCGCGAGGAGCGCGGCGGCGGTCAGGCCCAGCCCGGCCCCGCTCAGGCCCCCGACCCCCAGGGCTTCCGGCCGGAGGGCCAGGGCGAGCCCGGCCAGCATCAGCACCGCCGCCAGATCCAGGACGTGCTCCACCACGATGGACATGGCCACCAGGCCCGGGGGGGTCTGGGGGTAGCGGGCCAGCAGGAGCACCCGGGCCAGCTCCCCCGCCCGAAAGGGGAGGAGATGGGTCACCAGGTAGCCGACGTTCAGCACGTTCCAGAGGCGGAACAGGGGCACCCCCGGCGGCTCGTTCAATAAGATCCGCCAGCGGAGCGTCCGCGCCAGCACGCTGAAGGTCAGGGCCAGGAGCGCCGGCGCCAGCCATCCATAGCGCCCGGCCTGCAAAGCCGCCCAAAGGACTGAGAGATCCAGGCCGCGGAGCGCCCCGTAAAGGGCGGCAAGACCCAGGGCCAGCCCGATCAGCCATTGCCAGATCCGCACCCTCGTCCTCCCGTTCGGATCGGGGTGGGCGCCGGGAGCCCCCCCATCGGCCCGAGGGGCACGAGCGCCCAAGCCCTCCTATGATACCCCGGATTCTCCCAGCGCCCCAAAGCCGCCCAGGGGAACCGCACGGCCGCATCCCTCCAGCCCTCCGGGCCGCTGCCTTCGGATGGCATTCCCGTGAAATTTCGTCTTGCCTAAATTTCTCGCTTGCCTATACAATGGGCGTGGAATCGCTGATCCATCCCCTCATCCCTTTTCCGGAAAGGAGCGAGCGATGGTCGGCAAATGGATCTACTACCAGATGGAGGAAGGGGCGGTCGCGCCCCCACCTGAGGCGCCCGCGGAGGAAGCGGCCCCCGCCCCGGCCCCGGCGCCTGTCCGGCCCGCCCGCCGGGCGGCGGCCAAGAAGCCGGCGAAGAAGGCCGCGGCCAAAAAGACGACCGCGAAGAAGGCGGCGGCCAAGAAGCCGGCGAAGAAGGCGGCGGCCAAAAAGACCAAGACGACGAAGAAGGCCACCGCGAAGAAGGCCGCTCGGAAGTAACCCCCGCACGGAACCCCTCCAGCGCGCGAGGCGCCCGCTCCGGCGGGCGCCTCGTGTTTTTCCCCAAGCCGCCTCCCCAGGGTTCGTTCAGCCCCCGCTGGGGGTTCCGGTGGGGGTAGGGGCCAGGGTGGGCGACGGCGTGGCCGTCGGCGGGGCCGGCGGCACATACAGGCGTTGCCCCGGGCGGAGGGCCGGGTGGGTCAGACAATTGGCGTGCATCAGCCGGTCCAGGGGAACCTGAAAGCGCGCCGCCAGCCGGTAGAGCGTCTCCCCGGGCTGGACGGTGTAGGGCACCCAATCCGGGGGAGGGCCGCATGGGGTGGGGTTCGGGGTCGGGGTGGGCAGCGGCACCGGCAGATACACCCGCTGGCCGATGAACAGGGCCGGGCGGCGCAGGCAGTTGGCCTCCAGAAACCGCGAGAGGGAGATCCCAGCCGCCCTCGCCAGCCGGAATGCCGTATCCCCCGGCTGCACCTCGTAAGGAAACCAATCCCGCGGCGGCCGGCAGGGGGTCGGGGTGGGGCTGGGCGCGGCCGTGGGGATGGCCTCGGCGGGCGTCGGGAGCGCCCGGAAGGTCGGCGATGGAGGGAAGGTCGGGGAAGGGGACGGAGGCAGGGCGGTGGGGGAGGGAACCGCCGCCGCGGCCGTCGGAGACGGCTCGAATGGGGGCGAGGGGAGGGCCGTTGGTCCCCTCGGAAGGGGGCGCGGCCGCACCTCCGCCGCGGCCGTCCAGAGGGCGCCGATGGTCATCCCCCCCAGGAGCAGGAGGGCCAGGGCCCACCCGAACCCGTGGGACCGAAGGAAGCGGCTTCCGGCGGTTCGCCCCATCCTGGGTTCCCTCCCGGCGGGAGCGCCCCGATCCCCCGCAAGGGGATCAGGCTTAAGCGTCCCTCATCGCACTCAACGAGCGGGAGGCCGCCAGGGGGAGCGCCACGGTGAACGCGCTGCCCACCCCCGGCTCGCTCTCCACCCAGATCCGCCCACCGCTCGCCTCCACCAGCGCCCGGGCGATGGAGAGCCCGATGCTGTCCCCCACCCCGGGGATCAGCGGCGTCGCCGCCCGGTAGCGGGGGATGAACACCCGCGGGGCCTCCTCCGGCGGGATCCCCCCGCCGGTGTCCTGCACGCAAAGGAAGAGGACGTCGGGGACCTCAGGGTTCAGCCGGGCCTGAAGGCGGATGGCGGTGCCCGGGCGGCTGCACAGGGCGGCGTTGTTCAACAGATGATACAAGATCTGTTGAGCGGCGTCCCGATCCAATCGGACCGGGGGGAGCGGCTCGGGCCAGTCCAACTCGATGTGCAGATCGCGCTCCTGGAGCACCGGTTGGAGCTGCTGCAGGATGGCATCCCGGGCCTTCGCCAGGTCCATCGGCTCCGGCTCCAGCCGGAAGGACCCCGCCTCCAAGGCGGCCACCTGGAGGGTCTCCCGGATCAGCCCCGCCATGCGTTCGATGTTGGCCTTGATGCGCAGCAGGAACTGGCGCTGGGTGGCCCCCAGGATGCCCACCGCCTCCCCCAGCAGGAGATCCGTGTATCCCAGGATCGCGGTGAGCGGGGTGCGCAGCTCCTGGAGCAGGGCCATGATCAATTCCCCCCGATCCCCTCCGGAGTCGGAGGCGGCCGCCGGAGGGGCGGCGCGGCGCTCGATGAGTTGGGCCAGCTCCTCCGCCCGCCGCCGCCACCGCTCCTGCTCCTCCTCCGCCTCGGCGGCCCGGGTGGCCCAGCGGTTGATCTCCCGCTGCAGCGCCTGGCGCTCCTCCACGTGCTGGGCCTCCAGGCGCTGGAGGGCCTCTGCGTGCTCCTGCCGCAGGGCGGCGAGCACCGCCTCCCAGGCGGCCGCCCGCTCGCGCTCCTGCAGGAGGGCGAGGGTGTGGGCGAGGGACTCCGCCATCTCACGGGCGAGTGGGGGTTCCAAGCGGGCGTGATGCGTCTCCTCCGGCGGATAGCCGATCAGCCACGCGCCGAGGAGCCCCTCCGGGGCGATGAGGGGCTCGATCCGGAGGACTCCGGGGGCCTCCATCCCGAAGGCCCGCCAGAGCCGCCGGAACGCTTCCTCCGGTTGCGCGGAAGGGGCCAGATGCTCGGGCCGCCGCCCGAGGAGGGCCGCTCCGATAGGGGGGAACTCCGACAGGGAGAGCGTGAGATCGGCGCCGGCCCGCGGCAGGCTCTCCCCCTCGCGGGCGACGATCCGCAGTTGATCCTCCCGAAGGAGTCCGACGGCGGTCCAACGGGCGCCCAGGAGCGTCCGCGCGGCCCGCAGGGCCTCGGTGAGGGGCTCGGGCTCCCTAGGGGCCTGAAGGGCGCGAAGCAATCCCCGGCTCCACGCTTCCCATGCCGCTGCCGCTCCGTGGGCTTCCCCGGAGGCGTTTCGGGCGACCTGGAGGGCGAGGCGGTGGGCCCCCGCCAGCCAGAGGGGATAGGCCGTCAGGGCGCCCAAGCGGATCCACGGGGCGAGATGGGTCCCGGCGATCCGGAGGTTGAGTTGCAGGAAGGCGCCTGCAGCGAGGGCGAGGAACCCCAGCGCGCCCGGCCCTCGGAAGGCCGAGGGACGGCGTGAGAGGAGGAGCCCTCCCCATCCCAGGGCCAGCCCCATGGCCCACAGCGTCCCCGCGCGGTCCATGGGGGTGTCGGCATAGAAGAGCGTGGGGTCCTGCGCGGCGAGGCGCAGCCAGCCGGGGGCGGTGAGCCCATAGGCCCCCAGGACGGCCAGCGTGTGCAGCGCCGGGAGCCAGAGCCCGGGTGCTCCCGCCCCCATTGCCCAGCCCAGCCAGCCCCATGTGATGAGGTCCACCGCCCGCTCCAGGGGCGGCAGCAGGGCGCCGGGGGCCAGCCAGCGGGCCTCCACGAACGCTGCCCCGAACAGGGCCAGCCGGCCGATCAGGCCCAGGCCAGCGGCCAGGGCCAGGCGGCGGGCGGCGCGGCTCCCTGGGGCGGCCTCCAGGGCCAGCAGCAGCAGCCCCTCCAAGGCCAGGCCCAGGAGCAAATGATAAAAGAGGGAAGCCGGCCCCTCGGTCAGCAATCGCGCCAGGGTCTGAGCGATGTCCATCGCTTCAACCCACCCGTTCCGCCCCAGAGTTCCGGAGGGCCATCCGGGTCGCGGCCATTCCCAGGCCGATCAACAGCCAGAACCATTGCACCATATGGTGGAAATCAAAATTCACGAAATGGTGATCGAAGAGGCCGCTCACCAGGGCGGCGAGCACCGCGCCATGAAGGCCCCACCACAGGGGCTCCAGGTCGGGCCGCCTTCGGACGGCGGGGCGGGCCCGCCCCGCCGCGGCGAAGAAAACCCCCATCGTCAGGAGGAAAATCCCCAGGCCCACCAGGCCCATCTGGACCGCGAGCAGCAAGTAGATGCTGGCGACTTTGATGTAGAGGTCCACGTCCGGCACCCCGGCGAACCCTACCCCGAACAGCGGATAGCGGGAGATCAGCGTCAGCGCGTCCCGATATTCCCCGAACCGCATCTGGGTCGCCAGGTCCTCCCCCCGGAGCCCGGCCAGGAGGTGCTGAACGTAATCCTGCGTCGCGGGAAGGAAGAAGAGCGAGGCCAGGCCCGCGGCGATGAGGGGGAGCGTCCGCCGGTAGCGGAGAACGCTGAGCGCCAGGACGGCCGCCGCGGTCCCGAGGAAGGCCCCCCGGGAGAAGGTCAGCAGCAGCGCCAGCCCCATCGCGCCCAGGAACCCCAGTGTCAGGGGGCGGGGCCACACCGGCCGGCACGCGAACAGTTGGGGGAAGGTCAGGGCAATCAGGGTGGCCAGCGTGGCGCCCAGGAGGTTCGGATCCACGGCGGTGCCGATGGCCCGCTCCGGCTGCTCCGGGTCGTCCAGGATGTAGCGCAGGACGGGCCCGCCTTCCGGGTAATACCCGAGCGGCCGTAGGCGGAGGAGTAGGTCCTCCGCCCGGGCATCGGGCAGCACGTAGAGGGCGATGGCGATGAGCGCGGCCAGGAACCCGAATCCGATGATCCATCGGACCAGGCGGGACAGCCGCGCCTCGTCCTGGACCAGGGCGATCACCCAGAAGAACGAGGCGATGGCCAGCAGGAACTCGGCGAACCGTCGGGCCACTGTCTGGGTGAGAGGGGCGTGGCCCAGCCCGGCCAGGAAGGTGGTCAGCGTCGTACCCAGGAAGGCCAGCACGGGGAAGGTGAGCGGCGTCCCCTCCGGCGATCCGGTCCGCCCGGCGGCCCACCAGGCCAGCCCGGTCAGCATCCAGCCCAGGGCGGCCAAGTCCAGCAGCGTCGGGGTGAAGGCCAGCCGGATGGGGATCGTACCGAAGGGGAGCAGGAAGATCACGGCGAGCATCAGGAAGAAGGCCGCATCGATGGAGCACACCACCAGCGCGGCGAGGATGGCGCCCAGCAGCCCGCCGAGGGCAAGGATCGGCCCCCCGACGGCGATCCCCCAGCCCAGCCCCCAGGCGGCCGCCAGGCCCACCGCCAGCACGATCGGTTTTCGATCCAGCAGGCGTTGCCGAAAGGCCTTGGCCATGCGGTCCGCTTCCCCCGTGAGGAATGTTTAGGGCGCGACGGGGGCCGCGTGCGGCCGCCTCCCCCGCGCCGGGACCTCATCCCTTTCGCATCCTCCTCGGCCTCAGGGGGCGATCTCGAGGCGGACGCCCGCCGCCCCCCGTCGGGGGGATGCTATCAGCGATTATAATCCTGCTGGGCCTGATCTTTTTCCCAGGAGGCAACGATGCAGGCCCTCGCGGCGGTGCTGGACCGTGCCTATCGGGTCGCAGTGGAGGCCGCTATCGAGGCTGGGCGGATCCTCCGCTGGCATTTCCGATCCGGCTTGGAGATCCAGCATAAAGGGGAGATCGATCTGGTCACCGAGGCCGATCGGGCCTCCGAGCGCGCCATCCTCTCCCGCCTCCGGAGCGCCTTCCCGGATCACGCGGTGCTGGCGGAGGAGAGCGGGGGGACCGCCCGGGCTTCCCCCTGGCTCTGGGTGGTGGATCCCCTGGACGGCACCACCAACTTCGCCCATGGGTTCCCGGTCTTCGCGGTCTCCATCGCCCTGCTGCACGAAGGCCAGCGGATGCTGGGCGTGGTCTACGATGTGATGCGGGATGAACTGTTCACCGCGCGGCGGGGCGAGGGGGCCTTCCTGAACGGGCGGCCGATCCAGGTCAGCCGGACCCCCCGGCTGGCGGAGGCGTTGTTGGTGACCGGGTTCCCCTACGATCGCCAGGAGTCGCCCTTCGACAACACGCGGGAGTTCGTCGGCCTCCTGAAGCGCTGCCACGGGGTGCTGCGGGTGGGCTCGGCGGCGCTGGATCTGGCGTCGGTGGCGGCGGGGCGCCTGGACGGATACTGGGAGTTCCGGTTGAGCCCGTGGGATCTATCGGCGGGAGCCCTGCTGGTGGAGGAGGCTGGCGGGCGGGTCACCACCTCCCAAGGCGATCCGTTGCCGGCCCTGGCGGCGGACATCGTCGCCACCAACGGCCGCATCCACGACGAGCTCCTGAGGGCGCTGAGCGCGTGCCGCGCCGCCGTCGATTAGCGGAGGGCAGCGGCTCTCCTCACCGTCCGGCTGGAGCAGGCCTGTGGGGGGTGGGCCTGGGGAAACGGCCGCGTCCTCCGATAGGGGATCCGAAATTTGACAATTTCGGCGTTTCGGCTATCATAGATTCAGAATAAGCGACCGGAGTGCGAGGGGGATGTTCTGAAGGTTTGGCCGTCGGGTCACCGCAGGACTCGCCCGACGGCTTTTTTGTTGGGTGGGGCCTGGGGTCCCCTTCGTCCGGCCGGATCGCTTTTCACTCGTGATGAGAAGTCCGCCCCTTGCGGGCTTCAAAAATCTTGCCGAAGGAGTTGCAGCAATGGCTGGTCAGCGTGTCAAGGGCACCGTCCGCTGGTTCAATCGGACGAAGGGGTACGGCTTCATCCGGCCGGACGAAGGGGACCGCGACGTCTTCGTCCATTACACGGCCATCGTCGGCCAGGGGTTCCGGAACCTCGAGGAAGGCGAGCGGGTGGAGTTCACCATCCGCGAAACCCCCAAGGGCCTCCAGGCCGAACAGGTCGTCCGCCTGTCCGAATAAGCGCGGTGTCCGCCCACCCCGCCTGGGGCAGAGGGAGCCTCCACGTGGAGGCTCCCTCTGTTTTTCTCTCGCTCCCTCTCCTGGCAATCGCCCCCCTGAAACGCCTCCGGGCGCGGCGTTGACGTTCAACCCTTTGAGCCGGCCAACACAATGGGGGATTTGCCCAGCCTGGGGGGAGGGTGCAAAATAGAGAACACATGTGCGGTGCGCTTGGTTCGGGAGAACCGCCCCTCGCGATGAGGGGCTTTCATTGGGAGCCTCGGGATGCCGATCCATCTCCTGGATCCGGGGCTGGTGGCGCAGATCGCCGCGGGGGAAGTGGTGGAGCGCCCCGCCTCGGTGGTGAAGGAGTTGATCGAGAACGCGCTGGACGCTGGTGCCGCCCGGATCGAGGTGGAAACCGAAGGAGGGGGACGTCGCCGCATCCGAGTAGCCGATGATGGACCCGGGATCCCCGCCGATGAAGTTCCCCTTGCCTTCGCCCGCCATGCGACCAGCAAGCTCTCCGCTGCGGAGGATCTCTTCCGCATCACCACCCTGGGGTTCCGGGGGGAGGCCCTGGCGGCGATCGCGGCCGTCGCCCGCGTGGTCTGCCGAACCCGGGCCGCGGCCGAGGCGCTGGGCGTCGAGCTGCGCCTGGAAGGCGGGCGGATCCTGGAGCGGCGTCCCCTCGCCCGCCCGCCGGGGACGGAGATGATCGTGGAGGATCTCTTCTTCAACACTCCCGCGCGGCTGCGATTCCTGAAAGGGGAAGGGGCCGAGCGGCGGCACATCGATCTCTGGGTCAGCCGCTACGCCCTGGCGTATCCGCGCGTCCACTTCCTCCTGCGCCACGAGAGCCGGCCGATCCTCTCCCTTCCAGCGGCGCGGGAGCCCCGCCACCGGCTCGCCGCCCTATATGGGGCCGAGCTGGCGGAAGCTCTTCTGGAGGCGGAGGAAGAAGAGGGGGCCGTCCGGGTGTGGGGCTGGATCAGCCCGCCGGGGGTTGACCGGCCAGACCGCCAGGAGCTGGTGTTCTTCGTGAACGGGCGCTGGGTGCAGGACCGCATGTTGCCGGCGGCCGTCCTGCAGGCGTACCACACCGTGCTCCCCAGCGGCCGCTACCCCTGGGCCTTTCTGTGGGTCGAGTTGCCCCCGGAGCAGGTGGACGTGAACGTCCATCCGGCCAAGATCGAGGTCCGCTTCCGGGATCCCGATGGGGTGTTCCGGGCCGTCCAGCGGGCGGTGCACCGCGCCCTGCGCCAGGCGACGCCGGCGCCCGTGTTTCAAGCCATTGAAATCCCCCGGAGATCAACCGGGAAGCCTCCGCTGCCGCCCCCCTCTCTTCCGGAGGACAGGCGGGACGCCCCGGCGGAAGAGCGCGCGGTCGCCTCCCTTCCGCCCCTGCGGGTCATCGGGCAGGTCCAGGCGACCTATATCGTCGCGGAGGGCCCGGACGGCCTCTATCTCCTGGACCAACACGCGGCCCACGAGCGGGTACTCTATGAGGCCCTTTGCGCCCAACGTCAGGCAGGCCCGCTCCCCGCTCAGCCGCTGCTGCAGCCGGTGCTGATGGACGTGCCGCCGGAGGAGATGGGCCTCCTGGAGGAACATCGGGGGGTGCTGGAGGATCTGGGGTTCCGGATCGAGCCCTTCGGCCCGCACACCGTGCGCCTCCGAGCCGTTCCGGCCCTCCTCTCCGCCGAGGCGGTCCTCCCGCTCGTCCAGGACCTCTTGCTGGATCTTCAGGAGTCCCGGCGTCCGCTGGAGGGAACCCTGGAGGTGCGGCTGATCCGGAGCATCTGCAAGCGCGCCGCGGTGAAGGCCGGGCAGGTCCTCAGCGTGGAGGAGATGCAGCATCTGGTGCGGGCGTTGGAGCGGTGCGCCATGCCATGGACCTGCCCCCATGGCCGGCCGACGGTGATGCGGTTCCCGCTGGGGCAGCTGGCCCGACAATTCGGCCGGGAGGCGTAGCGGATGCGGGGGTGGGGGAGCCCATCGCTCGTCCCCACCCCCGCGGGTTTGCGGGCTTACCTCCTCCCCCGGCCCAGGCCGCGAGGCGGTTTTATTTCCTTCTCCTCCTTCTCCTTCTGCTTCGAGCCCGGGGCGCTCGCGGCCGATGGCGAGGGCGTTGCGGAAGGGGTGGGCGTGGCGAACGCCCTGGATTTGGCCGACCGCATGACGGCACCCAGGCCCCGCCCGCCCGGGTGAAGGTGATATTGGCGATACGCCTGGCCCCAGCCCACTTGGCGGCCCAACACGAGGGCCTGTTCGAGGGAGAGATCGTTAGCCGGATCGCCGTCCGTGCGCGAGGCCAGGACCAGCTGCAGGGCCCGCGCGATCTCGCCGTAGCCGAAGCCCTGGGCGTGCAGGGCCATCAGATCCGTCGCGGAGAGGGTCATCGTGATCCCGGCGCTGGCGAACGTCTGGCTGACCCAGCGGGCGATGGCCAAGGCCACCGGATGGACCCGGGTGACCGTGGGCGTCGAGGTGGGGGTCGGGGTCGCCGTCGGCGTCGCCGCCTGCGGGAAGGACGCCGCCCCCGCCCCTCGGGCCATCACCCACCCGAGGGCCAGGGCCCACCCGATGCCCAACAGATTGCCAACCATTATGGGCAGAATCCGTCGCATCGCAGGCACCTCCGGATTTCCGGATGGGGTGGGATCCGGCCGTGAACGGGGAATGAGGGTGGACCCGAACGTCCCGCCTCGGAAAGCCGGATCCCTGGGCCTGAGCGGTCAGAGCCCTCAAAGGATTTGCATCCGAGATACCGTCGGAGAGTTGGAAGAAGATACGCGTGACGTTCTTCGCAAGCTTTACGGTTTCATAGGAGGATGAGGGATGGGTTTGCTCACCCCTCATCCGGAAGAGAAGCGCTGGATCGCGCGGGCGCGGAAAGGGGATCCGGAGGCCATCGCCGCGTTGTATCAGCATTACGCCGACGGGATCTACCGCTATCTCCTCTATCGCGTTGGCGATGTGGAGCTGGCCGAGGACCTCACCGCGGACGTGTTCCTGAAGATGATCGAGGACCTGCCGCGGTATGAGGAACGGGGCCTTCCCTTCGGGGCCTGGCTGTTCCGCATCGCCCGCGCGCGCCTGATCGATCACTGGCGGCGGCAGCAGCGGCGCCCGACGCTCGTCCTGGACGATACGGAGACCGGGCCGCAGCTGATCCGGGACATCCCCGAGGACGAGATCGCCACGTCGGAGATGATCGAGCGCGCGCTGCGGGTGCTGACGGAAGAGCAGCGAGAGGTGGTGGTCCTGCGGTTCCTGGTTGGCATGAGCCTGGAGGAAGTCGCGCGGGCGATGGGCAAATCCGTAGGCGCGGTGAAAGCCCTGCAACATCGCGCGTTGGCCACCCTGGCTCGCTATTTAGAAAGGATCCGCTGATGGAGCGGGCGGCAGAGGAGCTTGAGATGGAGATCCTGGAGCGCTGCCTGCGCCGGCTGGAGGAGGGGGCAGATCTCGAGGCCTGCTTGCAGGAGTTCCCCGAGGCCGCGGCGCTGCGCCCGATGCTCGAGGCGGCCCTCTGGATCCAGCAGGGGCGACAGGCCACTCTACGCCCTGGTGTCCTCCGCCGGATGATCCGGGAGGGGCAGATACGCGCGGCGGCGCTCCGCCCAAGCCCGCGCCCGGCTCCTCGGGCCCTGCGATGGGCTGGGCTCCTGGCGGTCTTCCTGGGGTTGCTCCTGGCGGCCTTGGGCGTGGCTGGCGCCGCCGAAGCCAGCCTGCCGGGTGCGCCGCTGTATCCGGTCAAGCGGGCGGTGGAGGGCCTGTTGGCCATCGCCATGCCCTCGGTCGATCGGGCGCTCTGGCTCGCCGAGCGCCGCTGGGAGGAGTTCGAGCGGGCCGCCAGCCAGGGGCGCTGGCTGCCAGCGCTGGCGGAGGAGAGCCTCCGCGAGGCCGAGGTCGCCGCGCGCGCCGAAGAGGGGGGTGGATCCTCCCCGCGGGCGGCGCGGCTGCGCGCCCTCCTCGCGCGCCAGGAAGCGCTCCTGACGCGCGCTTCACAGGACGCGCCGCTCGAGATCCGACCGGCGCTGGCGCAGGCGCGGGCACGCTGGGCCGCGCTGGCTCGCTTGCTCCATATCCCCGAAAAGGAGTCCTCCTCGCCCCCTACTCCAGCCGCGGACTCGGCCTCCCCGATGCCGTCCACGCCCACGGCGGAGGTCCTGCGGGAGCGCACGCGCACGCCACCCGGCCTGGAGAAGGAGAAAGAGGAGAAGAAAAAAGAGAAGACGCCGCCGGGGCTGGAGAAGCGCGAGACGCCCCCGCCCCAACGGACCCCTCCGGGACAGGGGCAGCGGCCGCCGACGCGCACGCCCCCGGGGCCGCAGGAGGCGGGATCCCCGCCCGGGCCATCGCAGGACAAAGGCCAGGACTCGAAGAACGTTCCCCCAGGGCGCCGCTAAAGACCCCGAGCGACCGCCCCCTTGCTCCGTTCCTCGCCACGCGACCCGTTGTCGAGTGGATGTCCTTTCGATAAAATGGAAGCAGCACGCGGCTGCGAACGGCTGGGTGTCTTCGGCCTGCCCCGCAGGGGGAGGCGGATCTGCCCTTGGACGGAGCGCTGATGGAACGCCTGTGGACTCCCTGGCGGATGATCTATCTGAAAGGGGAAGGTGAGGCGCCACAGGGTTGCATTTTTTGCCTGAAGATCAACGGCTCCGACGAGGCGGAGCACATCCTCCTCCGCGGCCGGACCGCCTACATCACCCTCAACCGCTACCCCTACAACAACGGCCACCTGATGGTGATCCCCTACGCCCACGTGCCCAGCCTGGAGGACCTGGACGACCCCACCATGCTGGAGATGATGCGGTTGATCGCCCTCTCCCTCCGGGTCCTCCGCCAGGCGTATCGGCCGGAGGGTTTCAACATCGGGGCCAACATCGGCCGGCCGGCCGGCGCCGGCGTCGCCGATCACGTTCACATCCATGTGGTTCCCCGCTGGACGGGGGACACGAACTTCATGCCGGTCATCGGGAACACCCGGGTGCTCCCGGAGTGGCTGGATGATACCTACCGCCGCCTCCGGCCCTTGTTCGATGGGCTCACCCATCCATCCCCGGATGTTCCCCCCTGATCCTGGAAGAGCGGCCCGTCGGCGGGGTTCTCCAGGTGTAAGCACTTTCCCGCATGGGAGTTCATCGGGCAGCGGGAGGGGTGCAGCGCGAGCATCGCGATGGTTTGTTCGGATCGTTGAATGCGACGGGATCCTCGGCGAGGAGGATCGGGAGGGGGTCATGGAAAAGAACGGGCGCGATCCGGTGATCGTGGGGGCGGCGCGCACGCCCATCGGGAAGCTGCTGGGGGCGCTCTCCGCCCTGTCCGCGCCCCAGCTGGGCGCCATCGCCGTCCGCGAGGCCATCCGCCGGGCGGGCGTGGATCCCGGCCGGATCGACGAGGTCATCATGGGCGAGGTGGTCCAGGCGGGCAGTGGCATGGCCCCCGCCCGGCAGGCCGCGGTCCTCGCGGGGATTCCAGTGGAGGTCGGGGCGGTCACGGTGAACAAGGTCTGCGGCTCCGGGCTGAAGGCGGTCATGCTCGCCGCCCAGGCGATCCGGGCCGGCGACGCGGATCTCATCGTCGCCGGCGGCATGGAGAGCATGAGCAACGCCCCTCATCTCATCCGGCTGCGCGCAGGGATGCGCTACGGCCATCTCCAGGCGGAGGACAGCCTGATCGCCGACGGCCTCTGCTGCCCCTTCAACCAGGTCCTCATGGGGGAACTGGCCGAGTTCATCGCCGATCAGTTCGAGGTCAGCCGGGAGGAGATGGACGCCTTCGCCCTGGAGAGCCACCGCAAGGCCATTGCGGCCATGGATGCAGGGCGGTTCCGGGCGGAGATCGCCCCGGTGGAGGTGCCTGACGGCAAAGGGGGGACGCGGGTGGTGGATACGGACGAGGGCCCGCGACGCGACACCTCGCTGGAGGCCCTGGCCCGCCTCCGCCCGGTTTTCCGCCCGGACGGGCGGGTGACGGCGGGGAACTCCCCCGGTTTGAACGATGGGGCTGCCGCGGTGGTGGTGATGAGCCGCGCGAAGGCGGATGCCCTGGGGATCCCGCCCTTGGCCCGGATCGTCGGCTACGCCCAGGCAGCGGTGGACCCCCAGTGGCTGTTCTACGCGCCGGCGAAGGCGATCCCCCGCCTGCTGGAGCGGGTGGGCTGGCGCTGGGAGGAGGTGGACCTCATCGAGATCAACGAGGCCTTCGCCGCCCAGGTCCTGGCGGACGCCCGGGCCATGGAGCGCCAGGGGTATCGGTGGGACTGGGGCAAGGTGAACGTGAACGGGGGGGCGATCGCCCTGGGCCATCCGGTGGGCGCCAGCGGGGCCCGGATCCTGGTCACCCTGATCTACGCCCTGCGGGACCGCGGGCTGCGCCGGGGGATCGCCACCCTGTGCCTGGGGGGCGGTGAGGCCGTGGCCATGGCGGTGGAGGTGGAGTGAGGGCACGTGGCCCCCGCGCGGGGGTTTTGCTGCCACATCGTTTCAAGAGGAGGCCGCCATGAACATCCAGGATGTGCGGACCGTCGGGGTGGTCGGCTGTGGCCTGATGGGTTCGGGGATCGCGGAGGTGTGCGCCCGCGCCGGCTTCCAAGTGATCGTCCGCGAGGTCAACGAGGAGCTCCTGCGCAAAGGGCTGGACCGCATCCGGGCGTCCATGGCGAAGGCGGTGGAACGGGGGAAGCTGGCGGCCTCGGAGATGGAGGTGGCCTGGGGGCGCATCCGGGGTACGCTGAGCATGGAGGATTTCGCGGCCTGCGATCTGGTCATCGAGGCGGTGGTCGAGGAGATGGAGGTCAAAAAGGCGGTCTTCGCGGAGCTCGACCGGATCTGCCCGCCCCACGCCGTCCTGGCCAGCAACACGTCCTCCCTTTCCATCACGGCACTGGGGAGCGCCACCCGGCGCCCGGATAAGGTGATCGGCCTCCACTTCTTCAACCCGGCCCCCGTGATGCCCCTCCTCGAGATCGTGGTGGGGCTGCAGACGGCGGAGGAAACCGTGGCCCTGGGCCGGGCCCTGGCGGAGCGCCTGAACAAAACGGTGGTCGTCTCCAAGGACCGCCCCGGCTTCATCGTGAACCGCCTGTTGATCCCCTACCTCCTGGACGCGATCCGGTTGCTGGAGGAGGGGGTGGCGACGATGGAGGACATCGACACCGCCATCCGGCTGGGCCTGAACCACCCGATGGGCCCTTTCACGCTGATGGATTTCGTGGGGCTGGACACGATGTTGTTGATCGCCGACGCGATGTTCGAGGAGTTCAAGGACCCCCGCTATGCCGCCCCGCCGCTGCTGCGTCGCATGGTCGCCGCCGGGTGGCTGGGCCGCAAGAGCGGGCGAGGGTTTTATACCTATTGAAAGGGCCCGTCCGGCGGATAGGGGACAGCGACGTCGGTCCATTCTCTCATACATAAGGAGGGGGCGATGCCTTCGGAGGTGGAGACTCTGGCGCAGATCGGGTTGAACTTCGAACTGTCGGAAGAGCATCGCATGTTCCAGCAGGTGGTGCGGGAGTTCGCCCAGCGGGAGATCGCCCCGGTGGCCGCCCACTACGATGCCACCGGCGAGTTCCCCTGGGAGACCGTCCGCAAGATGGCAGCCATGGGGCTGATGGGCATCGAGGTCCCAGAGGAATACGGCGGCCAGGGACTGGACACCATCGCCTCGGCGCTGGCGATGATCGAGATCGCGAAGGCCGACGCCGCCCACAGCACGGTGATGAGTGTCAACAACACCCTGTTCTGCTTCCCCATCCTCGCCTTCGGGACCGAGGAGCAGAAGCGCCGATACGTGGCCCCGGTGGCGAGCGGCCAGGCGATCGGCGCCTATGCCCTCACCGAGCCCCAGTCGGGCTCGGATGCCGCCGGCATGCGCACCCGCGCGGTGCGCAAGGGGGATGTCTACGTCCTCAACGGCCGCAAGTCCTGGATCACCAACGGCCCGGTGGCCGATTACATCATCGTCTTCGCTGTGACGGACCCCGAGAAGAAGCACCACGGCATCAGCGCCTTCATCGTCGAGACCAACCGCCCGGGCTTCAGCCGGGGCAAGAAGGAAGAGAAGCTGGGGATCCGGGCCAGCGCGACCTGCGAGATCTTCCTGGACCATTACGAGTGCCCAGTCGAGAACCGCCTGGGGGAGGAGGGGGAGGGCTTCAAGATCGCCATGGCCACCCTGGACGCGGGGCGGGTGGGGATCGCGGCCCAGGCCGTGGGGATCGCCGAGGCGGCCTATGAGGCGGCCCTGGCCTGGGCCCGGCAGCGCGAGGCCTTCGGCCGCAAGATCGGAGAGTTCCAGGCCATCCAGTGGAAGCTGGTGGATATGCGGGTGAAGCTGGAGGCGGCCCGGCTGCTCACCCTGCAGGCGGCCTGGAAGCGGGAGCGGGCCAAGCGCACCGGCGAGCGCTACACCCTCGAGGCGGCGATGGCCAAGCTGTTCGCCAGCGAGGCCGCCCAATGGATCACCTATGAAGCCATCCAGATCCACGGGGGGATGGGCTACAGCCGCGAACTGCCGGTGGAGCGTTACTTCCGCGACGCCCGCATCACGACGATCTATGAGGGCACCAGCGAGATCCAGCGCCTCGTCATCGCCCGCCACATCCTGGGGTTGAAGACCAGCGTTTAGCGCGCGAGGTCTCCCGATGAAGGCCATCGTCTTCTATCGGCACGGCGATCCGGAGGTCTTGGAGGCGGCGGAGCTGCCCACGCCCCACCCGGGGCCGGGCGAGGTGCGGGTGCGGGTGCACGCCTGCGCGATGAACCACCTGGACCTGTGGGTGCGGCGAGGGATCGCGGCGCTGCGCCTGGAGATGCCCCACATCCTGGGCTCCGACGTCGCGGGGGTGGTGGACGAGGTGGGGCCGGAGGTCTCGGGGGTCGGGGTGGGCGACCGGGTGGTGGTCAACGCGATGCTGAGTTGTGGGCAGTGCGAGTTCTGCCTGCGGGGGGAGGACAACCGCTGCCGTCGGGGGAGCATCCTGGGCGAGCACGTCCGGGGGGGATACGCGGAATACGTGGTGGTGCCCGCCCGCAACGTGTTGCGGCTGCCCGATGGCTTCCCCTTTGAGGAGGCGGCCGCCGCCTCCCTCGTCTTCCTCACCGCGTGGCACATGCTGATCCCCCGGGGGAACCTGCGCCCGGGGGAGGATGTCCTGATCGTCGGGGCGGGGGGCGGGGTGAACACCGCCGCCCTCCAGATCGCCAAGCTGGCGGGGGCGCGGGTGATCGTGGTCGCCTCCAACGCCGAGAAGGCGGCGCGGGCCCGCGCCCTGGGGGCCGACCACGTCATCGACCGTTCCCAGGAGCCGGACTGGTCCCGCGCGGTCTGGCAGTGGACGGGGAAGCGGGGGGTGGATGTGGTGGTGGACAACGTGGGGCAGGCGACCTGGATGCAGAGCATCCGGGCGCTGCGCCCGGGCGGACGGCTGCTGGTGGTGGGGGCGACCTCCGGACCGAACCCCGAGGACTTCGATATCCGCTATGTCTTCTCCCGGCAGATCAGCATCCTGGGATCCACGATGGGGACCCAGGGGGATTTCCGCGCGGTGATGGGGTTGATCTTCACCGGCCGGCTGCGGCCGGTGATCGACCGGACCCTGCCCCTCACGGTGGAAGGGGCCCGCGAGGGCCACCGCCTGCTGGAGTCGGGGGCGGTGTTCGGGAAGATCGTCTTCCAGGTCGACGCCATCCGATGAGCCGATGGCGGCGCCTCGCGGGCGCCCTCTGGTTGCTCTATTTCGCCCTGCGCAACGCAGCGCGCGCCGGATACTACCTGGCGGCGATCCCCCCGGAATGGGCTCAGGCGGGCCTCCACGGGCCGTGGACCTACCTGGGGATGGTGGCGTTGATCTGGGCGGCGATCTTCGGCGCGGCCGCTGCCCTCTGGTGGCGGGGAGGGCCCCGGGCGGGGGGGTGGGCGGTGGGGGTGATGGGCCTGTATCAGATCCACATCTGGATCCACCGCTTGGCCCTGATGGCCAGCCCCTTCGTCGCCCAGAGCCACGGCTTCGCGCTCCTCATCAGCGGCCTCACCCTGGCGGCGACGGCCGGGCTGGCCGGCGCCTGGCCCCGCCGCCCGCCCCGGCGGAACGTCCCCGGGCGCCGCCCATAATGCCTCCGCCGTGGGGAAACGCCCATCCCGGGATCACCCGGTGAACACCTCCTCGATCCGATCCAGGGCCCAGTCCAGGTCCTCCCGCGAGATCACCAGCGGCGGGGCGAACCGCAGGATGTGCTCGTGGGTCTCCTTCACCAGGACGCCCCGCGCCTTCAGCGCTTCGCAAAAGCGCCGGGCCCCCCCGGCCTCTGGGTGAAGTTCAATGCCGATCAGCAAGCCCCGCCCGCGGACCTCCCGGATGTAAGGGCTTCGGATCGCCCGCAGGCGCCGGAGGGCGTGTTCGCCCAGGGCCTGCGCCCGCTCCGGCAGGTTCTCCTCCACGATCACCCGCAGGGCCTCCCGGGCTACGGCGGCGGCCAGCGGGTTGCCCCCGAAGGTGCTCCCGTGATCGCCCGGTCGGAACACCCCCAGGATGTCCCGCCGGGAGACCACGGCCGAGACCGGCAACACGCCGCCCCCCAGGGCCTTCCCCAGGATCACCACATCGGGCTGGACCCCCTCCCACCATGAGGCCAGGAGCCTGCCAGTGCGCCCGAGCCCCGTCTGGATCTCGTCAGCGATGAAGAGGACGTTACGCCGGCGGCAGATCTCGGCCGCTTGGGCCAGATACCCCGGCGGGGGCACCCGGACGCCCCCCTCGCCCTGGATGGGTTCGACCAGGAACGCGACGGTGCGGGGGGTGATCGCCCGTTCCAGGGCTTCCGCATCCCCGTAGGGGATGATCACGAAGCCCGGCGTGTAGGGGCCGAAGTCCTCACGATACTGGGGCACCGTGGAGAAGCTGATGATTGTGATGGTCCGGCCGTGGAAGTTCCCCTCACACACGATAATCTCCGCCTGATCCTGGGGGACGCCCTTCACCCGGTAGCCCCACTTGCGGGCCGTCTTGATCGCCGTCTCCACCGCCTCCGCCCCGGTGTTCATCGGCAGGGCCATCTCATAGCCCAACAGCACGCACAGTTCTTTCAGGAAAGGGCCGAGCTGATCGTTCCGGAAGGCCCGCGAGGTGAGCGTCACCCGCTGGGCCTGCTCCATCAGGGCCCGGATGATCCGGGGATGTCGGTGGCCGTGGTTCAGGGCGGAATAGCCGCCCAGGGCGTCGAGGTAGCGACGGCCTTCGACGTCGTAGACCCATGCCCCCTCCGCCCATGCGATGACCACATCGATGGGCTGGTAGTTGGGGGCGCTGTAGGTATCCTCCATCTCGATGTAATCGGCGGAACGAAGAGCGGTTGGTGTGGACATCGTGGCCTCCTGGAAGGGTCAGGCGATCCATCACGGGCGGCCTCTCCACCCCCGCCCGGCCCCGCGAGGGGCGTGGGGAGGAGCCTCATGAGGTTCCCGCGTTCGCGCTGGGGGCTGGGATCGGCGTGGGCTCGCTCACCGAAACCCGCATGGCCTGCGCCAGGGCCTGTTGGGCCAGCTCCTCCATCCTCACCCGCGCCTCGATCTCCCGCACCGTCTCGACATCAGGCCGGGTGATCACCTTCGGGGGCATCAGGAACTGACAGCAGTCCTCCCCCGGCATGATCGAGAGGGCGTAGGTCCCGATCGCCCGCGCCCAATCGATGATCTCCACCTTATCCAGCCCGATGAGGGGTCGCAGGATCGGCATGGCGGCGGCGTCCTCGATCGCCACCATGCTCTCCAGCGTTTGCGAGGCCACCTGCCCCATGGAGTCCCCGGTCACCAGGGCCAGCCCCCCTTCCTGTCGGGTGAGGGCCTCCGCCACCCGCACCATGAGCCGTCGGTAGAGGATCAGGCGGTAGGGGGCGGGGGCGGCCAGGACGATGGCGCGCTGGAGCTCTCCGATGGGCACCACATACAGCCAGGGGCTCATCCCGTAGGCGCGCAGGTGGCGGACGATGGCCATGGCCTTGGCCTCCGAGGCCGCCCAGTCCCCGAAAGGCCCGCTGTGGAAATGGATGGGGATCACCTCGCAGCCCCGCTTCAGCATGAAGTAGCCCGCCACCGGGGAATCAATGCCGCCGGAGAGCAACAGCCCCACCCGGCCGCTCACGCCCACCGGGAGCCCGCCGGGGCCCCGGTGCCGGGCGAAGTAGACCAGGGCGGTGTTGCTCGCGATCTCGATGTAGGCGACCCACGCGGGCTCCGACAAGTTCACCCGCCAGCCGGTCCGACGCTGGACGGCCGCCCCGATGTGCCGTTCGATCTCCTGGGAGGTGAAGGGGAACGATTTGTCCGCCCGGGAGGCGCGGATGCAGAACGAGGGGACCGGATCGGAGGGGAGGTGGCGCAGGACGATCTCGGTCAGGACGTTCAGGTCCTTGGCGGCGGGGATGGCCGGGGCGAAATAGGCGATGCCGAACACGGTGCGCAGCCGCTCGACCCAGGCCGCCTCGGGGGCCGGCCGCGGGAGCCGGACCAGGAGCCGCCCGGGCAGGCGCTCGACGGCGGCCGGCCCGATGTCCTGCAGCCGCTCCTCGATCCGCCGGGCGAGGGTGCGCTCGAAGAAGCCTCGGTTGTGGCCCTTCAGCCCGATCTCCGCGTAATGGACCACGGCGTATCGGCTCTCCATATCCGCTCCTGCTCTTCCCGTGGGGTGAATGCGGTGGGGCGTTAGGGGGCCTCGAGGGCCCTCTTTCGACCCTTCGCCCCATCCTCCGAAAGGGAAACGGGGCGCTGGGAGAGCGCCCCGTCCGCCTTCGGCATGGGCGAGGCAGGACTCGAACCTGCGACCCTCCGCTTGTAAGGCGGATGCTCTCACCCCTGAGCTACTCGCCCGTCTTGCCGGTCGGCCGCATTGCCGGCTGGGCGTTGAAGCGGTTCATCGCCGCCTCCAGCCCTTCTTCGATGAACGTGCGGATGGCCTGGACGGCCCGGTGGAGCACCCCCTCCAGGATCTCCTCCTCATCCGGCCGGAAGTCCTGAAGCACGTAATCCGCCGGGTTCATATGGCCGGGGGGGCGCCCGATGCCGATCCGCAGCCGGGGGAACTCCGTCGTCCCCAGGGCCTGGATGATGGACTTCATCCCGTTGTGGCCGCCGGGGCTGCCCCGGGGGCGCAGCCGGATCGCCCCCAGGGGCAAATCCATATCGTCGTAGACCACGAGCAGGCGGTTCAAGGGCACCCGGTAATGGGAGACCAGGGGGCGCACCGAGCGCCCGCTCAGGTTCATAAGGGTCTGGGGCTTCGCCAGGATCACCCGCTGGCCGGCCATGCGCCCCTCGGCGATCAGGGCCTGGTGCAGGATCCGCCGGAAGGCCATCTGATGGGCCTGGGCGAACCCATCGAGCACCCGGAACCCGACGTTGTGGCGGTTCTGTGCATACTCCGGGCCCGGGTTCCCCAGGCCCACGATCAGCACCAGAGGCCCCTCCAGGGCGTCGGCCCCGTCGCCCTCCCCCGGCCCGGGCTCGGGGCGGAGCGCCCTCAGGATGCGCTCCAGGCGTTCCAGCGTGTCTTCGTAGTGCAGCGTCACCGGCCTTCCTCCGGCAATACGGTCGGGGGCGGCCTCACTGGGCCCGCACCAGGATCGATGCCCCGCGCCACAGGGATTCCAGGTTGTAATAGCGGCGCTGGGGGGGCGAGAAGATATGGACGATGATGTCGCCGTAATCCATCAGCACCCATCCCGAGGCCGGGTCGCCCTCCACCCGCGCGGGATCCACCTGATACCCCCGCGCGGTGGCCTCCGAGATGCCTTCCACGATCGCTTTCAGTTGCCGCTCCGAGGTCCCCGTGCAGATGATGAAGTAATCCGCGAAGGTGGCACGGGTCCGGATGTCCATCAACACCACGTCCATCCCCTTCTTGTCGAGGATGGCGTCCACGATCCGACGGGCCAGATCCAGCGTGTTCAGGGATCCACCTCCGGACGGAAAGTTCGAGAGGGCCCGGGCATGGGATCGAAGAAGGCGCATGGCCTTCGGGCCCTTTCTCATTCTATCACGCGGCGGATGGCCCTCCCAGCGGGGCGGAGGGGCCGTCCTTCCCGCCCCCCGATCCCGCTTGCCATCCCCGGCCACTTGGAGGGATCCTCCCTCCCGTGGTATAAGACCGTTGCGGGAGAGCCCTGCGGGGAGACGATCCGAGCATGCGGATCACGGTGCTGGGGAGCGGCGGGCTGGGCGGGTATTTCGGGGCGCTGCTGGCCCGGGCGGGCCACGAGGTCACCTTCATCGCCCGAGGGGCGCACCTCGAGGCGATGCGCGCCCGCGGGCTGCAGGTGAAAAGCGTCCACGGGGACTTCCATCTACATCCCGTGCGGGCCACGGATCGGCCGGAGGAGGCCCCGCCGGCCGATCTGGTCCTCTACGCGGTGAAAACCTACCACATCCCGGCGACGGTGGGGATGCTGCCCCAACTCCTCGGGCCGGAGGGGGTGGTGCTGACCGCGCAGAACGGCGTGGAGGCGCCGGACCAGGTCGCGGCGGTGATGGGGGCGGAGCGCGTGCTGGCCGGCGCCGTCTGGGTGGTCTCCCAGGTGGAGGCCCCAGGGGTCATCCGCCAAGAGAGCGCCTTCCGCCGCGTCGTGGTGGGGGAACTGGACGGCCGGCTCACCCCGCGCGCCCAGGCGGTCGCCCGCGCCTTCGCCGAGGCGGGCGCGGAGGCGGAGGCGACGGCCGAGATCCGGAAGGTGCTGTGGACCAAGTTCCTGTTCATCGCCGCCATCAGCGGGGTGGGCAGCGTGACGCGCCTCCCCGTGGGGGCGTGGCGAGAAGTCCCGGAGACCCGCGCGCTGCTGGAGCAGGCCATGCGGGAGATCGAGGCGGTCGCCCGGGCGGAGGGCGTGGACCTGGATCCCGACGTGGTCCCGCGGACGATGGCGTTTATTGATGGCCTGGCCCCGACGGCAACGGCCTCGATGCAGCGGGATGTGGAGGCGGGCCGCCCCCTGGAGATCGAGGCGATGAGCGGGGCGGTGGTCCGGATCGGGGGGCGACGCGGGATCCCCACGCCGGCCCACGCCTTCCTCTACGCGGCGTTGAAGCCGATCCATCTTCGGGCGTTGCGGAACGCAGGGGTCGCCTGAACCCCTCCGGGGATGGATGCGGCGAACCATGGGTTCACGGCGCATCGTGCGCATGAGGAGTGGACATGTCCGCGATCGGAGGTTCGGCCATGGAACACGAACGTCTCCGAAGGCGCATCCGCTATCTGCTCACGTTCTTCATCGCCTCGCTTATCGTCAGCGGCCTGACGGCGGTGCCGCTCCGATGGGAGGCCGAGATCCTCCACAACGCCATCGGCGAGGGGACCTGGATGGAGCGCGTGTGGGCACCGCTGGCCCATTGGATCTCGCTTGTCTACCGCGGGCTAACGGAGACCTCGCAGAAGTATCCCTTCATGTTCTATGGGACCGATTGGCTTGCATTCGCGCACATCGTCATCGCGGTGGCGTTCCTGGGGCCGTGGCGAGACCCGGTGAGGAATCGGTGGGTGATCGAATTCGGTATGATCGCGTGTCTGATGGTCCTACCGACGGCGATGGTCTTTGGGCAGATCCGCGGGATCCCGTTCTTCTGGAGGCTGCTGGATTGCTCATTTGGGGTGTTCGGCATCCTCCCGTTGTGGCTGGCGCGGCGCTACGTCCAGAGACTGATCGCGCTGGAGGGAACCCCATCCCCGGGGATGGCCTGACCGGTGCCCTCCGCCGACGCCGCTGTGTTGCCCGATGGGGATACCATCCCCTTCTCCGCATTTCGGGCCTTGGGTGCCCCGCGCGCCCTCATTCCCACTCAATGGTCGCCGGGGGCTTGTGGGTGATGTCATACAGCACCCGGTTCACCCCGGGGACCTCGTTCACGATCCGCGTGGCGATGCGGTCGAGCACCTCGTGGGGCAGCGGCGCCCAGGCCGCGGTCATGAAGTCCTCTGTGGTCACCGCCCGGACGGCCACCACCTCCTCATAGGTGCGTGCGTCCCCCATCACCCCCACGCTGCGCACCGGCAGCAGCACGGCGAAGGCCTGGGCGATCCGATCGGCCCACCCCGAGCGGGCCAGCTCCTCCTGCACAATGGCATCAGCCGCCCGCAGCCGCTCCAGCCGCTCCCACGTGACCTCGCCCACGCAGCGCACCGCCAGCCCCGGGCCGGGGAAGGGCTGCCGCTGGAGCAGCTCGGCGGGCAGGCCCAGGTAGGCCCCCAGCGCCCGCACCTCATCCTTGAACAGATACCGCAGGGGCTCGATCAGCTCGAAGGAGAGGTCCGGCGGCAACCCCCCGACGTTGTGATGCGTTTTGATCCGGGCGGCGGCCCGCCGCTCGGGCCCCCGGCTCTCGATGACGTCCGGGTAAAGGGTTCCTTGGGCGAGGAACCGGAAGGGGCCCAACCGGCGGGCGTGCGCTGCGAAGACCGCGATGAAGGTGTGGCCGATGCGCACCCGCTTCTCCTCCGGGTCGGTGACCCCCCGCAGGGCCTCCAGGAACGCCTCCGCCGCGTGGACGGCGACCACGGGGAGCCCCAGCCCGCGCAGGGCACGGACCCCCGCCTCCGCCTCCCCCCGGCGCAGCAGCCCGGTGTCCACGAAGAGGCAACAGAGCCGGTCGCCGACGGCCCGGTGAACCAGCACAGCGGTCACCGTGGAGTCCACCCCGCCCGAGACGGCGCAGAGCACCCGCTCTCCTCCCACCCGCTCCCGGATCTGGGCGATCTGCTCCTCAACGATCGCCCCGGGGGTCCAGGTGGGCCGGCAGCCGCAGAGGTCCAGGGCGAACCGGCGCAGGAGCTCCCGGCCCATGGGCGTGTGGGCAACCTCGGGGTGGAACTGGACGCCGTAAAGGCGCCGCTGGGGGTCGCCGATGGCGGCGAAGGGGGCGTTGGGGGAACGGGCCATGGCCCGGAAGCCCGACGGGAGGCGTTCCACCCGATCCCCGTGGGACATCCAGACGGTCATCGGGGAGGGAAGCCCCCGCCAGAGGGGATCCTCGGGGTCCACGATCTCGATCTCCGCCCGCCCGTATTCCCGGGCGGAGGCGGGGGCGACCTGCCCTCCCAGGGCGTGGGCCAGCAGCTGCATCCCGTAGCAGATCCCCAGCACCGGCCGGCCGCTCTCCAAGACGTAAGGGGGAAGGGAGGGGGCCCCGGCCGCGTAGACGCTGGCCGGCCCGCCGGAGAGAATGAACCCCTTCGGCCGCAGGGCCTCGACCGCCGCCCAGTCGGCGTCCCATGGGAACAGCTCCGCGTAGACCCCGATCTCCCGGATGCGGCGGACGATCAACTGGGCATACTGGGAGCCGAAATCCAAAACGGCGATGGCGTCGTGGGAAGGGTGGGACATGGGTCCTCCTCCCGACGGGCATGGAGCATGGAGGCTACGGGCGGATCACGCCGAGCTCCCGCCCGACCTTGGCGAAGGCCTCCAGCCCCCGGTCCAGATCCTCCCGGCTGTGGGCGGCG
>FWWM01002886.1_pt1 | contig 44375 bp, 41 predicted proteins | sample 2228351 | NCBI WGS metagenome assembly FWWM01 (sample SAMEA103939774, study PRJEB20133) | metagenome
GGCAACCGCGTGGCTGTTCATCGCCTCAATTCAGCTCTTCGTCCGCCGTATCGCAAGAGCATGAAATCTATCGCGATAATTTTGAATCAGACTCTTAGCTCCGGTCGAGGTCATAAATATTGAAGGGAAATGGCTCGTTTTAGACGGCCGAGCGCGTGTTCAGGCGCTTATATATCAGCATGGCATAACTAACAATGTGATGGTCCGGGCGGTGCAGTGGCACGGGTCGATGGACGATTACATTTATCGCCAATTTTCGCAGGAATATCTTTCACTCACCAAGCGAAAAATTGATAAGCCGTGCCTGTTGGCGCGTTTCCAGAGCAAATGGGGGGTGAGTCAAACTTCCCTAGCCGCCAAGGTCGGAAAGAAAGAATCACAGGTTTCAAAAGACCTCAAGGCCGCTGCCTCTTACTTGGAAGCGCCCCGGTTCACCTACATATTGGAGCGATCAGACGACCCATCGGTTGACTATTGCTATCAGATCCAATGTGGACGTGAAGCCGCGCTTCAGGCTGATATCGAGCAGCAAAAGGCCGGTTTGGAGGGCACGGCAGTGGCCGAGCTTAACCAGCGTCTGGAAGAGCTTATCGCAAAAGGGGCAAGGTTCAGCGCGAACGACGCTTTGGTAGCGCTGGGCTTGAAGGAGCCAAAAGTCGAGGACGGTGAGCCGTCGCCCGAAGCTATAGAGGCGGACGATCAATGGATTTGTACGGACTTCGTGGCCGGCAGCGACGATCAGCCCGCTATCAACATCCTCCTCAACCCCCAAAACTTGCTGCGCTTTGATTTTCTCGTTGTTCCCAGCGAACTTCCGGCGCCCGAGAAGGAAGAGCTCAAGCTCCGCCTGCTCGAACATCTCGCCAAGATCTTTGGATGAGGGATCCCAACAGTCTTCACGGACACAAGGATGCAAGCAATGGACCCATTACTCATCTCAGTGCAAGAGGCCGCCCGAATGCTCGCTGTCGGTCGCACGTCAATCTATGAGTTGATAAATTCAGGTGAACTCGAAACCAAAAAGCTCGGTCGCAGGAGGTTGGTGACGATTGACTCGATCCGACGTGTAGCCGGAAAGCAGTCGTGAGTGCTCTGGCCGAGAGGGCTTTGGCCTTCTCGGCCAAGCTGTGATGGTGAGCGGCACGCTGGCACTCGGTAGCGTTGCAACCAAAGGCGGGCTGCACCCCTGTCAGAACCACGAGCTCACGTGTCCCGGTGCGGCCTCAAATGGACAAAGGCGAGGCCGGGTTAGATTCGAGCGAACTCAAAAAAGCTGTAGCCCCAAAAAGGGGCAAAAAAGTTTTTCATGTTTTTTTCATGGAAACCGCCACCATCTCTTCTAAGTCATTGAAAAGATGGTGGGCGCGGCAGGGATTGAACCTGCGACCCCACCCGTGTGAAGGGAGCCAGCCAAATCAGATAGTCAGATGTTTTCTTTGTAGAATTTGCCTTTTGTACGGGGCTGACTGTACGCGATTTGTACGAGCGGGCACTTTGAGGCCCTCGGAAACGCGCATGTCTGGTCGGAATTACCGCGTTGGGAAGCCGGTAGGCAGGCCGCCAGACCGCCTACGAAAAACCGCCGGAAGGGCTGGCACCCTTCACAGCGGTCATTTCAATAGCGTTGCGGCTATTTCTCTCATTTACGCGACCGAAGAATCGGGTGCAAGGGCAAACCTTGCCGGAGGTGCAAAATGAGCGCCTCATTGGCCCATGGTGGCTTGCCGCCAGGCGTTACCCACTTCAGCCTCGCTGATCTGATCGAAAAGATCGCGCCGGGGTCTCGCCGCGAGGAACGTTTGTCGGCGACCGCGGTGCGCGTCCTGAAGCATTACCTGCTCGGCTGCCGGTCGTCCGACTTTGAGCCTGGCAAGATTTGCGGCGTATGGGAGCAACCGCAGACCACAGCGCAGACGCTGCGGATTTCAACGAAGGTCCTACACAACGCCGAAGCCGAGCTGAAGCGCGGCGGGTTCATTGAGCGGACCCATGTTCCGCATGCGCGCCGCAGCGGCCAGCGTAGTGACGGCGTCATCGTCAGCCTTGCGGGGATCAGCCTTCGTCCGGTCATCGATGGCTATGGCCGTTGGAAGGCTCGGCTTGACGCCATGGAGCTGCATGAGCGTGCGGTGGCTTCACTGCGGCATGAGGTGGTCATGCTCGGTCGTCAGATCAGGGCAAGCGAGGCGGTGGAGGCCGTCGAGCAAGCAGATCGCATTCTGCCCCGGGGCCGCGTGTCCCGCATCGAGTCCATCGAGAAACTGGAGGCCCTGAAAGCGTCGCTGGAGGCGCTGCTGGTGCAGCTGGATCTTCCGTCTGGTGACACGAAATCTTCCGTCCGGACGGAAGAAATCTTCGCACCCAATATACCTATCCAAGACTCATCGAAAAACTGTACCCGCGCGCCCGCCGCGCAAAGCGACGCTGATCGGTCAGCCGAGATCACGCCAGCTATGGCCGCCAGCCTTGCGAGCGACGATTATCGGGCTCTGCTGCCATCCACGCAGCCACCGGGCTGGCCAGACATTGTCGAAGCGTCGGCCATCGCGTGCCTCTGGCATGGCATCTCCCAACCCGCGTGGGCTGCAGCCTGCGACCGGATGGGGCGCGAGCGAGCGGCGCTGTCGGTGCTCATCATCGACCGCAACGCGCGGCTTCCGGCAGAGCACCGATACCTCGCCCGATCAGGCAGGAAATGTCTGGCCGGGCTGATGCGCAATACCGCGAGCCTCGCGCCCATGATCGCGGCTGCAAAGGGCTTTGCGGGTGGGAGCGTGCCTGACCGTCCGTTCGAAGTCGCTCCATCCCGCCAGGACGCCGGGCAGAGCTTCGCGATGGCCTGTCAGGCAGCTCTCCGGACCTTTGTCGGAGAAGATCGTGGACATCGCATGACGGGGGCCGAGCAATGACCAGGTGCCGCTTATCAGCCTGTTGCGCCCCCTGCCGGGGCGGTCTCAACGGGAAATCCAGTCCGATATGGCAGGTGGAAACCAGGACGGCACAAGGGCTCGGCGGGGAAAATAGAATTACACACTCCACGCTACGTGGCGGTGTGATCTGGGCGGGCGTAGACCCGCAGAAATCCGGCATTCTAGGCTCTAGACAGGTTCATAATCGCGCCGCGAAAGCTGCCCCAGCAGCACAATCGGTCTATAGCCAGTCTATAGAACCGCCATATTTCAACAGGTTGATCTCTAGGCGGTCGCCTCTTGCCTCTGAAATCAAAGGAGGTTCCAGTGGCCAAGCTTGAACAGCTCAACACCAGCGTCTCATCTGACATCTACACCCGGTTCAGCGCCATCGCGGCCGAACGGAGTCTGTCGAACGCGGCCCTGCTCAGGGATCTGGCCGTCGAATTCATTGAGGCCGCCGATGCTGGCCGTGCCCTTTTCCAGAAGGAGGCTGCACCGCGCCTCGACACCACAGTCAGCTTTCTTGTTCATGAGCTGCGTGACCTCGTGGTCGAGCTCGACCGGGCGCAGAACGAGAACGCTCGGCTGTTCGGGAAGCTCGTGGCGGACTGGAATGGCGGCGAAGCAGCTAGCCAACGTGCCCATGAGAACATTGCCAACCAAATCCGGCAACGCAACTCCGAGGCTTACTCGGCCTTCTACCAGCAGGTCGAGAAGCTGCTTGCCGGTTTCGAAGCGCTGGAGCCCAGACTCATCGAGGCGCTCGAACCGCACCTCGCGAAGATCTCCGAACAGCTCGACAAGTCGATCGCACTCGCCAGCGAGCCCCGCCAGATACGCGCAGTCTACCTTGGCGATGATCGCATGCTGTCGCTCAGGTTTCTGTCAGCGTGCGGAGGCTTGGTGATTGTCTTCGGTTTTCTTGTCGGCCTCATGGCACCGAACCTGTGGGACAGCTGGTCTGTTTGGCAGGCTGCCAAGCTGATCGATAGCCCGGCAGAGATGTGTCGCCTCATCGAAGCGGAATACGCCACCACCGATTGCACCGTTCCCCAGCAGGAGCGCGAACTGGGGTTGCGCGTTATCGCCCATGAGGACCGGCGATGATTACGCTCGCCTCGGTCGGCTCAGCCTCATCGGCGGCGGAGTATTACTCGGCCGACAACTACTACACCGCCGACCAGACACAGGATGCAAGCTCGTGGTTCGGTGAGGGCGCCGAGGTACTAGGTCTGTCAGGCAAGGTCGAGGAAGCGGCCTTCGTCGCCGTGCTCGAGGGCAGGCTTCCCGATGGGTCAGTGATTGCCGGGAAGGACGGCGTGCACCGCCCCGGCGTTGATCTCACCTTCTCGGCGTCGAAGTCCGTTTCGCTGGTGGCGATGCTCGGCGGCGACAAGCGTCTGGTCGAAGCCTTGAAGGATTCCGTCGCGGCAACCCTGCGATGGGCGGAGAAGAACGTTGTCGAAGCGCGGGTCTGGGATGCAGCGCTAGGGAGACAGGTGCCCGAACGCACCGGCAACCTCATCGCCGCGACCTTCCTGCATGACGTGAACAGGAACGGCGAACCGCAACTGCACATCCACGCCGTCGTTGCCAACGCGACCATGGCCTCGGACGGCAAATGGCATGCGGTGCGCAATGACGAGCTCTACCGCGCGCAGCACGTGTTGTCGGCAGTCCACAATGCCGAACTGCGCAACCGCGTCGAAGCCTTGGGCTACGAAACCGTCCCTGCCCGCAATGCCATCGACGGTGCTTTCGAGATCAAAGGTGTGACGCGGGAAGCGGTCGAAGCGTTCTCAACCCGACGCGCCGAAATTCTCGCCGAGCTGGCCAAGGGGGATCGGGGCAGTGCACGCGAGCGCGAATTGGCGGCGCTATCGACACGGCGCGGGAAGGAACTGGAGCCCGATGCGGCGCGGCAGGTCGCCGCTTGGAAAGAGACCGCCCGCGCCATCGGCTTCGATCCGGCCCGGCTGATCGAGAATGCCATGGCACGCGCGGCAGGTGAACAGACGGTCTGGTCGCGCGTCGTCGACGGCATTCGCGGGATCGGCGAGCGCGGCATGGCGATTGCCGGTGCCATGGGACTGACCCCGCGTGATTCTGACCCGCTGGTGCCAGAGCGGCTCGGGCGGCTCGAGCCCAAGGCCTTTGCCGCGGCACAGGCAGTTGCCTCGGCAGCGCGGGAGCTGGGCGAACGCGAGGCAGCCTTCTCCCGCAACGACCTGATCCGGACAGCGCTTGAACGGCAGGGGCCGGTCACCGTCACCATGATCGAAGCCCGGATCGATCTGTTGCAGCAGCGCGGCTTGCTGATCGGCAGCTGTCCGGCGGATCGCGACCGGATGCTCACCACCGAACAGGCGCTGGCCATGGAGACCAAGGTCATTGCCCTGGCGCAGGCGGGCAAGGACAGCGTTCAACCCATCGCAGACAAGGACGGCATCGTTGCGCGACTGCAGGAACAGGCGCGGGCCATCGGCCTTCGCCGCCTCAATCCCGGGCAGGAGCAGGCGGGCGTCGCGATCCTTACCTCCAAAGACCGCGTGCATCTGGTTCAGGGCGGCGCGGGTGTGGGGAAGTCGGCGGCGCTGGCTCCGGTTGCGGCCATTGCGCGTGAGGAGGGGCGGCAGGTGGTGGCGCTGTCCCACGTGGGTCGGATCGCGCGGGAGTTTGGGGAGAAAACGGCCAGTCCAGCATCGACCGTGGATGCGTTTTTGGCACGGTATGGGCGTGTCATTGATGGCAGTGCCAGCGCGGATAAGGTGGCAACGGCAAGGGCGGAGCTGTCCGGTGCGCTGGTGATGGTGGATGAGGCCAGTCAGATCGGCACGGATCGGCTCGCGCGGCTCATCACCCTCGCCAACCAGATGGACGTGGGTAAGCTGGTGCTCGCCGGCGATGTGAAACAACTGCCGGCCATCGAGGCGGGCAAGCCCTTTGCGCAATTGCAGCAGCATGATCTCAGGCAGAGCCAGATCACCGAGAACCTGCGCGCGCAGACCCCGCAGATGCAGGCCATCAACCGCGCGCTCGAACAGGGCGATGTCGCCCAGGCCTTTGCCGCGCTGAAACCTGCGACCATCGAAGTTGCGCCGGGCAAGATCGCAGGCATTGCCGCCGATATGTGGGCCGACCTGCCCAAGGAGCAGCGCGACAACACCATCCTTCTGGCCGCGGGGCGCGCGATGCGCAGCGCGGGCAATGCTGCCGCGCAGGCTTCGCTGATTGATCGCGGCCAGATCAGCGCGCGGGGGATCAGACTCGAGGTGCTCGACCGGGTCACCGTCACCCGCGAGGGTGCGCGGCAGTTGAAGGGCTATCAGGAGGGGCGTGTCGTCGCCTTCGAGACTAACCTGACCAAACAGGGCTTTGCGCGTGGCGAGCGCGGAACCGTTATCGGAGTCAGGGACGGCAAGGTCGACCTTACCATGCCCAACGGCGAGATCCGCCGCTTCGATCCCGACCGCTTGCCGCGCAACCTGAAGCACGACGCGGTCACCATCTTCGAGCCCAAGCAGATCGACCTGCACGAGGGTGACCGCATCCGCTGGACCGCCAAGGATGGGGAACGCGGCTTGCTCAACGGCGATATTGCCCATGTTGCCCGTATCGACGGTGACACGATTACCGTGAAGGCCAGCGACGGCCAGCTCCACGATCTGCCACGCGGCGATCCCATGCTCGAGCGGCTCGACCTTGCCTACGCCATCAACGTTCACGTCGCGCAAGGAATGACGGCCAAAGACGGCATCATCATGATGTCAGAGCGCGAGCGGATGCTCAACACCTCGGCCTCGTTCCTGGTTGCCGTGACCCGGATCGCGGAGAACGCGACGCTGGTGACCGACAATCCCTCGCGCGTCGAGCGGCAGGTGGAGAGTCGAACCGGCGAGAAAAGCAGCGCGATCGAGACCGCCCGGGAAAATGGCCACGCTCTGCCCTCCGCGACGGAGAAGAAGGACCGTGAACTGGCCTTGGAGCGGACACCCGAGCGCAGCGAACCGGGGCGCGGATCCAGCGGGCCAGATCTGTCGCGCGACCGCGATTACGACTTCGGGATGTGACCGCGATGATGCCCCCGGATCCCTACGTCCGCACACCCGCACAGCCTCACATGCCCACATGTGAACATGAGGACCACCGCACATGACCACGCCCTCACATCCCCACACCCATACATCAGCGCGGACAGTCGCGATCATCAGTCAGAAGGGCGGTGCCGGGAAGACCACGCTGGCCATCCATCTCGCTGCCGCGGCCGCCCGTGCAGGGCACATCAGCCTGCTGATCGACACCGACCCGCAGGCCAGCGCCTCGCAATGGGCTGAGTGGCGGCAAGGCGCGCCGCCGGAGGTGATCGACAGTGCCCCGCTGCGCATCCCGGCGAAGATCGCGGTCGCCGCCGCACAGGGCGCCGAGCTGATCGTGATCGACACGCCGCCACACGCCGATTTTGCGGCCAGCAAAGCAGCCGAATGCGCCGATGTGGTGCTGATCCCGTGCCGCCCCAGCGCCTTCGACCTTGCGGCGATGCGCACGACCATCCGCTTGGTCGAGCTGCTCGCGCGCCCTGCCTTCGTCGTGTTCACTGCCGGACCGCCCCATGCCCCGCACATCTATGCCGATGCCCGCGAACTGGTGACCGGGTTCGGCGGCCAGACCTGCCCCATCATCCTGCCGGACCGCGCGGCCTATCGCCATGCCGTTGCAGGTGGGCAGACCGTGTTCGAGTTCGATCCCGACGGCAAAGCAGCGGGCGAGATTGAACAGCTGCACATGTGGGCATGTGAACAGCTCCACATGTCCACACGCTCACAGTCTCAGGCGCACAAGAGGAAATCCGCATGAACCGCTTCGCTAACCTTGCCGATCGGAAACCCAAGGATGACGGAGCGGCACCTGCGCCAACCGGATCCGCACCTGTCGTCGCTCAGGTTCCCACCCCGCCGAGCCGCGTCGGCCGCAAGGCAATCTCCGGCTACTTCGCACCCGAGCTGTCGCTGGCGCTCCACACCTGCGCGCGCCGCCATGGCCTCAGCCTTCAGGATCTGATGGCCGAAGCCTTCGACGACGTCCTGCGCAAGTACGGCGAGAGCCCCATTGGCCGCTAGTCGATCCCAGGGAACAAGAGAAAAGGCAGGATTTTGAGGGGTATGAGTTGAAGTGAGAATGTGAGACTATGCCCATGTGAACGTGTGAACATGTGGGCACCACCCCAAGGGCCGTGCACCGACAGCCCTTCAATGACAGGAGATACCCATGCGACTGTTCCAATGGTTGACCGGCCTGTTCACCAGCTCGAGCACCCCGCCATGCGCCCCCATCGACGAGGGGCCCAGAATCAACCCCGCCACCGGCCTTCCCATGATCACCCCCGGCATCGGCGGTGTCGATGTCGGTGGCAACCCCTTCGGCGTGAATCTGGACCGCCGGGACGACCACCACACTCACCACAGCCACAGCCACCACGACCATCATCACCGTCATGACCATCACCACCATGATTTCGGGTCGACCGGCAGCAGCTTCGATCACTGGTCGGGCACTGGCGCCGGCGGGTTCGATCACACGCGCAGCGATTGATGCCCGCCGCTCCCCAGTGCGCATGAACAGCACCGCCTCCCTCGTGCTTCAAACAAGGAAATCACCATGACCGACAAACATACCGCAAATGCCCAGCCTATCGCTGGATTGCCGCACCCCGGCCTCATCAGCCGCGCCCGGTTCTTCGCAAGCCGCCACCCGATCGCGGTCTCAGTTCCTCTGGCCGCCATCATTGCATTCGGGGTCGCAACCCTCGCCGCGTTCGTCCTCGGCGTCACGCCCGAACGCAGGGAGGTGTTCATCCCCGGTGTTGCTGCGATCAGCCTGACCGCGATCGGTGCAGTCATCTTCCCACTTGTCGCGCGCATGCACAGCATTGCCAGCGGCCGCGATATCGCCGCAGCTTTGGTCGCTGCAACCGACCGGGAACGGCCACACTTGCTCGCTGAGATCGAGGGGCGGCTCTCAAACCGATATTGGCGCGCGCCGATGACCGTATTCCAGCTTGCCATGATGTTCCGCGAGGTGCGGCAGCTCCATGGGGAGCGGGCCTATCGAAAGCAGCTGTGGGGACAAGCAGCACGGGCCGAGCAGAACAGGTCGATCGCGCAGCTGGCGCCGTTTCAGTGATTTCGGTTGGGAGGCGGGGTCGCATTTCACAATCCACGGGCGCGTTCCAAAAGCCTTATGCCTGTCTAGCTATTTCGCTAGAACTGGATAAATGTTCTAGGCATGTAAGGGCGGTCAAAGCGCGCTTGCCGAAAGTATCACGTCCCGGCAGCAACATGTGAATGCGGTTCAATGTACCTGGTCCGCGCATGAGGAAGCTTGGTTCGCCCGCGTTGTAGCACCCGACTCCTAGGCAGCGTGTTGCATTATTACCGCGTCAACGTGATGAACAATTTGATCGTAATAGCGCGCCAGATCCCGATTGGCAGCTTTCTCGTCACGCAGTCCCCTTTCACCGAGCAGCTTGGCTGCGCTGAGCAAAGTACTGCGAGCGAGGTGCGATCCAAGCCGAACGCCGTCGAAAACAATCTCTGATGTGGGCGAAACTGAACCGTGCACGAGCCTCGAACGTATATCATACGCTCTTCGGACTTCGTTTTGCCACCGATCCCGGCATTCAACAGTCGGTTCGTCCAGGCAGAGCGCAGCAACTCGCGATGACACGAGGCTTGCGATGTCATCCTTCTCGTCCGTCATCACCATCCGTTCAAGGGCGGTTACATATTTCACTGCCTTGGCGCCTTGGGACGGTTCTCTCACGGCTTCACCATACCACTGCATTGCATCGAGTAGCCTTTCGCTGAGCGGGCGCTGCAATGCCGGATTGACAGCTTGTTCGAGGGCGATGCCAAGGTTGGCGATGATTTCCTGGGCGTCCGCTCCGGAGAAGAGGTCCATCCAATCGTCATCGAAGCCGACGTTGCCCTGCCCACCGTAGGTAACCATGTAGGATAGGCTGCCATCAGCTTCGACGCTGAAGCCCGCTCTGCGATCATTCGCCAATCCCGGGCCACCCACCTGCATTTCTGTCGAGTGCCCCGCTCCGATCAGGACATGAAGACAGTTAAGTGCCGCCAAGGCAGCTCTGGCAGCTGTCATCTCTGAGATCTTCTTGTCACAGCCGATCACCTTCACTTCGGCGACCCATCCGAAATTGCGGTAGTATTCTATGGCCTGCGAGATCGAGCGCCGCGTCATCTGGTGGCCAAGCCGACGGTTTGATCGGATTGATGCTGCGAGGGCGCTCCGGAATGTTGACTGGTTCAGGAACCTGATCGGTCCGATCTCAAATGAGGCGGGGCTCTGTGGTGCCATGAGGTGGCAAGGGATAAAGTGTGTGATATCCTCGCAGCTTCTGCCGCATCGCCTCGCCGTTTCCGACAAAGCCCGATCGACATTCATGATGTCGATCGGACGCTTTTCGCGCAGGAACTTTCGAACCAAAATTTCGGCGAGCACCTTCCGCGCCGATGAAAGGGACACGCGCCGCTCCAAGTTGGCGCGCGCTAATGCTGTGCGCGTAAGAGACCCTAACCGGTCATATCCTGCGCGGCTGCAGAGCATTTTCCCGTTCGGCCAATTGTAGGTGGGGTGAGGGAGGTCGCAAAACGCGTCTTCACGGGGGAGCGAACTGAATTTCCCTTCCTTCACCAATTGGTTCAGGCGCGCGCATTCCTCAAAGATAAACGAAACGTCTGCGTGGAGTTGATCCTTCCTATTCGCCATAGCTCACGCCGCGTATCGTCCGTCCTTCAACCGCCTTGCCATGCCGATGCCGGCGAGCGCGTCCAGCACCGGGCGGACGGTGGCGGCGCGTTTGCCTTTGAAGGCTCGGGCGACGTCTTGCGGGGCGAGGGGCGTGGCGGCGGCTGTGAGGATGGATTGTACGGCGCTGACCTGTTCGGGGAGCGAGCCGGGCCAGGGGATGACGTTGTCGGGGAGGGCGGCAGCGGTTTCGCCGAGGTCGAGCGTCTGGGTGACAGGGGCCTTGTAGTCGGGGGCCTGATATTCGGGGCGCAGCCAGCGGATCAGGCCGCGGGCTTCCTCGGCGGCTCGTTCCTTGTTGAGGGCGACGAGGCGCGTGAGGATTTCCTCGTCGGAGAGGTCGGCGGGCCAGCCATAGGCTTCGGCAACCAGCGCATCGATGGCGTCGTGGTTGTGGCGGATTAGGGTGACGAGCCCGCGATCATGCATGTCACGTTCGACATCGGTCAGCGCGCGGCCCTCGCGCAGCGCTTCGACCACGTTGTAAAGCTTGGTGAGGGTCAGGTCCTCATGGCTTTCGAGCACCCGCTTGCGCAGGGCGTCGAGCGCTTCAGCCTCGGCCCGGATCTTGTCCTTGAGCGGTTCGGGGACCTCAGCGGGGAATGGGAAAGGGTCGAAACAGCGAGATTTGTTGTAGCGCGGGTCGTCCCCCATGCCCATGCGTCCGCCCGATGCGATCGACCATGGCACATGGAAGCGGCTTGAGAGTATTCCGAGCCGATAGGCATCATCAAGTGCGATGCAGACAAGCATGTTGTCCGGCAAGATTGTCGTGGGAAGGAACTGGAATACTCTGTGCTTCGTGGTTTCCACAGTAGCGATGTATCGCGCCAGCCCATGCAGCGCTTTTCGTAGATCGGGACGCGGCTTGCCAAACAACCACCACTTTTCGGCATACTGCCTTGCATCAGCCGTATTGCTTTTCGCCACTTGCCCTTCCCTCTGGGGGCGCACAGCATTGGCGAGGTGCTGATACACTTTCGGATGCCGGTTTCTGACCTCGTTTTCACTGAGGCCGAAGAGGTCGATTACCTTCACTCCTCGTGAGCGAGCAGCAAGATCGCGACCGTTCCGATAATCGAAGATCACATCGTCACTATCGCCAGAGCCGGTTCGAATGGGCGCTGGCTGGGGGGGAACAACTCGAGTTTCCGACAGAGCCGCTGCCACTTCAGGGGTAACGATGAAGCCGTCACCATGAAGCTTTACGCCGGGTGAGCAAAGTCCATCATTTGCCCGAAGAGCGACAGTCGCGGTCAAGTCAGCACCTAACCTAAGGTCAGCGCTGATCTGGCCAACCCTCTCGGTGTAAACGAGATGATCGGGCGCGCCGCTTTCGTCGGCAACACTCCAGTGATGGCCTGCAGCCTTGCCCGGAGCGGCGACCGTCATGGCGATGCGCACGGCGGCTCCATCTTTCTCGTCCACCCAAGGGTGGTTCGGGATGGCGAATAGCAGGCTCACCCGGTCCTTGGCGTCCAGATGCTTGGCAATCACCCGGCGGCTGAACACCTGCGTAATCGAATTGGTGGTGACGAAGCCGAACCGGCGCGTGCCTGCCTTGCGCACGGCGGTTGCTGCCTTGTCCCACCAGTGCATGACGAAATCGGCACTCTCGGGTACGTCCGTTGTCGCGAACAGCGCCTTGAAGTAGCCATCCCCCAAACGGTCGCGCACATCCTTGCCGCCAATGAACGGGGGATTCCCGACAATGAAATCCGCCTTCGGCCACTTGGCCGCGCGCGGCTTCACGTAGCGGTAGACCTCCACCCGCGCCGTCTCGTCGGGCACCTTCTTGCCGGTGACGGGGTGCTCTTTCATCGTCTCACCGTCCCAGCGGGTGACGGGGTTTCCGCTGTCATCCAGCTCCGCGATCTTGTCGTCCCATTCGATCAGAGCGTCACGGTTCTCGATGGTCTTGACGTCGCGCAGGATCGGCTCGGGTGGGGTGCGATCCGCGCCGTTCACACGAAAATGCCATTGCAGGTAGCCGATCCACAGCACCAGCTGCGCAATCGCGGCGGCGCGCGGGTTGATCTCGATGCCGAGGAAGTTTTCGGGCGTGATGGTGTGGCCGGTGAGCTCGGCGACATACTGGTCGTCACCCAGCTCGACCAGCAGATCGAGCACCTCGCCCTCCAGCTCCTTCATGCGCGCCATGGCGACATAGAGGAAATTGCCGGTGCCGCAGGCGGGATCGAGCACCCTGGTCTGGGCAAGCCGGGAATGGAACGCCTCGACAAAGGCCTTGGCCTCGCCCGCCTTGCCCTCTTCGATCAGGGTGGCAGCCGCGCCGCGCACCCCGTCCCAATCGGCGCGCAGCGGTTCCATGATGGTGGGGCCGATCAGCCGCTCGACATAGGCGCGGGGGGTGTAATGCGCGCCGAGCTTGGCCCGCTCCTTGGGGTTGAGCGCGCGTTCGAGCAGGGTGCCGAAGATCGCAGGTTCGACCTCGGTCCAAACATGCTCAGCGGCCTGAATCAGCACCTCGAGCTCCTCGGCATCGAGGGGCAGCGCGGTGCGCTCCTTGAAGAGGTAGCCGTTGAACTTCCGAAGCGGCACTCCGAGCGCAGGGGAGAACTCGCCCTTGTCCATTGCTGCCCACAGCGCGGAAAGCTGGTGTTCGAGATGCTCCGGGTGGGCGCGCTGGTTCTTGAGGAGCTGGGTGAAGCTGCCCTCGGGGATCAGCTTGCTGTCCTCGGCGAACATCGTGAACAGCACGCGCATGAGGAAGCCGCTGGTGGTCTCGGCATCATAGCCACGCTTTTCTAGCCGGCGGGCGACGGTGGCGAGCAGATCGGCAATGTCGCGGGTAACACGGGCGGCGCGGGCGGTGGGATCGAGGCTCTTGGGATCGGTCCAGATGGCGCGCAGGCGGTCACGCACATCTTCGTCGCGCAGGTCCTCAAGCATGATCCGGTACCGCGCCCGGTCGGGGAACTGGGCGTAGGCTTTGCCGGTGCCGGTGAAGTCGGCATAGACCTCGATGCAATAGCCGATGTCGGCGACGAGCAGGAACAGCGGCCAGCCATGATCGATGGGCAGCGCCTTGGCGTAGCGTTCGGCCTGGCCCTTGGCCTGCACCATCGCCTTGGCCCATCCGGGTGTGCCGCGCCGGGCGGTGCCGCGGGCGACGCGGGCTTTTGCCGTCTGGCCGAAGATGTCGAGATCATCCTCGCCCTTGTCCGCTGCAGCCCGGTCAGCCTCGCTGCCTTGCTTGGCTTCAAGGATGAAGCAGCTGCGCTTGTAGCAGTCGATCCGGCCGAAGCTTTCGGTGCCGTCGCCATTGTCCTGAAAGACGCGGCGTTCGAAGACGTAATCGTTGGCGGTGTCGTCAGCCTTGGCGCCGCGCGGGGGATCGACGCCGAGGAGCCGGGCCAGCCCGTTGATGAAGGACTGGGTGTTTGCGAGTTCGCTGCCGCCGGTGCCGCGCCATTCGGCTATAAAGCTTTCAATTTGATCGGCTTCGAGCATGCGGCGTAGCATAAAGCACAGGCACCAACGGCAGGCAACGAATGTCGGATGAGCGCTCGAGCAGGTAAGGGGTAGGCGCGTAATCAGGCCTCGTCATACTGAACTTGGATCAGCCCCGTTTATGGGACGGAAGCGACCTCGCAAGCCGAAATGGTCAATTGATTTCAGCGTCTCGGTGAATGCAGCCTGATCGAAGCGACCACCCCTAATCCGACCGACTTCAGCCTGCCAGTTGAAGTTTATAACATCCGTGTTCAGAGCCAGAAAAGCCACCCCCGCCGCCTTGCCGTCGGTGAAGGAATCTGCCCAGACACCCCTGCTCAGGCTTCGTGCCGCAAATTCGAAGATGAAACGAAATCGCTCAGCTTTAGGAACGGAAACATCCATCATCTTTCGAACCAAGATCGAACAGGGTCTGCGGTAATCTCCCCAAGTCTTGGGATGAACGAAAAAGTCACTAACCTCGAGAACGGTGAGCGGATAGCTTACATATTTGCTCTCCCCTACAACTCGAGTGCTCAACATTCGATCCAATTTGAAAGTGCGTCTTTTCTGCCGGTAGTGGCAAAATGCCTCCAGATATGCCTGGCGGGAAAACATAAAAACGCTCTCAGCTGTGATCTGGCGCGTCTCAGGCTCTTGAAATTCTCTCTGATATTCTATTTCAAGTTCGCACTTACACGGGAACAGATCACGCCCAACTCTTGCTGATAATTGAAAGAGGAGGCTGAGTTCCCTTCGAATGATCTCTTCATTCCGTCGCTGGTAAACGGGTATCTTCGACTTTCCATCGAGTGCTCGTTGAGCGATCTCGAAGGCAATCGAATTCTCCATAAGGCTTCCTTTGTCAGCAGCAGTGTCGACCTCGGGACCGATCCCCATACGAACGCGCAGGCTAATCTATCGCAGCCGAGTGCATATGGCTGCATTATCTGCATTCAGTCGGCTTCATTTTGGGGCCCCTCAACGGTCGCCACGCTCTCCCCGCGCCGGATCGTCCGATAGACAGTCGGCCGAGAAACCTTGAACAGCTTCCCAAGGTCACTGATCGAGTATTCCCCGGTGGCGTGCATCTTGAGGAGCTCGCGCTGCTGGAGGTCGGACAGCTTGGGCGGCTTGCCGCGGAGCTTGCCCTTGTCCCGGGCGATCTTCATGCCCTCGCGGGTGCGCAGGCGGATGAGGTCGCTCTCGAACTCGGCGAAGGTGGCGAGGATGTTGAAGAACATCCGGCCTATTGGATCGTTGGGGTCGTAGACCTGCTTGCCCAGTGCGAGGCTCACGCCGCGCTTCTCCAGCTCATCGGCGATCGCGCGGGCGTCGGGCACCGATCGGGCGAGGCGATCCAGCTTGGGTACGACCAATGTCTCGCCCGCGCGGACCGCAGCCAGAGCCTGGGCGAGGCCGGGACGATCGCGGTTGCGGCCGGTCAGTCCGTGGTCGGTGTAGATGCGGTCCTCGGGCACCCCAAGCTCGATGAGCGCGCGGCGCTGGGCAGTGAGGTCCTGCTTGTCGGTCGAGCAGCGGGCATATCCGATGAGAGTGTCGGTCATGTGTAACGGATGAGGCCCCTGTGTGAGAAAATAAAGCGTACCACCTTAATGAGAGCGCGGGCAAGCCGGATTTGCGGAGGGCAGGGGGGTCTGACCTCTGGCGCCTGCAAAGTGTCCGGTGAGCGATCCGCTGCGGTCACGCGAGCCTTGCTCAATGATGATGTATGGGCTCGCGCTTGATACAGAGTGTCAGAGAGTGTACTGGTCAATCGACTATACAGAGAGGCGTCTTATGAACGTACAACGAGGAAAACTTGTCTCGGGGGGGAGGCTTCAATTGCCGGTTGAGATCCGGCGTGCGCTCTCTTTATCTGATGGTGACACTGTGCTGCTCGAAGTGGTTGATGGCGAAATTCACGTACGACCTTATCGGGACGCTGTGACCCGCGTTCAGGCAAAGTTGCGCAAGTATGTCGACCCAAGTCGCAGCTTGTCCGACGAATTGATATCTGAGCGCCGGACTGCCGCAGAAAATGAGTGATTCGCGCTACATGCTGGATGCTTCGGCAGTGCTCGCGATGATGCTCGGCGAGGACGGCGGCGATCAGGTCCGAGAGCGGCTTGCTGGCAGCCAGATCAGCGCTGTGAACCTTTCTGAGGTTGTTGCCAAACTCCAAGAAAGTGGCGTACCCGATGAGGTCATTACGTCCAGTCTTGTAGAACTAAATTTCGACGTGCTCGATTTCGATGAGGGTCAGGCAGTCCGTGCTGGGCTGCTGCGTACTGCAACGCGAAGCATCGGATTGTCGTTGGGGGATCGAGCTTGTCTTAGCGCAGCCGAGTCGTCCAATGCCGTTGCGGTGACCACCGACCGGGCATGGAGTAAGCTCGAGGTTGATATCGCCGTCGAAGTCCTTCGCTAAGTTCCGCTACCGACCCGTTCAAGACATTCAGCGTCGGTTGTATGAGCGTCGGGTTCCGCTAAAACCGGCCACGGACCGCGCAAACCAGCCCGCCGGCTTCCGCACCCATAAAATGGTCATTCGCGGCAACCTCCGACGATCCAGAAAACAGCCACTCGCCCATCATTGTCGGCGCCGGCTTCGCAGTTAGGCATTTGGAAGAGCGAGTTGATCTCGGTGGATCTTACACGAGCAGGACGCGCAATCCTGGGACCGCGGGCGCGATTATTTGTGTGAAGTCCTTGTCGCAGGTGACCACGACGTAGTTCCGCTCGAAGGCTTGCCCGGCAATCCAGAGATCATTCTCGTCTATCTGTAGCAGCTGACCACTGACCCGGTCCATCCAGCCCTCCACCCAGCGCGGAATCCGGCGGCGGATGTCGACTCGCGCTAGCGCGATGCTGGATTTGACCGTCGCGAAGGCGTCAGCGGTATGGCGCGTGACTTCGGCAAGAGGATGCGTTTCGGATTGGGCCAGGCAAGCCTCGATATGGGTGAGTGCCTGTCCGGCGGCGCGGGCCAGCGCCAGCCCAAATCGTAATTCACCGACCGTTACCACGGACACCAGCTGCGCCGCCTCAGCCGGAAGCGCGGCGATGGCCTGACGGACAGTACCATGGTTGGGCCGCCGCGCGTCATAGAGCACGGACACCAGGTTCGTATCGAGCAAATAGGTGTCCATCCGCTACTGGACGTAAAGCCTGAGCCGCTCGACCTCGTGCTCAGGGGCAGGCGTAAAAATATCGAGCGTCCAAGCTCCGGTGTTCTCACCCAGCAACGGCCCGATATATTCGTGCAGCGGCACATAAGCCGTGAAATCCTCGGGGAACCAACCCTTGAAGGAGCCTGCAACGCGACGCTCGGTTTCGTGCCCGCGAAAGGCTTCGAGGAGTCGGCGCTCGAGGCGGGGCGGTAGATCATAGGCCTTAAGGAGCTGCGCGTCGATATCGATGAGCAGGTCCTCGAGACGGTCGTCGACTTCCGAAGTCCGCAGTGCATGGGCTGCGGCGGCGGCGAGCCCGTCATGGTAGCGCCGCACCGCGGCGACTACGTCGGCGAGCGCGCCACGCTTCGGTAGTGGCAGCTGCCTCATGATAACGTTGGTGAGATGCTGGTTCGAGGCCCGCTCAAGAACGAACGCGCTCGCCAGCGGGCTGTTGATCAGCGCTTCGATTACTTCAGGCTGAAGCTCGGCTGTAGTTGGCCAAATGCCAAAAAAGGCTTGCGACGGCACGAGCCCGCTGCGATCGAGCGCGCCGTCCAACCGCCATGGTCCGCGTGATCGCCGCGCGACATTGACCAGCACCTTAGGCTGGTCCCAACGGCGCGTCAGTGGGCCGAGCCTGTAAGCAGACTCCTCGCGCATATCGACATAGCCGGTTGCGGTAACGCGATATTGCAGCAGCGAATCCGCTGGCTTGAATACTCCCCTGACATATCCCTCGCGGGGTACCGCACTCCAGCCAGCGGACTGGCTGATCCATTGGAGACCGCGATGGACCTCGGCTTGGCTTCCGAGCGAGGGGTAGTCCGTCAGATACTCCCAGACCTCATCGAGCGCGCCGATCCAGAGATCACCCGAGCAGACCCGCTTGGCGCGGCGACGCTCGGTGCTGGTCTTGCCGTACATCAGGAAATCCGGACGACTTTTGTCGCTCACCTCGGCGGAGCGCAGCTGGTTGGGAAGGCCCTTAGCATCATCATTGCGGCAATCGGTCGCGATGATGATGGCCGATTCCAGGCCCGCGCGCTGGAAGATGCGGTCGGGAAGCGAGGTAAGCTCGATGCGGCCGTAGCTGTCCGCGAGCAGCTGTCGCAGCTCGGTATATTGCTTCTGACGAAGAAAGCCCTGCGGTAGGACGAAGCCCAGGGCTTCGGGTCTGGCCTCAATCAAGGTGCGAAGGACCGCCATGGGCTTCGAGAAGGACTTCGCTGCCATTTCCGGGTAGCGCTGGCGCTCGTTGCCGTCGAAATCTTCCCAGGGCGGGTTGCACAGGATGATGCGCTTACCCGCCACGTCCGTAGCAAGTACGCTCTGCTCGAACAGGTCTTTCGGAGCGATCTTCCACCCATTGGCATTGGGATAGTCGGCCAGGATCAGCGACAGCGTCGCGACTTCGCAGGCGAAGCTGTCGAGTTCCGCGCCACTGATCCGCTTGACAAGGAAAGCATGCCGCTCTTCGCCGGAAAGCGTGTCGGGCAACCTATCGCGTAGGTGGCGCAGCGCAGCGACAAGGAACATACCCGCGCCGGCGAACGGCTCATAGATCGAGATGTCTTCGAGATCGAACCGACCCAGGTCCAGCTGACTGACCACATACTCGGCGATTTGGCGTGGAGTGCTATGGGTGCCAAAACGCTTGCGCGTGTCTGCAGTCACCAGCGTGTTCTCGTAGACAAAAGCAAGACTGTCCGACGAGATGTTGCGGAAGTTAATGGCGCTGCGAAGCGTCGCCCATGCCGTCTCTACGGTTGCGGTCGGCAGGGCGCCAACCGCAGAGCGCGCGATCTGATCGAGGTGATAATAGGTCTCGATCCCGGCGAGAACCTCCGCAACCGGCGCGGTTGACCAGGACGCAGCATCGGGATGCTGGCGATCGATCAGGATTTTGGCCGCTAGAAGCCTAAACGTCGTGCGGAAAACCGCTTCTTCGCGTCGCAGATCGTCGATTCCAGTCAGTAGCTTGGCGATCACTTCGCCGAGTAGCTGGTCGAGCTTCACTTCGATTTCGTGCTCGATCATCGGCATCAGTCCGAGGTCGACGAAGTCGAGCTGATAGGCAGTCTGGGTCTGGCCAAGCGCCTTGGCGCGGTGGACCGCGTGCGGGCTCCAGTTGTCGGCGTTGCGCGCGAACAAGGCGTCGAGCTGAAATAGCGGGACCCGTTCAGTCAAGCGCGGCTTGCCTTCGGCGCCGACGCGCCAGACGCCGACATCGTCATGCCCGATCGAGAACAGGATCGGCGCGCCGAGCGCGCGGCGGCGTTCCACCGCGTCCGCATCATGAGCGCCCGTGATCACGCCAAACGCCGCGGAACGGAAGGACTCGGGGACTTGGGTGAAGGCCGCGAGAGCTACGCACAGTTCTTCTCCGGTCTCCGAGAGAACATCGGCAAAGCTATAGTCGTAGATGAGTGATTCCGGCCGATAGCCGATAGCACGCAATCCCGCCTCGATTTTCGCGAGCCCGTTCACGCCGTATTTCCTTCGGCGGCGCGCAGCACGGTTCCGCCCGCCGCCTTGGCGGGCACCTCGCCGCGGCGTAGGCCGACTGCGGGAAAGAGCGGCAGCTGCGCGATCGGCTCTGCCACGCTGAAGCCTTGCGACAGCGCTTCGAGATGGGCGTGGAGCGCGAGCAGGATCACATCTTCGTCCGCCGGCAGTGAATCGCCAGTGCCGAGCAGCGCGCAGCGCTCCAGCCCGAAGATCGCGAGCCGATGGCCCCAGAGGCTCGGGAAGGAGCGACCGTTCAGCAGGCCCCGCACGCGCGCCAGCAGGTCACGGTGCGCCTGCAGTTCGACATGGAACCGGCTGCGCATAACGACGGCAAGGCGCAACACAAGCACCGTCTGCCAGCCAAACTGCGCCTGCTGACCTTGGCGCGATGCCGGGACATCGGGATGAATGAGCCCGCGCCGCACAGTCCATTCGCGCAGCTGGTCGCCCGATAGTCCGGTTAGTTTCAGGACGTCCCGCGATCCGATCAGCCGCACCAGCTCCTCCAGTTTGGGCATGATACCCAAGCTTCAATTGGGTATCATACCCATTCTTCTTGGTAAAGCCTTCGTTCCCCGCTTGTTCACCCTCGTTGGCGAGTTCAGAATGTGCCGCGCATTGCGGAGCGGATTGGCGGCTAACGTTGTTGATGGATACGCACTGCGAGCGTTCCCATCCAACAAGAAAAATGGATATGCAATAATGTGCGGTACAAGCCGCGAGAGGAGGGCAGCGCGTTGAGCACGGAAAAGACGGTTTTATGGTCATGGCAGAGCGATCTCGACGGCCGCGTCACGCGCGAGGTTATCCGATACGCACTTGATGCCGCGATCGCGCTCGTGGCGGCCGAGGTCGAAGAGGCCGATCGGCCGAGCCTGACCTCCGATACCCAGGGCGTCGCCGGAACTCCCGACATCGTGGCGACCATTCTCCGTAAGATCGATGCCGCTGCGGTGTTTGTGGGCGATGTGACACCGATCGCCGTCTCAGCGAGCGGAAAGGCCTGCGCCAATCCCAATGTGCTGCTGGAAATGGGCTACGCTAATCGGGCGCTCTCCTACACCCGCGTCATCCAGGTCTGGAACACCGCGTTTCCGGGGGCCACTCTCGACAAGCTACCGTTCGACATGCGGGGGCGGCGTGGTCCGATCGGGTTTTGCCTACCCGAGGGTTCCGATACGAGTGAACTGCGGCGCGTACGTGGAGAACTCAGCAAGCAGTTGGCCGCCGCGTTGAAACTGTCTCTCGAACAGATTCCTGCGCCGCCGCCAGAAGCTGTCCAGTGGCAGCCGCATTTTGCAGGCGACCTCGACCTCTGGTTCGATCGCGACGTTCCGCAGATGGTGACGAGCAGCCATGGCAGTCGCAAAGTCCTGTGGAAGCAGCAATTCCCCGGCTACGCGCGCCTTATCCCGTCGAAATGGGCTGTGAAGCCTGGGGCAAGGCGCGCGCTGGCCGAACACATGGGGCATCCAGCCCTGCTAGCGCGGGCCAATTCGCTCAACTACGGGGCAAGCCAGGGTGGCGTCATGGCTTATTGGCCGGGCACACCAGAGGGGGACGTCGATCCTACCCGTGCACTCACCCAATGGTTCGAAAAGACCGGCGAATTCTGGGGTGTTGGCGGAGGATTTCTCTTCGAGCGCGACGGCGATCGCCTTACACTCGCGACAGGATATCTCTTCAAACAATGGGTCGACTTTCTAGAGCGCAATTGCGCGCTGGCACTATCGCACGGTGGCTCACTCCCGATCCACATCCGCCTCGGTATTGCCAATCTCACGGATAGTTGGTGGCCGCGCGGACCGCTCCAGTTTGCTGACGAGGGCTATGCCGCTGTTGAGCTTGCGTATGAGTATGATGCAACCCTGTCCTCAATCGATCAGGCCGAGATCCGGCGTGTCGCGGTGGAGGCATTCAACGGATTGGCGGCGGTCTACGGCCTCGGCCCGTTCACGCTTGAGGAGATCGTCGAGATGGCCAAGCCGTGGTGACGAACGATAGGGAAACCAAGCCTGTAGTCCCGGCGGCAAAAGCACTGAGTTTCTCCCTGGCAGGAGAGGGCGTCGGTCTCGCCTGAACCGTCGTGTAGATGCGCGCGGGTCCACGAATGACCGGTTTCGGCGTAACTGGACGCTCTCTGGCGTAGTGTCGACCGGCAGTTTTGTCCCAGACCCGGTCATCCAGGACGATTGGCAACCCTGACCGGTGCGAGCGATCGACCGATCATTCCCGCACACATCATTTTGGCGTCCCGAAAGCTCCTCGAAGGGCAAGCTCGGGTACGTAAGGTGGGAAGGGGCCTCCAATCCCAAAAAGTATACGGTGAGGGATCTCTTTCGGACAAGCAGCGGCAAGGTCGCGCCGTCGTCGAATGGAGCGAGAAGCTTGGCAAAGACGTTGCCTTGAGACACATTGTGGCAACTGTGACGCAAAGGACTGAACGAGACTCAATTTGATGCCCTTTGCACCAAGCGGCATCTCGTTGAAATTGACAGGCCTGATGGCTATACTGCCCGCATCGAGCAACTCAGCTGGAGCCGGAGCCCGCATGACAGTCCAGGTCAACATCACACCAAACGGCCGGATGAGCCTGCCGGCAGATATCCGCAAGCGGCTCGGGCTCGTCGGCGGCGGCGCAGTCTATCTGGATGAGACGCCGGATGGTCTTGTGCTGCGAACGGCCGCTCAAGCTGTGGCCCGCGCGCAAGCGTTGGCGAAGCAGTACACCGAAGGGAACCCTGATGCGTCGGTCGAGGCGTTCCTGGCCAAGCGCCGCGAGGACAGCGGAGAGTGAGCGAGATCGTATTGGACGCGTCCGCCCTCATCGCCATGCTGAAAGGGAAGAAGGGTGCCGACAAAGTCGCGGCCGCGATAGCAGACGCCCGGATCTCCACGATCAACTATGCCGAGGTGGTCACCCACTTCATCCATCTTGGCATGCCTGAGCGTGAGGTCGACGCAATGCTCGACCCACTACCGATGACGATTGTGCCGACCGATAAGGCCTTGGCGCAAATGGCTGGGCGGCTGCGCGCCGTCACAGCCGGTCACGGGCTGTCGCTCGGCGACTGCTTCTGCCTTGCGCTGGCGCAACGCGATGGTCTTCCGGCTTGGACGAGTGATCAGAGCTGGAAGGCAGTCGCCGATGACGTCAAAACCAAGGTCGTCGCTATTCGGTGATTTCTTGAGGCGAGGGCAGGGCGGTTGCCATGTCAATGGTGTTGCACTGCCACATTCCTGCCTTGCAGCTTCAACGGATTTCTCGCCGAAAGCTGCCCTTCAGCAACCGCCCCCCTTTTGGCCAGAAGACTCGGTCGATCCTGCCGGGCAGTCGCCTTTGAATCACCATAATCTCGCGTGGCCCGCTCCGCGCTCGATATCGTGGAGCAGGCCGCTGCGGCGGGTGTAGATGAACCACGTCAGCGCGGCGCAGCTGGCGTAGAAAATCAGGAAGCCCCACAGGGCCGCCATCGGCGATCCGGTTGCGGCAATCGCGCTGCCGAAGCTCTTGGGGATGAAGAAGGCGCCGTAGGCCGCAATCGCCGAGGTGAAGCCGACGATCGCCGCCGATTCCCGCTCGGCCTGCCGCAGCGCGGCATCAGGGGCGAGCTCGGGCATCAGGCGCGGAACTTCCTGCCGCATGATGCCCGGGATCATCTGGAAGGTGGAAGCATTGCCTACCCCCGTCATGAAGAACATGAAGATGAAGGCGGCGATGAAGCCCCACCAGCTTGCAGCTTCAAGGAAATACATCACCCCCAGCACGCCCAGCATCATCAGCACGAACACCCAGAAAGTCACCCTTGCACCGCCCCACTTGTCCGACACCCAGCCGGTCGCCGCCCGGCTCAGCGCGCCCACCAGCGGGCCGAGGAACACGAATTGCAGCACGTCGACTTGCGGAAACTGCTGCTTGGCGAGCAGCGGCAGGCCGGCGGAAAAGCCGATGAAGCTGCCGAAGGTGCCGGTATAAAGCCAGCACATCAGCCAGTTGTGCTTGCGCTGGAAGATCACTGCCTGGTCGGCAAAGCTGGCCTTGGCATCGGCAATGTCGTTCATCCCGAACCATGCCAGCAGGGTGCTGGCGATGATGAACGGCACCCACACAAAGCCTGCGTTCTGCAGCCACATCTGCCCGCCATCTGCCGTCTGCTGTGCAGCCCCGCCGAGCGCGCCGAACACGCCGGCGGAGATGATCAGCGGCACCGCAAACTGCATCACCGAAACGCCCAGATTGCCCAGACCCGCATTCAGCGCCAGCGCATTGCCCTTCTGCGCCTTGGGGAAGAAGAAGCTGATGTTCGACATCGACGAGGCAAAATTGCCCCCGCCAAGCCCGCACAGCAGGGCCACCACCACCAAGGTGGTGTAGGGCGTATCCGGGCTGCGCACCGCATAGCCGATGCCGATGGCCGGGATCAGCAGGGACGCGGTGGATATTGTGGTCCACAGCCGCCCGCCGAAGATCGGCACCATTAAGCTATAGACGATGCGGAAGGTCGCCCCCGATAGGCCGGGCAAGGCCGCCAGCCAGAACAGCTGATCGGTGGTATAGGCAAACCCGACCTGCGGCAGTTTGGCCACCACCACCGACCACACCATCCACACCGCAAAGGCGAGCAGCAGGGCGGGGATCGAGATATAGAGGTTGCGCCGCGCGATGCGTTCGCCCTGCGCCTGCCAGAAAGCGGGATCTTCAGGCTGCCATTGCGTGAGGCGATGTCGATCGCTGCTGTGTTCACCTGGTTGCAAAAGCCGTGCCCCGATCATGTCCGGCACAGTGCCGACCGCGATACCACAGGCGTAACCGGCTTCTGACGATCGGCAAAGCTGCTTGTTTTCGCGCAATCGGGGTGCAATGTGGCCGAATGAAGATCGCCATCGTCGATGAAAGCTCCATGCGCGCTTCGATCATCGAAGAAGGCTTGGGCCAGCTTGAAAATGCCGAAATCTTCACTCTTACCCAGCGCCACGGGCTGCTCGCCGCGATTGAACGGATCGCGCCGGATGTGGTGTTGATCGACCTCGGCAACCCGTCGCGCGATGTGCTGGAGGAGTATTTTGCGGTCAGCCGCGCCTTGTCGCGCCCGATTGCGATGTTTGTTGATGAAAGCGACGATGCCTCGATCGCCGCCTCGATCGATGCCGGGGTTTCCGCCTATGTGGTTGATGGCCTCGCCAGTCACCGGATCAAGCCGCTGCTGGATCTGTGCATCAAGCGGTTTCACGCATTTGCCCGGCTGCAATCCGATCTGGCCGACGCGCAGGGCAAGCTGGCCGAGCGCGACCATATCGACCGTGCCAAGCGCATCCTGATGCGCAGCCGCAGTATCACCGAGCCGGAAGCCTATGCCGAATTGCGGCGCAAGGCGATGTCTTCGAACAAGCGGATCGCCGAAATCGCCGAAGCGGTCGTCACCGCGCATGATCTGCTGGGAGGGGACTGACCATGGCCGATGCCAAGCTGACCATCGGGTTCCTGCCGCTGGTGGATGCCTGCCTGCCGATTCTGGCGCATGAACACGGCTTTGCCGCTGACGAGGGCGTGGCGCTGACATTTGTGCGCGATGTGAGCTGGGCGACCGTACTCGACCGGCTGCTCTATGGCCACACCGATGGCGCGCACATGATCGCGCCGCTGGCGATTGCGACCACGCTGGGGCTGGGCCGGCCAGCGCAGCCGCTCGCCGCGCCTTTTGTGCTGGGGCTGAATGGCAATGCGATCACCTTGAGCAAACCTCTGGCGGCACGGGTGGCGGCACCGGGCGAGTATGGCGATCCCGCAGCGGTTGGCGCGCAGCTGCGCGAAGCAGCAGCGGCGGCGCAGGAGCAGGGGCGGCGGCTGCGGTTTGGCGTCGTGCACCGCTTCTCCAGCCACAATTACAAGCTGCGCTACTGGCTCTCCGCCTGCGGTATCCGGCCTGATCACGATGTCGAGATCGTCACCATCGCCCCACTATTCGTTCCCGATGCACTGGCGAGCGGGGAGATTGACGGGTCTTGCGTGGGCGAACCGTGGAGCTCGGTTTGCGTCGAACGCGATGTCGGCACCATCGTGCTCGCCACCGCGCAGATCTGGCGGCGCGGGGTGGAAAAGGTGCTGGCGGTGCGCGAGCCGGTGCTGGCCGACAAGGCCGAAGCCTTTGCCGCGCTGATCCGGGCGATGCGCCGGGCGGGCCGCCACTTCATCGACCCGGCCAATTTTGCCGAGAACGCCCGCATCCTTGCCTCGGCGCCCTATCTTGATGCTGACCCCGCGCTGGTGCTGCGGGCGATATCGGACCGGCTGGTGCTGGCGCATGATGCTGCGCCGGTGCACTTGCCTGATCTGATGTTCCAGCACAGCGAGGCGGCCAATTTTCCGTGGATGAGCCAGGCAGCGTGGCTCTATTCGCAGATGGTGCGCTGGGGGCATACGGCGTTTGATTCGGCCGACGCCGCGCGGGCGATGCGGGTGTTCCGGCCCGATGTCTACCGCGCCGCGCTGATCAATACCGGCGATGATCTGCCCAATGCCAGTTCCAAGGTTGAAGGCAGCGTAACGCAGTTGACGCAGGTCGGCGCGCAGCAAGGCACGCTGACGCTGTCTGCCAACCGCTTTTTCGACGGGCTGACCTTCGATCCCGACCAGATCGAGGCCTATCTTGCCGCCTTGCCCTGACCGGAAATGATGCTGCGCTGCAAAATAAGGCTTTACGCGGCGGCACCGGCTGGCTTATCTTTTGTCTCGAAGCTGCTGAGCAATCCAGTGCCGGATGTGCTTGCGGGCAGCCCTTTCTGAACGATTTACGGCAACGACGCCGCCCGATCCGCACCTGACAAAGGTGCATCGTGGCGGCTTTTTGATTTTTGGCGTCGGCCCCGGTCGATGCTGCATCCGGCGGGCAACGGCGCTCGCCTCTCGTGGCCGGTCATGCACCGGCTTCAGCCAGAGAGGTGATCCATGCGCGCATACCCACACTGCTTGCTTGCCCTGACAGCCGCTTGCTGCAACGTCCCGGCGCTGGCTGCGCCCGGCGATCCGATTGCGCTTGCCGATGGCGTGACGCTGGATCCGATCCTTGCGCTGAAGGTGCGCCGCGAGACGGTTGACGAGGACAAGCCGATTGAGCCCGCCAATGCACTTACTGCGCGCCTTCATGCAGGGTTTGAAATCGCCAGCGGTGAATTTTCCCTGCAGATCGAGGGCGAGGCAACAACGGAGCTGACCGACAGCTTCAACAACACCATTCCGGGCAATGGCCGGACGCGCTTTTCTGTGGTGGCCGATCCTGAGAACCTCGAACTCAACCGCGCCCAGATCGCCTGGCGTAATGGCGCAAACAGCGTCACGCTTGGCCGCCAGCGGATCATTCTTGATGATGCGCGCTTCGTGGGCAACGTGGTGTGGCGTCAAAATGAGCAGACCTATGATGCGGTGCGTGGGCAGACCGCGATCGGCCCGGTCCGGCTCGATGCGACCTATGCCAGCGCGGTGCAGACCGTGTTCGGCGCGGACAGCCCCAATTTCCGCTATGACGGCGATTTGGTGTTCCTCAACGCCGGGATGAAGCTGGCCCGCGGTGAGGTCACCGGCTTTGCCTATCTCCTCGATTTCGACACCCGCCTGAACGCGTCAAGCAACACCTTCGGCGCCAAGGCTGCGTTCAAACTGCCGGTCGGCCCGGTGACCCTGAACGCCAGGGCGACGCTGGCCACCCAGACCGATACCGGTGGCAACCCGGTCGCCTATACCGCCCATTACCTGCAAGGCGAGCTGGGTGCGACTTGGGCCGGATTTTCGCTGGGGGCTGGGGTCGAACAGCTCGGCAGTGATGGCGGGCGCGGCGCGTTCCAGACCCCGCTGGCCACGCTATTTGCCTTTAATGGCTGGGCCGACCTGTTCCTGCGCACGCCCGATGCGGGCTTGACCGACACTTTCGCCCGCGCGGGCAAGAAATTTGCCGTGAAGGGCCTCGGCACGGTCGATCTGCTGGCCGTTTACCACCGCTTCGACAGCGATTTCGGCAGTCGGCATTACGGCGACGAGATCGATCTGTCCGCTGGCCTTGCCGTGGGCCGCGCATCCTTCCTCGCCCGCTTTGCCAGCTACCGGGCCGATGGCTTTGCCGCCGACACCCGCAAGTTCTGGCTCCAGACCGAAATCGCATTCTGACCCCAAGGAGACGCTTAATGGCCTATCTTGCCCCAAGTGAATTCGTACCCAAGCTGATTGAAGCGGGCGAATCCAAGATCATGATGTCGACCAAGGACACGCTGATCCGCGCCTTCATGGCAGGCGCAATCCTGGCACTGGCGGCAGCATTTGCCGTGACGATCAATGTCCAGACCGGCCAGCCGCTGGCGGGCGCGGTGCTGTTTCCGGTGGGGTTCTGCTTGCTCTATCTGCTCGGCTACGACCTGCTCACCGGCGTATTCGTGCTCGCCCCGCTGGCGGTATGGGCCAAGCGTCCGGGGTGCACCTGGGGCGGCGTGCTGCGCAATTGGGGGCTGGTGTTCGTGGGCAATTTCGCCGGCGCGCTGACCACTGCGGTGATGATGGCGATCTACTGGACTTTCGGCTTTGCCGCCGAGGTTGATCCGGTCGGCCAAGCGATGGCGATCACCGGCGAAAAGCGCACGCTGGGCTATGCCGCCTATGGCGCGGCCGGGTGGCTGACTATCTTTGTGCGCGCGGTGATGTGCAACTGGATGGTATCGACCGGCGTGGTCGGCGCCAGCATGTCAAGCACGGTCAGCGGCAAGGTGATTGCAATGTGGATGCCGATCATGCTGTTCTTCTACATGGTGTTCGAACATTCGATCGTGAACATGTTCCTGTTCCCCACCGGGCTGATGCTGGGCGCCAAGTTCACGATTGCCGATTACCTGTTGTGGAATGAATTGCCGGTGGTGCTTGGCAATCTGGTCGGTGGGCTGACGTTCACCGGGCTGATGCTCTATTCGACCCACTACCGCACTTCGCCCAAGCGCAATGCAGCGGAGCTGAAGATTGCCGCCTGAACTGGCTGAGCCTGTGGGGGCGGCGCAAGGCAATGCGCCGCCCGACCGGCTGACAGTGACGGTGGGGCAATATTCCTGCGCCGGGGCGAAGCCTGAAAATCAGGACTTTTACGGCTGCATTCTGCCCGATGGCGACCTGCTGGCGCACAAGGGCATGGCCTTTGTGGTGGCCGACGGGATCAGCACTAGCCGCCGCGGGCGCGAGGCGGCGGAGACGGCGGTGGCCAGCTTCCTCACCGATTACTACGCCACGCCCGATGCCTGGTCGCCCCGGACCAGCGCCCAGCGGGTGATTGCAGCGATCAACAGCTGGATGCACGGCCAGAACGCGATGCTGGGCGGAATGGGCGCCGGTTACGCCGACAGCGACCGCGCGCGTGAGGCGGAGGGGCTCGTCACGACCTTCACCGCGCTGATCCTGCGCGATGCCGCCGCGCATATCCTGCACCTTGGCGATGGTGTTGCAGCGCGGGTGAACGCAAGCGGCCTTGAACGCCTGACTGAGGCGCACCGTGTGCCCGCAGGCGGCGGCGTGCACCTGCTTGCCCGCGCATTGGGCATGGGCCGCCATGTCGAGATCGATCACAGCCGCATCATGGTCCAACCCGGCGATATCCTGCTGCTGGCGACTGACGGGCTTGGCGACGGCCTGACAGACCGCGAGATTGCGCAGGCGGTGCAAGCCAACCCCGATCTCGGCGCCGCCGCCCGCTTGCTGTGCGAGGCCGCGCTGGCAGCGGGGGCCGAGGACAACCTCACCGCGCAATTGGTGCGGGTGGACAGCGTTCGCCAGCGCGCGGCAGATGATCTGGTCGCGGCCGAGGCCCAACTGCCCGATCCGCCCGAATGGCAGGCCGGGCAGGACTGTGATGGCTATACCCTGCTGCGTCCGCTGCATATCGGCGGCCGCAGCCATGTGTGGCTCGCCCGCGATACCGCCACCGGCGCTGCAGTGGCGATCAAGCGGCTATCGGCCGAGCGGGCGGGCGATCCGCAAGCACGCAGCGAGCTGCTGCTGGAGGAATGGGCGCTTGGCCGGGTGCGCAGCCCGCACGTGCTGAGCGTCCCGCCGCGCACCCGCCCGCGCCGGTTCCTGTATGCTGTCAGCGGCTATTGCGATGGCATCACGCTGGAACAATGGCAGCGCGATCACCCCCGCGCTGATATTGCTGCTGTGCGCGCAATCATCACTCAGGTGGCGCGCGGGCTGTATGCGCTGCACCGCCGCCAGATCATCCACCGCGATCTGCGCCCGGCCAATGTGATGATCGATGCCAATGGCACGGCGATCATCATTGATCTGGGATCGGCCCGGATTGATGGCATGACAGAACACGCGCCGCTGGCGGGCGAGGATGCCTTTGCCGGAACCGTGCAATTTTCCGCACCCGAACTGTATCGCGGCCTGCCCGCCAGCGAGCAGAGCGATCTCTATTCGCTCGCCGCGATGGCCTATTTCCTGCTGACCGGGCACCTGCCTTATGGCCCGCGCGCGGGCGCGGCTGACACCCTGTCGCGCCAGCGCAGCCTGCGGTATGTGCCGGTCGCGACATATCGCGATGACGTGCCTGACTGGGCCGATGCCGCGATTGCCCATGCGCTGCATGTCGAACCGCATCTGCGTTACCAGCACGTCAGCGCCTTTGTGCATGATCTCAGCGTCCCCAACACCGCGCTCACCCACCCCCAGCCTGCGCCGCTGCTGATGCGCAATCCGGTTGTGCTGTGGCAGGTGGTCAGCGCAGTGCTGGCGGCGGCGCTGATGATCGCGCTGATGCGGTGATCATGCTGCAATGCAAAAAGGAGGTTGGCAAGCCGGTGCGACTGAGGTAGTTTCCAATCCGTCAGCGTTCCAACGAGGGAACGCGCCTGACCTTACTCTCTCCCCATCACAACGTGGCAATGGCGCCGCCGGTCCTTCGGATGACCTGGCGGCTTTTTTGCGTGCGTTGTCGGCACAGGATTACAGCGCATGAACGCGATTTTCCCCTTCCCCGATACGCCCGGCAGCCGCGAAAAGCTGGTGGTGATCGGCAATGGCATGGCCGGGTGCCGCGCGGTTGAAGAGGTGCTGGCCCGCGCGCCCGGCCGGTTCGACATCACCATCATTGGGGCCGAACCGCGGGTCAATTACAACCGCATCATGCTGTCACCCGTGCTGGCGGGCGAGAAGGCATTTGACGACATCATCATCAATGGCCCGCAGTGGTATGCGGACAATGCCATCGCGCTTATCAGCGGCGATCCGGCGGAGAGGATCGACCGTGAGGCGCACACTGTCGTCACGCGTGGGGGCTTGGTGCTGCCGTATGACAGGCTGGTGATCGCCACCGGCTCTGATCCCTTCATCATCCCGGTGCCGGGGCATGATCTGGCCGGCGTCGTCACCTTCCGCGATCTGGATGATGTGGACCGCATGATCGCCGCTGCCGAAGCGGGCGAGACCGAAGGCAGCAACGCCGCTGTGGTCATCGGCGGGGGCCTCTTGGGGCTGGAGGCAGCGCATGGTCTTGCCCTGCGCGGAATGCAGGTGACCGTGGTGCACCTGATGTCCACCCTGATGGAGCGCCAGCTGGATGAAGCGGCCGGATGGCTGCTGCGGCAGGAACTCGAACGGCGCGGGCACACCATCCTCACCAGCGCCAACACCAAGGCGATCCTTGGCGCGGCGGGCCGGGTGGCAGGCATCGTGCTGGAGGACGGCACCCGCATCCGCGCTGACCTGGTGGTGATGGCGGCCGGGATCAAGCCTTCGGTGGCGCTGGCGAAAGCGGCGGGCCTTGCCTGCGAGCGCGGCATTGTCGTGGATGATAACATGGTCACCAGCGACCATGCGATCCTTGCGGTGGGCGAATGCGTCCAGCATCGCGGGGCGTGTTATGGTCTGGTCGCGCCTATCTGGGAGATGTGCCGCGCGCTGGCCGACCACCTGACCGGCAGCGGGGATGGAGGCGCTGGCTACGAGGGTTCGGTCACCTCGACCAAGCTCAAGGTGTCCGGCATCGATGTGTTCTCCGCAGGCGATTTTTCGGGCGGTGAGGGGTGCGAGGATATCGTCATGCGCGATGCGGCGCACGGCATCTACAAGCGGCTCGTCATCAAGGACAACCGGCTGATCGGTGCGGTGCTCTATGGCGATACGGCAGACGGCAACTGGTATTTCGATCTGCTGCGCAAGGGCGAGGATATCGCCGTCATCCGCCAGTCGCTGATCTTCGGGCAGGCCTATGCGGCAGGCGGGGCGGGCGGCGATCCGCACGCCGCCGTCGCGGCGCTCGCCGATGATGCCGAGGTGTGCGGCTGCAACGGTGTCTCCAAGGGCGCCGTCATCTGCGCCATCAATGACGGCGCGCACAGCGTCGCCGCCGTCCGATCGACCTGCAAGGCTTCGGCCAGCTGCGGCTCGTGCACCAATATCGTCGAAAGCCTGCTGGCGCTGACCCTCGGCGCCGAGGTCGAGGCGGGGCCAAAGACGCTGTGCGGCTGCACCAGCTTCACCCATGATGACGTGCGCCGCTTGATCCTGGAGCGCGATCTGAAGCTGATCCCGCAGGTCATGCAGGAACTGCACTGGACCACCCCCGAAGGCTGCGCATCATGCCGCCCGGCGCTCAATTATTATCTGCTGTGCGCCTGGCCGGGCGAATATGAGGATGACGAGACCAGCCGCTTCGTCAACGAGCGGCTCCACGCCAATATCCAGAAGGACGGCACCTACTCCGTCGTCCCGCGCATGTGGGGCGGCATCACCTCTCCGCGCGAATTGCGGGCGATTGCCGACGTGGTGGAGAAATACAACGCCCCGATGGTCAAGGTCACCGGCGGGCAGCGGCTCGATATCTTCGGCATCAGGAAAGAGGATCTGCCCGCTGTCTGGGCCGATCTGAACGCCGCAGGGATGGTATCGGGCCACGCCTATGGCAAGGCGCTGCGCACGGTGAAGACCTGCGTGGGCAGCGAATGGTGCCGCTTCGGCACGCAGGATTCGACCGGGCTGGGCGTGAAAATCGAACAGGCCACCTGGGGCAGCTACATGCCGCACAAGTTCAAGATCGCCGTCAGCGGCTGCCCGCGCAACTGTGCCGAGGCGACAATCAAGGACTTCGGCATCGTCTGCGTTGACAGCGGCTATGAACTCCATGTCGGCGGCAATGGCGGGATCAAAGTGCGGGTCACCGATCTTTTGTGCAAGGTCGAGACCGAAGCCGAGGCGATGGAGCACTGCCTCGCCTTCATCCAGCTCTACCGCGAGGATGCGCATTACCTCGAACGCACCGCGCCGTGGATCGAACGCAGGGGCCTGGAATGGCTGAAAGCGCAGCTGTTCACTGATCCTGACCGCATCAGCAGGCTGGCTGCGCGGTTCCGGCTGTCGCAGAAATATTGGCAGATCGACCCCTGGGCAAGCCGCGCAGCAGGCGCGCATCACGATCTGCACCAGCACCTTGCCGAAGTCCGCCCGCTTGATCTGGAGAAGGCACAATGAACAGCGATACTGTGGGCCAATGGCTCGATATCGGACCCGTCACCCAGATCAAGGCTGGCAGCGCCCGCACGCTTCCGGTGGCAGGGGGCGAGGAGATCGCGGTGTTCCTGACCACCCGCGGGGAATATTTCGCGCTGGTCAACAAATGCCCGCACAAGCACGGGCCCTTGAGCGAAGGTCTGGTGCATGGCGACAGCGTCACCTGCCCGCTGCACAGCTGGCGCATCTCACTGCGCACGGGCGAGGCGCTGGGCGATGACCGGGGGTGCACGCCAACAATCCCGTTAAAGGTGGAAAGTGGGCGCATTTTCCTGCTGCGCGAAGCGGTGTTGGCGCCGCGCCGTCAGGCTGAGGCAGGCACGTGCGCCTTGGATACCGCCGCATGATCGCGCCGGGCGAGGTGTGGCTGGTGGGCGCGGGCCCCGGCGATCCCGATCTGCTGACGGTAAAGGCCGCGCGCCTGATCGCATCGGCCAGCGTGGTGTTCCACGATGCGCTGGTTGGCCCCGGCGTGCGCGATCTGATCCCAGCGGGCGTGCGCCGGGTGTCGGTGGGCAAGCGGTCAGGCCGCCATTCCAAACCTCAGGAAGCGATCGACGCGCTGCTGGTCGCCGCCGCGCTGGCGGGCGAGCGGGTGGTGCGGTTGAAGGGCGGCGATCCCGCCATCTTCGGGCGGGCAGCAGAAGAGCTCACCGCCTGCCGGGCCGCAGGCGTGCGGACGCACATCTGCCCCGGTGTGACCGCCGCCAGCGCGGCGGCCGCCAGCCTTGGCACGTCGCTGACCCTGCGCGGGCTGGCCCGGCGCCTGACCTTCGTAACCGCCCATGCGCGCGGCACCGAACCGCTAGATCTCGATTGGAGCGCGCTCGCCGATCCTGCCGCGACCCTGGCGATCTACATGGGCAAAGCGGCAGCCCCGCTGGTCGCCCGCGAATTGCAGCGCGCTGGCCTAGCTTGCGATACGCCGGTGGCGATGGTCGAAAACGCCAGCCTGCCGGAGGAACGGATCTTCACCACCTGCCTCGAACTGCTGCCGCTCGCCGCACGGACTGCGCTGGGGGATGGTCCGGCGCTGATTCTGGTGGGAGCCGCGATGTCGCTTGCGCGCGCACCTGCTGCACAGGACAACCGAAGCGAAGGAACCGCAGTCTGCGTCCCGGCAGAGCGCCTTGCGAGAGGGGCTATCCCTCTCGCCGGAACACACACCAGATGAACTTCTGCGCAGCGCCCCACGGGGTGAGGTGTTCCTCACGCCAGTCGTCGAGCACCGTGAACTCGCTTCCGATTGCAGCGGCAAGGCTTGCCGCATCATGGCGCTGCACTGCCAGGCCGCTGCATTTTTCTGGCCCATCGGGCGCGAAGGTGGCAATGATGACGAGTGCATCGGGCGCGGTTCCGGCCAGCAAAGCGCGCCGATAGGCGTCCCGTTGCTCAGGCTCGGTTAGGAAATGGAAGACGGCCCGGTCATGCCATACCCCGTAGCGATGTGCCGGGTTCCAGCGGGTTATGTCGGCGATCTCCCAGTGGACGCCGGCTGCCGCCTCTCCCAGTCGGGCTTGCGCCGCCTCCAGTGCCGGGGCGGCAATATCGACCACGGACACATCGCTCCACCCGTTTGCCAGCAAGGCGTCGACGAGATTGGAGGCGCCCCCTCCGATGTCGACGAAAGGTGTCGTGTGGGGCACATCAAAGCGTACAAGCGCGGCAAGCGAAGGGCGCGGTTCGCTCTGGAACCAGCTGACCTCGCTGGGTGCCTTGTTGGAATAGACCCGATCCCAGTGCTGCTGGGGTTCTTCTGTCATCGTGCGCCCTCTTTCATGAGCAATCGATTAGCTACTTCGCTTGCAGCAGCGGCCGCCAGCAGGCCCAGCAGAACTGAGGCGAGCATCTGGCTCGACCAGTGTCCCCCGAGCACCACCCGGGCCGCCACTCCGGCAAAGATCAGAGCGAGCGCAAGGGCGCGCAGCCCATTCGCCGACCTGCCCGTTGCTGCCGCAAAGACAACCACTCCGAAGATGCTTCCATAGACGAGCCCGAAGGTGGAGGGCAGCCCGCTCGAACTGCTGGCGCTGGCAACGGCAACCAGATCCGCCGAAGGCCGCGGCGCAAAGATCACAGTGCGCAAGCCCTTGTCGATCAGCCAGGCGAGGCCGAAGGCAAGCGGCACCGAAAGCGCTGAGCGCCAGCCAGCGGCAAGCCATGCCAGCCCTGCCCCGACCCCCAAGGTCGCAATCACCATTGGCGGCTTGGCTGTATCGGTAAGCCATTCAGCCCAACGCGGCGCATTGCCAAACAGCGATTGCAATGTGCGCGTAGCCCCGACGTCACCGGGCAATGGCCCCTGAACTGCGAGGCAGGCTCCGCCAACGGCAAAGGCCAACAAGGTAAGGATCAAGAGCCGATTTGCAGAATGTCCCTTCACGCCATCGCCGCCCGATACCTTGCGTCAACCACCTCCCAATCGAGGTTGGCCATGAAGGCATCGACATATTTCGCTGCCGCCGCGCCGTAATCCATGTGAAAGCTGTGCTCATACATATCGAGCGCGATCAGCGGCGCGCCGGTGGCTGCACCATGCATGTGATCGAAGGCCCAGTAGTTGTGCAGTGACCGGGTTTGGCGGTTGTAGCTGAGGATGCACCAGCCAGATCCGCCAGCCAGCGACATGGCGGTGCGGCGGAATTCGTCCTGCCAGGCATTGAAGCTGCCGAACCAACCATCGAGCGCCTCGTAGATCGATCCGCCCGGATTGCCGTTGCCGCCCAGCGCATCGAAGTAATATTCGTGCAGCACCACCGATCCGGTGCGGTGCAGTTCCTCGCGCTTCAGCCCTGCATAAGCGACCGGCGGGAAGTCGGGGTCCGCCATCGCTGCGGCAAGCCGGGCTTCAATGGTGTTGAGGCCGCGCACCGAGCCTTGGTAATTGTTCTCCCAGTGCGAGGTGATCAGCCGCTCGGACAGGCCGGTGAGCTTGGCCGGATTGAACCGCAGCGGTTTGGGGGTGTGCTTGCCGGCAAAGGCAGCGGCACGGAAAGCGGCTGCGGCAGGGCCTTGCGCCGAGGCTGCGCTTGCCGTTACTGCCAGTGCGATGCCCTTGGCCGATAGCGCTGCCGTGCCAATGGCTTGCCTGCGCGTGATGATGCTCATGTCGCCCTCCTCAGATTGCCAAGACCAGAACCATGCCGCCCAGCGCGGCGGCCATCAGAACCCGCAGCACGGACCATTTCAGCCCGAACACCAGTGCGCAGGCGATTGCCGCCAGCACGCCTGCGCGCCAGTCGAAGCTCGCCGGGTCCGGCCAGTATAGCCGCAGCGGGCCGAATTGGCGCTGGCCCACCTCAGCAAACAGCACATGCAGCGCAAACCATGCGGTGAGGTTGGCGATGACGCCGACAACCGCCGCCGTCACTGCTGCGAGCCCACCCTTCAGGCGCACGGCATTACCAAGCCGGTCGATCCACGGCGCAAGCGCGAAGATCCACAGGAAGCACGGCGCAAAGGTCACCCATGTCGTCAGCCCCGCACCGAGCAGTCCTGCCACCACGGGCGAGAACGGCTCCGGCGCGCGGAAGGCAGCGAGATAACCGACAAATTGCGTCACAAGGATCAGCGGGCCCGGTGTGGTCTCGGCGAGGCCAAGCCCATCGGCTATCTCACGAGGACGCAGCCACCCGAACCCCTGCACCGCTTCCTGCGCCATGTAGGCGAGCACCGCATAAGCCCCGCCAAAGGTGACGATGGCGAGCTGCGAGAAGAACGCGCCGATGTCCCACAGCACATGATCCTGCCCCAGCGTCAGCGCGATCAGCAGCATCGGCGCGCCCCACACCGCGCCCCACAGGGCAATCGACAGGATCGTGGTGCGCCAGGGTCGATCAGGCAGGACTTCGCCAACCTTGCCGGGCTTGAGCGCTAACAGGTCAGGCCGCTTGGCAGCCACCGCCATGCCGATCACCCCGGAGCCGAGCACGATCAGCGGAAACGGCAGATCGAACAGGAACAGGCCGACAAACGCGGCCACCGCCAGCGCACGCTTCAATCCCGTATCGAGCGCACGCCCGGCAATCCGCAACAAGGCCTGCACCACAATCGCCAGCACCGCCGCTTTCACGCCGAGAAACAGCGCCTCGACCCATGCAAGGTTGGCCGCAATCGCATACAGCATCGACAGCGCGAGAATGACGAGCGCGCCCGGAATGACAAACAGCAATCCCGCCGCCAGCCCGCCGCGCCAGCCATGCAGCCGCCACCCGATCCATGTGGCGAGCTGTTGCGCTTCGGGGCCGGGAAGCAGATGACAGAAATTGAGCGCGTGGAGGAAATCCTCCTCGGCCACCCATTTGCGCTCTTCCACCAATTCCCGGTGCATCAGCGCGATCTGCCCAGCAGGCCCGCCAAAGCTGAGCAGCCCGATGCGGGTAAACGCCCGCAGCAGGTCGGTGAAGGTAATAGAGGGTGTGAGAACCGATGACGCCAAGACGACCTCGCACGGATGGCCTCGCCAACAACGGCAAGGCTACGAGGCAACGCTTGGGCTTTTCTCGGCCTGAACGGGAGGTTGCTTCGCCCCGTTGCCGCAGGCTTAGAATGCGGCGCAAGTCTCGGCAAGGTCGAAACGGAAATTCCGCTATCCACCCATCCCCGGCCATGGGCGGGATCGATGCCGCTTCCCGAAACCCGCCTGGCAGCTCGGGCGGAGTTTGCGCCAGCAGCCGCCCTTCGCAAATCGACCCCTTTGTGGACGTTAAGTTTCGCCCTGCGTTTTCCTGAAAGTAGCCACCCGCGCATGCTGCTCTCACTAGGCCGTGTTGACACAAGGCTTCAGCCATAGGCGGGCGGCGGCGAGGTTGAGGAAGCTCTCGAAGGATAGGACAGTCTCATCGTAGCGTGTGGCGATACGTCGCTGCTGCTTGAGCTTGCCGAACATGCGCTCGACACGGTTGCGGTCACGGTAGCGGAAATAGTCGGGATGCTCTGGCGCCTTGCGGTTCGAGCGGGGTGGGATGATCGGCAGGATACCCCGGATCAGCAGGCTTTCCCGGAGGCGGTCGCCATCATAACTCTTGTCCGCCCGCAGCGCGTTGGGCGTAGCAACGGGATCTCCATAAGCAGCTCGGCAGCGGTGTAATCAGAGGCCTCGCCGCCGGTCAGGGTGAAGCCGAGAGGCAGTCCCTGATTATCGCAGCGGGCGTGGATTTTGCACGTAAACCCGCCGCGTGATCGACCAAGAGCGTTCGCACAAGCCCCCCTTTTCCGCCCGCTGCCGAAACATGGCCGCGAACGCTGGTGCTGTCGATCATGTGATGCCAGTCGTCGGTCAGACTAAGATCAACCAGTGTTTGCAGCAGCGCATCCCAGACGCCCTTCTCGGCCAAGCGTCGGAACCGGACATAGACCGAGTTCCACTTGCCGTAGCGCTCTTGCATGTCGCGCCAGGGGCAGCCGACCCTCAACACGTGGAGCATGCCGTTGAGGAAGCGTCGGTTATCGCCCGCCGGTCGCGTCTAGCGTCCCCGCTCAGGCGGCAGCCCCAGCCCGATCAGTTCCCACTCCGCATCCGACAAGTCTCTGCGACCCATGACTGCTCCTCAAAAAGCAGTCTTGAATCAGATAACGGACTGATTGGAAATCCCTTTTGTTAACACGACCTAGTACTTCTGGGACGTGGCGATAACGCAAGGTAAGCGTAGCAGTAGGGGTGGTTGTCCCTTGATTCCGGGGATTATCGATCTATTGCGCCGCGCGATGCAGTTGCCCGCGTTCCACCGAGAAGACCTTGCCTCTCTGAAGAATGTAGGTCGAGTGCGATCGCTTGCCTTGCCCGGCGGCAGAGACTTTTCATCCAACGACTATTTGGCCCTTGCGGGGTCTGATGTGCTGCGCAATGCCGCAAGGGCGGCGTTGGACCGCGGCGTTGCGGCAGGGTCGGGAGGGTCTCGGCTTCTGCGCGGCAACAATCCTGAACATGAGGCGCTTGAAGCCGCCGCGGCGCAATTCTTCGGAGTCGGTTCTGCGCTGTATGTTGGGTCGGGATTCGCAGCCAACAGCCTGCTGTTTGCAACCCTTCCGCAGCCGGATGACCTCATTCTTCATGACGCATTGATCCATGCCAGCGTCCACGAAGGGATGCGCTTGTCACGTGCCTCCCGCCGGATCTTTGCTCACAATGATGTCGGGGCCGCAGAGGCAGAGATCGCACGCTGGCGCAAATCTGGTGGCAGCGGAACGGTCTGGATCGCGTTCGAGACGCTCTACAGCATGGACGGCGACACCGCCCCCGTCGCCGATTTCATGGCTTTGGCAGAGCGTGAGGGCGTAATGCTCATGATTGACGAAGCCCATGCGGTAGGGGTCTTCGGGCCGCAGGGGCGCGGGCTTGCATGGCAATTGCATGGCCGCGCCAATGTCGTAACACTGGCCACCTGCGGGAAAGCGCTCGGCTGCGAAGGCGCACTGATCCTGGCGGATCCGTTGCTGCGCGACTTCCTCATTAATCGCGGGCGCAGCTTCATCTTTTCCACCGCACCGTCTCCGCTGATGGCGGCAATAGTGCACGCAGCGATCCTGGCGGTCGGTGCCGCAGATGATCGGAGGGCCCGCCTGGCATCGCTGACCGAGTTTACAAGGAAAGTGTTTGCACCCTTCGTTGCTGCCCCAAGCCGCTCTCAGATCCAACCCGTCATCATTGGCGATAACGCGCGCACGATGGCTGTAGCAGCCCGGTTGCAAGCGCTCGGCTTTGATGTGCGGGGTGTGCGCCCGCCGTCCGTGCCGCAGGGCACCGCGCGGCTGCGTATATCCATTACTCTTAATACCGATGAAGCCGCGATTGCGGCGCTCGGCGCTGATTTGAAAGACGTTTTATGAAGCAAACCATTATCGTAACAGGCACCGATACCGATGTCGGCAAAACGGTTTTCGCCGCTGCGTTAACTCGCGCATTGGGGGCGTTTTACTGGAAGCCGGTGCAGGCTGGTGATGATGACGGCGGTGATAAGGACCGGGTGGCCGCGCTGGGCGTGCCAAAACAGAGGATACTGCCTGAAGCCTACAGACTGAAAACGCCGTGCTCGCCCCACCGTGCAGCGCGGATCGATGGGATTACCATTGATCTTGCCCAGCTGGTCTTACCCGGGGGGGCCGGCCCACTGGTTGTTGAGGGCGCTGGCGGCGCGCTGGTGCCGGTAACCGACGACGTCCTTTACGCCGATATCTTCGCACAATGGGGGGCGCCTGCTGTGATTGTTGCCGCCACCCGGCTCGGCACGATCAACCACAGCCTCCTTACCATCGAAGCCCTGCGCGCCCGCAAGGTCAGTATTTTGGGCGTGGCGTTTGTCGGCGAACCGGAACCTGACAGTGAAGCGACCGTCTGCGCGATCGGGAAGGTAGCCCGTCTCGGCCGGTTGCCACGCCTTGCATCGCTGACGCCGCAATCGCTCGGCGATGCGTTTGCAGCCAATTTTGAAACTGGGCAATTTCTGTGATCGGCTCTCCGATCTGGCACCCGTTTACCCAACACGGGCTTAAAGAGCCGATCCCTCAGATTGTAAGCGCCCAAGGCGCAATTCTTCAAACCTCTGACGGTAAGGAGGTGATAGACGCCATTTCATCGTGGTGGGTCACAACTCACGGACATACCCACCCGCGTATCGCAGCCGCCATTGCGGAGCAGGCACACAAGCTTGATCAGATCATTTTCGCTGGCTGGACACACGAGCCTGCCCAGATGGTTGCTGATGAATTGTGCGCATTAATGCCGGACAGACTGACGCGGGTATTCTTTTCCGATTCCGGATCAACCAGTGTTGAGGTGGCGCTGAAAATGGCGCTTGGTTACTGGATTAACACAGGCGAACCACGGCACCGCATTGTCGTCATGGACAATGGCTACCACGGTGACACGATCGGTGCGATGTCGGTGGGCGCTCGGGGTGTGTTCAACAAGGCTTACCAACCTTTGCTATTCGACGTGACCACAATCCCGTTCCCACATCGCGACGGTGAACAGGCTACCTTCGATGCACTGGAGGCCGCCTGCCGTCAGGGTGCCGCAGCCTTCATCGTTGAGCCGCTTGTCCTAGGCGCTGGCGGAATGTTGATGTACACCGTTGAAACGCTTGCCGAGATGCACCGCATCTGCGCGGCCCACGGCACGCTTTTCATCGCCGACGAAGTAATGACCGGGTGGGGGCGCACTGGAACGCTGTTCGCCTGTGAGCAAGCCGGCATCGCCCCTGACATCCTGTGCCTGTCCAAAGGTCTGACAGGCGGGTCAATTCCGCTGGCGGTCACCATGGCGAGCGAACCTGTTTATCAGGCGCACTACGGCCCCGACCGGTCAACGATGTTCTTTCACTCGTCGAGCTACACCGCCAATCCGCTGGCCTGCGCTGCGGCAGCAGCCAATCTGGCAATTTGGCGTGAGGAACCAGTCCTCGCTCGGATCGCCGAACTGTCGATGCGTCAGGCGGGGCATCTGGACGACCTCACGGATGTTGCTGGCGTAGGCAACCCGCGCCAGATGGGAACGATCACCGCGTTCGACGTCGGGGAAGGAGGATACCTCTCCGACCTCGCGCCGACAATGCTGGCAATGTTTCGCGAACGGGGCGTGCTGCTGCGACCACTTGGCAACACGGTTTATGTTATGCCTCCCTATTGCATCACCGCTGAACAATTGGCTCGGGTCTACCGAGTCATTGAAGATGTGGTACAGCAACTCGCTAGGGGGTAAAGGAGCTGTCGTTGGCATTTATTTCCCGGACAGTCCCTGACTGGTTAAACGGTTGATCTATTCGCGCGGGTCTAGACCCAAGATTGATTGACCGATTCAGACGATGGCGGTTGATGCGATGCAGAATGCTGAAAAGAAGGCGTAGGCGGATCGGTCGTAGCGGGTGTGGTTGCGGCGCCAGTCCTTGAGACGGCCAAACGTGATTTTCTTCTGGCGCTAGCGGCCGAGTGCCGGGTTATGTGGGATGGCGATCTTGCGGTTTCGTTTGGAGAGGTTGCAGGCGGCAATACCGCGCTCCGTCAACGCATCTCGGAGCCCGTTACCGTCAAATCCCTTGTCGGTGATTAACTCTCTGGCTGACGGGAAGGCATTGAGAAGCAACGCCGCGCCACCATAATTACTGGCCTGGCCTTCGGTCAGCAGCATGACCACGGGCTGGCCCTGACCGTCGTTGACAGCGTGCAGCTTAGAATTCTGCCCGCCTTTGGTTCTCTCGATACATCGGGGGAGAGCCCCTTTTTGAGCAGGATGGCCGCCGTGCGATCCGCCATCAGGTGCGTGGCGTCGATCATCACGCGGTCCGGCTTGCCGCCCTTGGCCGCCATGTAGGCAAAGATTCGTTTGAACACGCTCAGGCGGCGTCAGCAAGTGAATCGGTTGGACACCGTCTTGTGCGAGTCATAGGGCGTCGGCGCCTCCCGCCAACGCAGGCCAATCTTCAGCACGGGCATGATCCCCAAGATCACACGCCGATCATCAACCTGCGGAACCCAATCAAAATTTGAAAGAAGAACTCTATCCTTCGCATCTGCGATAGGCACAGCAGCCACACATCGAACATCGGCACCACCTCCTTGATGCCGCCACTAAATCAATGAGTTCACACTCACGCAGCCAATTGAATGGGTCCTGAGTTTAGTCGCTACTTGAATCTGGAGTGGCGCTGATCCACTCAAATTCAAGGTTGTCCAGGCAAGAAACGGCCCTTTCGCATTCCACCCATCTGCAGTCATAAGCAGGGCTGATCCGTGATCCCGAAACCGGAATAGCGGCTTGTAGGGAAACCAGTCATTGAGCACCGCGACCGGGAATGACTGGGTGTGGGGCGGCAACTGCCGTTGCGGTCCTAACTCCTCCAAATCCATACGACGCTTGCGCAAGCGGACCCTTGTCGATAACCTTACATTGCGGTTCCCAAGCCATGCCGAAAGGTGTGGTTATGAAATACTACCTCAGCGCAGCGCTTATCGCGCTTAGCTCCCAAGCGGCAGGCCAAGAGGCCAAGCTTGAAGACTTCTCGAGCAGCACACCCTCCGCATTCTCGCTCCTCGTACCCGGAGTGGCTGTAAAAATTCCCAACGCGCAGGCGCAGACCAAGCAGCTTGTTCCCGAGAGTGAAGCGACTACCTTTAAGGGGGACGCGATCACCCCTGTCGGCCCAGCGACGCCGTTGTTCTACATCCCGTCATGGATGAGACGCGGAAGCTCCGGGGTCATTCCCAGGCCGGTGAACGCATCGAGCCTCGGATCAGATCCCGATTGTCGCTCTGGAGGGTACTTCCCGCGCTATGACCTGTCCGAGGTGGCACAATCGCGGCGCCGTCTCTATTTTCGGCACGTCGCTGCCGCCGCCTGCGAAGCCGGCGTCCCTGTGCGGCTGTTCGACGCGCTCGTTGCTCATGAAAGCCGCTACCAGCCCTTTGCGCGCAGTCCTGCCGGGGCCTTGGGTATGGCACAGCTGATGCCGGGGACCGCAATCTATCTTGGCGTTTCAGATCCTTGGGACCCTGTCGAAAACCTCCGCGGGGGAGCGCGTTACCTGCGTGAGCAGCTCGATCGCTATGGCTCGTGGCATCTTGCTTTGGCTGCGTACAATGCGGGTCCGGGGAACGTCGAAAAGCATGGCGGAGTTCCGCCCTTTGCTGAAACGCGCAGCTATGTCCGCACCATACTTGCATCGCTCAGCGGCAGCTCTGCCGCGCCAGTTTCGCTTGCCCGACTTGGAGCGGAGAACCCCTTCAGGTCGGTCAGCCTTCTCGCGTTCGCTGGACGGTCAGATGTCCCAGAAAACTGAAAAACCAATGCTGGAGGCATAGTAGAGGCTGATGGCCAGGATCACCGGTGTGCCGGTGAGATAGTTGGCTTGCCAGCGCAGCCAGAGCTTCGGGAGCAACATGTCCGTCGTCAGAACATTTGGCACAGGTCGCGGCGTAAATTAGCGGAGTGCGGGCCTCGTCTGTTGTTGGGTTTTAGGCGGCGAGCTTACGGTG
>FWWM01002889.1_pt1 | contig 44349 bp, 48 predicted proteins | sample 2228351 | NCBI WGS metagenome assembly FWWM01 (sample SAMEA103939774, study PRJEB20133) | metagenome
CTCGCCGGCCGACGCGAGGGCGGCCTCGATCGCGTCGGCCTGGGCGAGGACGCTCGCGGGCGAGGGGCCGCCCGGGGTCGCCCGAGCCCGGACGCTCCGGTCGGGGTCGAGGAGCCCGGCGCCGCCGGGGAGGCCGAACGCCTCCCACTCGGCGGCCGCGAGGTCGGCGAGGGTCCGGCCCTCGCCCTCGAGGCGGCGGAGGAGCTCCCCGACCCGCCGGTGGGCCTCCCGGAACGGCACCCCCCGGGCCACCAGGGCCTCGGCCACGTCCGTGGCGTAGAGCTCGGGCGCGAGGGCCGCCGCCCGCATCGCGGCCGGGTCGAACCGCAGGGTCTCGAGGCAGCCGACCAGGGCCGGGAGCACGAGCTCCAGCGTGTCGACGGCGTCGAAGAGCGGCTCCTTGTCCTCCTGCAGGTCCCGGTGGTAGCCGAGCGGGAGCCCGGCGAGGACCGCGGCGAGGGCCTGGAAGGCGGCCGCGAGCCTCCCCGCCTTCCCCCGGGCGAGCTCCAGGACGTCGGGGTTCCGCTTCTGGGGCATCATGCTCGAGCCCGTGGCGTAGGCCTCGTCGACCTCGGCCCAGCCGAGCTCGCTCCAGCGGATCGCGTCGGCGGCGAGGCGCGAGCAATGGGTCCCGAGGATCGCGCAGCAGGCGAGCAGCTCCTGCACGGCGTCCCGGGCCGAGACCGCGTCGATCGAGTTCTCGAAGGGCCGGTCGAACCCCAGGCGGCGGGCGGTGGCGGCCGGGTCCAGCCCGAGGGTCGAGGTGGCCAGCGCCCCCGCCCCGAGGGGGGAGGCCGCCGCGCGGCGGGCCTGGTCCTCGAGGCGGCCCAGGTCGCGCAGGAGCGCCCAGGCGTGGGCCAGGAGCTGGTGGCCGAGGGTCACGACCTGCGCCGGGCGGCCGTGGGTGGTCCCCGGCATCACGGTCCCCGCGTGCTCCCGGGCCCGCGCCACGAGGGTCCGCACGAGCATCCGCACGAGCCCGCCGACCCGACGCGACGCCCCGCGCATCCACAGCCGGACGTCGGTCGCGACGAGGTCGTTCCGGGACCGCCCGGCGTGGAGCTTCGCGCCCAGCTCCCCCAGCCGCTCGGTGACGCCCCGCTCGACCGCGGAGTGGACGTCCTCGTCGGCGGGGTCGAACGCGAACCGGCCCTGGGCGATCTCGGCCCCGACCTCGCGGAGCGCCTCCTCGAGGCGCGCGGCCTCCTCCGCGGTGAGCAGGCCGGCCGCCTCCAGGGCCCGGACGTGCGCCACCGACGCCTCGACGTCCTGGGGCGCGAGGCGGACGTCGAAGCCCAGGGAACGCCCGAGGGCCCGCGCCTCGGGGGCGGGGGGCCTCCCGAAGCGCCCGCCCCAGAGCGGCTCGCCCGGCCGGGCCGTCACCGCTCGCCCTGCTTCGCGGCCCACACCCGCAGGGGCAGGCTCCACAGGCGCACGAACCCCTCGGCGTGGGACTGGTCGAAGGCGTCCTGGGGTCCGTAGGTGGCGAGCTCGAGGTCGTAGAGGGCGTGGTCGGAGCGCCGCCCCACGACCTCGCAGGCGCCCGGGGAGAACCGCAGCCGCACCTCCCCGCTCACCGGCTCCTGGGTGGCGTCGACGAACGCGTCGATCGCCCGCCGCAGCGGCGAGAACCACAGCCCGTCGTAGACCAGCTCGGCCCACCGCTGCTCGAGGAGCGGCTTGAAGTGGCCGACCTCGCGCTCGAGCGTGAGGTCCTCGAGGGCCCGGTGGGCGGCGATCAGCGCGAGGGCCCCGGGGACCTCGTACAGCTCGCGGGACTTGATCCCCACCCGGCGGTTCTCGATCATGTCCACCCGCCCGAAGCCGTACGCGCCGCCCAGCGCGTCGACCCGTCGGATCAGCTCCGCGAGGGGGAGCCTCTCCCCGTCCAGGGCGGCCGGCACGCCCCGCTCGAACCCGACGACCAGCTCGGTCGGCTCCTCGGGCCGCGCCCCCGGCGGGGCGGTGCGGGCGAACGCGTCCTCGGGCGGGGCCGCCCAGGCGTCCTCGAGCGGCCCGCACTCGGCGGTCCGCCCCCACAGGTTCTCGTCGATCGAGTAGGAGCTCGCCACGTCGGCCACCGGGATCCCCCACTCCGCGGCCAGGGCGAGGGCCTTGTCCCGGGGGATCCCCGCGTCGCGGATCGGGGCCAGCACCCGGAGGTCCGGGGCGAGCACCGCGAACGAGACCTCGAAGCGGACCTGGTCGTTCCCCTTCCCGGTGCAGCCGTGGGCGACGGCGGCGGCCCCCACCTCCCGGGCCACCCGCACCACCTCCTCGGCGATCAGGGGGCGGGCCAGGCTCGAGACCATCGGGTACTTCCCCTCGTAGAGGCCGTTGGCCTTGATGGCCCGGGAGAGCACCTCCTCGGCGAACCGGCCCACGGCCGGGACCACCCGGACCTCGGCGGCCCCCGCGGCCTCGCCGCGGCGGCGGACCTCGTCGAAGTCCTCCCGCTGGCCCACGTCCACCGCCACCGCCACGACCTCGTAGCCCTGTTCCCGGAGCCAGCGGATCGCGACCGAGGTGTCCAGGCCGCCCGAGTACGCGAGGACCGCGCGCATCATCCCTCCTCCATGAGTCCCCGGAACCGCCGCTCGACGCGCCGCCCCGAGCGCCCCTCGGCGGCCACGACGAGGATCGTGTCGTCCCCCGCCACGGTCCCCGCGACCTCCGGCAGCTCCGCCCGGTCGATCCCCTCGGCGAGGGCGTTCGCGGCGCCGGGCGGGGTCCGGATCACGAGGAGGTTCCCGGAGGGGACGAAGGCCAGGGCGAACTCGTCGAGGAGGTGGCGGAGGAGCCGGGTGGGCGAAGCCGCCCCGGTGCGGCCGGGCACGACGTAGCGGACCCCCTCCCGGTCGTGGATCCGGGCCAGGCCCAGCTCCTCGATGTCGCGGGAGATCGTGGACTGGGTGGCCCCGAGGCCCATCGCGGCCAGGCGGGCCCGGATCTCCTCCTGCGAGGCCAGGCGCTCCCGGGAGACGAGCGACAGGATCGCCTGCTGGCGCTTGGCCTTGACCGCGCCGTTCCCCCGGCCCCCGGGGCGGCCCCGGGCGCCCGCGCGCGTCGGTCCGGCCGGGGCGCGGCTCACGGCGCGGCCTCCGCGGGCTCCAGCACCCCGGCCGGGGCGCCGTCCGCCGTGATCATCGTGCCGATCCCCTCCGGCGTGAACAGCTCGAGCACGAGGGCGTGCTCCACCCGACCGTCCACCAGGTGGACCCGGGGCACCCCACCCGCGAGGGCCCGGAGCGCGCTCTCGACCTTCGGGACCATCCCGCCGGTCACCGCCCCCGAGGCCAGGAGCTCGCGGCACTCCGAGGAGGCGAGCTCGGAGTGGAGCTCGCCCGTCGGCCCCATGAGGCCCGGGACGTCCACCACGAACACGAGCTTCTCGGCCCCGAGGGCCACGGCGAGCTCGGCCGCCACGACGTCGGCGTTCACGTTGTAGGGCTGCCCGGCCTCGTCCACGGCGATCGAGGCCACCACCGGGACGAAGCCCCGGTCGAGGAGCGTCCGGACCACGTCACCGCGGACCTCGGCGATCTCGCCCACGAAGCCCAGGCTCGGGTCGCGGCGGCGGGCGAGCAGGAGCCCGCCGTCCACGCCGGAGAGCCCGACCGCCGGCACCCCCTCGGCCACCAGGCGGCCGACGACCTCGGTGTTCACCTTCCCGGCGAGCACCATCGTCGCGACGTCGAGGGTCTCGCGGTCGGTCACCCGGTGGCCGCCCACGAAGCGGGCCTCGAGGCCGAGGCGCTCCGAGAGCTCGGTCACCTGCGGCCCGCCGCCGTGGACCACGACCACCCGGATCCCCACCGAGAGCAGGAGCGCCACGTCCTCCGCGAACGGGCGGGCGAGCGGCGCCCGCTCCATCGCGGCCCCGCCGTACTTCACGACCACCGCCTTCCCGCGGTGCTCGCGCATGAACGGGAGGGCCTCGATCAGCGTGCGGGCCTTCGCGATGGTCCGCTCCCGGACCTGCGGCGGGACGTCCTTCACCGCGTGCCTCCCCGGGAGCCCCCGGCGGCCCCGCGCGAGCGGGACCCCGCTCCCTGCGCCCCGTGCGAGCCGAGCCCCGCCCCGTGCGAGCCGAGCCCCGCCCCGTGCGAGCCGGACCCGGTCCGGTGCGCCCGGTGCGAGCCGAACCCGGCTCCCTGCGTCCCGCGCCTCACGTCGTGTACTCCCCGTTGATCCGCACGTACTCGTAGGAGAGGTCGCAGCCGAGCGCGCGGCTGCGCCCCGGCCCGTCGCCGAGCGATACCCGGATCCTGACCTCGGGGCCGGCCATCGCCCCCCGAGCCTCCTCGCCCTTGGTCTCGAAGTAGGCGGGCGGGATCACGCCGGCCTCCACCACCCGGACCGGGCCGATCCACACGTCGATCCGGTCCGGGTCGACCTCGGCCCCCGAGGCCCCGACCGCCTGGAGGATCCGTCCGGGGTTGGGGTCGCCGCCGAAGGCGGCGGTCTTGACGAGCGGGGAGTCGGCCACGGCCTTCGCCGCCCGGCGGGCGTCCTCGGTCGAGCGCGCGCCCTCCACGTCGATCAGGAGGACCCGGGTGGCCCCCTCCGCGTCCCGGGCCAGCTGGGCGACGAGGGACGAGCCGACCCGCACGAACGCCTCCTCCAGGGCCGACCAGGCCCCGGTCCCGGGTTCCACGGGGTCGCCGCCGGCGGCCCCGCTCGCGAACACGAGCACCGTGTCGTTCGTGCTCCGGCACCCGTCGACCGTGAGCGCCTCGAACCGCGGCTCGAGCGTGGCCCGGGCCAGGGCCCGGAGGTGCTCGGGCGCGACGGGTGCGTCGGTGGTGAGGAAGGCGAGCATCGTCGCGAGGTCGGGGGAGATCATCCCCACGCCCTTCGCGCACCCGCCCACGCGGATGCGGCCGGCCTCCGCCCGGGCCTCCTTGGAGAGGGTGTCGGTGGTCATGATGGCCCGGGCGAAGGCCGAACCGCCGTCCTCGGAGAGGGACGCGACGAGCCCCGGCAGCGCGGCGAGCAAGAGGTCCAGGTGGAGCGGCTCGCCGATCACCCCGGTCGAGCAGGCCAGGAGCTGCTCGGGGTCGGTGCCCAGGAGCTCCGCGGCGCGGGCCGTCGCGGCCCGCGCGTCCTCCTCCCCGCGTGGGCCGGTCGCCGCGTTGGCCTGTCCGCTGTTCACGAGCACGCCCACCGCCCGCCCGCGGGCCGCCTCGAGCCGCGCCCGCGACAGGCGGACCGGGGCGGCCTGGACCCGGTTCGTGGTGAACAGGCCGGCGGCGGCGCAGGGCGCGTCGGCCACGAGGAGCCCCAGGTCCGGCCGGCCGGAGGGCTTCATCCCGGCCGCCACGCCGGCCGCGCGGAACCCGCGGGGGTAGGTCACGCCCACGGCGCGCTCCCCCCGGTCCGGCCGGTCCGGTTGGTGCGGGCCGCGCTCACGGGTACACCCCCACCGAGGGCAGCCCCGTGGCCTGGTCGAGGCCGAGCAGCACGTTCAGGTTCTGGATCGCCTGGCCGGCGGCGCCCTTGACGAGGTTGTCGAGGGCGCCGACCACCACCGCGGCGCCGCTCCGGGGGTCGGCGAAGGCCTCGAGCTCCACCGCGTTCGCGCCCCTGGTCCGCTTCGTGTCGGCGTGGCCCCCGGGGGGGAGGACCCGGACGAACGGCTGGCCCGCGTACGCCTCGCGGAGCAGGCCGACGAGGTCGTCGGTCGTGACCCCCCGGGCCAGGCGGGCCCAGGCCGTCGTGAGCACGCCGCGGACCGCGGGGACGAGGTGCGGGACGAACGTGACCTGGACCTTGCGGCCGGTCGCGAGCTCGACCCCCCGCTCCATCTCGGGGGTGTGGCGGTGCCGGGGGGCCGCGTAGGGGCGGACCGACTCCTCGGTGGACGCGTGCGAGGTGGCCTCGGACGGCCCCTTCCCCGCGCCCGACACCCCCGACTTCCCGTCCACGAACACGGGCCCCGGCTCGAGCAGGCCCGCCGCGAGGAGCGGGGCCAGCCCGAGCACGACCGGCGTCGGGTAGCACCCGGGGTTGGCGACGAGCTCCGCCCCCGCCACGCGCTCCGCGAACAGCTCGGGCAGCCCGTAGACGGCCTTCCCCAGCCAGGCCGGCGCGGGGTGCTCGAACCCGTACCACTCGGGGTAGGCCTCGGGGGGCAGGCGGAAGTCCCCGCCCAGGTCGATCACGCGCAGGCCGGCCTCGAGCAGGGCGGGCGCGAGCTCCGCGCTCGCCCCGTGCGGCAGGGCGCAGAACGCCACCTCGGCGCGCTCGGCCACGGTGGCCGGCTCGAGCGCCTCGAGGGCCCGGTCCCCGAGCCCTGGGACGCTCCCGAGGTGGGGGTGGACGTCGCCCAGGCGCGCCCCCGCCGACCCCCTGGCACCGAGGTAGGTGAGCTCGACCCCGGGGTGGCCCGCGAGCAGGCGGACCAGCTCGCCCCCGGTGAACCCGGAGGCGCCGAGCACGGCCACGCGCGCGGTCCCGTTCCCCATCGGAAGTTCTACATGATTATGCAGGTAGCGCATGAATCGTCAATGCGCGCCGCGATGGGCGGGATCGGTCGGCTGTGCCGGTCCACGCGGTCGGTGGATGGCGCGCTGAGGTCCCGGGACGGCCCGCCTACCCCTCGCCCAGCAGGGTCGGGAGATCGACGAGCACGACGTCGCCCCGTCGCGCGGCCTCCTCGACGAGGTCCTTCCGGAACCCGCTCCTCGAGAAGAGGAGGATGGAAGCTCCCCGCACGTCCACGCCGACCTGGGCCAGCGCCGGCAGCTTGCGCTCCAGGACGTCGGCGAGGAGCTCGCGCCCGACGCGCCGGCGCTGCCAGCGGCACTCCCCGACGAGGGTGACCCGGTCGCCCCGGGCACCGACCACGTCGAGCTCCTCGGTCGAGCGCACCCCGGCACGGCGGAGGTCGTGTCTCGCCATCCCCCACCACGGCCCGACCGTGTCGGTGGTCCCGGAGAACCGTTCCCGCACCCAGTCCCGGCACAGGTCCTCGAAGACGGCGGCCGTGTGTTCGGCGAGGAACGGGGCGACGTTGCGGTCGAAGTGGTCCCGGGGGCGGAGGCCGGCGGCGAGGTCCGCCTGGTAGGGGAACACGAAGCGGAACCAGAACCGGACGAAGGGGTCGGCCACGCGGTACCGGCGGCGGCGGGCGTTGGCCGGCGCGAACAGCGGGTTCGCGGACCGCACGACGTGGAGGTCCTCCAGGACGCGGACGTACCGAGACGCCGTGGACTCCTCGACCCGGGAGCGCTCGACGAGGTCGCGCCACTCGAGGCTCGGCGATCCCGCCAGCGCGGCCAGGAGGGAGAAGTGGATCGCGGGGCTGGTGAGCTCCATGGTGAGCACCTCCCGCACCTCGTCGAACAGCGGCGCGAGGGGATCGAGCACCTCCTCGCGGAGGACCGTCCTGAGGCCTTCCCCCCGACCGAGCCGACGGAGGTACAAGGGCATCCCGCCGGCGATCGCGTAGCGCGTCACCAGCTCTTCTCCCCGGAGGTGCGGCATGAAGCGTCGGGCGTGGGCGAAGCCCATCGGGGCCAGGTGCATCCGCGTCCCCCGCCCGTGGAGCGGGGCCCGCTCCGCGAGGAGCCGTTCCATCGTCGCGATCTGGGACCCGCAGAGGACGAGCTTCACGCCGCCTCCCGCGCGTTCCTCGAGGGCCGCGGCGAGCGCGGAGTCGGCGCCCGGGCTCTGCTCGAGGAGCAGCGGGAACTCGTCGATCACGACGAGGTGGCGCCCCGCTCCTCCCGGTCGGAGCAGGACATCGAAGAAGGTCCTGACGTCGGCGAGTTCGGGCCGGAACCCCATCGAGGGCTCGAGGATCCTCGCGAAGTAGGCGAGTTGGTCCCGCTCGGCCCGGCTGTCGCAGACGAGGATCGTGGCCTCCTTCCCGTGGGCGAACTCGCGGAGCAGCCAGGATTTCCCGGTCCGTCGGCGTCCGAAGAGCAGCAGCGGGAAAGGGTCCTGCTCGTCGTCCCACCACCGCGCCAGCCGGCCCAGCTCGGCCTCGCGGTCGACGAACCGCTCATGCTCCGGGAAGGTGTACGCAGGCATTACTTGCGACAAGTTAGTCTACCATTTGGCAAGTAAACCTTCCCCACCCCTCGGTACGTGACCTCCACCGCAGGGTAGCCCGTCACCGGGCGGACCCGAGCTCCTCGGTCAAGCCGGAAGCGCCGAGCACGGCGACGCGGGTGGAGGGTCGCTGCGAGGGGGGAAGAGGGACGATGAAGACTCCGCCCATGGACGTGGGCGCGCCGCCCGCGGGACCCGGCGTCGCGTCATCGGTGGGCCCCCGGTCCCGGCGGCCGGGGCGTGTGCTCCGGGTGGCGGCCGTCCTGCTCGGCGGGCTGGCGGTGGGCGGCCTGGTCTGGGCGTCCCGCTATCACCCGATCGGCGCGACCGACGGGGGCTTCTTCCTCGTGGCGCGCCCCGCACGCCTCGTGACGACGACGGCCCCTCCCTACGACGGCCCGAGCTTCGGCGTCTACCGCGTCGACTACGACGAGGGCCAGGCCCTACGGCTCGGCTTCACCCTCCATAACCGCGGGACGTTCCCGGTCCGGGTCATCGGCATCCGAGCCGGATCGCCGGCGGGCTTCCCCCTCCGCCTCGACGAGGTGGCGTTGCGGGATGACGCGGAGCGTCCGTTCGAACCGTTCACGCTCGCGCCGGGGGCGTTCCAGCGGATCGTCACGACCTGGCGGTTCGCGGGGGCGTGCCCGCCGCCCGTGGAGGGGCCGGCGACGCTGGCCGCCTTGGGAGGCGTCGACGTGCACTACCGCTTCCTCTCGTTCGACAGGGCGGTCTCGCTCCCGCTCCCCTACGTCCTCCACGTCCGCCTCGGCGACTTCGCCTGGGGCGAGCCCGGCGAACCCTGAGAACGCGCCGACGTCGGGGGCCCCGGCCCGGCGCCCGGAGGCGGCTGGGGTCCGAAGGCCGCTTCAGCCCTCGGGGCGGTCGAGCCGGATCGCGGCGAGCATCGCCTCGGCCCGGTCGATCGCCGCGGCCAGCCACGCGGGGTCCTGCGGCCCCCGCTCGTCCTCCCGAGGGTAGGCGTACTGGTTCAGCGCCTCGTCGGAGCCCACCTGGATCCCCCTGGTCGCGAGGTAGTCGGCGATCGCGAACTCCCAGGTGAAGAGCGCGGTGCCGTCCTCGTAGACGTGGACCCAGTAGGTCATGTAGCGGTTCGGATGGGCCGCGTAGAGGACGGCGTCGGCCCGCTCCTCCACCCGCTCGAACCCGAGGCCGGCGAGGGCTTCCGCGAAGTCCATCAGGCACCGCCGGCCGGCCCCTCGGTCCGCGGGGCCGGCGGCTCAGCGGGGAGGGTCCGCACCGGCACCCCCAGGCCCCCGGCCACGTGGGCCAACGCGGAGGCGGCCACCTCGAACGTCGCCGCCCCCTCCGCGTGCTCGACCGTGAGGGTTCCGAGGACCGGCCCCTCCCTGACGGTCGCGGAGACGAGCGAGCCGATCGCGAAGGCCTCCACGCCACCGCCCTTGCGCAGGAACAGCAGCCGCCGGTCGGTCACCGCGAGCAGGCCGCCGACCCCGTCGCGCGTCCCGAGGCCGACGCCCGTGACGCGCTCGCCCGCCTCCAGGGCACCGGGCAGCGCCGCCACCTCGTCGGGCGCGAACAGCGTGAGGTCCTCCCGGGCGGCGAGCCGGTCCCCCACGTCCTCGGGGGCGGCCGCGAGCGGAGGCGGCGCCGCGTCGACGGTCGCACCGCCCCTCCCCCGGAGGGCCGGGACGTCGTCCCCGACGCCCCGGGAGGGGCCGAGCGCGACCAGGACGCGGGAGGCGAAGAACGCCCCGAACGCGAAGCCGAGGAGGAGCGCGGGCACGACAGCCTCCCCAGGCGCCCCCACGCGCCGAGCCACGGAGGCGGAGGCCAGGGCGCTCAGGGCTCCCCCCACGCCGATGACCACGAGCCGCTGCCCCCGGGTCACCGCACCATCATGGACCCCCACGGGGCGGCTGCGAAGCGTCTCGGCGGGGCTCCCGCCGCCGCGGCTACGGCACGGCGCGGAGCGGGCCGCCGGGCGGGTCGTCCTCGGCGTCGGCCCTCGAGAGCGACCCCCGGGCCCTCCCCACGTGGGCGCGGAGCTCGCTGGCCGCGTTCGAGAGCATCACGCTCGCCCGCTGGACCTTGTTCTCGATCACCTCCTCGATGCCCCGGAGCACGGCCTCCACCTCGCCGAGGGCCGCCCGGACGTCGCCCGCGTCGCCGTAGCGGGCGACCAGCGCGTAGAGGAACAGGAGGATCGGGAGGGCGCTCCCGTAGGGCACGATCACCACGCCCCGGGCGTAGGCGTCGGCGTGGGCCCGCCTCAGCACGCCGTAGGCGGCGTCGGGGACGACGGCGACGGCGACCGGCGCGGTGAGCGAGGGGTCGAGGTACTGGGCGACCTCCTGCGCCCGGCGGGCCACCACCCGCTCGACCTCCCGGGCCAGGGCCTCGCGTGCCGTGGGGTCGTCGGTCCGTTCGAGCGCCTCGAGCTCCGCGGGCGCCGGCCACTTCGAGTCCACGGGCAGCCGCCGGCCGTCGGGCAGGACGAGGCCGAACTCGACGACCTTCCCGTTCACCCGGAGGTCGGTCTCGAGCATCCCCGGCGGCAGCCCGGCCAGGGCCTCGCGGAGCACGTTCTCGCCCGAGCGGCCCTTCGCCGCCCCGCCGGCGAGGACCGAGGCGAGGCGGCGGACGACCTCGCGGTCCTCGGCGAGGGCCGCCCGCCGCTCCTGCTCCCGCAGGCTGAGCTCCTCGAGCGCCCGCCGGGCGGCGGCCACCTCCTGCCGGAGGGCCTCCCCGGCGCCGTCCCGGACCAGCGCCGCGTCGGCGAGGCGACGGAGCTCGGCCGCGTGGACCTCGAGCCGGGCCTCGAGCCGGGCGAGGCCCGAGCCCCCGGCCTGCCGGGCGCGGAGCGCGACGAGGGCGACCCCCGCGGCGAGCCCCACCGCGAGGGCGACGAGCGCGATCCCCAACGTCTCCATGGCACCTCCCCGGGGTGCGATCCCGCCCGAGCGTAGGACGGGCCTGTGACATCCGCGGACGCGGACGGCGCGCCAGGAGGGCGGCGCTGAGCGGACCTGTCGGCGCCAAGGCCTACCTTCGGACGGTGGACCGAGGGACCTCGCCCCACATCGAGCTTTCCTCCCGCGCGCAGCGGGACCTGCGGCGGTCCGGGCCGGAGGTCGCGAGGCGGCTCATGGGAACCATCGGCGTGCACCCCCTCCCCAGGAACGCAGACATCGCCCCCATCCGTGGCCACGCACCGTGGCTCCGGCTCCGCCTGGGTAGCCATCGGCTGCTCTTCCGCCCCCTCACGAGGGGGGAGCTCGACGCTCTCGGTGTCGACGCGGAGGTGGGCTACCTCGTGGCGCGGGTCGTCGATCGACGCGAGCTCGAGCGCGCCATCGATGCCCTGCGCTGAGGACGCGACCGGGGGCGAGCTCGGCCACCCCTCGGGCTCGCGTCCCCCTCCTCCTCGAGCTGGTCTAGGAACGCGGCGAGCGAGCGGGTCCGGCCCTCCCGGAGATCGCGCTCGGCCTCCCGCATCCCCCGGACGAAGGAGGGCGCGGTGGCGAGGACGTAGTCCTCGATCGCCTGCTCGTCCAGGGGGACCAGGGCGACGGCGAGCCGGCCGCGCCTCGTGACGATCGTGGGCCGGCCCGTCCGCTCGACCTCCTCGATCACCGCACGGGCGTTACGGACCAGCTCGCGCACACCTACGACCGCCACGTGGTTCGCCTCCCTCGCCAGCAGTAGTCAGACGATCGTCTGACATTTGCCCAGGCTAGCTCGCGGGGTCGACGACGTCAACGTGACCTGGCTCACACCGGCTATCATCCGGGCGTGGCGCCGCCGGAGATCCCCTTCCTCCAGGTCCGCGGCACCCACCGGGAGGTGGGCCGGCAGGTCGGCGAGGCCCTCCGCGAGCGGATCCGCGGGGAGCTCGAGCGGGAGGTGTACGCCGGCCCGTTCCCCGAGGGACGGACGCTCGAGCAGCAGCTCGCGCTGGCCGGGGAGTACCTCCGGGTGACGGCCGAGGAGATCCCCTGGCTCGTCGAGGAGTTCGAGGGGTGCGCGGAGGCGGCGGGGGTGGAGCTCCTCGCGCTCTTCGCCTGGCACGTCGAGGAGATCTGGTACGAGCCCCGGCGGCCGGTGGTCCGGGCGAGCGCGCCGACCGGGCGCTGCTCGGACCTCGTGGCGGTCCCGCCCGCGACCGACGGCCGGGTGCTCGTCGCCCACAACAACGACCTCCGGCCCGAGGCCGAGGAGGGGCTGGTGGCGATCGAGTGGGACGTGCCCGGCGAGCCCGTCGTGTTCACGATCGGTGGGGGGCTCGGGGCGAGCGTGGGGTTCAACTCCGCGGGGATCTCGTTCACCGGGAACGAGCTCTCGCCCAACGACGAGCGCGTGGGGATCCCCCGCGGGCCGCAGTTCCGGGCCATGCTCGCGCAGCGGACGATGGACGACGTGCTTTGGGTGGCGCTCCACCCAAGACGCGCGTCCTCGTACAACCAGGTGCTCGCCGACCGGACCGGACGGGTGGTGAACGTGGAGGGCTCGGCCACCGACGCCGAGCTCACCGGCCCCGACGAGCGCGGTCACCTGGTCCACACCAACCACTACGTGTGCGAGCGGATGCTCCGCTACGAGGGCGACCCCGACTACGCGGCCCGCTCGGCGAGGCGCTACCGGCGCGCCGCCGAGCTCCTCGCCGCGCAGCCCGACGGGACGGTCACCGAGGCCGTGCTCCGCCGGATCCTCTCCGACCACGAGGGGGCGCCGGACTGCCTGTGCCGCCACCCCGACCGCTTCGGCGGCGAGGGGAAGACCGTGTTCTGGTGCGTCGCCGACGTCACGGAGGGCCGGGTGACCTACGGCCGCGGCAACCCTTGCGACTCCCACGAGCAGGTGTACAGATTCGCGGGGTAGTCCCGGGATGTCAGACGAAGCGCTGGACGAGGAACTGCGAGCGGCGGCGCTGGCGTACGTGAGCGACCTGGTCCAGAGGACCGGTAACCGCATCCCCGAGGAAGCGTTGAAGCGATTCCGGTTCCGCGGCCGGCAACGATCGCTCATCATTCCCAGGGGAATCCTCAAGGTGCACGAACTCGACGCTGCCCTCACGATCAGGACCGCATACGCGGCCCGGCCCGAGGATCGACCCTACGACGACGACATCGGTTCGGACGGATATCCCCGATACAAGTGGCGCGGATTCAACGCCGACAACTCGAGCGCCTGACGATCCTTCCGAGAAGGCGGGAGCTCTGGCCGGACCGCGTCCTCCTCGAGGAGCGTTACGAGCGATTCCGGCAGGCGTCTTGAACTAGTAGCCGACCACCAGGAGGCCGTCGAGGGGGATCCGAAACCGTTCCGGGTTCGCGTAAATCGAGTCGAACAGCTTGAGCGACTCGACGTAAGGCGGCTGCCACGTTTGCTTCGCTGTCGTGTACTGCTGTGGGACCGCGATAATCCCGCTCCGGACATCAACGGCGAGGCACATCTTGATGAGGTCGAGCAGGATCCGATTGTTGTACACGGCACCACCCGCCTCGACCTCCAGAGCCAGCCCATCCGTCTCCCGGAACCCGTCGACGTTGAAGGACTTCACGACGGACCCCTCGTCGCCGAAGAGCACCGGGCGGGTGAGCCTTCCCGCGCCTTCGATTCGGAACCCGATGGCCTCAAGCCCCGGCCGTAGGTGCGCCAGGACAGCAGGACTCTCCAGATGCCTCGCTTCCGAGTTGATGAGATCCTTCGCCGTGGCGAAGACCCCGAGGACCTCCTCCGCCCAAGCCTCGGGCTTCCGCCAGACCGGGTAGTACCGCCAGCGGGGATACACGGCGGCATGATCGACAATCCTGCCCAGAGGATCAAGATCGCCGGCCGACCCGCTGGCCTATAGCACGGCTGGGGGCCGGGCGACGTGGACCCAGGGCCCGGGAATGGTCCGCCCACCCTCCACGCGCCCTGTCCACCGAACCGGACCGAGACACAGGGAGCAGATCGTGGCCTTGTCCGCACGCACAGGCATGGCGGGGTGGTTCGGGTCCAGCTCTCGGACGCTCACGACCTCGAGCTCCGCGTCGGTCACGTTGTCCGCCAGTACGAAGTACAGATCTTCTTCGGCGAGTGCGGCTTCCTCTGCTTCCTCACGGGACCGGGCGGTGACCACGATCTCCGCCTCGGATTCCTCCACGCGCCGCACCAAGACCACGAACCTCGGCACGTGCCACCTCCGTCGCTCCCTCGCCCCCGAAGTCTGACCGGATCCGGGCGCGATCGGAAGGACCGCCGGTCAATCAGCCTGTCCGAAGGGATACCAGGTGTCGTTCGCCAGCAGCTCGGACTAGCTGCTCATGCACATCTTGTTCGCCCCGCTACAGCGGCTGGCCGGCGACGAGCTCGCCGCCCTTCATCACCATCGCGGGCTTGAGCACGGCCTCGATCTGCTCGAGCGGGTCCGCGTCGTAGAGCACGAGGTCGGCGGCCTTCCCCTCCTCCACGGTCCCCACCTCGGGCACGCGGAGCAGCTCGGCCGCGTTCGCCGTCGCCGCCTGGAGCGCGCGGAGCGGGGTCATGCCCCACTCCACCATCCGCACCACCTCGAGGGGCGCGCCCCCGTGGGGGTTGAACGGCGTCCCGGCGTCGGTGCCGCAGGCGTGGCGCACCCCCGCGCGGAGCGCCCGGCGGAACGAGTCCCTCGCCTCCTCCGCGATCGCCGCTGCCTTCTCCACCGCGAAGGCCGGGACCTCCTCCGCGTGGTCGAGGATCCCCCGGACCGCCGAGATCGTGGGCACGTGGAACGTCCCCCGCTCCTTCATGAGCCGCGCCGCCTCCGCCGTGATCTGGGAGCCGTGCTCCACGGAGTCGATCCCGGCCCGGACCGCCTGGAGCACGCCCCCCGCCCCGATCGCGTGGGCGGCCGCGGGGAACCCCCACTTGTGCGCCTCGTCGACCCCGGCCGCGAGCTCCTCCTCGGTGAAGGCCGTGAAGTCCACGCCGATCCCCCGGGTGAGGACGCCGCCGGTCGCCACGAGCTTGATCGAGCGGGCGCCGGCCTTGACCTGTTCCCGCACCGCCTTGCGGACCGCGTCGGGGCCGTCGACCTCGAGCCCGAACGTCGTGTGCCCGTGCCCGCCCGTGATCGTGAGGGCCCGCCCGGAGGCCACGACCCGGGGCCCCGCGACGAGCCCCTCCGCCACCGCCCGGGCCACCTCGCAGGCCACCGCGCCGATCCCGCCGAGGTCGCGCACGGTCGTCACCCCCCGCTCGAGGTGGCGGGCGAGGTTCCGGACCGCCTTGAGCGCCGCCCCGGCCTCGGTGAGCCCCCGGGCCTCCGCCTCCCAGTCCGGACCGCCCTCGAAGCACAGGTGCACGTGGCAGTCGATGAGCCCCGGCGCGAGGGTCTTCCCCCTCCCCTCCACCTCGTGGGCGGCCCGCGCCTCCCGCGGGGCCCGGGCGTGGGCCCCGACCCAGGCGACCGTCCCGTCCGAGACCAGCACCCCGGCCCGGGTGCGGACCGTCCTCCCGTCGAAGAGCGTCACGTTCGCGAAGTACGTGGCCACCTGCGCCTCCCGCTCCCGCTCAGGGCCGGCCGCCTACCCGACCCACGGCGGGACCCTCCGTTCGCCGTCCTCGGTGATCATCGCGGTCCCCGCCCGCATCGTGGCGAGGAGCACCAGCGGCTCCTCGCCGGCCCGCGGCCGGTGGAGCTCCCCGGCGGGGACCATCACGGTGTCGCCCTCGCCGATCTCGACCTCCTCCTCGCCCACCAGGACCGTCCCCCGCCCCCGCAGGACGTGGAACACCTCCTCGTGGTCGTGGCGGTGCGGGGGCAGCCCCCGCCCGGGCTCGATCTCGGCCCGCATCAGGGCGATCTCGCTCGACCCCGCCGCGGGGGCGGCGAGCGAGGCGACCGCGAACCCATCCATCTCGAACCGCCGCACCTCCGAGCGTCGCACGACCGGCATCCCGACCCCTCCGTTCCTCGTCCGGCCCGGCATCATCCCATCGCGCGGGCGAGCGCGCGAACCGTCCCCTCGTCGGTGGTGGAGGCCACGAGCGTCGTGACCCCCGCCTCCCGGTACGCCTCGAGCCGGTCCCGGAGCGCGGGGACCGGGCCCACCAGCGCCACCTCGTCCACCAGCCGGTCGGGGACGGCGGCGACCGCCTCCTGCCGCCGCCCGCCGAGGAACGCCTCCTGGACGGCCCGGGCCTCCCGCTCGTAGCCGTAGCGGGAGACGAGCCTCGCGTAGAAGTTCCGCTCCCGCGAGCCCATCCCGCCCACGTAGAGCGCGAGGAGCGGGCGCACCGCGTCGCGGCACGCGGGAAGGTCCTCCCCGGCCTGGGCGAACGCGATCGGCGCCACGTCGAACCCCTCGGGGCGGCCCCCGCGTCGCCCGAAGCCCTCCTCGAGGGGTCCCCGGAGGACGCCCGCCTGCTCCGGGGAGAACAGGAACGGCAGCCACCCGTCGGCGAGCTCGGCGGCCAGGGCCACGTTCCTCGGGCCGAGGGCGGCGAGGTAGACGGGGACCGAGGCCCGGAGCGGGGGGAACCCGAGCTTGAGCGGCTTCCCCTGGTCGGTCCCGCCCTCGGCCGGGAGCCGGACGTGCCGCCCGCGGTAGGCGAGGGGCCCCTCGCGCCGGAGCGCGGCCCGGACGACCTCCACGTACTCCCGGGTCCACCCGACCGGGTCGTCGAACGGGACGCCGTGCCAGCCCTCGACCACCTGGGGGCCCGAGGTGCCGAGCCCCAGGCGGAACCGCCCCCCGGAGAGCGCGTCGAGCGTGGCCGCCGTCATCGCGGTGGCCGCCGGGGTTCGGGCGGCGAGCTGCATCACCGCCGTCCCCACGCCGATCCGCGAGGTCCGGGCGGCGATCCAGGCGGCCACCGTCACCGCGTCGGAGCCCCAGGCCTCCGAGACCCAGACGCAGTCGTAGCCGAGCTCCTCCGCGAGCCCCGCGAGCGGCGCCGGGTCGAACGGCGGCCCCAGCCAGTGCCCGACGTGGAGCCCGAGCCTCACGGGGAGACCGACCGGTCGGGCCTCCGAGCCAGGGTTCCCACGGTCCGCGCTCCTCCTCGTCGATGGATCGACGCCGGAGTCTACGATGCGGAGGGGTGGCCGGCCCGCTCGCCCCGCCCCGCCGGCCGCGGCGCCCGTGGCGTAGCTCACTGACGCAACGGAGGGCGTGGGGTAGGCTTGCCCCGCGCGGGCCGGGCCCGGCCCGCGCCCGCTGGGGAGGGGTCCGGGAGAGGTGCTCGAGCTCGCCAAGCGCGCCGTCGAGGCGGCCAGGGCCGCCGGGGCGGACTACGCCGACGCCCGCTACGTCCGGGAGGAGACCGAGTCCCTCACCGTGCGCAACCAGGAGATGGAGGGGATCGACCGGACGACCTCCGAGGGGCTCGGGGTGCGGGTCCTGGTCGGCGGGCGGTGGGGGTTCGCCGCGACCTCCCGCCTGGACGAGCCCGAGGTGGCCCGCACGGCGGCCCTCGCCGTCGAGATCGCCCGGGCCGCGGCCCGGCTGCCCGGCGAGCCGGTCCGCCTCGCGGAGGTCGAGCCCGCCACCGCGCACTGGCACTCCCCGATGCAGGTCGACCCGTTCCACGTCCCGCTCGAGGAGAAGGTCGCGCTCCTCGTCGAGGCCACCCGCCGGATGCAGCAGGTCCGGGGGCTCACGTTCGCCGAGGCGATGCTCGACCTGTTCCGCCGCCGGATCGTGTTCGCCTCGAGCGAGGGGGCCGCGATCGACCAGACCATCACGCACTCGGGCGGCGGGATCGAGGCCACCGCCGTGGGCGACGGCGAGGTCCAGCGCCGGTCGTTCCCCAACTCGTTCCGCGGGCACCTCGCCGCGGCGGGCTGGGAGCACATCGGGAAGCTCGGGCTGGTCGAGGAGGCCGAGCGGATCGCGACCGAGGCGGTGGAGCTGCTCCGGGCCAAGGAGTGCCCGAGCGAGGTCACGACCCTGGTCCTCGACTCCGGCCAGCTCGCGCTCCAGATCCACGAGTCGATCGGGCACGCCGTGGAGCTGGACCGGGTGCTCGGGATGGAGGAGGCCTACGCCGGGAGCTCGTTCCTCCGCCCCGAGGACCGGGGGAGGCTCCGCTACGGGAGCGAGCTGGTCTCGATCACGGCCGACGCGACGCTCCCGGGGGGGCTCGGCTCGTTCGCCTACGACGACGAGGGCGCCCCCGCCCAGCGGGTGCCGGTGATCGTGGACGGGGTGTTCCACGCGTTCCTCTCGAGCCGCGAGACGGCCACGGCGATCGGGGAGCCCCGGACGAACGCGACGATGCGGGCGGACGGGTGGTGGAGCCTGCCGCTCATCCGGATGACGAACGTCTCGATCGAGCCCCGGGAGGGCACCCTCGCCGACATCCTCGGCGACACGAAGGACGGGATCTTCATGGCCACGAACCGCTCGTGGTCGATCGACGACAAGCGGGTGAACTTCCAGTTCGGGTGCGAGATCGCGTGGCGGATCAAGGACGGCAAGCTCACCCAGCTGTACCGGAACCCGAACTACGCGGGGATCACCACCGAGTTCTGGCGGTCCTGCGACGCGGTCGGCGGTCGGGAGGACTGGACCCTCTGGGGCACGCCGAACTGCGGGAAGGGGCAGCCGCCGCAGACCGCCCGGGTCGGCCACGGCGCCGCCCCGGCGCGCTTCCGGAACGTCCAGGTGGGGGTGCGGTGAGGGTGGCCGGGGGCCGGCGGTGCCGGGGCTGATCGGCCGCGAGGCCTTCGAGCGGGTGGCCGCGGCCGCCCTCGAGCTGCCGGGCGCCGACGGGGTCGAGGTCCTGTTCATCCACGAGTGGGGCGGCCTCACCCGGTTCGCCTCCTCCCGGATCCACCAGTCGACCTGGCGCGAGGACACCGGCCTGCGGGTCCGGGTCGTGCGGGACGGGCGGATCGGGGTGGCCGCCACGAACGCGTTCTCCCCGCAGGGGGCGCGGGCGGCCGCGGAGAGCGCCCGGGAGATGGCCTCGGTCGTCTCCCCCGACCCCCTGTTCCCCGGGCTCGCCCCGCCCGCACCGGTGCCCGAGCACGACGGGTTCGACGAGGCGGTGGCCGGGGCCTCGCCGGAGCTCCGGGCCCGGGGGGTGGCCGACCTCGTCGCCCAGCTCCCCGCGGGCTGCTCGGCGGCGGGGGCGTTCGAGACCATCGCGGTCGAGGTGGGGCTGGCGAACACCGAGGGGCAGGTGTGCTGGGCGCCCACCACGCAGGCCTCGCTCACCACCGTGGTGAGCGGGCCCGATGGCGGGAGCGGGTTCGCCGAGGTGTTCGGGCGCCGGCTCGGCGAGCTGGACCCCGCGGCGGTCGGCCGGCGCGCCGCCGACAAGGCCGTCCGGTCCGCCTCGCCCCGCCCGATCGAGCCCGGCGAGTACGAGGTGGTGCTCGAGCCCAACGCGGTCTCGACGCTCGTCGGGTTCCTGGCCTACGTCGGCTTCGGCGGGCGGGCCCTGGTCGAGGGGCGCTCGTGCCTGTCGGGGAAGGAGGGCCAGCGGGTGGCCGACCCGCGCATCACGATCTACGACGACGCGCTCTCGCCCGAGACGATCGGGCTCCCCTTCGACTTCGAGGGCACCCCCCGGGGCAGGGTCGACCTGATCCGGGAGGGGGTGTTCCTAAACGGGGTCTACGACCGGCGCACCGCGAAGCAGGCGGGGAAGGAGACGACCGGGCACGCGCTCCCGCCGCCCAACCCGGAGGGCCCGTTCCCGCTGAACCTGTTCATGGCGCCGGGGGACGCGGGCCTCGAGGAGATGGTGGCCGCCACCCGCCGCGGGCTCCTCGTGACCCGGTTCCACTACTCGAACATCGTGAACCCGATCGAGTCCTCGATCACCGGGATGACCCGGGACGGCACCTGGCTGATCGAGGACGGCGAGGTCCGCCACCCGGTGGTGAACCTGCGGTTCACCCAGTCGATCCTCGAGGCGCTCTCCGCGGTCTCGATGGTGGGGCGCGACACCGAGCTCGCGAGCGAGTTCTTCTTCTCCGCCTCCCGGGTGCCGGCGCTCAAGATCGACCGGTTCCGCTTCACCAGCCGCAGCGACCACTGACGCCCCGCGCGGGGCGCCCACGAGCGCGGAGGGCGACCGGGCGCGTTGCCCCTCCGGCCGGGCACGGGGCATGGCAGCGGTGGTCCGACGGCGACCGAGATCCGCAGCACCCGATGCGAGGCTCCGAGCTCAGGGCACGAGTCGGATCGCCCCCTCTCCGGCGACCACGTCGAAGTCGCGCCGGTCCAGCGTGAGTATCGTCCCCCTTCGCCGCTCCGCGCAGGCCACGACGGCCGCGTCGGCCGGTCCCAGCGGCAGATCCGCGTACCGGAGCACCAGTTCCCGGATCCTCGGGAGATCCCGTTCGCCGCAGTCGAGCAGGAGCCGGCCGTCCTCGAGGTCCTGGAGGAACGACCCGAGGCTCTCGAGCCCGAGCCGGGCCTCGAGCACGTAGGCCACCTCCGCCAAGATCCCGGCTGGGACGACGTAGGGCCCGGGGTCCGCCTCGAGGGCGTCCACGGCTCGACGGTGCGAGGGATCCCGTCGGTTCGCGACCGCCACCAGCCCCGAGGTGTCCAGGACCAGGGTCATGCGCGGGCTGCGCGCCGCCTCCAGCGCTCCCGGACCCAGGCCTTCGCACGCCGCGCGTCGATGCCCGGGACGTCGGCGACCCCCACCACCCGCGGACGCTCGGGCACGGCCTCCGCCAGGTACCGCTCGAGGGCCTCGCGCACGAGTTCCGCCTGGGGCCGTCCCCGCCGGCGTGCCTCGTCGGCCAGCCGCCGCCGCAGCTCGGTGGGTAGGAACACGTTCGTCCGTTCCATGGCGGATCCCAGTGGTACATACACATACTCATCTCCCGGTGGGCGGAGGCGCGCCGGGACGGCGATCCCGCGGTGGGCGGCGGACGGCGGGCGGGGCCGCGCGGTAGGCTTCGGTGCTCACGTTCGGCCGGAGGTGGAACCCATGCAGGTCGGAGCGATCATGAAGACCGACGTGAAGACGGCCTCGCCCGACGACACGTTCGCCGACGTGGCGAGGATCCTCCACGAGAACCGGATCTCCTCGGTCATCGTGATGGGCGACGGCGCCCCGGCCGGGATCGTCACCGAGCGGGACCTCGTGAACGTGGTGGCCGAGGGGCTCGACCCCCGCGAGGTCCGGGTCGGGGACCGGATGACGAGGAACCTGGACACGGTCTCGCCCACCACCGACGTCGCCGAGGCCGCCGAGCACATGGCCCGCCTGCAGATCCGGCACCTCCCCGTCGTGGACAAGGGCGAGCTGGTCGGGATCATCTCGATCCGGGACCTCGTGACCTGGGCCGTGGAGGAGCTCACGGGCGGCCACGAACTGCCCGACATCGAGCGGAGCCACACCGCGCTCTCCGCCGCGGCCGAGATCGACCGGAACGCCTAGGGCTCCGGGGAACGGGCTCCGGGGAGCGTCGGCCCGGGGGGGCGCGTCCCGCCCCGCCCCGGTCAGCCGGCTCGGCCCGGGTCGAAGGCGTCGGCCCCGGTCAGCCGCCCCGGCCCACCACGAACCAGATCGCGTGCGCGGGGCGGTCGCCCGCGTTCCACAGCCGGTGGGGTTGCGTGGAGTCGAACGCGATCGAGTCCCCGGGCTCCAGGACGTGCTCGCGGAACCCGATCTGCACGCCGAGCCGCCCGGAGATCACGTAGCCGTACTCGCGCCCCTGGTGGCGCATGAGCGCGGCGTCCGAGGACGAGGAGCCGCCCACGTCGTAGACCACGTAGAGGAAGTCCACGTCCTCCTCGTCCGCGGTGAGCCGCTCCCAGCGGACCCCCGACTCCAGCTCGAGGGCGGCACGCTCCCCGGGGCGCACGACCGGCCCGGCGGCCTCCGCCGCCGCGGGCCGCGGTCCGGCCTCGGGGTGTGGGTGGAACAGCCGGTCGAGCGAGATCCCGAGCTCGGTCACGATCGCGTAGAGCGTGCTGACCGAGGGCTTGGAGCGCCCGGTCTCGATCTGGGAGATCAGGCTGGCCGAGAGGCCGAGGCGCTGGGCGAGGTCGCGCTGGCTGATGCCGCGCCGGCGCCGCTCCTCGCGCAGGCGCGCGCCGATGTCGGCGAACGCCCCGTGCTCCTCCCGTTCCCGGGCCAGCCGTTCCACCGCGGGGAGTCTACAGCGAGGCTGCACCCTCCCCTCGCAGCCCCGGCCCCGCGGGCGGCCTTGAGGGCCGGGCGGCCCGGGCGGTATCGTAGCGTGCTGATAAGCGGCACTGAAAGGGTGCTCAGCGTCGCTGGAGGCGGTCCGTGCACCACGGGAGGCAGCCATGATGACGGAGTTCCCGGTCGCCACCACCCCCTCCCCCGGCATCCAGGCCGTCGACTGGGAGGAACGCGTCGACTTCGAGCGGCTCCGCCGCTACCGGCTGGACCGGACGCGGCAGGCCCTCGAGCGCTCCGAGCTCGGGGCGCTGCTGCTGTTCGAGACCAGCAACATCCGCTACGTCACCGGCACCCACATCGGGTACTGGGCCTTCAACAAGGGCGAGCGGTACGCACTGATCACCCGGACCGGGAAGCCGCGGATCTGGGACTTCGGCTCGGCGGCCAAGGCCCACCGCCGCCAGCTCCCGCACATGTACGACGAGACGAACTCGGTCGGGGGCAACACCGGGCTGCAGGGCGCGATCCACCCCCGGGTGGGCCTCCAGCGGCGGGCGGCAGAGGAGATCCGCTCGATCCTCAAGGAGGACGGGGTCGCCGACCTGCCGCTCGGGGTGGACGTCGCGGAGACCTCGATCTTCCTCGCCCTCCAGGAGGCCGGGATCCAGGTGCGCGACGGCCAGCAGGTGATGGCGGACGCCCGGGAGATCAAGAGCCGGGACGAGATCGTGCTGCTCACCCAGGCCTGCGCCATGGTCGACGGCGTCTACCAGGACATCTTCGAGGCCCTCAAGCCCGGCGTGCGGGAGAGCGACATCGTGGCGCTCGCCCAGGCCCGGCTGATCGAGATGGGCTCGGAGTTCGTGGAGGCCATCAACTCCATCGCCGGGGAGCGGTGCAGCCCCCACCCCCACGTCTTCTCCGATCGGCTGATCCGCCCCGGCGACCAGGCCTACTTCGACATCATCCACGTGTTCAACGGCTACCGGACCTGCTACTACCGCACGTTCGTCGTCGGGCGGGCCACCCAGGCCCAGCGGGACGCGTTCAAGCAGGCCCGGGAGTGGATGGACGCCGCGATCGAGCTCGTGAAGCCCGGCGTGACCACGGACCAGATCGCCCGGGTCTGGCCGAAGGCCGAGGAGTTCGGCTTCGCCGACGAGATGGACGCCTTCGGGCTCCAGTTCGGCCACGGGGTCGGGGTGGGGCTCCACGAGCGGCCCATCATCAGCCGGCTGAACTCCTTCGACGACCCGGTGGAGATCAAGGAGGGGATGCTCTTCGCCCTCGAGACGTACTGCCCCGCCGCCGACGGCCGCTCCGCCGCGCGGATCGAGGAGGAGGTGGTGGTGACGGCGGAGGGCCCGAGGGTCATCACGCTCTTCCCCTGCGAGGAGCTGATGGTGGCCAACGAGTACTAGGATCGGGCGGGGTATGGCGACGGCGCGGGAGGCGCGGGCCGGGGCGGTCGAGATCGACCCCGCGGTCCGCCGCAGGATCTACCGGCTGATGGTGGAGGGCCGGGCCTTCGAACGGCGGGCCCACGACCTGTTCCTCGAGGGCCTGATCAAGGGCACCTCCCACCTCGCCCACGGCCAGGAGGCGGTGGCCGCCGGGTTCGCCGCGGCGATGCGGGAGGACGACCTCACGTTCTGCACCTACCGCGGCCACCTCCACACGCTCTACCGCGGCGCCCCGATGGAGGCGCTCATGGCCGAGCTGATGGGGCGGGCCACCGGGATCTGCGGGGGGAAGGGTGGCTCCATGCACCTCACCGACGTGGCCCACGGCGCGATGGGCTCCTACGCGATCGTGGGGGCCCACATGCCGATCGCGAACGGGGCGGCCTGGGCGGCGCTCGAGCGCGGCACCGGGCAGGTCGTGGTCTGCTTCTTCGGCGACGGGGCCACCAACATCGGGGCGTTCCACGAGGCGCTGAACCTCGCCGCCGTCTGGAAGCTCCCCGTGGTCTTCGTCTGCGAGAACAACCTGTACATGGAGTACACGCCGATCGCGCAGGTGACCGCGGTCCCGAACCCGGCGGCGGACCGCGCCGCGGCCTACGGGCTCGAGGGGATCGTGATCGACGGGAACGACGCCGACGAGGTGTACCTCGTGGCCGAGGAGTGCGTCGGCCGGGCCCGGGCCGGCGAGGGACCGTCGCTGGTGGAGGCCAGGACCTACCGCCACGGGGGCCACTCCCGCGCCGACCCCGGGACGTACCGCCCCGAGGAGGAGGTCCGGGAGTGGCTGGCCCGCGACCCGATCCCCCGCTACCGCGAGCGGCTGCTCTCGCTCGGCTTCGAGGCCGCCGAGCTCGACCGGATGGAGGCCGAGGCCGCCGAGGCCGTGGAGCGGGCCGTGGCCGCCGCCCGGGCCGCCCCGGCGCCGCCCCCCGAGGCGCTGTCCACGAACCTGTGGGCCGACGGAGGGTCCTCGTGGCGGAGCTGACGTACCGGCAGGCCGTGGCCCGCGGCATCGCCCAGGAGATGGAGCGGGACCCGACCGTCTACTTCATCGGCGAGGACGTGGCCGCGGCGGGCGGGGTGTTCAAGACCACCGAGGGCCTCCTCGAGCGGTTCGGGCCGCGGCGGGTCCGCGACACGCCCATCTCCGAGCAGGCCATCGTGGGGGCGATCATGGGCGCCGCGATGAACGGGCTCCGCCCGATCGCCGAGATCATGTTCAGCGACTTCTTCGCGGTCTGCTGGGACCTGGTCGCGAACCAGATCGCCAAGACCCGCTACATGACCGATGGGCAGGTGAAGCTCCCGCTCGTGATCCGCTCGGCGAACGGCGGCGGCGTGCGGTTCGGGGCCCAGCACTCCCAGAGCGTCGAGGCCTGGGCGATGCAGATCCCCGGGCTCAAGGTCGTCGTGCCCTCCACCCCGACCGACGTGATCGGGCTGCTGGCCGCGGCGGTCCGCGACGACGACCCGGTGATCGTCCTCGAGCCCAAGGCGCTCTACGCGATGAAGGAGGACGTGCCGGAGGGGGAGATCGTGGACCGCCTGGGGAGGGCGGCGGTCCGCCGGGAGGGGTCGGACCTCACGATCGCCGCGCTCGGCGCGATGGTGCCGAAGGCCCTGGAGGCCGCCGAGCGGCTCGCGGCCGAGGACGGGCTCTCGGCCGAGGTGATCGACGTCCGCTCCCTCGTGCCGCTCGACGTCGGGACGATCCTCGGTTCGGTGGAGAAGACCGGGCGCCTCCTCACCGTCGAGGAGAACCCACGGCTCTGCGGGTGGGGGGCGGAGGTCGCCTCGATCGTGGCCGAGGAGGCCTTCTGGAGCCTGGACGGACCGATCGTGCGGGTCACCACCCCGCACCTCCCGCTCCCGGCGGCGGACGCCCTGGAGGACCTGGCGATCCCCTCGGTGGAGCGGATCGTGGAGGCGGCCCGGGGGGCGCTCGGTCGGGATCGATAGGCGTCGTCCGTCCCCGCGGATCGGCCGGTGGGAACATCTGGACGCCGGGCCGGGAGGGGTCTACGTTCGTGCCGAGCGAGCCGTGGACCGTCGGGGGAGGTGGTGACGGTGGCTGCGGACGGTGAGCTGGCCTACATGACCGCGGCGGAGCTCGCGGAACGGATCCGACGCCGGGACCTGTCACCCGTCGAGGTGGTGGAGGCCGCGATCGAACGCATCGAGCAACGGAACCCCAGCCTCAACGCGTTCGTCTTCAAGGGCTACGACGATGCCCGCGAGCGCGCCAAGTGGGCCGAGCGGGCGTTGGTCTCCGGCGAGGAGGTCGGACCGCTCCACGGCGTGCCCACGGCCATCAAGGACCTGTTCGACTTCAAACCAGGCTGGCCGGCGACGTTCGGGGGGATCCGAGCCTTCAAGGGCCACGTCGTCGACCTCTACTGTTCGTTCGCCGAGCGGGTCGAACGGGCCGGGGCGATCATCCTGGGCAAGACCAACAGCCCCGTCATGGGGTTCCGAGGGACCTGCGACAACTACCTGTTCGGTCCGAGCCGGAACCCCTTCGACACCTCCCGCAACACGGGCGGCTCCTCGGGGGGCAGCGCGGCCGCCGTCGCCGACGGCCTCGTCCCTATGGCCGAGGGCACCGACGGGGGTGGCTCGATCCGCATCCCTGCGTCCTGGTGCGGGGTCTACGGGTACAAGGCGTCCTTCGGCCGGATCCCGCTCGTGGTGCGGCCGAACGCCTTCGGGGGCCTGACCCCGTTCATCTTCGAGGGCCCCATCACCAGGACGGTGGAGGACGCCGCGCTGATCCTCACCGCCCTGGCCGGTTACGACCCCAGGGACCCCTTCAGCGTGGAGGAGCGGATCGACTTCCTCCCGGCCCTCCGTCGATCGATCAGGGGCTGGAGGATCGCCTTCAGCCCGAACTTCGACGTCTTCCCGGTCGACGACCTGGTCGAGCAGACCGTGGTGGGCGCGGTGAAGGCCTTCGAGGAGGCCGGCGCCATCGTGGAGGAGGTGCGGCTCGGGATCGCCCGCGATCAGCGGGAGCTCTCGGACCTGTGGTGCCGGCTGATCATGCCCCTGAACATCGAGGTGCTCGAGAACTTCAAGGCCCAGGGCGTCGACCTCCTCCGGGACCATCGGGAGGACCTGCCGCCCCGGTACCTGCGGTGGGTCGAGGAGGGGTACAGGCTGACGGCGCTGGACGTGGCGCGCGACCAGCAGGCCCGCTCGGAGATCTTCGACGCCATCCAGGCGGTCTTCGAGACCCACGACCTGCTGGTCACGCCGACCCTGGCCTGCCTGCCGGTGGAGAACGCCGCGGACGGCGACACCGTGGGCCCGGATCGGGTGAACGGGGTCGAGGTGGACCCGCTCATCGGGTGGTGCCTGACGTACCTCGTCAACTTCTCAGGCCACCCCGCGGCCTCGATCCCGGCCGGCCTCGCCGACGGGCTGCCCGTGGGCATGCAGATCATCGGGCGCCGGTACGCGGACGCCGACGTGCTGGCCGCGAGCGCAGCCTTCGAGCGGCTCCGGCCCTGGCACGAGACCTACCGGATCTGTCGCGAGCGTCCGATCTGAGTCTGAGGGGCGCCTCGGCTGCGAGGCGGTCTTCCAGGGGCCGGCCGGGAGCCGGGCCCGCCCGCGGGAGGGCTAGGCACCCGTCTCCCGCCGGAGCAGCTCGGCGATCGCACTCATGTCGGCCTCCCCGAGGCCGGCGGCGATCGCGGCGGCCACGACCCGGCGGTTCGCCTCGGCCTGTTCCATCCGGAGCCCGACCCGCTCGGCGAGCCCGAGGATCAGGTCGAGGTCCTTGGCCACGAGCCCCAGGCTGAACGCCACCGGGGCCTCCCCGGGCCGCTCGAAGGCGGGGCGCTTGTACTGGACGAACGGGGCCCCGGCGGCGCTCGCAGCGAACACCTCGTAGGCGCGGTGCCGCTCCACGCCCGCCCGTTCCGCGAGGACCAGGGCCTCCGAGAGCGCCTGGTTCAGGGCGTGGACGATCGCGTTCACCGCGAGCTTCATCGTGGCCCCCGCCCCGAGCCCCCCGACGTGGAAGATCCGGGCGGCCAGGGCGGCGAGCACCGGCCGGGCCCGCTCCAGGGCGGCGGCGTCCCCCCCGGCCATCACCGTGAGCTCGCCCCGCTCCACGAGCGGCACGCTCCCCGAGACCGGCGTGTCCAGGAGCGCCGCGCCCCGGGCCCGCACGAGCGGCTCCACGTCCCGCACCGTCCCGGGGTCGATCGTGCTGGTCTCGCAGACCACGGCGCCGGCCCGCAGGCCGGCGGCGAGCCCGTCCGCGCCGCCGTAGACGGCCCGCACCGCGGCGTCGTCGGCGAGGGAGGAGATCACGACCCCGGCCGCGGCCGCGGCCTCCCGCGCGGTCCCCGCGACCGCCGCCCCCGAGGCCCGCGCCACGGCCTCCGAACGGGCACGGGTGCGGTTGTAGACCGTGACCGGGAACCCCGCCGAGCGGAGGCGCGCGACCATCGCGCTCCCCATCCGCCCGGCCCCGACGACGGCGACCGGGAGGGGCTCCGCGCTCACCGGGCCCGGACCACCCGACGGACCCGCCGCGGCCGCGCACCGCGCCGCCCCGGCGGCCCCTCCCGCATCCAGCCGCGCGGCGCGTGCGCGCCCGCCCGCCCGCTCACGTGAGCATCCACCCGCCGTCCAGGCGGAGCTCCTCGCCGTTCACGCCGGTGTTCTCGAGCAGGAACCGGACCCCGTCGGCGACCTCCGCCATCGTCACCAGGCGCCCGAGGGGCGTCCGCGAGACGAACCGCTCGAGGACCTCCGGCGGCCTCGCGCTCCAGTACGGGCTGTCGCCCACGATCCCCGGGTGGATCGCGTTCACCCGGATCGGCGCCAGCTCGATCGCGAGGGCGCGCACCAGCCCGGAGACCGCCCCGTTCACCGTGGAGACCGTCACCGAGCCCGGGTAGGGCCGGTCCTTGGCCAGGCCGCCGAACAGCACGATCGCGCTCCGCTCGTCCATCCGGTCCACGAGCGCGTGGACGACCTCCGTGTAGCCCACGAGCTTGAGGCGGGCCAGCCGCTCGGCCCGGTCCACCGCGTAGTCGCGGACCGAGTTCTCGTCGCGATCGATCGCCGCGAGCACGAGGTAGCGGACGGGCCCCACCGCGGAGAGGTTCCCCGCGATCTCCTCGGGCCGCGTGAGGTCCAGGGCGAGCCCCTTCACCGACCCGCCGAGCTCCCTGGCCACGGCCTCGGCCCTGGCCGCGTCGCGCCCGGTGATCACCACCTCGGCCCCCCGCTCCGCGTAGCGGCGGGCGACCTCCCGCCCGAGCCCCGACGTGCCTCCGACGACGACCACGCTCCCGTCCATCGCTCACCTCACCGTCCCCTCCGACTCACGCCAACCGGTCCCGCAGGTAGTCCCAGTCCCGGGTGAACCGGTAGGAGTGCCGGGCCGGGGGCTGCGGCGCCTGGGTCTCGAGCCACCGCACCACCCCCGGCCCCGGGTTCGAGAACCCGTGCACGCAGCCGACCCCCGCCCACGCGCAGTCCCCGGCCTCCAGCCGGTACCGTTCCCCGTCGAAGACGGCGTCCACCCGGCCCTCCAGGATCAGGTAGGTCTCCTCGAGCGGGTGGTCGTGGGTCCCGGCCACCCCCTCCGGCCGGTACTGGACCATGAACATCGTGGAGAGCTGGGCCCCGAGGTCGGTGTCCACCATCATCTTCACGGTGATCCCGCTGTAGACGAGGAGCGCCGTCCGCATGCTGGCGGAGACCGCGAGGTGCTCCTGGGTCTGCTTGTCGACCTCCATGTTCCAGGGGTCGATGTGGCCGAGCGAGCGGGTGCGCGGGTCGCGGACGTCCACCGGGACCGGCTCGCGCTCCGGGAGGGCGGGGACGTCGAACGTGTCCCCGCCGTGCCGCGCCCTGGGCTGCGGCGCCTGCATCTCGGCCCACCGCGCCGGCCCGCCCCCGTCGTTGCGGATCATGTGCGGGACCCCCACCGGCACCACGCCGTAGTCGCCGGCCCGCAGCCGCCAGGCGCCCTCGGGGGTGGCGAGGACCAGCTGGCCCTCGAGGACGTGGAAGCTCTCCTCGAACGAGTGGACGTGGGCGTCGACCGCCCCGCCCGGCTCGAGCTCGCAGAGCCCGAACCCGGTGTGGACCGCGGCCGACTCGTCCACGATCGCCCAGCGCCGGAACCCGCGGCTCCGCCGGTCCCAGCCCTCGGGGACCTCGTAGCGGGCCTCGGCGGCGCGCCGGACGAGGTGCCGCGACCTCACGCCTGCTGCTTCCTGCGCTGGACCTCCGCGAGCAGGCGGTCCCGGGCCTCCTCGACCTGCCGGCGGGCGCGCTCCGCATCGGCCACGAGCTCCCCGTCCCGCTTCACGATCCGGCCGTCCACGAACACGGTCTCGACGTTCGAGACGTCGGCGCAGAGCGTGACCGCGGCGACCGGGTCGTGCACGGGCGCGACGTTGATCGCGGTCGCGTCGATCACCACGACGTCCGCCTTCTTGCCCGGGGTGAGCGACCCGATCCGGTCCTCCAGCCCCACGACGTGGGCCCCGTTCACCGTGGCCATCTCGAGCAGCTGGCGGGCCGTGAGGAGCCCCTGCGCCGGCTCGTTCTTCTGCCAGAAGACCTCGTTGGCGCGGGCCCGCTCGCAGGCGAAGATGCAGTGCATCTCGGAGAACAGGTCGCCCGAGACCGTGGTGACCACGTCCCGGCTGATCCCCGGGCGGAGCCCCTCCTGCATCGCGCGGACCACCGGCGGCCAGCCGTGGCCCATCTGCATCTCGATCTGGGCCGCGATCGACACCGTGCCGCCCGCGTCCGCCAGGAGCCGCCACTCCTCGTCGGAGAGGTAGCAGCAGTGGATGAACGTGGTCGGCGCCCAGTCCAGGACGCCGAGGTCCGCGAGCTGCTTCACCATCCCGAACCGCCCGGCCAGGCGCCCCATCGCCACGTGGATCGTGACCGGGATCCCGAGGTCCCGGGCCAGCCCCCACTCCTCGCGGACCACGTCGTCCACGCAGAAGCCGGGGCCCCGCGTGGCCAGCGCCATCGTGAGCAGCCCCTCGTCGGAGGAGAAGTAGGTCTCCCGCACCCGGCGGACGTCGTCCGCGGGGACCGCGATCTTGCTCTCGAACCAGTAGTCCTGGAGCGAGGTGTTGGCGCTCCCGTAGGCGTACTGGGCCCGGATCCCCGCCTCCTTCAGGCCCTGGATCGCGGCGTCGGGGTGCTCCGGGGTGTTGTTGATGTGCGACCAGTCCACGAGCGTCGTGATCCCCGCGTTGAGGCACTCGAGGGCCCCGGCCAGGTTGCTCGCGTACACGTCCTCCGGGCGGTAGACGGGCGCGAACGTGTCGAGGATCTCGACGAAGTAGTCGTCGAGGGTCGCGTTCGGCGCCACCCCCCGGATCGCCGCCTCCCACGTGTGGCGGTGGGTGTCGACGAAGCCCGGCACCACGATCTTCCCCGAGCAGTCGATCACGCGGGCCTCGGCCTCCACCCGGGGCTGGACCGCCGCGATCCGGTCGTCCTCGATCAGGACGTCGCCGGTCGGGAGGTCGCCGATCCCCGGGTCCATCGAGAGGACCGTCCCGCCCCGCAAGAGCGTGCGTTCGGCCATCGCTCCCTCCCCCTACCTCGAGCCGACCACCGGACGATACCGCGGGTGCTCAGTGACAGTAAAGTCGTGCCAAGCCACACTGTTCCCCCTGTGCGGCACCGCCAGCGTCGGAAGGGCCCCCTCGCGGCGCCGGCCCAGCGGGCTCGCTCCTCCGCGGCCCGCCACGAGGACCCGCGTCACAGCGCCTCCAGGGCCGCCGGCAGCTCGGCGAGGGAGCGGATCGCCGCGTCCGACTCGGCCAGCTGCTCGGGCGTCGGGTCGTCGGGGGCCTCGCCCCGGAGGACCCAGACCGTCCGCATCCCGACCGCCCTCGCCGGCCGGACGTCGTGGTCGAGGCGGTCCCCCACCATCGCGGCCCGGCCGGGCTCGGCTCCCGCCAGCTCCAGGGCCCGAGCGAACAGCCGGGGATCGGGCTTCTCCAGCCCCACGTCCTCCGAGACGACCCACACGTCGAACGCGTCGGCCAGGCCGTCGCGCTTGAGGGCCTCGCGGACCGCGCTCGGCTGGTTCGCCACGATCCCCAGCCGGTAGCCGGCCCCCCGGAGGGCCGCGACGGCCTGGCGCGCGTCCGGGTACAGGTCCTCGCGCCCGTACCGCCACCAGCGGGACGCCCGCCGCTCCACCTCGCGGAGGTCGGCGGCGGGCCCGAGGAACCGCGCCGTGAGCCGCCGCCGGAACGAGCCGGCCTGGAGCGCGCGGCACTCGGCGTAGGCGCGGTCGAACTCCTCGTCGGCGAAGGACGCGCCCAGCTCCCGGAGGGCTCGGCGGAGCGCGTCCCGGTAGCGGGCGTCGGTGTACAGCACGCCCCCGACGTCGAGGAAGACGACGTCCAGGTGCCGGCTCACCGCGTGGACCTCTACTCCCGGCCCACCGACCCCGCGCCGGCGCGCTCCCGGAGGAGCGCGAACGCCCCCGGGTCGGTGGTGCAGCAGCCGAGGCGGACCGGGTCGTACCGCGTCCCGTGGCAGTCGGAGGCGCCGGTCGGGATCAGGCCCAGGCGGCGGGCGAGGGCCCGGTAGCGCTCCCGCTGCTCCGGCGTGTGGTCCGGGTGGTCGACCTCGAGCCCCGCCATCCCCCGCTCGGCCATCTCCACGACCAGCTCCTCGGGGACCTCCCGCTCGCCGCCCCACATCCCGGGGTGCGCGAGCACGCACACGCCGCCCGCCCGCCGGATGAGCTCGAGCGCGTCGAGGGGGTGGAGCGCGTGCTTGGGGACGTAGGCCCGCCCGCCGTCGGCGATGAACGCCTCGGTGAACGCCTCCTCCTCCGTGCGGACGATCCCCGCCTCCACCATCGCCTGCGCGATGTGCGGTCGGACGATCGGGGCCGGGCCGGCGATCTCCCGCACCCGCTCCATCGAGATCGGGTACCCGAGCTCCCGGAGCCGCTCGACCATCAGCTCCCCCCGCCGCTCGCGGGCCTCCCGGAGCCGTGCGAACTCCGCACCGAGCTCGGGGTGGTCGGGGTCGACCCAGTAGCCGAGCACGTGGACGCTGGCCCCGTCCAGCTCGGCCGAGAACTCCACCCCCTGGACCACCTCCGGCCACCCGCCGGCCGCCTCGATCGCCTCGCGGACCCCGTCGGTGGTGTCGTGGTCGGTGATGGCGATCACCGAGAGCCCGCGGTCGCGGGCCAGCGCCACCACCTCCGAGGGGGCGAAGGTCCCGTCGGAGCGGCTGGTGTGGACGTGGAGGTCGATCCCGCCCATGGGACGCCCATGCTCCCACGGGCCCCGTCCCGCGTCAGGCCCGGGCCGCTCCCGCCGGGATCAGCCCTCGAGCTTCGCGGACAGCTCGACCCGGACGTTCCCCTCGAGGGCCCGGGAGATCGGGCACCCGACGCTCGCGGCCTCGGCGGCCCGCTGGAACCCCGCCTCGTCGGCGCCCGGCACCTTGCCGGTCACCTCGAGGTGCATCGCCGTGACCCGCCACCCGGCGTCGGTCCTCTCGAACGACGCGGTGGCCCGGACGTCGAGGCGCTCCGCCGGGTGCCCGGCCTTGGCGAGCTCGTTCGAGAGGGCCATCGAGAAGCACGCGGCGTGGGCCGCCGCCAGGAGTTCCTCGGGGCTCGTCCTGCCCTGCGGCTCCTCGGCGCGGGAGGCCCAGGTGACGGGCATCCCGACGAGCACCTGGCTGCTCTCGGTCCAGACCTGGCCGCTCCCCTCGGAGAGGTCCCCCTCCCAGACCGCCCGGGCCGTCCTCGTCGTGGCCATCGCCCCTCCTTCCCGTCACGCGGACACCCCGATGCTACGGGTCCCGCGCGGGGGACGACCGCCCCCGGGGAGGTCGGACGACCGCACCGGGGCCCCGGGGGGCTACCCGCCGCGGGCCACCACCCGCCCCGCCCCCATCTCGCGGGAGAGGCCCCGCGCCGCCTCCTTCACCGCGGCGATCAGGTGGTCCGAGGGACCGTCGGGCAGGAGTCGCTCCACCGGCCCCCCCACGCCGATCGCGCCCACCACCTGGCCCAGGTGGTCGAACACGGGCGCCGCGATCGCCGCCTCCCCGATGATCGCCTCCTGGTCCTCCAGGGCCACCCCCATCAGCGCGACCCGGTCGAGCTCCCGCCCGAGCGCCTCGGGGTCGGTGAGGGTCCGGCCGGTGAGGCGCGCCAGCGGGGCCCCGAGCAGGTCCGGCCGTCGGTCCCGGTCGAGGTAGGCCACGATCGCCTTCCCCAGCGCGCAGGCGTGCCAGGGGATCGCGTTGCCCACCTCCAGGATCTGGAGCGAGTCGTCGGGCCGGAACACGTGGTGGACGACGAGGACGCTCGTGCCGTTCAGCACCCCCACCCGGACCGCCTCCATCGCCCGGGAGGCGAGCGAGTCCGCCCACATGAGCGACCGGGCCCGGAGCTCGTGGTTGTCGAGGAAGGCGTTGCCGAGCTGGAGCAGCGCGGGCCCGAGCCGGTACTTCCCGCTGCCCGGGTCCCGCTCGACGAGCTCCTCCGCCTCGAGCGTGCGGAGGAGCCCGTGGACCGTCGCCTTGGCGAGCCCCAGGCGCTCGGCGAGCTCCGTGACCCCCATCCGGGAAGGACCCGACCCGAGCGCCCGGAGGATCGCGGCCGCCCGCCGGACCGACCGGATCACGGGGAGCGACCTTCCTCCACCGCCCGCTCGAGCGCCCGGAAGACCAGCGCGGTCGACGTGGCGCCGGGGTCCTGGTGCCCGATGCTCCGGGGGCCGAGGTAGGAGGCCCGCCCCTTCCGGGCCTGCATCGGGATCGTCGCCCGCATCCCCTCCTCCGCCGCCTCGCGCGCCCGGCGGATGGCCTCCGCGAGCCCGGCCCCCGCCCACAGCTCCCGCCGGAGGGCGGCGAGCCCCGGAGCGAACGCGTCCACGATCGTCTTGTCGCCCTCTGCGGCCGCCCCCAGCCGCTGGATCCCATCGAGCCCCGCCCGGAGCGCGGAGAGGAGCTCGGCGGCTCCGAACGAGGGCGCCTCCCCGAGCGCCGCCCCCGCCTGCCGGAACGCCGTGCCGTAGAGCGGTCCCGCGGCGCCGCCCACGGTGAGGACGAGCACCCGCCCCACCGCCTGGAGCATCCGCCCGGGGACCTCCTCCGCGCCGCCGTCGAGCTCCCGGAGGGCGGCGGAGAACCCGCGGTGCATGTTGATGCCGTGGTCGGCGTCCCCGATCGCCGCGTCGAGCTGGGTCAGGTAGTCCCGGTGCTCGTCGAGGAGCCGTTCGAGCGCCCGGACCCAGCGGGCCACGAAGGCCCCGTCCAGCGCGCCCAGGCCCTCCCCGGGGATCCTCGCGGAACCCGTGCTCCGCCCGGCCATCGGGCTAAGCCTGCTGAGGGACCCCCGGGCTGTCAAGGCGACGCGGGGGCGCCCTCCCCCTCCCCCGTCCGTCCACAGCTCGGTTGCGGTTGTTCAGCTGTACCGAACAGCCACCGGCATGCTGGGACGACGTGGCCCACGACCTGCGGATTTGACTTCCCGCGGCCGAGGGGTTCGCTATCCGCGGCGGCGAGGGGGCCGCTCGCCGCGCGGTCGCGCACAGAGGGGGGTGGTCATGGAGAACAGGTTCGTCTCGGAGATGGTCGGCACGGCGCTCCTGATCCTCTTCGGCGACGGCGTGGTGGCCGGGGTCCTCCTGAACCGGTCCAAGGCCCAGAACGGCGGCTGGATCGTGATCACGATGGGGTGGGGGCTCGGCGTCGCGGTCGCCGTGTACGCCGCCGGGCAGTTCAGCGGCGCCCACATCAACCCGGCCGTCACGCTCGGGCTCGCGAGCATCGGCGAGCTGCCCTGGGCCGACGTGCCGACCTACATCGGCGGGCAGTTCGTCGGGGCCTTCATCGGCGCCGTCCTCGTCTGGCTGGCCTACCTGCCGCACTGGGAGCAGACCGAGGACCCCGGCCTCAAGCTCGCCGTGTTCAGCACGGGCCCGGCGATCCGGAACTACGGCATGAACCTCGTGACCGAGATCATCGGGACCGCGGCGCTCGTCGCGGGGGTGCTCGCGATCGTCGCCAACGCGGCCCCCGGCGAGTCCGGGCTCACGCCGCTCCTGGTGGGGTTCCTGGTGGTGGCGATCGGGCTCTCCCTCGGCGGCCCCACCGGCTACGCGATCAACCCCGCGCGCGACCTCGGCCCCAGGATCGCGCACGCGGTGCTCCCGATCGCGGGGAAGGGGGACTCCGACTGGGGCTACGCCTGGATCCCGGTGGTCGGCCCGGCCGTGGGCGGCGTGCTGGGGGCGCTGCTGTTCCAGGCGCTCTGGCCGTGAGCGGGCCCGCCGGCTTTTGCGGACGGAGGTAGCCCGCGGTCCGAGGGTCCACGGGGCCGCGGGCGGAAGGGAGGAACCGAGGTGAAGAAGCTCATCAACCGCCCCGAGGACGTCGTGCGGGAGGAGCTCCAGGGGATCGCGGCGGCCCACCCCGACCTGGTGAAGGTCCACTTCGACCCCAACTTCATCTACCGGGCGGACGCCCCGGTCCAGGGCAAGGTGGCGGTGATCTCCGGTGGCGGCTCCGGCCACGAGCCGATGCACGGGGGCTTCGTCGGGATGGGGATGCTCGACGCGGCCTGCCCGGGGGAGGTGTTCACCTCCCCGACCCCCGACCAGATGTTCGAGGCCGCCAAGGCCGTCCACGGGGGCGCCGGCGTCGTCTACATCGTCAAGAACTACACGGGCGACGTGATGAACTTCGAGATGGCCGCCGAGCTCGCCCGGGGCGAGGGCATGGAGGTCGAGACGCCCCTGATCGACGACGACGTGGCCGTGCAGGACAGCCTGTACACGGCGGGCCGCCGGGGCGTCGGGACCACGGTGCTCGCGGAGAAGATCGCCGGCGCGGCGGCCGAGGAGGGCCGCCCCCTCAAGGAGGTCGCCGACATCGTCCGGAAGGTCAACGCGAACGGGCGGAGCATGGGCATGGCCCTCACGTCGTGCACGGTCCCGGCCAAGGGCTCCCCCACGTTCGAGCTCGGCGAGGACGAGATGGAGATCGGGATCGGCATCCACGGCGAGCCGGGCCGGGAGCGCAGGAAGCTCGCCCCGGCCAGGGAGATCGTGGAGACCCTCGCCACGGCGGTCGTCGAGGACCTCCCGTTCAGCTCCGGCGACCGGGTCCTGGCCTTCGTGAACGGGATGGGCGGCACCCCGCTGATCGAGCTGTACGTCGTCTACGACGAGCTCCACAGGTTCCTCGAGGGCCGGGGGATCACGATCGAACGGAACCTGATCGGCTCGTACATCACGTCCCTCGAGATGGCGGGCTGCTCGATCACCCTGCTCAAGCTGGACGACGAGCTGATCCGGCTGTGGGACGCCCCGGTGAAGACCCCGGCCCTCCGGTGGGGGGTGTGAGCGCGGTGGGGGGCCCGGCGGGCGCGGGGGGCCCGGAGGGAGCGCCGTGAGCGTCCCGTACGAGCTCGTGGTGCGGTTCATCCGTGACTACGCGCGGGCCATCGAGGAGCACCGCGACTACCTCACCGAGCTCGACTCCCCGATCGGGGACGCCGACCACGGGATCAACATGCACCGCGGGATGCAGGCGGCCCTCGCCAAGCTCGACGGCCTGGCCGCAGGCGACATCGGCACGCTCCTGCGGACCGTCGGCATGACCCTGGTGTCCACCGTCGGCGGCGCCGGGGGGCCGCTCTACGGGACCCTCTTCATGCAGATGGGCATGGCGGCGGCGGGGAAGGCCGAGCTCTCGGCCCAGGACTGGGCCGCGGCGCTCGAACGGGGCCTCCAGGGGGTGGTGAACCTGGGCAAGGCGGAGCCGGGCGACAAGACCATGGTCGACGCCCTGACGCCCGCCCGCGATGCGCTGAAGGAGGCCCTCGAGGAGGGGGCCTCCTTCGGCGACGCGCTCCGGCGGGCCGCGGCCGCCGCCGAGGAGGGCATGAAGGCCACGATCCCGATGGTCGCCCGGAAGGGGCGGGCGAGCTACCTGGGCGAGCGGAGCGCCGGCCACCAGGACCCCGGCGCGACCTCGTCCTACCTGCTGATCCGGGCGGCGGCGGACGCGTGGTCCGACGCCGACCCCTGAGGCGCTGGAGGAAGGGAGGAGCGGATGGCGCGGTACGCGGGAGCGCTCGACCAGGGGACCACCAGCACCCGGTTCATGATCTTCGACCACGGGGGGCGGGTGGTCGGCATCGACCAGAAGGAGCACGAGCAGATCTACCCGAGGCCGGGGTGGGTCGAGCACGACCCGTTGGAGATCTGGACCCGCTCGGTCGAGGTGATCGAGGGGGCGCTCGCGAAGGCCGGGGCGCAGGCCTCCGACCTCGCGGCGGTCGGCGTGACCAACCAGCGGGAGACCACGGTCGTGTGGGACCGGACGACGGGCAAGCCCGTCTACAACGCGATCGTCTGGCAGGACACCCGGACCGACCAGATCTGCAACGAGCTGATGGCCGACGGCGGCCAGGACCGGTTCCGGCCGAAGACCGGCCTCCCGATCGCGACCTACTTCTCGGGCCCCAAGATCAAGTGGATCCTGGACAACGTGGAGGGCGCCCGGGCGAAGGCGGAGGCCGGCGACCTGCTGTTCGGGAACATCGACACCTGGTGCATCTGGAACCTCACCGGCGGGCCCGACGGGGGGGTCCACGTCACGGACGTCTCGAACGCCAGCCGGACGATGCTCATGGACCTCCAGACCCTCGACTGGGACCAGGAGATCCTCGACATCCTTGGGATACCCCGCCAGATGCTCCCGCAGGTCAGGCCGTCGTCGGAGCGGTACGGGACGGCCAGGGGGGCCCTCGACGGGGTCGCGGTGGCGGGGGACCTCGGCGACCAGCAGGCCGCCCTCTTCGGTCAGACCTGCTTCTCGGTGGGCGAGGCGAAGAACACCTACGGCACCGGCTGCTTCCTCCTGCTCAACACGGGGACCGAGGCGGTGCCCTCGAAGAGCGGGCTGATCACGGGCCTCGCCTACAAGATCGGCGACCAGCCCGCCGTCTACATGCTCGAGGGATCGATCGCGATCACCGGGGCCCTCGTCCAGTGGCTCCGGGACAACATCGGGCTGATCCAGACCTCGGCGGAGATCGAGGACCTGGCCCGGGCGGTCGAGGACAACGGCGGGGTGTACTTCGTGCCGGCCTTCTCCGGCCTCTTCGCCCCGTACTGGCGGAGCGACGCGCGCGGGGTGATCGCCGGCCTCACCCGCTACGTGAACAAGGGGCACATCGCCCGCGCCACCCTGGAGGCCACGGCCTGGCAGACCAAGGAGGTCGTGGACGCGATGAACGCGGACTCCGGGGTCGAGCTCACCTCGCTCAAGGTGGACGGCGGCATGGTCTACAACGAGCTCTTGATGCAGTTCCAGGCCGACGTCCTCGGGGTCCCGGTGATCCGCCCCACCGTGGCGGAGACGACCTCGCTCGGCGCGGCCTACGCGGCGGGCCTGGCCGTGGGCTTCTGGTCCGAGGTCGAGGACCTCAGGAAGAACTGGGGGAAGGACAAGGAGTGGGACCCCCACATGCCGCGCGAGGAGGTCGAGCGGGAGTACCGGTTCTGGAAGAAGGCCGTCCAGCGCACGATGGACTGGGTCGAGTAGCGCGGGCGGCGCGCGGCGGGCCGATGGGTACCTCCGGCCCCCATCGGCCGAGGCGGAGGGGCGGGCGACGAGCCCGTCCCTCCCCGTCCCGGGGCAGGGCGGGTGCGCCGGCGCGACCGGGGGCCGCGACGGCCGGTGCCATACTCGACGCATGAGGCGCCTCGAGACCGACGTGCTCGTGATCGGCGGCGGCTCCACCGGGGCCGGCGTGCTCCGCGACGCCGCGATGCGCGGGTTCCGAACCCTCCTCGTGGAGCGGGGGGACCTCGCCACCGGGACCACCGGGCGCTTCCACGGCCTCCTCCACTCCGGGGGCCGCTACGTCGTGAAGGACCCGAAGGCGGCCCGCGAGTGCATCCACGAGAACCGGGTCCTCCGCCGGATCGCCGCCGCCGTGATCGAGGACACCGGCGGGCTGTTCGTGACCACGCCCCTCGACGACCCGGCCTACGCCGACCGGTTCGTCGCGGCCTGCCGCGAGACCGGGGTCCCCTGCGAGGAGATCCCCGTCGCCCTCGCGCTCCGCCGCGAGCCCAGGTTGAACCCTCGGATCTCCCGGGCCTTCGTCGTGCCCGACGCCGCGATCGACTCCTGGAAGACCGTGTGGGCCACGGTCCGCAGCGCCCGGGAGCACGGCGGCGAGGCGCTCCCCTACCACGAGGTGCTCCGGCTCGTGGTCGAGGACGGGGCGGTGCGGGGCGCCGTGGTCCGCGACCACCGGGGCGGCGAGGACGTGGAGATCCGGGCGGGGTTCACGATCAACGCCGCCGGGGCCTGGGCCGGGAGGATCGCCCGGATGGCGGGCTGCGAGGTCGAGGTGATCCCCGGCAAGGGGATCATGATCGCGATGAACCACCGGTTGGTGAACACGGTGGTGAACCGGTGCGAGATCCCCTCCGACGGCGACATCATCGTCCCCATCCGGACGGTGTCGGTGATCGGGACCACCGACGTGCGGGTCGCCGACCCCGACCGGTGGGAGATCGAGCCCGCCGAGGTCCAGGCGATGCTCGACGCCGGCGAGAACCTCGTCCCGGGGTTCCGGCGGGCCCGCGCCCTCCGCGTGTGGGGCGGGGTGCGCCCGCTGTACCAGGAGCGGAAGGCCGCGGACACCCGCGACGTGACCCGCGCCCACACGCTCCTCGACCACCGGGCGCGGGACGGCGTGGAGCGGTTCCTCACGATCACGGGGGGCAAGTTCTGCACGTTCCGCCAGATGGCCGAGGAGACCGTGGACGCGATGTGCGCCCAGCTCGGCGTGGAGGCCCGGTGCCGGACCGCGGAGGAACCGCTCCCGGACTCGGGGGAGGCGCGGTACTACTGGCTGGGGGCCCGGGTGGCGGACCGGGAGGCGACGCTCCTCGAGGACCAGTTGATCTGCGAGTGCGAGATGATCCCCCGCCGCAAGCTCGAGGCGGCGATCCGTCGCCGGCGCACGGCCGACCTCGACGACCTCCGCCGCAGCCTGCGCCTGGGGATGGGCCCCTGCCAGGGGGGCTTCTGCATGTACCGGGCCACGGGGATCGTCCACCGCGAGCTGGGGCTCGATCCGTCCCGGGCGAACCGGGCGCTGCTCGACTTCCTCCAGGAACGCTGGAAGGGGGTGCGCCCGGTGCTCCACGGCGACCAGCTCCGACAGGCGAGGCTGGACGACTGGATCTTCCAGGGGCTCCTGGACGTGGAACACCTGCCGTCGCCTCGGCCGGCGGAGGTGGCCCGGGGATGAGGGCGGGGACCGCCCCCGGGGCGCGGGGGATGAGGGCGGGGACCGCCCCCGGGGCGCGGGGGCCGACGCCGGGTGCGCCGGCCGGGGCCGGCCGCCGGGCCCGGGATGGGAGGGGCGCGGGGTGCGCGACGTCGTCGTGATCGGCGCCGGGGTCGCCGGCCTCACGGCCGCCATCCGCCTGGCGGAGGCGGGGCTGTCGGTCGAGGTGGTGGCCGCCGGGGTGGGGGCCACCCACCTCACGGCTGCCACCGTGGACGTGCTGGGCTACGCCCCCGCCCGGGTGGACGCCCCCGCCGAGGCCCTCCCCGCGTTCGTCCGCGACCGCCCCGACCACCCCTACGCGCGGCTCGGCCCGGAGCGGATCGCGGAGGCCCTGGACTGGTTCCGGGGCCGGGTCGCGGGGCTCGGCTACGTCGGCGGCCTCGAGCGGAACCTCCTCCTGCCCACCGCCCTCGGCGTCCCCAGGCCGACCGCCATGGCCCCCGGGACGATGGCGGAGGGCGACCTGCGCGGGGGCGGGCGGGTCCTGGTCGTGGGCTTCCGGGCGCTCAAGGACCTCCACCCGCGGCTGCTGGCGGAGAACCTCGGCCTCGCCGACGTCCCGGGCGGGCCGGTCGAGGCCCGGGCGGTCGAGCTGGCGCCCGACCTCGGCGCCGCGGACCTGAGCCCCCTGGCGATCGCCCGGCGGATGGAGGACCCCGAGGTGCGCAAGGAGGTGCTCCGGGAGCTCGAGCCGCAGGTGGCGGACGACGAGCGGGTGGCGTTCCCCGCGGTGCTGGGGCTCGAGGAGGCCCCGGCGATCTGGGCCGAGCTCCGGGACGCCCTCGGCCGGCCCGTCTTCGAGGTCCCGACGCTCCCCCCCTCGGTCCCCGGGATCCGTCTGTCCCGGGTGCTCCGGGCCGCGCTCCGCCGGGCCGGCGGCCGGCTCACGATGGGGGCGGCGGTGGGGGGGGCGGAGACGGCGGGCGGCCGTGTCGCGGCGGTCGTGACGCGGACCGGGTCCCGGCCCGTGCGGCACGCGGCGCGGTGGTTCGTGCTCGCGACCGGCGGGGTCGGCGGCGGCGGGGTGGCGTCGGACTCGACCGGGGTGTTCCGGGAGGCCGCGCTCGGGCTCCCCGTCCGGTTCCTCCCGGCGGACGGCCCGCCGTTCCTCCCCGGCTACCTCGACCCGCACCCGGCGGCCCGGGTGGGGGTGGCCGTCGACGACCGGATGCGCCCGCTCGGACCGGACGACGCGCCGGCCTTCGAGAACGTGGTCGCGGCGGGCGCGACGATCGGGGGCGCGGAGCCGTGGCGCGAGAAGTCCGGGGAGGGGATCTCGATCGCCACCGGCTACGCGGCGGCCGGCACCGTCCTCGAGGAGGCTGGGTGATGGACGGGGCGGCGACGATCGAGGAGCTGGTCCGCGGCTCGCTCGACCGCTGCGTGAAGTGCACGATCTGCGAGACCGCCTGCCCGGTGGCGGCGGTCACGCCCCTGTTCCCCGGCCCGAAGTACGCGGGCCCCCAGCTGGAGCGGTTCCGGACCGGGGAGCCTTCGCCCGACGCGTCGCTCGACCTCTGCTCGGGGTGCGGGATCTGCACCCACGTCTGCCCGCACGGCGTGAAGGTGGCCGAGATCAACGCCCTGGCCCGGGCGGCGATGAAGGCCCAGCGCGGGGTCCCCCTCCGCGACCGGATCGTCTCGCGCCCGCGCGTCTACGCGCGCCTGGCGCGCCCGGTCGCCCCGGTCGCGAACGCGCTCCTCGCCGCCGGGTGGTTCCGGGCCCTCCTCGAGCGCGCGTTGGGGATCCACCGACGGGCGCCGCTCCCGCCGTTCGCCGGGCGGAGCTTCCAGGCCTGGGCCCGCCGGCGCCGGCCCCCGGCCCTGCCGCGGGCCGTCGTCTACTTCCACGGCTGCAGCACGGACAACTTCGAGCCGCGGCTCGGCCGGATCGCCGTCGAGGTCCTCGAACACAACGGGCTCCACGTCGCGATCCCCCCGCAGGGCTGCTGCGGCCTGCCGCTCCAGTCGAACGGACTGCTCGACGACGCCCGCCGCTCGGTCCGCCGGCTCGCGGCGCGGCTCGCCCCGTACGCGCGCCGCGGCTACCCGATCGTCGCCACCTCCACCTCCTGCGGGCTCATGCTCAAGCGCGAGGCGTTGGAGGTCCTGGGCCTCGCGGACGACCCGGACCTGCGGGCGGTGAGCGAGCACCTCTACGACGTCTGCGAGTTCCTCCTGCTGCTCCACGAGCGCGGCGAGCTGCGGACCGACCTCCGCCCGGTGGAGCTCACGCTCCCCTACCACGCCCCCTGCCAGCAGCGCGGGCACGGGGTCGGGAAGCCCGCGCTCGAGCTCCTCTCGCTGGTCCCCGGCCTGCGCGTCGTGGAGTCGGACGTGGAGTGCTGCGGGATCGCGGGGACCTACGGCGTGAAGCGGGAGAAGTACGAGGTGGCGATGGCCGTCGGCGAGCCGCTCTTCCGGCTGGTCCGCGAGGCCGGGGCCGACGCGGCCGCCTGCGACAGCGAGACCTGCCGGTGGCAGATCGCGCACGCCACGGGGGTCCCGGTCCTCCACCCGATCGAGGTCCTCCACCGCGCCTACGGCCTGGGCCACCCCTCCTGAGGCGGCCCCATGGTCGGCATCGTCATCGTCTCCCACAGCGCGGCCCTCGCCGAGGGGACCGTGGAGCTGGCCCGGGCCATGGCCGGGCCCGAGGTGGCGATCGAGGCCGCCGGCGGGCTCGAGCTGCCGGACCGCCCGGTGGGCACCGACGCCGCCCTGGTCGCGAAGGCGATCGACCGAGCCTGGTCGGACGACGGGGTCCTGGTCCTCATGGACCTGGGGAGCGCCGTGCTCTCCGCCGAGATGGCCCTCGAGCTCCTCCCGGAGGACCGGCGGGGCCGCGTCCTCCTCTGCGACGCGCCCCTCGTGGAGGGCGCGGTGGCCGCCGCCGTCAGCGCCAAGCTCGGGCATCCGCTGGCGGAGGTGGCGCGCGAGGCCCGACGCGGGCTCGCGTCGAAGGTCGCGCACCTGGGGGGCGCGGCCGGGGCGGTCGGAGAGGGGGCGGTCGCGGAGGGGACGGTCGCGGAGGGCGCCGAGGGGGGGCCGGAGGAGGAGCTCCGCCTCCTGGTCCGGAACCCGCTCGGGCTCCACGCACGCCCCGCGGCCCGGTTCGTCGAGACCGCGGCGCGCTTCCGGGCCGACGTCCGGGTCGTGAACGCCACCGCCGGGCGAGGCCCGGCCCCGGCGCGGAGCCTCACGGCGGTGGCCGGGCTCGGGGTCCGCCGGGGTCACGAGATCGTCGTACGGGCCCGGGGGCCCGAGGCACGTGAGGCCCTCGAGGCGATCCGCGCCCTCGCGGAGGCGGGCTTCGGCGACGAGGGCTAGGGGGCCCCGGGGTCGTTCGCGCCCCTCCCCGCGGCGTCGTCGGCTGTCCGTGCG
>FWWM01002896.1_pt1 | contig 44249 bp, 45 predicted proteins | sample 2228351 | NCBI WGS metagenome assembly FWWM01 (sample SAMEA103939774, study PRJEB20133) | metagenome
GATCCGCTGGTGGCATGAGGTCACCCATGGCTATAAGGATCGCCATCCGCTCGAAGCCTTCGGTTCATAAAGGTTCACACCCGTTCTTGTCCAAGATAAGTTTTCGGTGGGTCTGTCTTGGACAGCATCGTGCCAGTCACTCTGACGATGGGCCAGGCATTGGGGCTGCGGAACGGGCTCTGGAAGCCTGGTTTCAAGGCCAACCCGGACGTCTGGGTCGCCAACGGCGATCCCCCTGGGTCTTGGACAGCATCTGTCGAGGCAAGGAACCTCATTCTCATGAGGTGCACCTGCCCCAATTAACTCAACGGGTTAGAGGCGAATTCGCTGAGGTGCCATCTTGTCTTGGACAGCAGTGGTTCACACCCGTTTTCCTGACGTTTCGCATAGGCTGATGCGTCCGGTGTCTACCACGTTTCACGACAGCCGTCGGAGAACCGCATGAAGTTCGTCATCATCGGTTTCGACGGCCCGGACGGCCAAGCCAAACGCAAGATCCACCGCTCAGTCCACCTGGCGAGGCTCGAGCTGCTGAATACGCAAGGGCGAGTCATTCTGGCCGGCCCGCTGACCGATCAGACCGGCAGCCTCATCGTGATCGAGGCGACGTCCCAGGAAGAAGCGGAACAGTTCGCACGGGAGGATCCCTATACTGTCCACGGCGTGTTCGAGCGGGTCGAAGTGCACCCGTTCCTGCAAATCTTTCCCAAGGTTTGATCGATATGAGCCCCGTTCTTCAAGCGTCAATCGCTTGACCCGGCACACCACAGCCTGCCCTCGTTGGCCCCCCCAGACAGGGATCACGCTTTCCCCGTGTGTCATGTCGGGTAACCCGATTATCCGCAGCCGCTCCCCCATTCGCATAGATTGTTCACCCATCCCGCCGGCGGTATAGTTGAAACAATGATGAAGATACGATGGCTGTTTTTCGCCAAGGACTGCGCGGCTGTCTGTGCGTGTGCGGGGTTTCTTTTCGGACCCCACGCTCTAGCCGGTACCACGAAAGTCATTGTCGCCGAGGCCAGATATGTGATGGGCGATGGAGACACCCTGGCAGGTGCGGAGGCCAATGTCCTGTTGAGAGCGAAGCGGAAGGCGGTCGAAGAAGCCGGCGTGTACCTCGAGTCCGCCTTTCTGGACATGGAAAAGACCTCCGGCGACAGAACTTTCCGAGCGAGTGCCCTCGAGGTACGGACGATCTCGGCGGCCATCATCGAAACGGAGATCCTCGAGTCGCACCGGACGTTCGAGGGAGACCGGCCGGTCTTCCAGATCAAGATTCGCGCGGTCGTCAGCTTGGATAAGCTTGAAGAAGCCATCAAGCGCCTGCAGTCCGAACAGCGACTGGCTGCGAACTACCGTGAGCTTCAACGGGAGAATTCGCAACTCCGCTCGCAGTTGAAGGAGCTGCGGAAGGAGTCTCAGGGAGTGCGCATGCTGCTGATCGAACCGACGCCGAAGTCGCAAAACCGGCAGCGGGCCAGCGAGTTGGTGCGATCGGCAATCGGCGCGCAGAACCTTTCTCAAAAGATCGACTTGGCCACGCAGGCCGTGATTGCGGATGCTCAGTTCATCGACGGGTACATTGTGAGAGGCCAGACGTACTTGCGCATCGCTTCCCTCGCCTTCTCGCGCAAACCGCGGCCCGACGAACTCGCCAATTATCTGGAGCGGGCGCGCGCTGATTTCGACCACGCGTTGGCGCTCGATCCGAGCAACACGTGGGCCCTCTTGGGACGCGGAGACACCCTGACCTGGTACAAAAAAGCGGAAGAAGCTGCGAAAGACTACGAGCGGATCCTCGAGATTGACCCCCTCTTCGACCTCGCTCGACAGCGCCTCATCACGCTGTATACGACGCTCGCGAGAAAGCAAGCTGCGGCCAAGCAGTGGCGTGAGGCGCTGGCGACGCTGGACAGGCTTCTGGGGACTCAGCTCAGTGACAGCTGGCTCGCTTACCAAAAGGAGGCGTACCTGTTGCGGAGCGAAATTTACACCAGGCTCAAGCAACCCCAACGCGCCATCGAAGACCTCTCCGTCGTCGTGCGGGCGGATCCCACCGATAAAGAAGCCTTTCTACGTCGCGCTAAACTCTATCAGGGGCTTATGTTAGGGCGGTTGGCCAAGGACGACTTTGAGCGCGCCTGCGCATTGGGTTCTACGGTCGCTTGCGAGCGGCTGCCTTGAGCCACCCGGAAGGAAAACGAGGTCCCTCACAAGGCCAGAACGTGAGAATGACTTGAGCACGGTCTTTCGCCACCCTATTTTCGGTGGAGCAAGGATTGTCCATAAACAATACAATCGCGGCCCAATCTGCAGATTGACAGTCCGAAAGAACGCCAGCTATAATGCGGCCTTAGCTTATCACGCTCCGGCACGCGCTCTTAGTTCAAAAGACCTACAGGGATCGGCCCCCATAGCCCAAAATTTCTTTTCGGTGGGCCTTCTGTTGTCTTGCGGTAGTGGCGGAAACGGCTTAGAGTGGCGGTATACCTTCAAGATTGCGCTCATTTTTGCCTGAGGAGAAGAGCCTGGAATGAACCAACAATACCGCGTCCTTCCTGGACCAGAGCATTTTTTGCCGCCTGCCGCGGCAACCATGGGCATCCGGCTTCCGAATCCCGGAGAAGCCCATATCAACGGCGTCATTGTTCCCGAAGAACAGGCGATGGAGGAAGCCGCCCGACAGTTTCTGATGGCGAAGGTCCCGACGATCTTTCCGGGTCCTCTCGTGCTCTGGGCATGGAATGAAAAAGCGGCCAAGAAAGCGACCGCCATTCGCCATCTCTATGAGACCATCAAGGAATGCGTGCAGCCCGGACAGAAGCCCATGTTGATCCCCATGCCCGACTACCGGCCGAAATATCCCAAGATCAACCCGGAAATCGAGATCAATCCGAACCATCCGAATCTCACGATTTGGCACAACAAGATCGACTGCTGCATGTTTGTCGGTGTTCATTGTCATCAGGCGAATCTGTCGTTGAAAATCATCAGGGGCGGGACGTCCTGCTATACGATCGCCATGTGCGCCCAAGCCGGTCACGAAGACGCCATGCTGTCGTTTCGCGATGCGACGCCTGAGAAAATCATGCGACTGGCCGAATGGGTGCGCAAATTGAAAGGAACGGTCCAACCACGCTTGACTTCGGTCAAGAGTACGGCCTCAAACTGATGTTTGAGCGCCCGAAGCAGAGAAAGGAGGCTGGGGCCATGGCGGAAGGAAAGTCGGTCATCGGGACGCAGAACAAGAAGGGACAGACGTACACGGATCCCTGGTATATGCTCCATGAGGCCCCGCGCACGCCTTCGTTTTTCACCGGAAGCGAGGTCATCAAGGAAGCGATTCGTCGCGCGAGCTGCGACGTCATGATCGCTTATCCGATCACGCCTCAGAGCGAAGCGGCGGCGTTGATCGGCGAGTTGTTCGCCGAAGGTTACGTGGGCGACTACTTCCGGGGCGAGAGCGAGTTCGCCGTCATGTCGGAATGTGCGGGCGCCGCATTCGGAGGGGCCAGAGTGTTCACAACGACGGCCGGTCCCGGCACGATGCGGGCCATGGAAAACTTTCCGATGTGGGCCGGCGCACGGCTGCCGATTCAGATGATCGTCACGTGCCGCGGCATCAATTCGCCGCTCTCGATTCAACCGGACACGTTGGAAATTTCCTATCTCCTGAATACGGGCATGTTGGTGTGGCACGCCGAGACGGCGCAGGACTTCTTCGATTGGATATTGAAGGGATACATGGTGGCTGAAGAACCGGATGTCCATTTGCCGCTCGCGCTCTGCTGCGACGGCTTCTTCGTCACGCACACCAAAGACGTGGTGCACTTGACGCCGGCCGACATGTGTCTGCCGCCTTACGATCCTTATCGCTCACCCGTGCCCTGCATGGATATGGAGTGCCCGCCCGTGCGGATGATGCGCGACCCCTTCGTGATGAAGAGCAACTATATCAGCTACGCGACGCATGCAAGTTGGCAACAGGAAGTGTGGGCGGCGGTGGAGCGGTCCCGCAAGCATACGATTCGCTGGCTCAACGGATTGATCGACGCGGAGAACACGGACGCCGACATTCTGATCGTGACGTCGGGGACCGCGGTGTCGCAGGGACGAGAAGCCATTCGCATGTTGGAAGACGAAGGCGTGCGCTGCGGCCTGGTGAAGGTCAAGACGTTGCGTCCTTGGCCCGGAGACGAAATCCGCGAGGCGACGAAACACGCGAAGCATATCTTCGTGCCGGAGTTTAATGTCACCGGATGGTTGGCCAAGGAGATTCGGGCCACGATTCCCAACAGCGATCGCGTCCATGCCGGTCCCCATGTCTGCGGCGGCATGACTATGCCGCCGGAAATCATTGTTTCTGAAATCAAGACGGCACTGGGGATGCGGGCCATGTCGCTGGCCGGCCGCGGGAGCTGACGAAAGGTGTTTTTTCCGAGCGCCTGGAACCATCAAATTGGCGTTCGGCTCAGCAAGCTAGGGAAGGAGGCATCCATGAGCAAAGAGCGAATCAAAATCGCACCGGAATTCTTCGAGATCATGCCGCCCGAGTATCAGGATTTGGTCCAGCGGGCCACGTTCGGCAAGGAAGACCGGGGCTGGAAAGATATCGGAACCACCAAGGAACTGATCGAAGAGCATTCGCTTTGCGCCGGATGCCCCGAGTCGATGGCCTTCCGATACATCCTGGCGTCCCTGCCGAACCCCGAGGACACGGTGATGGTGGGATCGACCGGCTGCACCAGCCTGGTGTTTCCCCACGTCGCCGTGCACAACATCCACTCCCTGTTCGGCAATCAAAATGCCATCGCGTCCGGTCTCAAGCGCGCGCTGACCGTCCGGTTCCCCGGACGGATCAAGGATGTCGTTGTGTTGGCCGGTGACGGCGCGACGGTGGACATCGGATTGGATATGACGCTCCAGGCTTGGTTCCGCCAGGAAAAATTCACCACGATCTGCTTCGACAACGAACTCTACGCCAACACCGGAGGCCAAGAGAGCGGACTGATGCAGAAAGGTTTTGTCGCCAAGATGGCGCCGGTCGGCAAGACCTTCGAAAAGGTGCGGCTCCCGGAGATCGCTCGCGAGTCCGGCTGTCATTACGTGGTCCAATGCACGGTCAGCAAGCCGTCGCTGGTGGAAAAGGTCGTCCGGAACGCCGTGTTCGTGGCTCGCGAGATCGGTCCGACCTATCTCCAACTCTACACTCCGTGCATCTTGGAGATCGGCAAGAACAGCATGGAAGGGCTCCAAGAGATGCGGGATTCGGAGAAACCGACCGAGCGATTCGCCTATAAGGAATATGTGAGCGACGCCGCGAAGCAGTTCCTGGCGGAACTGGCCGCCAAGGAGAAGGAAAAGAAAGCGGCGGCGAAACAGTTGGCCGCGCAGGAAGCCTAATCCAACCGGACGAGACGCGAGTCGGGGAGGACGGATCATGATCAAAAAGAGACTGAATATCCGGATGTCTGGATTGGGAGGACAGGGTGCCGTGACCGCGGCTCATGTGATGGCCATGGCGGCGAACCGGGATGGGAAGTACGCGATTTCCAATCCGTTCTTCGGCGCGGAAAAACGGATGGCTCCGGCCGAGAGTTACTGCCGCATCGGGGTCGAGCGTATCTATGACCGCGGCGAACTGGTGTTTCCCGATGTGATCGAAGTGTTCCACCCCCAGGTGATCACGATGGGAAAGAGTTACACCATGCCGTTCTACTCCGGCATCAAAGAAAACGGGCTGGTGATCATCAACTCGGACGTACCTCTGTTGTCCGAGGAAGACATCCAACGGCTGAAAGATCTGAACGTGGCGGTGTTTTACATCAAGGGGACGCAGATCGCCCTGGAGATCGCGGGAACCGAGTTGTCCACGAACATGACCATGATCGGATCGGTGGCCGGCATCACCCAATGCGTCTCGCTGGAGGCTCTGGATCAGGCGCTTCAAGAACGGTTCGGCAAAAAGTTCGTGGCATCCGGCGGCACGGCATCGTTGGACGAAGCGATCAAGAAAAAGTTCGCCAAGAAAGAAATGTTGCTGCAGAAAAACCTCGCGACCGTGAAGCGCGCTTATGAGTTGGGCGCGGAATGGGCCGAGAAGAACAACTTCGAGCTCAAGGTCGGGATGCCGGCCGTGGCAGCCTAACGGAAAAGGAACCGTGACGCATGTATAATGTCGCGCAAGTCATCGAAGAAAAATGCGTAGCCAAGAAGGGCTGCCGTCTGTGCATCATGTACTGTCCCGAGGCGAACTGCCTCGATCTCAACGTCGCGAAAATTGTCGCCGAAGTGAACATCAACCGCTGCAAAGGCTGCGAACTCTGCGTCGTGGTCTGCAACGCCGCCAAGCACCAGGCAATCGAGATGTGCGCAGTCAGCGCCAACGGGGAGTTGCTTTCGAGAAAAGGCGAATCCGCGGCCCTAGGCCAAGCCTACCAGGGCTGATCGCTGCACGGTTCCATGTCACGGAACCCCATGGCGCTTTCGCTATGGGGTTTTTTGTTGGGTGAGTTTGCACGAGGCGCGCCATGATTGAAAGCGAAGACAACGTCGTGAGATCGTTGATCATGGAGATCTCGACCCTGCTGAAGCAATTTCCCGAAGCGTTGGAGCGCCGGGCCGCCGAAATCCAGGCTACAGGCAAGGATCCGGAGCTGGCCGGCAAGCTTGCGAAAGGCGCCGATGCGATGCGGGACAGCGGGAACATCTATCTGAGTTGGGCCCGCCATTATGCCGCTCTGTCCGAAGGCAATTCCGACGCAGCGGACGACGAAGACGAATCCGAGGACTTCAACGTGTAGGTTGAGGGGCCTCATCGACCGTCCATCGCCTCTCCCCGGCCGTTACGGTTTGTGCTACAATGCGCCTCGTTTGACGTCGGATACGATTCCCCGGTAGCTCAGTTGGTAGAGCGGTCGGCTGTTAACCGATTGGTCGCAGGTTCGAGTCCTGCCCGGGGAGCCAAATTACCTCGGTGTACGAACCGAGGGCTGGTTCGGTAACCCGTACCAGACCTCGACCGTACGCCGATCATGAACGAGGACCTTCTTCACCAGCCGGCGGAGAAGGTCCTTCTTTTGCGGGTTCGTCCCGTCCGCCATCACCTTCTCGAACTCGTCCACCACCTCCAGGAGCAGCGCCCGGTCGATCTCCGGTAGGTCCAGGCGCTTCCGCCGCGTCTCCAAGTCCCGCTTCTCGGCCTCCAGCTCCTGGAGCCGGGCGTTGAGGTCCTGGATCTTCCCGTTGCAGAGCTCGGGCTTCAGGCTCCCCGCCTCGAAGGCCTCGAAGTAGCGGTCCATGGCCGCCTGCGTCTTGGCGACCTGGGCCTCGACGCGGCCGATCTCCTTCTCCAGGGACGGCTTCTCGGCGCAGAGGCGCTGGTTCGCCTCCGCCCAGACGCGGGCCATGAACTGCTCGTCGCGGAACATCGCCTTGATGTCCTCGATGATCGCGGCCTCGAGGCGGTCCGCCCGGACGTAGTCGAGGTCGCAGTCCTTGATGTTCCAGCGCTTGCTGCAGATGTAGCACGGGAACTTCCGGTCCTCCTTGTGGGTGCTCACGCCCACGAGGTGGCTCGCGCACCGCGCGCACTTGGCGATGCCGGCGAGCAGGCGCTCGACAAGCTGAAGCTCGACGGCATCGAGCCCGGGGCCACGGCCGACCAGACGGCCGCCGAGATCCTGGCCGCGCTCAAGACCGTGGATGGTCCGGGAAGCGGCCTCGACGCCGACACCGTGGACGGCAAGCACGCCAACGAGCTCACCGCCGATCCGGCGACCATCAACCACAACCTGCTCGCCGGACTCTTTGGCGCGAGCCCGTACTACCACCTGAGCACCAAGCAGAACAACATCCTCGCGAGCGGCCTCTGGAAGACCTATCAGGCTGGCGAGCGAAGCGGCATTCAGTTCGCCGGGTCGTTCCGCCTCTACTTCATCCTGAACACGACCGCCTTCTTCGGGGACCGGACGGTCCGCATCCACCTGGAGCGCGACGGCGGCGAGAACGGCAGCCTCGTCGTGTCGGGCAGGACGCTCGCCGACTGGGACTTCGACTACATCCCGAACCCCGACTGGATCAGGGACTTCTACGTCTCGTTCTTCGGCATCTACCAGATCGACGCCCCGACGTGGTGGGCCTTCCGCGTCAATTGGCTCCAGCTCGTGCCCTCCGACGAGGAGACGGTCTTCAACCTCACCGGCATCGAGGGCGACTACACGAAGCAACTCACGTCCCGCCGGTGGGACCTCCTGCTCAACTACACGTTCCGCGGGCCCACGGGCTACACGTACTGGGGAAGCGGCCCGGACTACGCCTCGGGGAACATCTACTTCACCTACTACAAGGTGCCCCAGGTGTAAGGAGGAAATCCCGTGCCGAACTACTACGTCGACCTCTTGCAGAAATGCGTGATCGCCGAGCTCACCGATCCGGCGCAGGCGCAGGACCTGATCGCCGGCGTCGGACCGCGCTACGGCGTGATCGAGACGGCGACCGTGCTCGCAGCCAAGGCCGTCACCACGCCCACGGCTCCCGCGCCGGCGGGCGGCGTGGCCGGCGGGGTGGACTACGGGCCGCTCATCGCCCAGGAGATCGCGCACACGCCGCTCGTCGTGGCCGACGTCTTCGCCGACTACGACCTCACGCCGGCGGAGATCCACTGCGACCCCTCGCGCTACGAGCTCGTGACCGACGCCTCGGGGTTCGTGCGGGACGTGACGCGCCTCTCGAACGTGCCCCCGCCGAAGAACTTCCTGCGGGTGACGACCGACGCGACGGACGACAACCCGCCGGACGGCTACCCGGACATCCCGACCGACGGCGTCTCCACCTGCCGGATCATGATCCAGAAGGTGAACGGCCAGACCGGGGCGAACATGACCGCACCCGAGGACAACAACCTCATCCAGATCGCCACGCAGGCGGGGAAGTTCTCCGCCGTGCAGGTCAATCTCGTGAACGGCTACGCCGAGGTCGTCCTCACGAGCTCGACTGATACCGTGATCACGCCGGTCCGCGCCTTCGACCCGAGCGGCGCGCTCGAGGAAGGCGTGATCGAGATCCAGTTCGCGTAAGGAGCCGCCGTGCCCGACCGCCAGCTCGAAGCCGACGTCAGCGCCCTCCAGGTGGAGGTCCGCGACCTCCGCCAGGCTCTGGAGAGGAACACCGAGTCCCTCTCCGAGGTGCGCGAGGGCTTCCAGCGGCTGGGCGGCGAGCTGAACGGCGTGCTCCCGCGCCTCGAGGAAAAAGTCGAGCGCGTGATCGACCACCTGAACGGGCGCGAGGAGACGGAGCGCGAGTACTTCGAGAAGGTCCGGGTCCACGAGACAGAGATCGGGACGCTCTTCGAACAGGTGCGAAAGAAGGCCGACGCGGAGGCGAACCGCGAGAAGCACGGCCGCCTGTGGCTGGCCCTGCGCCTCTTCTTCTACGGGACGCTCGTCGCGCTCCTGGGTCTGCTTCTGGAACGGGCCCTGAGGTGAGACGGATGGCCGACTTCGACCGAGCGATCCTCAAGGTCCTGCGGCACGAGGGAGTCGAGTTCGGCTCCGACGGCCGGCCCGTCCCCGGCCGCACCGGGTACGCGAACCACCCCGACGACCCCGGCGGCGAGACCAACTACGGCGTGACCCGCAAGGTCGCGCTCGAGAACGGCTACGCCGGCCCCATGCGCGACCTCCCGTACCCGAAGGTCCTCGACATCTACCGGCGCAGGTACTGGGACGACCTCAAGGGCGACGAGATCCCGGACCAGGAGATCGCCGAGGAGCTCTTCGACACGGGCGTCAACTGCGGGATGCCCGTGGTGAAGAAGTTCCTCCAGCGGACGCTCAACGTCCTGAACGCGAGGGGCACGAAGTACCCCGACCTCGCGGTGGACCGCGTGGTCGGCCCCCGAACCATCGAGGCCCTGAGGCGCGCGCTCGGCCTCGCCCCCTGGTATCGGCTCTGCGTCCTGCGCGCGCTCGATTCGCTCCAGTGCGACCGGTACATCGAGCTCGCCGAGCGCGATTCGAAGTTCGAGTCCTTCGTGCCCGGATGGCTCCGGGCCCGCGTGGGAGTACGCGATTGAGGAATCCGAACGGAAGGAGGTGATACGCGATGAGTGAAACTACCGCAACGGTGCTGGTGGCGGCCATCACCGCCCTGGGCTCGGTCATCACGGCCCTGATCGGCTGGCTCGCCCGCAAGGGCGTGAACTTCTTCGACGAGAAGACCAAGGTCCTCGACGAGGCGAGCGAGTTCCAGCGCAAGGAGGCGATCAAGAACAAGATCGTCGACACCGTGACGCTCGTCGCCCGGGCGACGATGCAGACTTACGTCGACGAGGTGAAGGCCAAGAACGCCGACGGCAAGCTGACCAAGGAGGAGGCGGCGGAGGCGTTCCGGCGCACCGTGGACCAGTCGCTCGATCTCTTGAAGCGCGAGGGGATCGCGGTCGGCAAGGACGTCCTCGGCGTCGTCGTCGAGGCCGTGGTCGGAAAGCTGAAGGTGGAAAAAAACGGATCGAGGGGCGAGGCGAAGGCGGCAGCGTAGCCTCCCTCGTCCCCGAAATCGTCGAGAAGGCCGGTACGCTCCTCGGGCTCGACCGCAAGCAGGGCGTCCTCGTCACCGAGGGCAAGCCCGAGCCTTCGCTGGCCTTCGAGCTCATCGAGACGCGGACAGACAACTGGCTCACGTCGGGGTGGAGCCTAGACGCGATCACGACGCCGGAGCGAGGAGGCCTCGGGATCGCCAAGGACCTCTATAAAGGTAGGGGCCTTGAGGTGGACCTCGGGGCCTACGTCACCCAGGACTACTCCGATCTCTTCCAGGGCCGGTTCGACCCGGCGTTCGGCGCGGGCCTGAGCGTGAGCTTCTGACTTCTTGCGCCCCGGGCGCGCCACGGCGCGACGTGGGCCGCCAGGGCGCGCCCGAACGGCCCCGCTGGCCACGTGGGCCGACGGGACGGTCCTGGCGCGAACCAGGCCAAACGTGGCCGCCGTCCGCGCCCCGGGCAGGGTCCGGCCCGCTGTCCGGGCCGCTTGCCCGTCTGCGCCAATTCCGCGCGCATAACCCGCTGGATTGACTTGATTTACGGCGGAAAGCCCGCCCTCATGTCACCCTTGAAAGGGGCGGCATGGGGCCGCCTCCTGAACCACCGAAGGGAGGTGTGAGCTTGGCGGACAGGATCGAGACGGAGCGGACGGACGTCGCCACGTACCTGGGCGGCCTCGCCAGCCGCCTGCGGAACGACGCTCTCGCGCTCACCGGCCTGGCCTCGCAGGAGTCCTACCCGGGGAACCGGGACCACGAGGACTTCCACGGGCTGGCGGGCTCCCTGGAGCGGACGGCCGCGTTGCTGGAGGCGGTGAAGGATCGCCTCTGCCAGGAGTGCCGGCTGCTCGACGTGGCGGAACAGGTGACCTTCGGCAAGGTGCCGGAGGTCGGTCGGAAACCGAAGAAGAAAGGAGCACGAACCGATGGCAAAGAAGAAGGGCAAGAACGGAAAGGCCGCCGGCGGTAAGGCCGCGAAGGCCGAGGCGGCCGAGGCGAAGAAGGCGAAGGCTCCGAAGGCCGAGAAGGCGGCGGAGCCGAAGGTCTCGCAGGCCGAGCTCGACGCCCTGCGCAGGCCGGTCGAGGAGGCCAAGGACCGGATGGAAAAGGCCCAGGCCGAGGCGAAGGCGCTGGACGAGAAGGCCCGCGCCGTGGTCGCCGAGGCGAAGGAGGCCCACCGGACCGCGCTCGCTCCCTACCGGGAGGCCTGCCACAAGGCGGGCGTCGCGTGCGAGTACGAGGGCGGCCGGAGCGCGAACGTCTCCGAGAAGGTCTCCTTCCTCGTGGAGAAGACCGACAAGGGCGTGCGCGTGATGGTCAAGGGCCAGCCCAAGACCGAGGAGGTGATTCCCCTGGCCGCCCTCAAGGAGTCGATCAACAAGGTGGCCTACCAGTACACCGACAAACACGTCGGACCGAAGGAGGAGGTCGGGAACAAGGGCGGCTCCCTCTCGAACCGCCTCCGCGCCGTCCTCAACGCCTAACCTCCCTCTACCAGGCGCGGTCGAACGCTGACCGGGCCTTTCTTCGGCAGGACCCGAGGGCGGCGGCGCGGACCCCGGCCCCCCCGAACGGTAGCCCGACGAACCGTTGACAACCCCCGCAACGTTCTGCAATACTACGCGCTACTATGATCCTACCCGCTCGACCAGCTCTCGGCATGGCCTCAGGACCTGGCCGCGGCCACGTCGGTCGGGTCCGTGCCCTCGGTCCCCCGGGGGGGAGAGAACGGGCCTTTCTTCCGCAGGACCCGCAGAGGAGATTGACAGGACCGCAACGCTCCGCAATACTGCGGGATGTTATGGTCCGTTCCGCCGACGAAGAGGGGCACCACATGGAGACGCTGATGACCCTGGAGGAGGTAGCGAGATTCCTCCGATTGAGCAACGACACCGTTTATCGGCTGGTCAACGCCGGAAAACTTCCGGCCTCGAAGGTGGGCGATCAATGGCGCTTTCGCAAGGAGGATGTCGACGCGTGGTTTGAGAAGAACAAGAACATCCGGCAGACCGAGTCAACACGCAAGCCACGTAAGAGGAAGAGCAAATGAGCAACGAGCGGAAAAGCCGGAGCGCATCGTGGGTCCTGGAACCCCGAAGGCGAGCATCTTCGCCACTCGCTCGATTGACGACATCTACAACGAGATCACGGGGCTCTACCAAAGCGACCGCCGCCCTTGGGTAATCGGCTTCAGCGGCGGCAAAGACTCGACCGTAGCCCTCCAACTGGTTTGGGAGGCCTTGGTCCGGCTGCCGGAAACCGACCGCGCAAAGCCCATCCACGTCATCTCCAGCGATACCCTCGTTGAGTCCCCCATCATCAGCGCGTACATCGGCGGCATTCTCGACAAGATCAACCTGGCCGCGAAGCAGCAGAAAATACCGATTACGGCACAGATGATTTATCCACGCCTAGAGGATACGTTCTGGGTCAACATGATCGGGCGCGGCTACCCAGCGCCCTACCGGCGATTCAGATGGTGCACGGATCGCCTCAAGATTCTGCCGGCGAATCGGTTCATCGAAGAGCAGGTCGATCACTATGGCGAAGTCGTACTCGTCCTTGGCGTGCGGCGCGCCGAAAGCGCAACCCGTGCGCAGGTGATGAGCCTCCACCGTAAGCCTGGTGACCTGGTCTCCCGGCACTCCACCCTACGAAGCGCTTGGGTTTACGCTCCTATCGAGTTCTTCACTACGGAAGATGTCTGGAGCTACCTGCTTTCGGTGAAGTGCCCGTGGGGCGCGGACAACAGGCAGCTTCTAACGATGTATCGCAACGCGCAGGCTGGAGAATGCCCCTTGGTGGTGGACACGACGACGCCGTCCTGTGGCAACAGCAGATTTGGCTGCTGGACATGCACCGTCGTCGAGCGGGACAAGTCGATGGAAGCGATGATCGAGGGCGGAGAGGGGTGGATGGAGCCGTTGCTGGAACTCCGCGACTGGCTTGCCAGCACGCGCGAGCCGGAAGCGAAGCACCAGTTCCGAGAGGTACGCCGGCGCAATGGCCGCATCCAAGTCTGGGGTGAGAAGGAGAACCGCATCGTTTGGGGCCCTTACAAGCTCGACGTTCGGCGGGAGATTCTCCGCCGTGTTCTGGATACCCAGGAGAAGGTACGAAAGACAGGACCAGACGCCAACGTCCAGCTGATCGGCCCTGAGGAACTCCATGAGATTCGACGTATCTGGCGGGTCGAGGAGGGTGATTGGGAGGATTCGGTTCCCCGCATCTATCGAGAGACGACGGGACGCGACCTTGAGTGGATTGAAGAGGACGCGCCGGCGTCGACAGAGCTGGACGAACGCGTACTCGTCGATGTCTGCAAAGAGCATGATGTTCCCGCTGGTTTGATGCGTGAGCTGATGGACCTCCAACGGAAACTGCAAGGACTCGGTCGGCGGTACGGAGTACAAAACGAGATCGAGAAGGTGCTCAAGAAGGACTGGCGGGACCCGCAGAAGGTGCTGGCGGAGATCGGGTGGACCCCGGACTCGGGGGAGGATGAACTCGAGGGAGAGGGGCCCGCAGATGAGATTTAACCGACTCGTTCTCCGAAACTTCGGCCTGTTTCGTGGCGAGCAGACGCTCAACCTCGGAATGCGGGGGAATCACGGGCGTCGGCCGATAATTCTCATCGGAGGCCAGAACGGGGCGGGCAAGACTACCTTGCTTGAGGCGATCCGCGTATGTCTCCATGGCCGTCTCGCCCTCGGTCCCCGTGTAACTGATGTGGCCTACCAAAGTTACCTCCGGGACCGCTTACACCGCAGCCCGGATCTTCACTCTCCAATGAGCTACGCGTCTGTCGGCCTGGAGTTCGAGTACTCCCATCTTGGGAGGAAATCTAAGTACTTCGTTCAACGCGGTTGGGAGCCGCGTGGGAGCACGGGCGTAAAGGAGGGCATACGAGTCCTGCGCGATGACCAGCCGCTGGATGACGTGGATTCTGAACTATGGCCGGACTTCGTCCGGTCGATGGTTCCCCCCGGTGTAGCGCAGCTCTTCTTCTTCGACGGCGAGAAGATCAAACGGCTGGCTGAAGAGGAGACAGAGGCGCTAGCTCTTGGTGAATCGATTAAGGCACTGCTCGGGCTTGATCTGGTAGAACGGCTGCAAGCCGATCTCGATGTGTTTACGGCGAAACAGGCCAGGCGTACGGCTCGAGCCAAGAATGCACAGCGGTTGCGGGAGCTCGAGAAAGAACTTAGAGCGCTAACCGGTGAACTGAAGAAGAACGAGGATGACACGGACCGCATCAAGAGCGAGCACGCCGAACTCGAAGCACAGATTCTCAAGGTCGAGGAGAAACTTGCCCAAGGCGGAGAAGGGCTCGCCTCGCGGCGCGAAGATCTGCGACAGGAGGAAGCGAACCTCACCGCTGAATTGACCGCGACGGAGAAGGCCGCTCGTGAACTGCTGGACGGGGCGGCACCATTCCTTCTCTGCCAGCGGACAGCGACTCGACTCCTGCGGCAGCTGAACCTGGAGCGCGAGCGACAGGATTGGGAGATCGGGCGAGCCCACGCTAAGGAGGCCATCAGGACACTTCGTGCGAGGCTCACCGCTGTCGCAAACCGGCAAGCGCACCTGAGTGATGCAGCCGCCGCATGGGTCGAGCAGACAATCAGCGAGGTCGAACACGATCTGGAAACCCCTCCCGACCAGATACGCGACGTTAGGCTTCTCCACGGCATGTCGGAGCAGGACCGGCAAGCGTGTGTGCAGGCGCTCCAGGTCACCGCACCCTCGTTTGCCCAGCGGCTTTCCCTTCATGCCAAGAAACTCGTGGCACTGGAGGGCGAACTGCGAGAGTGCCGTCAGCGCATCAACCGCGTTCCAGAACAAGCTGAGTTGGCTCCCGTTATTTCTGAACTCTCGGCACTTCAGGAACGTCAAGCGCGGGCCTCCCTTGAACTTACCCTGCTAGCGGAACGTCGGGCGACCCTTCAGAAGGAGATCGCCGCCCGCGAGCGGGAGCGGAGCCGACTCGAGGGGGAGGAAGTAGCGTCGAAACGCGCCTCGGTCCGCCTCGCCTTAGCCGCTCAAGCAAGGGATGCTTCTGCCGAATACCTGCGGCGGCTCACCGCAGCGAAGACTGCTGAACTTGAGCGCGAGGCCCTTGCCTCGTTCCGGCGGCTCTCGCGAAAGGAGGACTTCGTCTGCCGAATGAGCATCGATCCACAGACGTTCGCCGTGTCCCTGTACGATGCGAAAGGAGAGATCATACCCAAATCCTCCCTTTCGGCGGGTGAGAAGCAAGTCTACGCGATTTCCCTACTATGGGGCATGGCGAGGGTTTCGGGACGCCCTCTCCCGATGATCGTCGACACGCCATTGGGTCGCCTCGATTCCCATCATCGTTCGAACCTCGTGAAGCACTATTTCCCGGCCGCCGCCCATCAGGTGATCGTCCTATCGACCGATACGGAGGTTGACCGAGCTCACTACGAGGAACTACGCCCCTACACCTCACATGCGTACCGGCTTGTAGACCGGCGAGGGTGGACTGAGGCTGAAGAAGGTTACTTCTGGGAAGAGAACCATGTCGATGCTCACGCTTAAACGAATCCGGTTCTCCCGCGATGCGGACAACTGGCTTCGCGTCCTTAAGTCGCGCACCGGCGTTACTCCGAACATCCTCTGCCGCATCGGGTTTGCGATATCGCTGGATGAACCCGGGGTCCCGAACGCACAAGCTTACCCCGAGGATTCGGATCGAGAGATCAACCGGTACACACTCTTGGGTGAGCACGACGGAACGTATGTGGCTCTCCTCCGGCAGCGAGTCACGGACGACGGAATGCCGGGCGACCTCGACGCCCAATTCAGGGCGCACATGAACCGCGGCGTGCTTCTGCTCGCAGCCCGGGTGAAGTCGCTCCCAGAACTTCTGGCCGAGCTATCTCGACCCCGAACAGAGTGAGCATGACTACCGTCTCTAAAGATATAGCCGAACTGCGGCAACTGGCTGAACGGGAACTTAGAGTCCCGGCAAGGCTGCACGACTACCAATGGGACGGCGTCGCTTTCCTCTACCGGTCCCGCGCGGCGCTCCTAGCAGATGAGATGGGACTCGGTAAGACCGTGCAGACGGCTGTCGCTCTCGCTCTACTCCTTCAGGCACCAAATGGAATTAGTCGCGCGATCATCGTCGCGCCGGCTTCCTTGACCTTGAACTGGATGAACGAACTAGCCACATGGACACCGTCAATCACCGCCATGCGTGTCTCTGGGGACGCCCGGGCACGAGAAGCATATTACCTGCTGCCTGTTCCGGTTCTGATTGCTTCCTATGAGCAGATCCGGTTCGATGCCCTCGACCGAATCCCGGCAAGCACATTCGACCTCGTAGTTCTTGACGAAGCCCAGAGAATCAAGAATCGGAACTCTGCAACTGCATTCGCATGCCGGCTCTTGCCTCGGGCCCGAGCTTGGGCCCTTACGGCGACCCCGCTCGAGAACACCGAGGCGGATGTCGGTTCCATCCTAGGTTTCCTTGATCCTTCTGCTGGAAACCACTTATCGAGAAAGCGCATTGCGGCCGAATTAGAGGCGCGAATGCTTCGCCGGCGAAAAGCAGAGGTGCGGTCGGAACTGCCGCCTGTGATCGTACAGGACGTGGAAATCCCACTCTCTGATCCTCAACGAGAGGCTTATGATGCGCTCTGGATTGAGCGCGCCGACAAACTTCGTGAAAGCGGCGTGGATGACATAGGGACGGCCATGCTCGCTCTTATCACACGATTGAAGATTCTCTGCAATTTCGATGGCAGTTCGGGCGCGTCCTCCAAGCTAGACGCCCTTCAGGCGTTCATCGAGGGGGCGGGTGAGAACGCTCGCTTCCTAATCTTCTCGCAGTTCGTTGAAACGCTACGTTGGATTTCCGAGCGGCTTAACCTTGACCACGCTTTCCTGACCGGGGCGATGGCAGTAGAAGCCAGGTATGAAGCGATTGCGGCATTCAAGGAAGGGCCGGCACCTCGAGCACTGCTTACCTCTCTCCGTGCCGGCGGCGTGGGTCTGAATCTCGGCGACGCTACGCATGTCGTGCTGTTCGACCGGTGGTGGAATCCAGCCGTCGAGAAGCAGGCAATCTATCGGGCTCATCGTTTTGATCGCGAGGTACCCTTGCACGTGGTCAGATTCCTGGTTGAGGACACCGTAGAGGAGCGGATTGCAGAAATCCTCGGACGGAAGGAGGACCTTTTCAATGAGGTGGTCGAGTCCGTCGATACACCCGGCTATCAGTTCACGCGAGAGGAACTAATGCGGATTCTGGAACTCAGCCCCGCGGATATCCTCGGGCGCTAACTCGAAAGGAGGCATGAGACATGGCGAAAATCGTCGAGCACCGTGAGATCCCTCTGGGGGACCTCGTGATCGGGAAGGCACAAGTTCGGACGCGCGACCCTGGGAAGGACATCGAGCAGCTCGCAGCCAGCATCGAGAAGCAGGGGCTGCTCCAGCCGATCGTCGTTTGCAAGGCGACTCAGGCAGGCAAGTGGGAGATCCTGACGGGACAGAGGCGGTTCCTGGCTCACAAGATGCTCAAGCGTAACACGATCATGGCTGCCATCCTTGATGAGCGCGTCGATGAGGCGGAGGCGAAGGCGATCTCCATCACCGAGAACCTCATCCGCCGCAATCTCTCGGGGGCGGAGCTCATCGACGGGATCACCTTCCTGTACAACAAGTACGGGAGCGCCAAGGCCGTCCACGAAGTGACGGGCATCCCCTACGAGGAGGTCCGCCAGTACGTCAAGTACCCTCGGCTCATGCCCGCGCTCAAGAAGATGGTCGACGACGGCATGATCGACATCAAGGTCGCGGTGAAGGCCCAGGACGCTGTGGAGGTCGGCGACGATCCGCCCAAGGAGGCGGACGCCGTCAAGCTGGCACGGGAGATGGCCTCCATGTCCGACGCCCAGCGCAAGAAGCTCGTGAAGGAGAGGAAGGACAGTCCCGATGTGACCGTCGACGACGCCATCGAGAAGGCCAAGACCGGGTCGAAGATCACCCAGATCATCGTGACGCTGACCAGCGATGCTCACGCCGCGCTGCAGAAGTACGCGAAGGACCAGGAAAGCTCGCAGGACGAGGCGGCGGCTGGACTCATCGAGGAGGCCCTTAAGGATCGGGGATTCCTGGAGGGATAGATGCTCCCCGGACTGACCACGCTTGAGATCGGACGTCTTCGGATGTCCGTGGGCTACAGCACCCATAAAGTGGGGCGGCCTCTGTCCCCCATAGAGGTCGGGAATCTGTTCCAGCGTGCGATGGACGCCGGCGCGAAACTCCAGGAGTGCGCCAGAGAAGTCAAGTTCAAGGGAACCAGCCAAGTGAGTCGGTTTCTCGCTGTACGACGGTTGCCTCCAAACATACTGCACCTCGTGGACTGGGGACACAGCAGCGATTCGGCCATCGGGTTCACGACTGCGGTTGAATTGGCGCGGCTGCGGGAGGACAAGGGGGAAGATGACGTTAACAACATGGTCCTCGAACGCATAGTGAACGCCATTCTGGAGCACGGACTCGGAACCGATGAGGTTCGCCAGGTCGCACAGCTTCGCAAGCGCTCCGCTCGACCGATAGAGGACTGTTTGAAGGAAGTTATCGGCATGCGGCCGAAGGTTGATCGACGTTACGTCTTTATCGGCGCAGTCGAAGACGCCAATGTCCGAGGTGCCATCGCCAATCTTACTCAGGCTCAGAGGAACTCGCTGCTCGAGGCAAGCCTCAAGGCGCTCGATCTGGGCTCCGTATCAGGAAGGCTCGGGCAGCAGTTATTCACACTCGTTGGGGGGGAGGAGTTGAACAACAGGCTCCAGAGCGAAGGTCGGGAGAACATCGAGGCCCGACTGCGAACCTTCATCGCGGAGAACGTGGCCAATGTCCAGCGCGAGGGTTGATGTGCTCTCCTCGGGCGCTATCTGCCTTGGGACGAATGTCGTCTGCGACGGCTTCGTGCAAGGCTACCAGTTCCGTGTTCAGACCCACCTGCATGATGACCACATGGCGGAATTCGAGCGAAGCAAGGGCCTGCAGGATATCTTTCTAACTCCTGAATCCTTCGCGCTGCTGCTTGCCGAACAGGACGCTGACATCGAGTACCGCACGAATCTCTTCCGCCTTGATCGAGGAATGTCGCATCAGCTTCCCGACGGCTCGCGGTTAATGCTGCTTCCCTCCAATCACATGCTTGGTGCGTGTCAGGTGGCCTTAGAGTTACCGGATGGCCTGCGCGTGGGCTACTCGGGTGATTTCAGCTGGCCCCTCGATAAGGTGATCGAGGTTGATGAGCTTGTCGTGGACAGCACCTACGGAAGCCCGGACAGCATCCGGAAGTACACGCAAGACAGGGCTGAGGAGTGTTTGATTTCTCTCGTGTGCGAACGCCTGCGCCACGGCTCCGTTCATGTAAAGGCCCATCGAGGAACAATTGAGCGGGTTCTTCACGTGCTTAGTGGCAAAGTCGGCGTTCCGATTCTTGCAAGCGACCGGCTAATCCGTGAGGCCGAGGTCTATCGGAACCACGGTTTTGCCTCCGAGAGTCTCGTTCCCCTCCACTCACCGGAAGGGAAGCAAGCTGCTGCGCAACGATCTTACATTCGGCTTTACTCGAAGGGCGATGGATTTCCTAACGAACAACTGGAAGGAACATCCGTAATCGTGAGCGCCTATATGGCCGATTGTGCGGTTCCGCTGCTGAGCCACACCGACCGGTCCTTCAACGTCGCGCTTTCCAACCACGCAGATTTCAATGGAACGTTGGAGTACGTTCGCGCGACCCAAGCCAAGAGAGTCGTGACCGATAACACTCGAAATAACGGCGTACAGCTTGCGCTGGCGATCAAGAACCACTTGGGTATCGAGGCCGAACCGTCGTCGAATCGGCTAGGACCACGATGGCGGTAGCAATGGTAGATCTGGTGCGAAGTCCCATATATCTCGACCACAACGCGACTAGTCCCATGGACAGTCGCGTTCTGGATGCGATGGTGGACGCCCTCCGAAACAATTTCGGCAACGCTGCTAGCCGACACGAGATCGGGGCCGCCGCGGACTCTGCGGTCCAAAAGGCACGTCGCTCGGTAGCTGCCCTGATCAATGCCGATCCCGAAGACCTCTTCTTCACGAGCGGAGCCACAGAGTCAAACAACCTGATCATCTGGGGGGCCGCTAAGCGCCGGGGTGATCGCAAGGTACTGGTCACATCCGAGATCGAGCATCCGTCGGTGCTCGAACCCGCTGCGGCCCTCGCAGAGGACGGCGTGCAGGTACGGCGGGCGCGTCCCGATGCGTGTGGGCGCATTGACGCCGGGGAAATTGCTTCACTCGTGGATGGTGCTACGTTCTTGGTCTCGGTGATGCTTGCCAATAACGAGATCGGCACCATCAACCCCATCGGTGACTATGCATCCGCGGTGCATTGGCACGGATCGCTTCTCCATAGCGACGCCACTCAGGCGGTCGGTCATATCCCCGTAGACGTTGAATCGTTGGGAGTGGACTTCCTCTCCTTTTCGGCTCACAAACTGTATGGCCCGAAAGGCGTAGGCGCGATCTATGCCCGCCGGAAAGCACGGCAGCGCTTGGCCCCGCACATGCTCGGCGGGGGCCATGAGCGCGGATTGCGGAGTGGTACGTTGAACGTCCCGGCCATCATCGGGTTCGGGGTCGCTGCGGACATAGCCCGCCGTGAGATGGCCGATGTGGAAAAGCGAGTGGCACGTCTGCGGAACCTGCTGCTGGAGTTGCTGCGCGAGAAAGCTGGGGAGGTCGTAGTGAATGGCTCGCTTGAGGAACGGCTCCCCGGAAACCTCAGCGTGTCCCTGCCAGGGGTCGATGCGGAGGCTCTGGTGGTTCGTCTGAAGAAGGTAGTTGCCTTCTCTACGGGAGCCGCGTGTTCCTCGGCGAAGGTGGAACCGAGCCATGTCCTGATGGCCTTGTCGCAGGACGGTGACCGTGCATTCTCATCGGTTCGATTTGGGGTTGGGCGGAGCAACTCGGAGGAGGAAATTCGAGTTGTGGCCGAAGCGGTTGCGAACGAAGCAAAGCTCCTTCGATGCATGTCCGGGCGGACGTAACTGAACCTTCGTGCCTTCGTGGCGAATTACCCGATGAGTTCCTGGAACTTGGCCCTCTGGTCGGCAGCGTTCTCCAACTGCGCAATGGGCCGAAGCGCCCGCTCGGTGATGGCCGGGCGGCGGACCATGTCGGGCAGGGACAGGATGTACTGCTGGATCTCCGGGGCGAGTCGGAGCAGGCCCATCACCTGTGTAACCCGGGCGCGGGTGATGCCCTCCCGGCGGGCGATGGCGGCCTGGTTGGGGGCCTCGCCGGACGCCAGGAGAGCCTGCCACTCAAGGGCCTTGCGGAGGAGCTCGACCACCCGGGGCGTCTTGGGCTCCTTCGGTGGCTTGGGCTTGCCCCGGCGGGGCGGGATAGCGGACACGACCTGGCTGGCCGGCACGCGGCGCGTCAGGCGGCCGATGTTGCCGTTTTCGAACGCCCCCTTGGGCCCCAGGGCGATCTCGACCGTCTGTTCGCGGTAGGCGGCCACGGGCGCGCCGTCCACGGCCACGTGGACGATGCGGAACCAGATTTCAGGCTCGACGAGGCTGGCCCGGCCGTTAGTAGACCGGTACATTCGGGGAGCCACTCTTCTCTTAGACCGCTTGCATCAGCCGGAAGCCGATGCTCTGTGTTTCCCAGCTTCAATGGATCCTTTGAGCAGCTTCCCTCCGTTTGACCCGCATCCGTTGCTTCGAGATCCCCACGCCATGACCATCGTACCGCGCCTGTGGCCTCGCCGACATCTTTTGCGTGACGTGCCGGTAGAGGCGCGGCTATTTTCCGTCGCAAAGGACACCAAGCTGCTCGGTTTCTGCCATTGGCAAATAGACAAGAAGGCCTGCCGGACCGCCGTCCTGGTGCATGGGTTGGAAGGCTGCAGCGAATCGCACTATATGCGCGGGATCGCTGCAAAGGCCTGGCGGGCAGGCCTGAACGTCGTGCGGTTGAACCAGCGTAACTGCGGAGGAACCGAGGCCCTGACTCCGACGTTATACAACAGCGGGCTCAGTGCGGATTACAAGGCCGTGGTCGAGGAACTGACGAATGTTGACGGGCTGTCGGACATCTGGCTGGTCGGGTATTCCATGGGCGGCAATCTGGTTTTGAAGACGGCAGGCGAGGCGGGAGCCGATGTGCCCGCGCTACGAGGGGTCCTGGCCGTCTGCCCCAATATCGATCCGGCGGCCTGCGTCAACGCGCTGGAACAGCCCCGCAATCGTCTGTACCATTCCTACTTTCTGAAACGCCTGAAGGCCAGAATGCAACGCAAGGCGTCGCTGTTTCCCGGCAAGTTCGATCTGTCGGACTTGCGGGCTATCCGTACCATGCGGGAATTTGACGACCGGTACACGGCGCCGGACGGCGGCTATCGCGACGCTGCGGACTACTATGAGCGAGTCGGCGCGCGGCATGTGCTTGCACAGATCCGCGTGCCGACCGTTATTATGACCGCTCAAGACGACCCCTTTATCCCCTACACCACGTTTCAGACGTCCGCCCTGCGCAACAATCCCCGCATCAGGCTGATCGCGCCCGTGCACGGAGGGCACTGCGGTTTTTTCCAACGCCTCCAACCGAGCGAGGACCGCTATTGGGTAGAAAACCGCCTGGTGGAGATCATGGCGAAGGACCTCCGGCAATCCGGACCGGCCGGGCGTTGCTCCCGCCGATGAAGCCTTGGCACGGAGTACGCGGGATTCACCGGCGAGCCGGTTCTATCCGATACGACGTTCGCGGCAGGTCAGTTAGAAAGCATCTCCTGAACCTTGTCCGCCAGCGTCCGGGGCATGATGGGCTTGGGCAGGAAGACGCATCGTTCGCCGACCCCGTTGGCCGAGATCGTGTCGCCCGTGTACCCGGAAATCAAGAGCACTTTGAGATCGGGAATGAACGCCGCAAGGTGTTGCGCCAAGGCCGGCCCGTTCATCCGCGGCATGATGACGTCGGCGATCACCAACCGGCATGCGCCGGCGTGCGTTTGCATAAGTTTAAGCGCTTCGACGCCGTCGGACGCCTCGAGGACGTGGTAGCCCTGAGTTCTGAGGATCGTCGCGATAAACGACCGGACTCCGCTCTCGTCTTCGACCACGAGCACGGTTTTGTGATGCTCCGCCCGGCGTTCCGGAACAGTGAATGTCTGCGCGTCTTGGATTTTGGCCTCTATCCGGGGCAGGAGCACTTTGAAAGTTGACCCCCGTCCCACTTCGCTGGCGACCTCAATATAGCCGCCGCTTTGCTTGACGATTCCATAGACCGTCGCGAGACCGAGCCCGGTTCCTTTGCCGACTTCCTTCGTGCTGAAGCACGGCTCGAACAGCCGGGCTTGCGTTTCAGCGTCCATGCCGCAACCGGTATCCCGCACAGACAGGGCGACATAGCGGCCCGGCTTGGCTCCCGGATGCCGGTGGAGATAATCGTCGCTCAAGTCGACATTGGAAGTCTCGATCGTCACGACTCCTCCTTGCGGCATGGCATCACGCGCATTGATGACCAGATTGAGGATGACTTGTTCCAACTGCACCGGGTCGGCCAGCACCTCTCCTGCCTCCGGATTCAGCAAGGTCACAATCTTGATTTGCTCGCCGATGAGGCAGCGCAGAATCTCTTCCATGTCCCGGATCAACGCATTGAGCTCCAGGGGCTTTTGATCCAGAACCTGGTGGCGGCTGAAGGCCAGCAACTTCTTGGTCAGGGCCGCGGCGCGCGAGCCGGCCTGACGGATCATATCCAAATCTTTCCGACAGGGATGATGAGCCAACTCCTCGGCCACAAGCTGGCTGTAGCCGTTGATGATCGTCAGCAGGTTGTTGAAATCGTGTGCGATGCCGCCGGCCAGCCTGCCGATCGCCTCCATCTTCTGCGCCTGTTGCAGCGCCTTCTCGGTCCGCTTGCGCTCGGTGATATCCGTGATCGTCTCCACGATATGGATCCGTCCGTCCACCGTCACGGCTTTCGACCATTGGACGAGAAGACATTGATTGTTCGGCAGCAGCACTTCGTTACAGGTGATTTCTCCGGTCTGCATCGTTTCCGGCATCCGGCAAAAGGTACAGGGCGCCGCGCAGCCGGCGATCTTCTCGTAACAGGGCGCGTCGGAGATGTCGCCGAATTTCTTCAGGCCGGTCTCGTTTTGAAATTGAACCCGATAGGTAGCCGGATCGACGACGGTGATAATGACCGGCTGAGAATTCAGCAAACTCTTCGGGTCATACTGGGGTCGGCGTTTTTCCATCGACATCGTACGCGGTCCTCTACCATTCGTCTTCTGAACCGTAGCTTTGCGAGTGGCTGACCCCTTCATACAACAGCCCGACACAGAGTCAAGTCTTAACTCGGACGGCCGCCCAGCGAGATTCTTACGTATTTCATCGCCGGCGCGTGAGACCGTGGAAGACAGACGATCGGAAAGCCCTGTGCGGGTGATGGCGAAGGACGGGAGAGCCGCGACGGGCACCGTGAGGCGCGAGCACGACGGAGTCACAACCATTGCGGATGAGTCAGGCGGTCTGCGGGACCGACAAGGAAAAGACCGGAACCCGGCGTGATATCCGATCCTTCGACCGGCGGAACCCCGGCCTGCAAGTCGCCCAACAGGAGGGAGCAGAGCGAGCGCGCGACGTATCAGGCCGGCTGTCGTTTCCCTTTCTTCTGGATCTCCAGCGAGGCGAGCAGCGGCGCACTTTTCAAAAACCACGTCACGACCACCCAGATCGCCGCAGCGACGATGCCCGCCACAAACAACCAGTTGTAGATTGTTTTGCCGGTTTTTCCCAGGAACGGACCGCAGATCAGCAGCAGAACCCCGTATCCGGCGGTCACGACGATCAACGTCGCCGCCGGCATGATCATCTCCCGGAACGGTGAACACCCTTTCCACTCCTCCGGGAAATAAATAGCTGCGTGGCGCCCGAACAGCCAGAACATCAACAGCGCACCTCCGTAACCCAGGAACTGCGCCACATCGGAGGCCTTGAGCTTGGCGGCTCCGAGCGTCGTCCCTGTGAACAGCGGAATATTTCCCAGAATCACACCCAGCAGTAATGCAAGGACGATCCCTACACCATACTGCACGACCCAACCCCGGATTTTCATGCCCGAGATGCCCTCTGCCATCGCCTTCCTCCTCCTTGTTGTGTTACTTACCGGCTTTGCCGTTGGCTTTTTTTTGCCGCCTTGTTCACCGCTTCGGCTCCGGCGCCGGCGGCCTTGGAAATTTCTCTTCCCGCGTTGTTCCCGATCCGCTGGATGTTCCGCATCAGCTCTGATCCGCTCTGCTTCTTTCCGTCGACATCCGCAGATCCAGCCCACTCCGCCGATATCCCGATCACCACGAATAAGACAGCGAACGCGAAGGTGATCGCGCGCCGGGCTGCAGGAAAGACAACGGATGCGTGCACGGCAATCCCCTCGCAGCGTTGAGAGAATCTTAGCACTCGCCCTGCGGCAGGCCCTTCGTTCCAGAAAATCAACGGCTTAGACGACCGATCCGTTCATGGCCTCTGCAGTGAGCCCGGGTCAGCAACGGGGCAAACACATCATCCGACGAGCGTTGGTCATCGCTGCTGGAACCGACACGCGCGGCAGGGAGAAGAGTGAAAACAGGGAGGTGAATCGACCGGCGGACCAGCTTGTTCACCCGGCGAGGTGGTCCCGCACTTCCTGAACATAGGTCTTGAACGGATCCGGCATCGGAAATGGCGGGCGGCCGCGAAGCTGAAAAATCGACCAGTTGATGACATAGGCGGGAAAGTACCGTTCGTCTGGCGCGGGGTCATCAGGCTCACGCGAAGGGCCGCAGGCCAGCAGGTGCCGAACCAGCTCTCCCCGCCCGAAGGCGCGCGTATTTCTCGGCGGACGATCTTGCGCCAGCTCGACTGCCTTGTCTGTCGTCAGCTTGGCCGCTCGTCCCTCCTCCAGGAGCCCCCAGTACAACCCTCTGTCGGGATGGAGGTTGTGGTATTCCAGATCCAAACTTTTCAGAATCGGATCGTCCCACTCGACGTGCTCCGCCTCCCGAAACGTCTCCAGCAACCACAGTTTGGAGGCCCAATCCACGCGTCCGACCAGCTTCGTATACTCGCCGCGCAGATCGGCAAGGGTCTGTTCCCATTGCTCCAGCACCCAATCGGTCTCCTCGTCCTGCCCTTTGCAGTGCGCTTGGGCCGCTTCCAGAAACCGTTCCTGGATTTCGACGGCGGACATCGTTTTCCCCGACGTTAACGTGACCAGCCACCGGCGATCCTGGTCTTGGGAAATTTCCTGCAGCGCCTCCACCGGTTCCTGGATCTCCAAGCCCTTGGGAGCATGGCCCTCCTCGATGAGTTGGAGCACCACACCCGTGGTGCCCATCTTCAAGGCCGTCGCGTACTCCGCCATGTTGGAATCGCCCACCAACAGATGAATGCGGCGGAACCGATTCGGATCGGCCAGCGGCTCGTCGCGGGTATTCACGATGGCTCGGTTCTGCTGGACCCACTCGAAGAAATCGTTGACGATGTGATCCGCCCGCTGGGAAATCTGAAAGGGCAGCGCCGGTCGATTTCGATGAGACGAGATGGCCGCCCGAGGCACGATCAGCCGATCCCTCTGGAGCCAACCGTCCTGCGGGCCGGCGGCGCCCACTCGCCCGGCGCCGGTAAAGATCTGGCGTGTGACAAGAAACGCGACCAACGGCGCGAGTCCCCGGCGCGAGAACGGGAACCGTCGCGAGACGAGATAATTTTCGTGAGAACCGAACGTCGCATCGGTTTCGTGATCGATGTTGTTCTTGATCAACGACACCGTGTCGGCCAGCCCCAGATCCTGCAGCGCCGCCTGCAAAATCCGATCCCCGGCCCGGTCGGACGCAACCAGATCGGTCAACGTGCCGCACTCGGGCGAGGCATATTCCAGATGACCCATGTCGAGATAGATTCGGCCGGCGTTGGTCAGAAACCCGCCGTTACCGGGCGGTTCATCGTGCCCACGGTGATGAAGATCCAGCACGCCGCGTTGCTGAATGCGAAAGATGTGATCGCGGATGCGGTGCGCCAGCCAGGAAGGCGAATGATCCGGGCGGTCCTGATGGATGAGCAAACCATACTCGGTTTCGAGGCCGAAAATGCGGTTCAGCATGAACGATCCGTTATTCGTGAACCGTTACTCGTGAAGCGTATGCAAGAGAACGATATTGAGCTTGGCCGTAGATTCACGCATTATGTGTTACGTGTCACGTTCCTCAGTTCACGCGGCAGCAGGCGTCCGATCTCGTCCGGTTTGAGCGCGCGATACTTGGACGAACCTGGTGCCCCGCGCTCCAGAACGGCGCACTCGAGCGCTTTTTCCGCCACCGTTTCCCGCAGATGGGCGAGCAGCCGGGCCTTGTCCGGCGCCGATGGCGCGGGCTGAGCGTGATCGGAGCGGGAAGGTTTCTCCTCGCCTTGTCTGTCTTCGGTCCGTTCCTGGATCTGCGCCAACGAACCCACCGCCCAGGCGCAGACCGCGCTCGAGACCGCCTGTTCCAGCGAGGCGGAGGCCAGATCGCCTTCCTGCTTGAGATACGCTCCCATTTCGGTCTGAATGGCCGGGGTGGCTGCGAGCACCGCGTATCCGGTTGTCTCTTCGAACGTGCCGTCGTAGTTGATGGTCAGAAACGCATCGCGTCCCGGTCTGAGCCCCAACTCGGCCAGCAAAATTTTCACGATGAACGGAGCTTTGAAAATTTCCTCGAACGCCTGCTTGATGGCCGGGGCCAGACCGTGTTTCATCAAGCGCGCGCCGGTCACATCGGACGGCGACCGGTTGAACCCCTCGACATGGGCCATTTCCAGCAGGCTGAACCGCAGTTTCTCCAGATCGGCCGGATGGCCCATGCCGCCCAGCGCGATGCGATCGTAGATTTCGTAGAGCTTGGGCGTTCCCCGACTGACGGTCAACAGCAGAATACCGTCGGCATAGGACAGGGCCACGACCGGACTGCCCTGTTTGAACTGCTCGTCGAGATACTGACGTCGATTGCCGACCGCTTCGACCCATCGATACGGTTCTTCAAACATGGCGCGCCACCTTCCCGTCAAACAAGAGCTTGAGCCGGTTCTCCGGCACGATCTGCACGCCGGCTTCCGTGATCAGCTTCACGACGGGGAAGAGATTCGCCTCGCGGTTCACCCCGCCCGTCGCGGAATCAAACTCCGCCGCACAGGTGAGTAGCCGCAGCGCCTGGGTCGCCGCCTCCTCCTCGGATTGCGTGCTCAGCGGCTGGGCGCCCCAGGTGTTGAGATAATGGAGAACGCCGCGAATCGTGGGTGACCCGGAACCGGAGACGGCGTATTCCACGCCCTCGAACTCCGCGCCGAGAATGTCGTAGAAGAAAATCTTGGCCGTCCCTTGCTCGACATCATAGCCGGCGAAGATGGGGGCGACGGCGCCGGTGCCGGCGAGCGCCGCCGCGACGTTCTCCTTCAGCAGCTTGGATACGGCGCGCAATTTCCCCTCGAAGCTCAATTCCTGCAACTGCGTGCGGCGGTAGTACTTGAACGAATGTTCCAGAATGCGGGCCATCTCATAGGCCGTCGCCGGCGCGCCCGCGATCGCCATCACACTGTGGCGATCCAGCTCCAGCACCTTGTCGGTCCGGTCGTACATCACCGTGTTGCCCGCCGTGGCCCGGCGGTCTCCGGCGACCAGCACTCCGTTCCGATACTTCATCGCCAGGATCGTCGTCCCGGACGCGATCTCCGCCGATGGTCCTGTTCCGCCGCCCCCGCCGCCGGTCCCGGCGGTGCCGAACCGATAGCCCCGCTCCTTTAACAACTGCAGGAAGTCGCCTTCCATACCCATCGCAATGCCCCCGGTCGGGCGTGAAACGTGAGGCGTGAGGCGAGCTATCCGTCTCTTCTACACCCCGACGCCTGACCCCTCACCCCTTACGCGTCACTGTCCTGTTCGCTGTCGATACCGCTCCGCTTGTTTCGGATCCACTTTGCGCATCCGCTTCAGCAGATTGTCCTTATCCGGCGACCCGGTCTCCGGACGCTTGGGCCCCTCGCCTTCTTCCGACGGGCTGATCGGTCTTGGCATGGGATCGGCCGGCCGTTCGCGTCGCTCGAACATCGTCTGGCGGTTCATGACCTGCGTTCCTTTCGTGGATTCCACAGCGCCGAGGCATCGGCAAGGGACGCCGCCTTCCGCAAGACCTCGGCAAGATGCTTGACCTCTTCCGGCTCAAACAGATCGCTCATGTCGAGCGTCCTGGGTAGCACCCCTCCGGCGAACTGCACCCGTTCCCATTGGACGGACTTGATCTGATCGGGGAACCGACGGACGCACAGCCCCCTGATGCCGCCCCGTGTATCGGCCGGCCCGGCGCCGATGGCCGCTTCAATCTCCGGCTCGGTCACGACACGGGTCGTTCTGCCCTCGGCTTCCAGCCCGAGATACAGACCGCGTTCAGGATCGAGGTTGTGATACTCCAGATCAAGACTGGCCAGCCACGGATCATCCCAATTGAGCCGCTCTTCCTGGGCGAAGGTTTCCAAGAGCCACAGTTTGGTCACCCAGTCGAGCTTGCCGACCAAGCGCGAACGATCTTCGGACAGCAGCCTGAGCGTCTCGGCCCATTCCTTTAGCACCCAGTCGGTTTCCGCATCCCGGCCGGAGAACGCCTTCTGCGCGGCAAGGCAATACGCCTCCTGAAGCTCCCAGCCGGAAATGGTCCCGCCCGACTTGCGGCGGACCACGGTTTTGAAATCCGGATCGCGTGAGAAGGCTTTGACCGCCTCGACGGGGCGCTCCAGTTCCAGGACCGGCGCCGCCCCGCGCTCGATCAATTCCAGCACGAGCCTCGTCGTTCCGACTTTCAATGCCGTGGCATATTCGCACATGTTGGCATCGCCGAGGATCAGGTGGAGACGGCGGTACTTCGTCCGGTCCGCGTGGGGTTCATCGCGCGTGTTCAGGATGGGCCGGTTGTGCATCGTATCCACGCTCAGTTCGGTCTCGATGAAATCCGCGCGCTGTGAGAGTTGAAAGAGACCGGGCCGGAATCCCGAATCGGGGGCCTCGACCCCGATCTTTCCCGCCCCGGCGATCAGTTGCCGGCTGACCAGAAACGGCAGCAAACCGGACGCCAGGGCCGCGAAGGGGATCGTTCTCGGCACCAGGTAGTTGTCGTGACAGCCGTAGCTGTGGCCATGGAAATCGGTGTTGTTCTTGTAAAGTTGCACGTGCGGGCCGCCCAGTGCCCGGTTCCGTCGGATGGCCGCGCGGCGCACGATCCGCTCGCCCGCCCGATCATGAGCGACGAGATCGCGCAGGGTTCGGCACTCCGGCGTCGAATATTCCGGGTGGGTATGGTCGTTGTAGAACCGCGCGCCGTTCGGGAGGACCAGGTCGCTCTTCATGTCATGGAATGAGAAGGGCCGCTGCGCGTCCCGCTTGGCGAATTCATCCTCTTCTTTGTCCTGCTGCAACCTGGGCACGCGAAACCCCCGCGCATCCGCGTGGGGGTCTTCACCGCTGTAGTCCCAGGTCTTCTCGAAGGAGCCGGTGAGATACGCACGGACCAATTCCATCGACTCGACCACCGGATCCACGGTGTCCAAGTCCCCGCGCGTGATGCCGTACTCGGTCTCGATGCCGAATAAACGCATATACTCAGTTTTGAGTTCTGAGTGATGAGTGTTGAGTTGCAAACTTAAAACTCAGGACTCCTAACTCAAGACTAACCCTGATCCGAAATTCTTTCCGATCTTGAGTGCTCTATTCTCCTCGCCCCCCTTGGGGGAGAGGCTGCGGTGAGGGGGGTTCTTCTCGGATACCGCCCTCACCTGTTTCCTCTCCCTCCCGCGGGAGGGAGAGGATCCTTTCGGGAAGCGGAGAAAGGCATTTTTCCCGAGACAAATATTTTCGGATCAGGGCTAAGCCTTTAAATAATCTGCCCCACCAGCCGTTCTTCGGCGAGCCGCCCACGCCGGAACGACGAAATTCCGACCACCTGTTCCGGATGGTGATCCAACAGCTTCAACCATTCCTCCGCCGCGTCGTCCGGCGGAAGCACTTCACCCTCCCGATACTCGGCGGTTACGGACTCCAAAAGATCTTCGGCTGTGAGCCCGTGCGCGGCCGCCCCATCGGCGTCATGAACCGCCCGCTCGATCGCCCGTTCTTTCGCCCGTTGGACGACGGATGCGAGGATCGCGCCGCTGACCAGATCCCCGCGGTACAGGACCTTGTGTTGTCCGCTGCGGAGCCGGATGGACAACAGCCGGTTCTCATCGCTGCGCCTGAAGACGGCCTCCACGACGGCGGCAATCAGCGCCTCGCAGGCGCTCGCCCGGTCTCCGTTGTGAGCCGCCACCAGCGCCGGATCGAGCGGCAGATCCGGCGAGAGATAGACCTTCAAAATCTCGACCGCCGCCTCGCGGTTCGGGCGGGCGACCTTGATCTTGCGGTCGATCCGTCCCGGCCGGAGTACGGCCGGATCGATCAGGTCCGGTCGGTTCGACGCCAGGATGATGACCACGTCGCGCAGCGACTCGATCCCGTCCATTTCGGCGCAGAACATGGGCACGAGCGTGTTGTTGATGTTGAAGGAACGCATCGACCGGCGCGTCCCGAGAATCGATTCCGCCTCGTCGATGAAGATGAACGGCAGCGTCCCTTCTTTTCGCCGGGCCCGCGCCTGGGCAAACAGGTCACGGATGATGCGCTCGGACTCGCCCAGCCACATATTGAGCACTTCGGGACCTTTGACGTGCAAAAAGACCCCACCGGTTACCGGCGGCCGGCCCGGCTCGAAACCGGACGACTCGACGGTCGCCGACTCGCTCATCAATTTCGACAAGCCGGCCGCCGCAGCCTGACCGATCAAGGTCTTGCCGCACCCGGGCGGTCCGTACAGCAGAAAACCCTTGGGTTGGGTGAATCGATATCGCCGGAAGGTCTCGGCATGCAGCAGCGGATATTCGATGGCCTTGCGGATCGCCTCGATCGCGGCTCGCTGCCCTCCGATCTGTTCCCAGGTGACCTTCGGGACTTCGTCGAGCACATGCGCCCGGGCCTTGCGGTCTTCGAGGCGCTCGATCGCGATCCGGTGGCTGGGATCGATCCGCACCTCATCGCCGGCCTTCAGCTCCATGCCGACCAGATCGCTCGATCGCTGCAGGATCAGCGCTTGCCTCCCAGGCTCCTGCTCAAAACGAATGCGGCCGTCCGGCAGGGTCTCCGCGACCTTGAGCACGGGACCGCTGCGATCGTAACCCAACGCCTTGATCACGGCGTAGGCTTCGTTGACGAGGATCTGCGTGCCGATCTTGAGGTCTTCCGCCGGCACGCGCGGGTCCACATTGGCGTAATACTCCGATCCGGCGACCACGATGCGGGCCAATCCTTCGGCGGGCAGTTCCAGCAAGGTGCCGATGCGATTCGCCGGCGCGGTGAGCTTGGCGACGACCTCGCTCAGCTTCTTACATTCCGCCTCGCGCTGCTGCTGGGTTGCAGCGTTCAGCATAACGAAATGCCGCAGCTTGTAGAGAATCCTCCGGCGCGGGTCGCCGTCCGGGAAGGTGGCGAGACATTGGTCGATCAACTCGAGCGGATCGGAGGACGTCCGGGACGCGCCGGCCCGTTCGTCTTCCCGATCGGTCCTGGACCCGAACCCGCCGTCTCCCTCCGTCGTCTTCCGATGGTCGCTCATCGTGTCCTCTCCGACCGAAGCTCAGAGTCGTCGTCCGATTCGTTCACCAGTGGGGTCATCTTAACACAGTCGCCGCCCGCTCAGCCGCCGCAACTCGTGCGCGGCTTTTTTCTTTCGCTCGAACACGAGGGGAAAACGAAACGCGGGAAATCAGTCTATCGCCTGCAGGGTGACGATAACCTGCTGGCGCCGGTTGCCGCGCAGGATGTCCACCGTCACCTGGTCGCCGACCTTGTGCCGTTCCAGGATCGCCATGAGGTCGTCCACGACCTCGACCGGCTTTCCCTCCACGGCCACGATCACGTCGCCGATCTCGATGCGGCCGCTGAAGGTCTCGCGGGCCCCGCGCAAACCGGCGCGCGCGGCGGGGCCTCCGGGCTGCACCCGGCCGATGACCAACCCTTTGATCCCCCAGCGTCGCGTGATCGCGTCCGGCACCAAGGACACGCCCAAGCCCGGCCGGATGAGCCGGCCGTGCTTGATCAGCTCCGGCACGATCCGATTGACCGTATCGACCGGCACCGCAAAGCCGATCCCCGCGAAGGCGCCGCTCGGGCTGACGATCTGCGTGTTCACGCCGATCAGGCGCCCGGCGCTGTCGAGGAGCGGCCCGCCCGAATTGCCGGGGTTGATGGCCGCGTCGGTCTGGATCACCCCTTCGATCGTCCGCTCGGTCATGGACTTGATCGTGCGGCCCAGCGCGCTGACGACGCCGGTCGTCAGCGTATGGTCCAGTCCGAAAGGATTGCCGATCGCCAGCACTTTCTGCCCGACCCGCAGATCACTGGAGCTGCCGACTGCGATCGGCGCGAGCGCTGATTCCGGTGCCTGCACCTGCAACACAGCCAGATCATGGTCCGGATCGATCCCAACCACCCGGGCCTTGTATTCGGTCTGATCGGCCAAGGTCACCGTGATCGCATCGGCGCCGTAGACCACATGAAAGTTCGTGACGATGTGGCCTTGCTTGTTCCAGACGAAGCCGGACCCGGAGCCCTGCGGCACTTCAAAAAGATTGAACGACCAGGGATCGCGCTGGATGGCGGTGTTGGCGATGAAGACGACCGACTTGGCGGATTTCTCGAACACCGCGATGGTCGCGCGCTCGTCGGTGCCGAGTTCGGCCGGGGGCGGAGTGACCGGACGCGGGCGGCCTTCGGGACCGTCGTAGTTCGCCCCCAACGGTTTGCCCCAATCGGTGCGGACTACGGCGGCGGTCAGCAGCCCGGCGGCGGCGAGAACGACAATGAGGGCGAGTACGGGAGTCTTCATCGCGATCAGGGAACGTCGTCGCTATTCTCCGACCACTTGAATCACCAATTCCCGCGTGCGTGGCCTGGTATCGAAGTCGATGACGACGATCTGCTGCCAGGTCCCAAGCGTCATCGCCCCGTCGTTGAACGGAATCGTCACCGACGGTCCCTGAATCTGGCCTCGCAGGTGGCTGTGGCCGTTATCCTCGCCGGGGTTCCTGGCGTTGTGCTGCCAGGCCGGGCTGGGGGGAATCAATCGATCCCAGATCGCTTTGGTGTCGGCGCGAATGCCGGGCTCGTCCTCGATGATCATCATGGAAGCGGTGGTGTGCTTGATGAACACGGTCAGGACGCCGGCTTGGAGCCCGGTGCTTTCCAGCGCCTGCTGCACCTGTTTGGTAATATTCTCGGTTTGCGAGTCCCCGCGCATGCTGATGCGCAAGGGAACGCTCTTTACGGGCATCAACGTCTCCTACGCGACGCTTCGCACGAGCCGTTTCTCGGCGGGAGTCAATGCGCGGCCGCGCGCCTCCTTCAGAATGTCATCGAACGCGCCTTTTGCGACCAAATTTCGCAAGCTCCCGACTACCGGTTCGCTCAGAATGCCTTCGCGTTGCAGTGTGTCGAGATACGCAAACGCTTCGGCCAGCGTCTCCTTGGCGCGCACGTAATAGTCGCGGCCGCGCCGTTGGTTGCTGTAGGCTTCGAACTGCTCGCAGGCCACCAGGATTTCCGCCAACTGCCGCACCCAGGGCTTCGCCTTCGCCAGCTTTTCAGGATAGTAGTAGTACAGCATCACCTGCTTCATCCAAGGCGACCACCGCACGCCGAGTTTCCGCAACCGCGGCATGAGCTCGCGCAAACGGCGGGTGAGCCGGCGGGCATAGCCGAGCCGCATCTCCACCTGCTCGCGGGCCCACCCGTCCATACGGATACCCGCGTCTTCGAGCGGCCGTCGATAGCGCGCCAGGAAGGTCTCCGTCTCGCGGCCGTACGGCGTCTCGGGATACACAGCCCGCCATTCGCGCGGCCTGGTCGGAATGCCGCGCGCCTTCGCCCAGGACCAGATGCGGCCGAAGAGGGCCCGGTCGAGCCCGGCTCGTCCCAGATCGTGCAGGAGGCAGGCGATCTGATACTGTTTCACCCGTTCCGGCTCATGGCCCAGCCGTCGAGCCATCGCCGCGCACATACGGGCCGTCCGCAGCGCATGAGGGCGGTCATAGCCCCGAATGATCCGCCCGCGGCGACGCGGGTCCGGATAGTCGTAGAGGCGCAGCAGCTTGGTCGCGAGGGCCCGAGACAGCAGCAGCGGCGCTCGGTCACGCGAAGTCTTCAACATGACACGGTCAGCCGTGGTAGACACACGGCGGGGAGAATATCGCCCGCCCGAACGGAGTGTCAACCCGCGAAAAGCTCGATCCCTTGGCGCGTCTTTGCTATGCTGGGCCGTGAACATGGGAGCGCTTCACCGGGCAGGACGCACTACGCGCGACGCAATCGTCGCGGCCGGATGGCTGATCTGGATGGTGCCGGCGGCGTTCAGTCTCTTCGATCGCCACCACGCGGTCGCCGCCGTCTCCCTCGACCAGTTGACCGACCTCACCGGCCGGGCGACCGCCGTGGTGACGCTGAAAGGCCGCGACAACTTCGCCAGCGAATATCGCTACGACGTCAGTGTGAAGAACCTGTCGCCGGATCCATTGATCGGCGACTCGCTGGTGGTGGTCTTGGACAAAATCACCAACCTCGCCGGCGAAGACCGCGATCCCTTGAAAGGCGACTCCTTTCTGAGCCGATTCGATGTGCTCGGGCAGGATGGACAGACCGAAGACGGCAAACCCTATTTCTACGTTCCCGCCGGGTCCGCACCGGACCTGCTCCCGCAGACCGAGAGCCGACCGGTTACGGTGCGGCTGCGCAACAAAGAGTACCTGGTCGTCTTCACGCCGTCCTTTCGCGTGCTGGGCCTCAAACGCCCGCCGCCTTCGCCCAAGCCGTCCGAACCGGTTGCCGCGCCGCCGCCCGCCAAGAACTCGCTGGACAAGCTCATCGAGCTCCTCATCAAGAAAGGCGTGATCACCGAGGAGGAGTGGCGCGGCGCCGCCAAGCCATGACGGCGCTGTCCTGTCGAGCCTGCTCGGGCGAATGGCCTGCGCAGGATCAGCCCCGGATTGACCGGAGGTCGGCCCTGCAGGAACCGGTAGAGGAAGTTTGCCACCTCCGTGCGGGGCTCCGGCCGACGTGATCCCGGCCTTCATGGCTTCGTCACGAAGATGCGTCCCTTGCAGGTGGAGGCCGCGCCTCCCTCGTTGCCGCATCGAGTTGGATTGGTATATGGTGTGTTGTTGCCATGCCTCCCGGAGAAACACCCGGCTTCATGGTCGGCACATCGGTTCCGGTGACGCTCCTCATCGTGCTCGGCGCCCTCTCGGCCTTTCCTGTACCAGCCTTCACCCAGACGCTTCAAAGCCGGCCAAGCGTGGCGAGCGAGAGCAGCCGCAACAGGCCTGCGCCGTCAGCCATCGACCAGACGAGTACGATCACCGATCTCCGGGAAGCCGTCCGGCGCCAGCCGGAATCGGCTGAAACCCGTTTCACGTTGGCGGCCACGCTGTACAACGCCGGCGAGTTCGACGGCGCGATCGACGAATACCGTCTGCTGCTAAAGCTCCAGCCGGACCATCGGCAGGCCCGGCTCAATCTTGCCGTCGCCCTGATGGCCACACAGCACTGGCGCGAGGCGGTCGCGGAGTTGTTGGAAACCCTTCGCCTGGCTCCCGACCTTGCCCAGGCCCAGTACAACCTGGGCACCGCCTACTTCGCCTTGAAGAACTGGCCGGCGGCGATCGAGGCCTACCGCCACGCCTTGAAGCTGAACCCCGACTACCCCGATGCTCATTACCGATTGGGGCTGGCTCTCAAGCAGGCCAAACGCGACAGCGAGGCGGTGGATGAACTGCTGCTCGCGGCGCGAGACGGGATCGCCAAAGCCCAATATCTCCTCGGGAACGCCTTCCAGTCCGGACAGGGTGTCAAAAAGAGTTGGGCTCGCGCCATCGCGTGGTGGTTCCTCGCAGCCGAACAGGGTCTGCAGGAAGCGCATGACGCGCTGGCTCGGCTGCGCCGACTCGCCATGGAGAAAGGGGGCCGCGGCGCCAAGGACGCGACGGCGGCGGCGCAGGCCTTTCAGGACTTCCGAGCCGATCTGTGGTTGGATTTTCCCGACCTCGTGCCCTCGACCGACGGAGAGGGGGTCGGGGCGACCTTGCTCAAACAGGGCCATGTGCAGGACGCCGTCCCGGTCCTGATCCGCGAAGCCTACGCGCTCGGCGAAGTCTCCCACTATCTGCTGGAGCGTCTCTACGAAGAGGGAGTCGAAGGACGGTTGGCTCCCTACGATCCGCGCATCCTCCGGTATTTGGAGACGACGGCCGCGGAAGGGCAGACCCCCTCACGGCTCGCCCTGGCCCGCCTATATGCCAAGGGCCTGGGCGTCCCCCGGGATCCGGCGCGGGTGAAAGCCCTGCTCAAAGGTCTCCCGAAGGAAGAAGCGCAGTTGATCATTGAGGGCCTCCCGCCCGCGTCCAAAGGTGAGTGAGCGTTCATGAGCAGCGAATAGCTATGGGCTGTTCGCTACTTGCTGCCCGCTGTTTTCCAGACAGTCCCCATGAGCGATGGCTCACCCACGCATGATGAACATCATGGTTGGGCGAGGGGCTCGGGGCACCGCGCATATCTCGTCGTTCGTGAAGCGTGGATCGTGCGCAGCGTCTTGCGAGATACGCTTCACGAGGCGCGCTTCACGCGGGGATGCCTCTCGCCACGCGCCTATTTTTTTCAAAGCAAGGACTCGGCGCGACCGCGGCCGCCGTGGAGTCGAGTGGTATAATGCTCGCTGGTCCGATACGTCGCCGGGAGGATCGCGGGATCGTATGAAAAGCGGGTGGGCTTCTGTCGCCGTGCTCGTGCTACTGACGACGTCCCCCGCGCGGTCTCAGGATCCCTCGGCTCCAACGACCGAGGAGCAACCGGCTCCTCCCGCGATCGAAGCTCCCGCCGAACCCCCTGCGCCCCGTCCTCCTTCGGAGCCCGTCGCCCCTTCCCAGGAACCTCCGTCCGGCGAAACGGCCGCGGCGCCGGAGCAAACCATCGAGGCGTTGCGCCAGGCGGTGAACGCCGCGCCGAATGCCTACGACATTCGCGTGCAATTGGGGCTTGCCGAGTGGGCCGCCGGCGATCTGTCCGCCGCGATCGCGCAGCTTCGCCAGGCGACCCGCCTGAAGCCGGACGCTTTAGAGGCCCGCCTGAAGCTCGCCGACGCGCTCTTCCAGTTCGGCGACGTGGAAAGCGCCATCGAGGAGTACCGAATGTTGACGCGGCTGCTGCCCGACCTCGCGCAGGCTCATGTCGGTCTCGGGACGGCGCTCATGGTCAAACAGGATTGGCGGACCGCCCTGGCCGAATTTCGGGAAGCGCTGCGACTGGATGCCGGCCTCGCGCAAGCGCATTACAACATGGGCACGATCCACTACACGACGAGGAATTTTCCGGCGGCGATCCAATCGTATCGCGAGGCGCTGAAGCTCAAACCTGATTTTCCCGATGCGCATTACCACCTGGGCCTGGTGTTGAAATTGGCGAACCGCGACGCCGAAGCGGCCGCAGAGCTGCACATCGCCGCCACGAACGGTGTCCCCAAAGCGCAGTACTTTCTGGGCAGCGCCTATCGTTCCGGGCACGGCGTGCCGAAGAATTTGCTCCTCGCCATCACCTGGTGGGTGCGCGCGGCGGAACAAGGCATGAGTCAGGCCGGCGAAGCCTTGGCGCAGTTGCGACAGACGACGCTCGCCAAAGGCCCTCGCGCCCAGAAAGAGGCGCAGGCCGCGCTGCAAGCCTTCCAGCAATATCTGGCGGGGCTGGGGCAGGACTTCCCGGACCTCACCCGTCCCGATGAAGCCGAGAGCGTCGGGGCATCGCTGCTCAAAGCGGACCGGGCGCCGGACGCGATTGCGGTTCTGATTCGAGAGGCCTATGCCCTCCACGAACCGTCACAGTCTTTGCTGGAAAAACTGTACGAGGAAGGGATCGAGGGGCAGGTGTCGCCGTATGATTCCCGCATTCTGAACTACTTCCAGACGACGGCCGCGGCCGGGTTGCCCCGTTCCCGACTCATGTTGGCCCGCATCTACGCGAAGGGGCTCGGCGTGGCTCCCGACGGCGCCAAGGCGAAAGCCATGTTGAAAGGCTTCTCCAAAGGGGAACGCAAACGGACGGCGGAGGACGCGCAAACCGGCCGGAAGCCCTCCCCGGCTCAATAACCGCCATGTCGTTCGGTCAACGCACCCGCGCCCTGTTCACCGTCTCCACCGCGCTCCAAGCGCTCGCGACCGGCGCCGCGGCCACCCTCGCGGCATGGCTCCTCTGGCAGGCCGCGCCGGCCACGTTCACGACGTTGGAATGGGCCCCCTACGACGCCTGGTTCCGATTCCGCGCACCGGTTCCGGCCAGTCCCTCCGTCGTGCTGGTGACCAGGGATCAAGCGAGCGAAGAGCGGTTCGGCACAGGCCCGTGGGACCGCGCGCTCATCGCAAAACTCGTCACGGCGCTCCACGGCGCAGGCGCGGCTGTCATCGGCGTGGATCTGCCCATCACCACGCCCAGCCCTCCGCATCTCGGCGGCGCGGTCAGCGATGCACTGTTGGCGGAAGCGACCAAGGAGGCCGGAAATGTCGTCTATCCGCTGACACCGGCCGCTGCGGCCGACTCGCCGTTCTCCCGCGAATCCGGAGCGGAGCGTCCCTCGGCATGGACCCACCCCAGTTGGCCGATCGTCACCCCGGATGCCGCGCCCTGGATCCCCACCGGGCCGAGACTGCCGGACGCCATGCCGGCGCTCGCGCAGCAGGCCTACGCCGTGGGGCACCTGCTGGCCTTGCCCGATGGCGATCGCGTCGTGCGGCAGATCCCGTTGTATGTGTCCGCCGGAGACCGCGCCATTCCCGCCTTCGGGCTCGCGCTGGTCGCCACGTTCCACAAGGAGAACGTGGAAATCAGCCTGGCGGGATCGACGATGCAGCAACTCGAGGTGCTGCGCATCCCTGTCTGCTCGGCTGCTCGGCTGTTCGTCAACTATGTCGGAGACGGCCTGGCCTCCTCGTTCTCCTCGCTGTCGTTCGCCGCGCTTGCGGACGCCGTCGATCAAGGGGACCGCGACCGGCTCGAAGGATGGGTTGACGGCAAGATCGTCCTGCTGCTGCCGAACTCGGAGGGCGAGCCCGTGTGGACGACGCCGATCGGCCGACCGATCACGCAAGGGATCATCCATGCGCATGCGCTGCATACGTTGCTGACCCGGCAGTGGATCAGGCCGGTCTCTTCCCCGTGGCAGATGCTCCTGTCGGCGGCCCTTGCCGGACTCGCCGCCTGGGCGCTGCTGTCCCTGAAAGGATGGAAGGGACTCCTCACGGCCTCGGGACTGGCGCTCGGCTACGGCATGCTGCTGATCGTGATGCTGGCCGTGTGGGGGCGGGTGTTGCCCCTTCTCATCCCCTTGTCCGCCACGCTCCTGGTGTTCGGCGGCACCACCGTCTGGAGTCACGTCTCGGCGGGACAGCGCTTCCGGCTGGTCGAGCAGGACATGCGGCGCATCCAGCAGGAATTGGTCGCCGTGCGCGAGGCTCTGGTCCGCCGGGAGAACGTCGTCGAAGGGTTGGAAGAGGATTTGGACGCCGCGCGCGCGGCCATTGCCCGGTCCACCGGCCGGCAAGAGGAGTTGGTCAGAACCACCGACCTCCTTCGGACGGAACTCGCGCAAGCCCGAGCCCAGGAAGCGGCGGCCCGCAAACGCATGCAGGAACTGGAACGCGAATTGGACGGCCTGCAGGCCGTCGCGTCGGACCGGAGCCGCTTGAGCGACGCGGAGCAGGAACGCCTGCGGCAGGAGTGCGAGCACCTCGGCATCATCACGCGGGACCCCGTCGTCCTCGGCCTGTTTCGCGACCTCAAAAAGGGAGCCCGCTCCTCGCTCTCGGTTCTCTTGTTGGGCGAGCCCGGCACGGGCAAGGAATTATTCGCCCGTGCCGTGCACCGGCTCAGCCTGCGCGCGAGTCAGCCCTTCATCGCGGTCAATATGGCGGCGATCTCGCCCGATCTCTTCGAGAGCGAGTTGTTCGGCCACGTCCGGGGTAGTTTCACCGGGGCGACGAGCGATCGCAAAGGCTACTTCGAGCTGGCCCACCTGGGCACGATCTTCCTGGACGAGATCGGCGACCTGCGGCTGGACCACCAAGGCAAGCTGCTCCGCGTGCTGCAAGATCGGACGTTTTACCGCGTCGGCGCCACGACTCCGACCGTCGTCGACGTCCGGGTCGTGACCGCCACCAATAAGGACCTGGCGCGCGGGGTGTCGGAAGGCTGGTTCCGGGAGGACCTCTATTTCCGGCTGAAAGGGCTGGTCCTGCGGCTGCCGCCCTTGCGCGAGCGCCCGGACGATGTGCCGCTCCTGGCCGATCATGGCGTCCGCACCGCCGCCGCGCAACTCGGCCGCGAGGGGGTGCGCCTGTCGCGCGAGGCGCTGGCCGCGCTGCTGCGCCACGAGTGGAAGGGCAACATCCGCGAGCTGCGCCACTGTCTGGAACAGGCCGTCGCGCTGGCCGAGGGACCGGTGATCACCGAGGCAGATCTCCGGCTGGCGGCCGAGGAAGCCTGGTTGCCCGGCCACGAACCCGCCCTCGACCGGCCGCCGGAGGAGCCCATGACCGACACCGCCGTGCTGGCCTGTCTGCGCCGTCACGGGTTCGACATGCAGGCCACAGCAAAGGCGTTGAAGTGCGACCGCAGCACCGTCACCCAACGGCTCAAGGGCCTGAGCTTCCAAGCATTGGTGGAGGCGGGCGGAGATCAGGCCAAGGCAGCCCTGGCCCTGGCCGGCGATCCGGCCCTGGTTCGGACCGTCGAACTGAAGCTGGCGGACTACTACGGCCACCTGATCAAGACCGTCGAGGGATTTCGTTCCGCGGAAGAGGCCCTCCTCGATTGCCAACGACGCTTCAAGAACCTCCCGGACCGCCACTTCCGCGCCGTTGAGACGCTCATTCGGCGGCATTTCGCCCGGACGCCGACATCGGTGAAGACGCGATGATTCCTGAGGCAACCACCGGGGGAAGATGATCCGCCGAGCCAGGCTGACCTTCAGCCGACCCGTCAGTTCCGGCGTGTCAGCCTTTCCCTACAGTATTTCCCTTTTTCATCTCCTTTTTTAATTTCTCTCCCCCATAAGCTGGGTTGCTTTCGCCGGGGGAATGGCGTAAGCGTTTGCAGAAAAACGACCGTGGCGGGATAGCAACCTCACCTGCAGGGATAGCCGATCCCAGAAACCTCATGCTGCAGGCGTTTTCCCTTTCGTGGTTTCGTTTCGTGTTGGAGCCTGAAAATCGGCTGGCACTACACCCGCAGAATCCCGGCAACACGCTCCGCGGCGCATTCGGTTCCACATTCAAGAGACTGGTTTGCCCAACTGCCCACGAGTGTCGTGACACCTGCCGCTTGAAAGCCACCTGTCCCTATGGACAGATCTTCGAACCCAGCCCGCCGCCGGGCAGCGACCGGCTGAGTTTGAATCAGGACATTCCCCGCCCCTTCGTATTCCGTCCGCCGAACGGCATCGAGACGACAGCCGAGCCCGGCGACTCCCTGTCCTTCGACCTGATACTCATCGGCAAGGCGCTCGATTACTTCCCTTACTTTTTGGTCACATTCCGGGAGCTCGGCGACCAAGGCATCGGTCTTGGCCGAGGCCGCTACCGGATCGCGCGGGTGTCGCTGCTCAATGAAAACGAGAACGCTGTCGCGGAGGTCTATTCGGGCTACGACAACGTCGTCCGTCCCTCGCCCTTCCGTATCACGGATAAGGACTGCTGCCGTCTCGCCGCTGACTGGTTAGCAGGTAGCGAGCAGCGCGTAGCGAATAGCGGGACGCGGTTTCCCTGCTCCAGCCGACGGTTAACGGAGAACTGTCGACGGATCACGGTGCGCTTCTTAACTCCGACACTTCTGAAAGCCGACGGCAAGATCGTCACGCGCCCCGAGTTTCACCATCTCATCAAACGGCTGCGCGACCGCATCAATGCCCTCGCCCATTTCTACTGCGAGGACACGCTCGATCTGGATCATAAAGCCTTCGGCCAACGGGCCGAGGCGGTTCGAACCATCTCAAGCCATGTCCGCTGGGAAGACCGCGGCCGCCGCTCCTGGAAAACCGGTCTCACCCATGACATGGGCGGCTTCGTCGGTGAAATGACCTATGAGGGAGACATAGAAGAGTTCCTGCCGTTGCTGATTCTTGGGCAGTACACGCACGTCGGAAAGTATGCGGTGTGGGGAAACGGGCAGTATGAGGTTGGACAGTGACGTTCAAACGGGATTCCGTTTCCCCGTTATCTGGTTTCCGTTGTCGGTCTCTCGTTGTCCGCCGGCTCATGACGGTTCATGGATTGCAGATCACAGCGGGCGGAGCGCGGTTAACGGACAGCGGGACGCGGGTAGCGGTGCACGGTAAACGGGTCACGGAAAACGGCAAGTATGCGGTCCGGGGCAATGGGCAATATGAAGTGAGAGTTATATAATGGTCGCCGATTATCGAAAGAGCGAAGCGAGATGATTGCTGTCCCCAAAGAGCTGCTGTGGGATTATCGAGAGCCACCCCG
>FWWM01002900.1_pt1 | contig 44218 bp, 36 predicted proteins | sample 2228351 | NCBI WGS metagenome assembly FWWM01 (sample SAMEA103939774, study PRJEB20133) | metagenome
GATTTCCGTATACTTCGTGCACGGAAGAGATTGTTGAGCCGCGCACTCCGGCTCTCCTGGGTCTCCACAGCAGGTGATGTATGCTTGCTCGCACAGCATCCGTTTCGTTATCTTTTGAGTTATACAGTCATTTTCCGTTCCAGGTGCATCGCAACAAGTATATTCAGTTCTGGTTTCTTCGACTTCATGTTAACCTTGTGCCTCCACCGCTTCTGCCGATTTTCAGTATCCGCATTTCTCCGAGATGGGTGCCAGAGGTTTTAAGCCCAATCCCGCGTACATTTGGTCCATAACTTCACAACGAACGCGGAGCCGATAGAGTTTCCCTTTTACATAAGCCTCGGGTGACGGGGTGCCAAAGAAATCGTCTATTTTCCACGGGCAGAGAACGGGAGTTCCATCCGGAGTATCTTTGGGGATGTCCTGTGTGGTGAGGGAGCCGAGTTTGCAGTCAACCACCCGGGGTTCGGCATATTTGCCCGTGAAGGGATTTCGGAGTTTGGAGAGGATGGGATAGACCTGATACACATCCAGAAGCGAAACAGGGTTGCGGTATCCATTGTATTCATGGTATTCATTCAATTTCCTTCTGAGGAATCGGACCACCTGAACCGCCGTTTTGATTTCTGCCGTCCATCCTTTCACATCCTCCGGGTCCAGTAGTTGCGGAATAAGTTCTGCCCTGGTTTTTTGATCGGGAACCTCATAGGTATCTTTTTTCCCGCTGGGGTAAAAGTAAGTGATGATGACGGCAGGAGGACGCTCCAGGTCAGGCGCTATGGAAAATGACCCCGGCTTCCCTTCTTCTGTTTCCAGTATGGGGCGATTTTGCACCGGAACCAGGATGTCTTTGCAATCCACGGGCATATATGCAGAAGCGCACAATTCCTGAAGATGGGCTGGTGCTTTGCCCTCAAATACTTGATAGCCTACCACGCTATCCTGCAACAGGTCCAGCATCTGCAAGTATGGGCTGGAAGCACGCTTCCTCGTCTCCTCCACCAGCCAACTCAGAGGCGGTGACGACACATCCAGAGGTGGCGACAACATTGTCGCTACCCAAACTCCCGAAATGAGCCATATCATCTTCTTCATCTCACTTCACCTCCTTTATATTCCACACATAATAGTTACCACACAAGTGCTTTTCTCCACCAGTACCGTGTCCCCTTGCGAATAATAATATGTTCTGCAGGACTGTTGACCGGGGCATCTGCAATACCAGGGAGGATAATCCCTGCAGATGGGGTCAAGGTTACAGCAGTAACTGCAATCAATGATGATTTCCGTATACTTCGTGCACGGAAGAGATTGTTGAGCCGCGCACTCCGGCTCTCCTGGGTCTCCACAGCAGGTGATGTATGCTTGCTCGCACCTCTGTCGTTCCTCTCTCCTGACAGTTTTACAGTCATTTTCCTCTCCAGGTGCATCGCAACAAGTATAGGGAGTTTCGGTTACTTCTGGATCTTTCGCCCCAGCAGGACATTCTACTGCCACACAATCAGGGGGACACGAACCTTCCGCGAGTATTCCTGCTTCGCTTGAATTTCCACTTTGGAAAGGGAATTCTGAATCGGTGGTAAAATCCGTCCCTGACCCTTTCAAAACTCTTTCCATTCCTGCATCCACCTCTGCAGGAGAAATCCCGGTGCAACCAAGGTAGACTATCTGACCCTTTCCCATTTCCGCCTGTTTTTCGCTCTCTTCTACCGGAAAAAATTCAAGAAAAGGAACATTTTTGAATGGGAACAAGAAATCCAACTCATTCCACCTTTCTCCTCCAATGATAAATGGCATTTTCCAGAAAGAGTCGGTGTTCTGCGGGGGGAAAATGGCAGGGACTTTCAGGAATGCTTCCTGCTTCACCCCGCCGGCATCAATGGCTACCCCCCCCCGTCTTCCGCCCTGACAGTTGTCGGAATCAAGAGAATGGGGGAGAGCGCACTTAGAAAAAGTAACGGATAAAATCGCTTCATCATTCATCTCTCCCCCTTTTTAAGATTTTTTCCCTTCCAGAGAAATTTTTATCCCTCATTTTCCTCTTCCGTTCCGCACCACTCATCCTCTGACCCTCCCTCACCTCCGCACTTCCCATAATTTTTTCTTCTGTTTATTCACCCCATATATCCCAGTATATTATTTTATCGGAAAATCTCTTTTTGTCAAGTGGTAATCGCAAAATATGATGAGCAGGGAGGTTGGTGCGGAGTAGTTATTGTGGAGTCGGTGGCATGGCTTTCTATATGTTTTTCCTGCCCATTTCCCATGTTTCATTTTTGAGCGGTAGTATAATTGGTATTAGAGAGAGTAGGGAAAGGAGGAAAAAATGTTAAATCAGGTTTTATTAATCGGAAGAGTGGGGAGAGACCCAGAATTGAGGTATACGGCGACCAAAGGGATGCCCATTGCAACTTTTTCGCTTGCGACGGACTTTTTCAGCCGGGACCCTCAGACCAACGCCGCCCGGCAGGAAACAGAATGGCATCGGATTGTGGTGATGGGCGATAGAGCCCAATGGGTTGCTACAAATGTCACTAAAGGAAAGCTCATCCTTGTGCAAGGGCGGATTCGGACGAGAAAATTTACCGACCGCTTGGGAGTGGACCGAAGAGTCACCGAAATTATCGCCTTGCGAATCCAGTCTCTCGAGCGGAAACCTGCGGAAATATCTGAAGAGCCCTCATACGAGCCTCAGCCCCAGGAAACAGATGTTTCTCTTTCCGATATTTCCTCCATTCCCACTCTTCCCGAAGATGAGGCGGAAACAGGGGAACTTTAAGACCTTCTCGCTCATCACTCTGGGTTGTGAGAAGAATGTGGTGGATTCCGAGGAGGTATTGAATTCCCTACATTCTGCCGGGTGGTTATACCGGAAGGAGCCTGAAACTGCGCGCCTTGTGTTGCTAAACACCTGCGGATTCATCAAAGAGGCAAGGGCGGAAACATTGAATATCCTCCGCAGGATTGCGTATTTGAAAATGGTTGAACCGGGAATGCGAGTGTATGCGTTTGGTTGTATGGTCGCAGGCTGGAAGGACTGGCTGGAACAGAAATGGGGGAAGAGCGTAGATGGCTTCTTCCCATCGGCAAAAGACCTTCTGAAGTATTTCCGGTTGAATGGCTCTGCTTTTCGGAACAAACGCCTCACTCCTTCCTGGTATGCGTATATGAAAATCTCGGAAGGCTGCTCCCGCCGGTGTACATTTTGCATCATTCCCCGACTAAGAGGGCCGCAGAGAAGCATTCCCATACCCGACCTGTTGAGAGAAGCCCAGCAACTTGCAGATTCCGGCGTAAAGGAATTGATTCTGGTCAGTCAGGATGCGGTGAACTATGGGAAAGACCTATCCTCGCCTGCTTCCCTGCCTGCTCTTTTGAGGGCGCTTTCTCGCATAGACGGAATTGAGTGGATTCGGCTGTTTTATCTTTACCCTTCCGGTGTTACTCCCGAACTGCTGGATGCTTTTCACTATCCTCATATTCTCCCGTATTTTGATTTGCCCATTCAGTCTTTCAGCCAGAGGGTTCTGCGGGGAATGAATCGGCAGGGCACAGTGGAGGGATATTTTCGCCTGCTGGAGCAGATTCGCCGGGAATTCTTCAGACCTTATATGCGCACCTCGGTCATCGTGGGCTTTCCCGGCGAAACGGAGGAGGATTTTGAGGCGAACCTTTCCGCCATTTCCGAGGGGCATTTTTGTGGTCTTTCTGCTTTTGTCTATTCCCGGGAGAAATTCTCCAGTTCGTATAGTTTTCAACCGCAAATCCCTGAAGCAGAAAAACATCGGCGGCTCTCCCTGTTAATGCAGAGATTTGAAGAAGTGCGTCCAGCAGTGATGAGTCAGTGGATAGGAGCGGAAGTGCCGGCGGTGGTGGAAAATGTAAACAGCACGGAATGCAGGGGCAGATGCTGGTTCCAGTCGCCTGATGTGGACGGTTTTACTTACTGGCAAGACGGTTTTTCTGCTCCCGGCGATTTGGTCAGCCTGCAACTCACCGATGTGCTGGAGTATGATATGCTGGCTGTCCCTGCGTTGACTCATTCACAACTTTGCGGAGGCAGAAAATGAAACTGCAAACACTGCTGGAGCAGATAGCCAAAATTCTTGTCCAGAGAGGCTGGAAACTGAGCGTAGCAGAATCCTGCACAGGAGGGCTTATAGGTGAGTATCTTACGCTTTTGCCCGGCAGTTCCCGCTTTTTTGTCGGAGGAATTATCGCTTACAGTCCGGAAAGCAAAATTCGCCTTTTGCAGGTGGATGCCAGTCTCATTGATGCTCTGGGGTCGGTGAATGAGGAAGTAGCGAAGCAGATGGCTCTTGGAGCTAAAAATGTTTTCCATACCGATTGGGCACTTTCGGTCACTGGTGTTGCCGGACCTGAGCCAACCAATCATCAGCCCGTGGGCACGATATTCATTGGCTTGGTTTCGCCCAACGGTGCGTCTACCCTCAACTTACATCTTTTTCCTACCTTCCGGGAGAAAATTCGGCGAAAGGCGGCACATTCAGCGCTCATTTTCCTCTTAAACGCTTTAGAGTCCACGATTTCGGCGCGTTCGCCTGAACAGCAATGAGATGCTTTTTTGCTTTCCCTATTTCCCTGCTCACGCGCCAGAAAATGGTTTCCTTTGCGGAAAAATTCTCTGTGCATTTTCGGGGTAACATCCGCCCGGTCGCCTTGGAGAATCTGCATCTCACCCTGCATTTTTTCCCCCACTTATCCGGGGAAGAAGTGGAAAAAATCCGCCAGAATGTGCCAACCGTTCTCAAAGGATTCTCTCCATTTGCTTTTAGCATTGCTGACATTGGAGCGTTTCCCGACTTTGCCCGCCCAAGAGTGCTGTGGCTGGGTGTGCAGGAGGGGAAAAATCTGGTGATAGAAATCAAGCGCAGTCTGGATGGCATCCTGAAGCAAATACCCATTTTTTTTGACGAAAAGGTATTTCACCCCCACATCACAGTGGCAAGGTTGAAAAATGGAAAAATCCGGAAAGAAGATTTGCCCGTCTGGGAAGAGCAGAAGGAGAACGCGGAGGTTTTGAAATTCTACCAAAGCATGTTGACACCGGCAGGTCCGGTATATCAAATTTTGGCTGAATTCCCATTAGGAGGTGGGGATTGATGAATCGCGATATGCGTCGGGAAGCGCTGGAACGCGCTTTACAATCCATTGAGAAAGAGTTTGGCAAGGGAGCCATAATGAAAATGGGGGAATCCAAGGCAGTATTAGAAGTTACAGCAATTCCCTCAGGTTCCCTTTCGCTGGACATAGCGCTGGGCGTCGGCGGTCTGCCTCGGGGCAGGGTGGTGGAAATCTTCGGTGCAGAAGCGTCGGGGAAAACCACGCTGGCTTTGAGTACGATGGCTCAAGCTCAGAAAATGGGAGGAACTTGCGCTTTTGTGGATGCGGAAAATGCTTTTGACCCTGTGTATGCCAAAAGTTTGGGCATTGTCGTGGATGACCTTTTGATTTCTCAGCCGGATACGGGTGAGCAAGCGCTGGAAATTTGCGACCATTTGATTCGCAGTGGAGCGGTGGATGTGATTGCGGTGGATTCCGTGGCAGCCCTCGTCCCCAGAGCCGAACTGGAAGGGGAAATGGGCGAAGCCTATGTGGGCTTGCAGGCTCGCCTGATGTCTCAAGCGCTCAGAAAACTTTCCGGCTCCATCCACAAATCGCAAACCGTGGCAATTTTCGTGAACCAGATGCGCCAGAGAATCGGGGCTATGATGGGGCAGAATCCGGAAACTACCACTGGCGGTCTTGCGCTGAAATTTTATGCCTCCGTTCGCCTGGATATCCGAAGAAGGGAGGCAATTCGCTCAGGGGAAGAAATCGTGGGCAACCGCGTTTCGGTCAAAGTGGTTAAAAACAAATTGGCTCCGCCCTTTCGCTCCGCCGAATTTGATATCCTTTTCGGCAAGGGAATCTGGAGGGCGGGAGAACTGCTGGATATGGCCGTCCAGTCTGGCATCGTCCAGAAAAGTGGCGCATGGTTCAGTTACGATGATAAGAAGTTGGGTCAGGGAAAACAGCAGGCTGGCGAATTCCTCGAATCCCATCCGGAGGTGGCAGATGAACTTGAGAAAAAAATCCGAGAGTTTTACGGTCTGGCAACAGGAGGAAATAAATAGTGGCGCTTTTCATAAAGCCCTTCAACTTTTAGGCAGAAGACCGTATACGGCGAAACAACTCCAGCAGAAATTGCTGAGGGGCTTTCCTCCTTCTGCGGTGCGTCGCGCAATTGCCCGCGTAAAGCAGTTGCAATTCCTGGATGAGGAGGCTTATGCGCATAGTTTTATCCGCCACCAACTGCAAATTTCCCTTAAAGGCTTGCTCTGGATTCGCAGGGAATTGTTGAAAAGGGGTCTGCCTCCCGCTATCCTGCAGAGGATTCTCCCGGAATACGAGGATGCGGAGGTAGAATCCGCACTCCGGGTATGGGAAAAGTTAAAGAAAAAACGCAAAAATCAGCCTCATTATGTCACAGGGTATTTGAAACAGAGAGGGTATACCGTAAAAAGCATTCATACATTGCTCAAAGGAGGTGAAGAATAATATGACTGCGACTCTGTGGTTTTGCTTGGGTGCTTTTATCACTTTCATTGTGCTTTTAGGGGTGATGTTGTATTGGATGGAGCGGCAAAAAAGACTGATTGAAGAGGGTGTTCGGACGCAAATGCAACAGGAGACGAGTAAACTCAAGGAACAGGCGTTTGAAGAAGCAAAAACCTGGGCAGAAAAAGAGCGGACTGTGCAGAAAGAAGAATGGGAGAAAAGAAAGCGAGAACTGGCAAAGGAAGAAGAACGGTTGAAAGAACAATTTAGCCGGATCCATCAAATAGAAAAACGGCTTCAGGAACAAGAGAAATCTCTTCAGGCAAAGGAAAAGAGTCTTGATAGGGAGAAGGAGACGATTCTGCGGGATAAAACCCGCTGGGAACATACACTCAAGGAACTGGAGAAGAAGCAGTGGGAGATCTCCGGGTTAACTCCAGAAGAAGCGAAGGAACTGGTATTGAAGAAGACAGAAGAGGAGGTCCGCAAGGAGAAATTGCTCTTGATGAAACAGTTGGAGGAAGAATATCAGAAGCAGGGCAAAGCATTGGCGCAAAAAATCCTGGTGGACTGCATGCAGTCTCTGGACTTGCCACAGGTGGTAGAAGAGGTGGGTGTCACCACGGTAGCCCTGCCCAGCGATGAAATGAAAGGCAGGATTATCGGGCGAGAAGGAAGGAACATCCGCGCCTTTGAACTGGCAACCGGAGTAGAATTGATCGTGGATGATACGCCGGAAGTGGTGATGCTTTCCAGTATGGACCCGGTCCGCCGCCATACCGCCGCTATTACATTGAAAAAACTCATTGAAGATGGCCGTATTCACCCCGCAAGGATTGAAAAAATGGTGGAATGGGCGCAGAGCGAAGTGGAGAGGACTATGCAGGAGCAGGCGCAGAGAGCGGTGATAGAAACCGGCATACGCCCTTTGCATCAGGAACTGATGAAACATCTGGGAAAGATGCATTTTCGCACCTCGTATGGGCAGAATGTGCTCCAGCACTCGATTGAAGTGGCTCTGCTTGCGGGGAAAATTGCCAGCGAACTCGGGCTGGATGTGGAAGCCTGTAAGCGGGCAGGACTGCTCCACGATATTGGCAAAACGCTTTCGGCAACAGATGTTCAGCAGAATCACGCTCTCGAAGGTGCCAAACTCGTCGAGGCTTGCGGCGAATCTGCCAAAGTGGTGAATGCCATCGCCGCCCACCACGAGGAAGCGCCTTTTGATTACCCGGAGTCTGTGGTCGTTCTGGTCGCCGATGCAGTTTCTGCTGTCCGTCCGGGTGCAAGAAGAGAATCCTTTGAAAAGTATGTCCAGCGCCTGCAGAGGATGGAAGAAATTGCCCGTGCTCAGGAAGGAGTGAAGGAAAGTTATTGCATATCCGCTGGAAGGGAAGTGCGCGTCATTGTGGAGCCTGACCGTGTGTCTGACCTGGAACTTCCTCTTCTTGCCAGAAGAGTTGCCGACCAGATTGAAAAGGAACTCACTTTTCCCGGGCAGATTCGCGTCACGGTAATCCGGGAAAAGCGTGCGATGGAAGTGGCGAAATGAGAGTGCTCTTCATCGGAGATATTGTCGGTCAGCCGGGCAGAAAAATTGTTGCCCGACATTTGCTGGCGCTCAGACAACGTGAATCCATCCAATTGGTGATTGCAAATGCAGAAAATGCTTCCGGGGGTAAAGGGCTCACTCCAGCAAATTTTCAAGAACTCGTGCAGGCGGGCGTGGATGTCGTTACCCTTGGAGACCATGTGTGGGATAAAAAGGAAATCATTCCTTTATTGTCTCAGGCAGATTTTCTGCTCCGACCGGCGAATTACCCTTCTTCTGCATCGGGAAAAGGGGCGGTGGTTCTGCAAATTCAGCGTCAGCCTGTTGCCATCCTTGTCCTTCAGGGCAGAGTTTTTATGAATCCCCCCATTGATTGCCCCTTCCAGTGCGCTGACCGATGGGTTCCGGCATTGAAAAAGCATACGCCCATCCTGATTGTGGAAATGCATGCGGAAACCACTTCTGAAAAAATGGCTATGGCTTGGTACCTGAACGGTAAAGCCTCCGCAGTCATCGGAACACATACCCATATCCCCACAAGCGATTACCGAATCCTTCCAGAAGGCACCGCTTATATCACCGATGTGGGAATGACCGGTCCAGTCGATTCGGTGATTGGTATGCAAACTGAAGATATCCTTCAGCGCTACCTTTCCGGGATGCATCGCCCTTTTCGCGTTGCCAAAAAGGGAAATGTATCGCTCAACTCGGTCCTGCTCAATATTGACGATGACACGGGAAGGGCGCTGTCCATTCACCCTATCTGGCTTTCTGCTCGCATAGAAGCTCTTTCTTCCCCGGAAGAGGAAAATGAGGAATTTTGACATAAAATAGTAATGCAGGAGGGCACGAGGTGAGCATGATGGAAGTAATCATTTTTTCATCCAACACGGATGTATCAGAGGAGAGCAGAAAGCGTATTGAGGAGAAATTTCAGAAATTGAACCGGTTTTTCGACCGAATTCTGCGCCTGAAAGTTGAGGTGAAAGAGGAAAAGAAAGGGTTTCGGGTGGAAGCCACAGCCGAACTGCCGCGGCAAATCATCCGCGCAGAGAAAACCCGCAAACAGTTGCAGGAAGCACTGGACTTGGTGTATGCAAAACTCCAGCACCAGATTCGCCGCTATAAAAAGTTTCTGGTGGACAGAAAGCGGCAGGCTTCCAGCCCAACTCCAGCATTTCAGCCCGTTCCGGAAGAAGTTGCCGTCTCCTTTCACCCGGAATTCATCAGACGCAAGTTGGTGGATTTGAAGCCGATGACCGAAGAGGAAGCCGCTCTGCAGATGGAAATGCTTGGGCACGATTTTTATCTGTTCCTGAATGAAAAAACTCATCAGGTCAATGTTGTTTACAAGCGAAAGGACGGGCAATACGGCTTGATTGAGAGTATAAAGTAACTTGCGGTAAATAAAGTGAAACAATGAAAGCAGTAGTGCTGTGTGGAGGAAAAGGGACGCGTCTGCGACCGATCACTTTTACCCGCGCCAAACAACTCATCCCCATCGCGAATAAGCCTATTCTCTTCTATGGTCTGGAGGCACTGGCAGAAGCAGGGCTAAAGCATATCGGATTGGTGGTAGGAGATACAGAAGAAGAATTCCACGAAGCGGTGGGGAATGGCTCTGCCTGGGGTTTGGAGCAGGTGGAATACATCCGACAATCGGAGCCACTGGGATTAGCCCACGCTGTGAACTGTGCGAAGGGATTCACCGGAAATGACCCTTTCATTGTGTATCTGGGCGACAATGTCATTCAAGAGGGTGTGCGCAGTTTTGTTCAAGCCTTCCAGAAGCATAAGCCCTCCGCAATGATTCTTCTGAGCGCCGTTGCGCACCCGGAGCGGTTTGGCGTGGCAGAATTGAAAGAAGGCAAAGTGTTCCGTCTGGAGGAGAAACCGAAAAAGCCGAAAAGTAACCTTGCCCTGGTGGGGGTTTATCTGTTCACCCCGGTCATCTACGATGCCATAGCAAAACTTTCCCCTTCCTGGCGGGGAGAATACGAAATCACGGAAGCCATTCAGAATTTGATTGATGAAGGCAAAGAAGTGCAATCCCACATCATCACGGGCTGGTGGAAAGATACCGGGAAGGTGGAAGACCTCCTGGAGGCGAATTCCATGTTTTTGCAGGGCATCGCGCCAAGAAACGAAGGGGAAGTAGACGAGAAAAGCTGGCTGGAAGGAAAAGTTGCCATAGGCGCTGGCGCAATCATTACCCAATCGGTTCTGCGCGGTCCTGTTATTGTTGGCAGGCATTGCGTCATCTCCCGCTCATACATCGGACCGTTCACTTCCATCGGCAATGGGGTAGAAATAGAAGACAGCGAACTGCAAAACAGCATCATCCTCGAGGGAGCAAAAGTTCACGGAATTAGCCGAATGGATTCCAGCCTGATTGGTAAGGAGTGCGAGGTATTCCGCGACGCTACCCGACCGCAGAGAATGTCCTTTGTGCTCGGTGATAAAAGCATCGCCCGTGTGCTATGAATTTCTGGAATGGTAAGAAAGTCCTCATCACCGGCGGAGCAGGTTTTATCGGCAGTAATCTTGCTATCCGCTTAACCTCTCTGGGCGCTTCGGCGACTATTCTGGATAATTTCCACCCTGATTACGGAGCGAACGAATTTAATCTTGAGCCCATCAAGAGCCAGATTCGGCTGATTCGCGGCGATATTCGGGATTTGCCCGCTGTGGAAGAAGCAAGCAAAGGCAAGGATGTGATTTTCCATCTGGCAGCTCAGGTCAGCCATCTGGATAGTATGACACAGCCGTTTTATGACCTGGAGGTCAATGCTCGGGGAACATTAAACCTGCTGGAAGCCTGCAGAAAGCATTGCCCCGATGCGTATTTCGTCTATGGAGGCACCCGGGGGCAATATGGCAGAATTTTTTCCCGTCCTGTTTCGGAAAACCATCCCCTTTTCCCGCTGGATATTTATGGAGTGAACAAAACCGCCGGGGAATTATATTCACTCGTCTATCAATCTGCCTTCGGCTTAAAAACGGTTTCTTTAAGGATGAACAACGCTTACGGGCCGCGCCATCAGATGAAGCATGCCAAATACGGCGTGTTGAATTACTTCATCCGCCTGGCACTGGATGGGCAGACGATTCGGATTTTCGGCGACGGTGCGCAACTGCGGGAATACAATTATGTGGAGGATGTCGTGGATGCCCTGCTTCTTGTGGTGGAATCCCCTGTCGCTGTGGGAAAAGTGTTCAACCTCGGCTCCGGACAGCCCATCCGCTTTTTAGATATGGTGAGAAAAATCATCGCAATCTGCGGCTCAGGGTCATATCAACTGGAACCCTGGCCAGAAGAGCGGAAACGCATTGAAGTGGGGGATTTCTTCGCCGATTTTTCCCTCATCCAGAATGAACTCGGCTGGCAACCCAAAACGCCCTTTGAAGAAGGCTTGCGCAAAACTGTGGATTTTTACCGCACCTACCGCAAGCACTACTGGTAAATCCCCCAGGCTTCCCCTTTCTCTACTGCTCGCGTCCCGTGCCCTTTCCTTCTATTCTCCCCAGTTGGGTGCAGTTACTGGATTCTCAAGTTGCATCAAGGTTGTGCGTTCCCCGTCTTCACTGTAAGAATGAACCGGGTGTCCTTCCCAGTTGTAGCAGAACACATTCCAGCGCCTCCCTTGCCGGATAGCAGGAGGCAAAAAACACGAAAGAGCGTTCTGGATGGTCATAAAGGGGTGGATACAACGCGAGCGAGGTTGCGCATTATCCAAAAATAGCCAACGCATCAATTTTTGCTTCCTGTAGGATTCAAAATGATGAGCGATAAGCCTGTAGGAAGCGTTGGAAGACTTCCAGCGAGTTTGTTCGCCTGCAAAGTGGCAAGGAATTCAAGAAGATTTGCCCGTAGGATTTTGTAGTGATTCTGGGGTCCAGGACGGAAACAATGCCCCAATCTTTCTGTGTTCTAATCAACCTGCCAAAGCCCTGCCGAAACATCAGAACCGCATTAGGCAGACTGTATTGTAGAAACGGATTGCCCCCATGTTGTTCTATCCATTCGCATCTTCCCTCCGTCAAAGGGTCATCCGGAACTTCAAAGGGCAAACGAGCGATGACCACACAGATCAGGCGTTCGCCGGGCACATCCACCCCCTGCCAGAATGAAGTAGTACCCACAAGCACCGCGCCATCATTAGCACGAAAAGTTGCCAGCAGACTTGCAGGGTCGCCTTGCCCCTGAACCAGAAGAAACAAATGGGGCAACTTCATACGGATGGCTTCGGCAATTTGCTTCACCGCACGGTAACTGGTGCATAAAACCATCGTGCCGCCCCGGGTAAGCCGAAGGATTTCCACCACCCTCTGCTTTACCTGGTCCTCAAACGCATTCGTCTCTTCTTTCGGGTCAGAGATGTCCGAAGCAAGGTATAAAAGCGCCCGATTCCGATAATCAAAAGGCGAGCTAAACAGCGCCTCACTTCCCCCTGACACACCCAAACGCTGGCGGAAATGATGAAAACTGCCCTCCACCGTCAGCGTCGCTGAAGTCAGCACAATCGGCATTGGAAGTGAAAACAGGGTGGCATTGAGCAATTCAGCAACCCGAAGAGGAGCAGAACGCAATTCCAGATTTTCCCGCCCGGGAAATCCCGGACTTCGTTCTATCCAGTACACGGTTTTCTCCGAAGCAAGTGTGAAAAAATCCATTAGGTCTTTGTGCAGTTGATGAATTCGTTCAGCAAAAGAATGGATTTCCAAAGCGAAATCCAGCAAATCATTTGCCCGGGCTTGCTTTTCCGCACTGCGCAGGAACGCCCACAGTTTTTCCAGCCATTGCAGCAGCGTGGAAGGAACAGCAAGCGGCTTGCGAATCCGTATGGAAGTTCGTTCATCAAAGGGCAACTCCCGCTGCAAATTACGAAAAAATAACTCCATTTCCTCCCGGCTATGGTCACAGGCATCGGCAATGGCTTCCACAACTCTCTCCTCAACAGTGGGCATTCGCCAGATCAACCCCCGACGCTGGGTCGGATGCTTGATATCAGCAAGCAATCGCCTCACTCCTGCCCGGGAAACCCGAATACCCATCGCTTCCGCCACCACATCCTCCAGCCTGTGCGCTTCATCAAAAATCACTGCATCAGGCTTTGGAAAAACGCTGAAATCTGTGCACAGATTCGCAAAGAACAGCGCATGGTTCACCACAAGAATATCAGAATGCAATGCCTCCCTCTTTGCCCGGAAATAAAAGCAGTTCTGATACTCCGGACATTCTTTACCCATACAATCATTGGAGTCACGACGCGCAAGTTGCCAGCCGGCAGAAGAAAGCGCAGGGCTCAATTCACTTCTCAGCCCCGTCCGTGTGCGTTCGGACCATTCCGCAATTCGCTTCAAAGAACTGCGAATGGCAGATGGAAACAAACCCTCCTGGGTATGTTGCAGAGCCCTCTTCATCCTGCGCAAACTCAGATAATTCTCCATACCGTAAAGAGAGGCAAAGCAAAACGAAAGCCCAAGGGCGGAGCGTAAAGCGGGCAGGTCCTTTTTGACCAACTGTGCCTGTAGCGTCCGCGTGCAAGTGGATACCACTACTCGCTTGTGATGATTCTTTGCCCAGAATATCACAGGAGTAAGATAAGCGAAACTTTTCCCTACACCCGTGCCTGCCTCCACCAGCAATCGCTCTCCTTTTTCCAGCGCTTTGCAGACCGCCACAGCCATCTCCACCTGCTCAGATCGAAACTCATACCCCGAAATATTCCTCCCCAGATCCCCTTCCCTCTCAAACACACCCCGAACGATATTTTGATAATTCACCATCCTCCCTCTTCCCACCCCCTTTCATTTTACGCATACCCCCCCGACAGAAAAAGAGAAGGAAACATAACGAGTGCGGTATTATTACAGCGAAAGAGCAGATGAAGCGAACTGAAGAAAGTAAATTGATATCTGATGTGCGTATACTTATGGAGGATATGAAAGAGCGACTCTTCCCCGGGTGGGATGAGCAAACGAATTCGCGGAAAGCAGTGGAGAGGGGAATCAGAAAATTTCTCCGGAAATACTTGAAGGAGCAGAGAATTGCTCTGAGTGATATGGATGAGTTGGCGGAAAGGATTCTGGATAAACTGAGAAGATATGAGTCGTATTCGGAATAAATCGCCGAAACTTCTAAATTTCACGGTGCGGTATCGGAATGTAAAATACGCCCGTCTGGAACTCACAACTGGCAGGTTGGTGGTCATTCTTCCGAAAACTTATCAGAGTTCTGCCGAAGAGGTTATTCAGAAGCATATCCGATGGGTGATGGCGAAAGCAAGAGCCATAAATTCTGCTCTGAGAAAGGCGGACCGAAAAAAGATTGTTTCGGACAGGACTGAGGAGAGTTTTCGGAACTTCGTTTTCAGGAAAGTGCGGCAGTATTCGGAAGAGTTGGCGCTGAAGCCGGGTGTAGTTTACTTTCGGAAGATGAAAACGAAATGGGGCAGTTGCAGTTGCCGGGGAAACCTAATGTTCAACCGCCTTTTGAAATTTTTGCCCAATTCAGTGATTTCCTATGTGGTCTTTCACGAGCTGGTTCACCTGCGTCACAGGAAACACGGCAAATCGTTCTGGCAGGCAATGCGTCTTAAGTATAAAAATTGGGAAAAATACGAGGAAAAGTTGTTAATGTACTGGTTTCTCCTGCATAAACACCTGACGGAAACGAAATGAGCAAAAAAATCTCATCTGTGGCAAAATAGATTATGGTGAGCGCAGGAAAAAAAGGAGGTCAGAATGAATATTTATGTAGGCAATTTGTCTCGCGATGTGAGCGAAGAGGATTTGCGCAAGGCTTTTGAAGCCTTCGGGCAGGTCGCATCGGTAACGATTATCAAGGACAGGCTCAGCGGCTTATCCCGGGGATTCGGATTCGTAGAAATGGCGGACAAAACTGAGGCACAAGCCGCAATTACTGGTCTGAACGGGACAGAGTTGAAGGGGCGAATGCTGAATGTGAATGAGGCTCGCCCCCGCTCTGAAAGCCGACGAGGTGGTGGAAGGAAAGGCGAGGGCTTTCGGGGCGGTCATCGGCGCTCCTGGTAACCACTACCCGGACCTGATAAAGTCAAACTGGATAGCAACTCTGGAAGGGTGATAGAGAAATGAAATGTGTAATTCATCGGTAGTGATTTTAACCACCGCAGGGCTGACCTGGGTAGGGATAGCGCTTTTCCCAAGAGGTTCGCAGAAAGCACTCGCTTATCCGCCAGCGGTGGGAATTCTTGGAAAGGCGAAAAATTGCCTCGTCTGCCATATCAATAATGGGCCCTGGAAGGATAACGAGAAAACCATCAGTGATGTGCTGGATAAGGAAACCCAAAAATCGCTCAAGCAGGCGGATGGGAGTTTCCTTATAGAGGCAAAGAGAGGAGAGACAAAGACTATGCTCACAGTCATCGGGCGAACCGGTGAAAGGGAACGCAAAAGAAGGGATGATAGCCAATTATTTTGAACGAAAAATCAAGCTGAAGGTCATTGATTGACCAATCGGCAGGGCAGGTTCATATCCCTTCCCAACACCTGAAAACAAGTGAAAGCCCAAACACGCCCAAAACAGAAACGCAGAATGACATTGGCGAATTAACGGAAAAAATCACCTTGCTCTTTAGTTAGTTCATTTCCGCGTAGGAAAGAAAGTTTATTTTTGCTGTTCGTATTTTAAGGTGGCGAGAAGCAGATGGTCTAATGAATGTTTTGGTTGCCAGCCGATATAGCGGTGGATTTTTTGTATATTTGCGACAAGGTGGGCAGGTTCGGGACGCTGATGAGATTCAAAATCCACTGGTACGTTCTTCCCGGTGAGCAGTTCCAATCGCCGAACCACCTGCAGAGCAGAATATCCGGTGCCGGAGCCGATGTGAAATATCTCCAAAGCATTTTCCGGGCAGAGGGGAAGCAGGGAAAGGATGAGTTGGGCAACCTCTTCTACCGAGATGTAATCGCGGATGGATGTCCCATCGGGCGTAGAGAATCCGGTTTTCAACTGGAGTGCAGGATGCTTGCCCAACACAGCCCGAACTGCGAGTGGAATCAAATGGGTTTCGGGCTGATGTTCTTCGCCCAGATGTGCTTCTGGCAAAGCGCCGGCAAGATTGAATATTCTGAGGATGAATCCGCCTAATTGCCATTCCCTGCTGGCTTGCTCAAGAATTTTTTCTACCGATAGTTTGGTCTTTGCATAAGGCGTCAAAGGTGCAGGTGTATGGGCTTCCGCAATTCTGTCGCCTCCAGAAAAAATCGCGGCAGAAGAAGGATAGATGATTTTGCTGATGCCTGCACTTTTCATCGCTTGAAGCAGGCGAAATGTGTTCACAACATTCTTTTCCCAGTACTGTGCCGGCTGTTCCCATGATTCCCCCGCAATAATCCACCCGCCAAAATGGAGAACAACTTCGGGTTGAAAATCCGAAAGAATTCGTTTCATTCCCTCCGCAATAATCCACCCGCCAAAATGGAGAACAACTTCGGGTTGAAAATCCGAAAGAATTCGTTTCATTCCCTCCACATTGCCCACATCTAACTGAACCAATTCCGGAACTTTTTCTGAAAGCGGTGGGCATCGGGAAAGGTTGTCCACCAGAAGGAAAGCGGAGGGCTTTTCTCTGAGAAAATGCGCCACAAACCGTCCCAGATATCCCATTCCACCGGTGATGAGGATTCTCATTTTGCTATCGGGATTGCGATGCAGGAAAGAGAACTTATGCCTAAATACTGGGATATAATTGACAACGGAATGAAGGAAGGGAAAAGGCTGCATCTGAGCAGGAAGAATAAACGGATTCTGGGGCTATGTGGAGGGATTGCGGAATACTTCGGTTGGGACCCTGCTTTAGTTCGCTGGCTTTTTTTCGCCCTTGTGGTACTCTCTTTTCTGTGGTATCCCATTTTTCCCCTCGCCTTTCTGCTGATTTATTTTACCTCACCTCTGTTTTTCCCCTATGAGTAAGGGAGTTTCCCTTGTTTTGATTTTACTGGTTTTCTGGATTCGCTGGTCTGAAGGGTATCCGCAACTTCTACCCTCTTATACCTTTTTGATGCCATCCAATCTTGCCTGTCCGGGCATTGCGTCATCCGATGGATTTGAGCCGTCTTCGGTTTATGAGAACCCGGCAAATATGGTGAATTTTCCGCGGATTTCCATTTCTCAATCCCACAGTTTGAGGCATTTTCCCCTGAAAGACCGGGAAGTGGACCAGTTGGATGCCGATGCGGTGGCGCTGATAATTCCTTTCGGCTCTTTTGCAGTTTTTCGCGGGTTTTCCATAGCGGGGGAGTGGGGATACGATTATCGGAACCTGCCCTATATCTGGGTGCCAAAAGAGCAACTGGATGGTAGGCAGGAAAGTTGGGGCTGGGGCTGGCGTTTTGCCTGGCTTCGGAAGGGTTTTGTGCGCCAGAAATTTCGTTTCCACATTCGGCAGGAAGGCGCGACAGAAGAAATCGTGACCGCAAAAGAATTCAGTAGAGGCAACCAGGTGATTATCCTTCCCTGGCTTCGCCTGGGATGGGCTTCCACAACCACCAGCCCTTCGCAGAACTGGCAGGCGCGGAAGGTCTCTTTTTTCAGCATCACCATACGGGTTCTTCCCTATCTATGGTTTTCCCGGCAATGGCAGGAACGGATGCTTCAGATCGGGAAAGTCCCTCTGCGAACTTTAAGAAAACACTGGTCTTATCGCATCAATATTCCGATGTTGTGGATATGCCGGGGATACCATGGAACGCCTGTGGTTGGCTTTGGTTTCCCCCATCCTTTCCTATCCGTTTCTTATGCAGAAGGGAAAAATTTGCTCTCTTATCTCACTGGAATCTCTTTTCCCTTTTTTCGGGATGTGCATATGGGAGGATACACTCTGCGATGAATTTTCAAGAATGGGAGGAAAGAGTCTACCGTAAGTGGATAGAGAAGCACAAAGAGCGGAAGGCAGAGTTTCGGACGGCTTCCGGGCTTGCCCTAAAACCGATTTATTTTGATGCGGGAGGGAAAACGCTGGGTTTTCCCGGTGTATTTCCCTTTCTGCGTGGAATCTATCCCACTATGTATCGTGGCAGGTTGTGGACAATGAGACAATATGCAGGATTTGGCACGGCAGAACAGACCAATGCACGATACCGGTATTTACTGGAGATGGGGCAAACCGGGTTATCGGTGGCATTTGACCTGCCGACGCAAATGGGCTATGATGCTGACCATCCCAGGGCTGAAGGAGAAGTGGGGAAAGTCGGTGTTTCCATTTCCACGCTGAGCGATATGGAGACTTTATTTGAGCAAATCCCGCTGGAACGGGTGACTGCTTCTATGACGATAAATGCGACCGCACCCATTATATGGGCGATGTATCTGCTGGTGGCGGAAAAGAGAGGTATTCCCTGGAACAAATTGGGCGGCACAGTGCAAAACGATATATTGAAGGAATTTATCGCGCGCAAAACATACATTTATCCGCTTGAACCTTCCTTACGCCTTGCAGGAGATTGCATAGAATTCGCCGCCCGATATGTCCCACGCTGGCATCCGGTCAGCGTTTCGGGCTACCACATACGCGAAGCCGGCTCCAATGCAATTCAGGAAATGGCTTATACCTTGCTCAATGCGCTGGAATATATTGATGAAGTGCGCAAACGCGGAATGGAAATAGAACCGATTTTATCCCGCATATCTTTTTTCTTCAGCGTGCAATCGGACTTTTTTGAGGAAATCGCCAAATTTCGGGCGGGAAGGGCTCTCTGGGCGGAACTGGTGCAGGAGCGGTATCATCCCAAAGACCCGGAAGCCCTCAAACTGCGATTTCACTGCCAGACGGGAGGGAGCACACTAACGCTTCAAGACCCGCACTTAAATATCGCCCGGGTGGCGTTTCAAGCACTGAGCGCAATTTTTGGCGGAGCGCAATCTCTGCACACCAACAGTTACGACGAGGCGCTGGCTTTGCCTTCCGATGAGGCTGTGGCTATTGCCTTGAAAACTCAGCAGGTTCTCGCTTATGAAACCGGTATCGCTGATGTGATGGACCCTATGGGAGGCAGTTTTTTTCTGGAATCTCTCACACAGGAAATTCATAACCAAACCCGGGAATTGATGAATAACATTTTGGAAATGGGCGGTATGATTTCCGCCATCAAGCAGGGTATCCCGCAGAAAGCCATTGCAGAAAACGCCTATAAATGGCAGAAGCAGTTGGAGTCCAGGGAGCGAATCATCGTGGGAGTGAATGCATTTACATCGGAAACTCCTGTGTCTATTCCCCATCTGGTCGTGGATGAAGAAAGCCAGGAAAAGCAGAAAGCCCGGGTAAGGGAGTATAAAAAAACCCGCCCGGCTGGAAAGCGGGCAGAGATGCTGAAAAAGTTGCAGAAAGCAGCGAAGAAGTCGGAAAATTGCCTTCCCGCGATTATAGATTGTATTCGGGAAGGCGCCACAGTAGGGGAAATCTCCAATGCCCTGAGAGAAGTTTTTGGCACTTATCAACCCAGCGAATGAAGGTGATTACAGCTGAGAATCCACTCCACCATCAGAAGAAAAATCGCCAAAGAGGGAGAGTTGAGCGGTAAAGGAGGCGGAGGAAAGCAAAGGGAAGATGGCGCTTTTCTGCTCCAGCAAAGAGAGCAATTCCGAAGCACGGCGAACAACTAAAGGAGGCAAGCCTGCAAGCCCGGCGACATAAATGCCATAACTTTTCTCCGCACCGCCTTTTACTACTTTATGCAGAAAAATGGCTTTCCCTCTTTCCTCCTTCGCCAGCATCTGGAAATTTTGCACTCCACTCACCAATTGTTCAAGAACAGTGAGTTCATGGAAGTGCGTGGCGAATATAGTTCGACATTTCAGGCGAGAAGCAAGATATTCAGCAATTGCCCAGGCAATGCACATTCCATCGTAAGTGCTGGTGCCTCTGCCCACTTCGTCCAGAATGACGAGGGATTTTGGCGTGGCAAATTGCAGAATGCGAGCAGTTTCGCTCATCTCCATAAAAAAGGTGCTCACGCCACGGGAAATGTCATCCGATGCCCCTGCTCGGGTGAACAGAGCATCCACAACACCAATCCTCGCCGAATCTGCCGGGACAAAACAGCCCATCTGTGCAAGCAAAACAATTAAACCCACCTGCCGAATGTAGGTGGATTTACCCGCCATATTGGGACCGGTCAGAATGATGAGACGCTGGGCTTGCCCTTCCATCACAACATCATTGGGCACAAATTCTCCGGGGGGGAGCAGGTGCTCCACCATCGGATGCCTGCCCCGATTTACCTCAATTCGGTCGGAAGAATTCACCTCAGGTCGGGTATAGCCATATTGCTCCGCCGCTTCGGCAAAACTTTGCAGAACATCCAGCAGGGCAACATTTTTCGCTATCTGCAAAACTTGTGCAATACACTGCTGCGCTCCATTCAGTAATTGCTCTATCAGAAAATTTTTCCGCTCTTCCATAGATTCTGATGCGGAAAAAATTTTCTGCTCGGCTTCCTTTAATTCCGGCGTGGTAAATCTCTCCACACTTACCAGAGTTTGCTTCCGCTCGTATCCTTCAGGAAGGCGGGGAATTTGCGCAATCTGGGCTTTCGTGATTTCAATAAAGTAGCCAAAAACTTCGTTATATCTCACTTTCAGCGTTTTTAGCCCGGTGCGGAGGCGCTCCCGCTCTTCAAATTTTTTGAGCCACTCTTTCCCTTCTTTCAGCCACTTCTGCCATTCATCCAGTTGCGCATCATATCCCTCCCGAAAGATTTGATCAGCGGAGAACTCTTCCGCAAGGGCTTTTTTTAGCGTTTCCAACAGGCGCTGAAGCCTCTCATCCAGTTGCAACTGCTGGAAGATTTCCTGTAATACCCAAGAAGAACAGGATGACTGCAATGAAACAAGGGCAGAAATTTTTTGAAGCGAAGAGCGAAGCCGAAACAGGTCGTATGGTCTTCCTTTTTTTCCCACTATCCTGGTGGACATCCTCTCAATGTCGCCAATTCCCGATAAAATCTCGCGAAGTTCATCCCGGAAATAGCCTTTTTCTACCAATTCTTCCACCGCATTTAGGCGCTTTTGAATCTGTTCAACATCGGTAGAAGGAGCCAGAATTTCCTCTCTTAACAATCGCTTCCCCATTGGGGTTTTCGTATGGTTCAACAGTGCAAAAAGACTTCCCTCTTCTCCCCGGGGTGTGGAAAACAATTCCAGGTTTCTGACGGTGGCGAAATCAAGAAACATTTTCCCAGAAGGACGAAAAGGGCGGAGAAAATTTAGATGCGCTACCCGGTCCAGTTTGTGCTCTTTCAGATACCGCGCAATTAACCCGGCAGACTGAATTGCTGTTTCCGAATTTTGCCACTGAGGGTCCGTATCCATCGGACGCCTCAGGATTTCGCTCAGCACTTCCCGGGCAGATTCCGGAGAGAGAAAGCCCACCCATTCCACGGGCATGCCGAAAGCGGACACATTTAGAGAGTCCGGAGAAATGCCATCGCCGGCACAGAGAAGTTCCTTCGGATTCCTCAGACGAAGTTCGTCTTTGAGCAGTTCCACTGCGGAATCGGATTGGCTTCCTTCCGGTAAAGTCCATTCCGTGGCGAGAAAATCTCCGGTGGAAACTTCGGCGATGGAGAAGCCGACTTTTTTCTTCCCAAAAAACACCGAGGCCAAATAATTTTTCTTGCTTTCATCCAAAAATTCCTCCCGGGTGAGCACGCCGGGCGTAAGCACCTCCACCACTTCTCTTCGCACCAAACCTTTTGCCTTCTTCGGGTCTTCTACCTGTTCGCAAATCGCCACTTTATGGCCGGCATCCAGAAGTTTCTGAATGTATCGGGAAGCAGAATGAAAGGGCACCCCACACATCGGGATTCGTTTGCCTTTTCCCGCTTCCCGGGATGTGAGCGCTATGCCCAGAACTTCAGATGCTTTCTGTGCATCCCGGTCAAACATTTCGTAGAAATCCCCCAGGCGAAACAGCAGGATGCAATCGTGATACTCCCGCTTCAATCGGCGGTATTGCACCATCATCGGCGTGGAAAATTCCGCTTCCATCCTCTTCCCTCTCCATTGTATTACATTTCAGAAAGTTCCGGGGGCTTTTGCAGGCAAAATCTACAATTGGATACCCTACCGAGACCACTGGAATTTCGGACGGCAGAAGGCGAAGGAAAGGTCACCGCCCATCAGCGGGTCACTTTGAACTTTTACTTAAATGGGTATCAGTTTTCGGACGAATTTATGGTCATTCCGAACCTTTCAGAGCCCGCTATCATTGGCGCAGCCACCCTGCAGAAGTGGCGGATAAAACTGGATTTTGAAAGAGAAGAAGTGCTCTTCAACCCTGAGGTCACAAAACTCCGCATTATATAGAAGCGTCAGGAGTCAGAAATCAGCCGGGAAATATTAGGGGGAGAGAAGGGCATCCAGTTCGGAGGTAAACAATGCAGTGGGCTGAGCACCGACGATGAGTTTTCCCTCCACCACTCCGGGGGAAACTTCTCTGCCTATGATGAAAGAAGGAGTTCCCGTGATGCCCAGGGCGTTTGCCTCCTGCACATCCGCCTGAATCGCTTTCTGATAGCGGTTGGTCTCCATACACTTGCGAAAATCGGGCATCTGTAGCCCCAGTGCTGAGCCAAAAGAGTCAAACACATCTTTGTTTTTGAGGAGTCCCTGATTATAAAATATTCGGTCGTGCATTTCCCAGTATTTTCCTTGTTCTCCGGCGCAATGGGCGGCATTAGCCGCTTCGTCTGCCTCAGCATGTATGGGTAAAGTCAGGTCTTTATACACCAGTTTCACCTTCCCGGTGTCAATGTATTTCCTTTGTAGGTCTGGGTGGGTCTGCATAAACCACCGGCTGCAAAATGGGCATTGATAATCGGAAAACTCCACGATGACCACCTTGGCATTTTTGTTTCCCCGAATGGGGTCGTGCGACTTGATGGTGGTTCGCAGAAGCCTTTCTGCTGGCGGTTTTCCTTCTCTCAAGCCTGCCAGTTCTCTTTTCACCGCATCCAGTTCCTGACGTAATTTTTTGATTTCCTCCACGCTGACTCGCTCCAGTGCCATTCGGATAAGCGTGAGTTGCTGTGCAATGCGCTCCAGCGTGCTGGGATTGCATCCGATGAACCACCACAAGATGAAAAATAAAAGGTATGTCCGTTTCATTGTACCCCCTCCTCTGTTATTATACGAAAGAATTCTGAAGAGAAGAGCATTCTTCGAATGCTATGAGCAATGAAGGAAAGTTTTTCTGGACGCACCTTTTCTGCCCCGGAAGAAGGGAGGTGCATTTCCTCGTATTTGGCGTCCCAGATACCTAAAGCAGGAATCCCTTTCGCTGAAAACGGGTAGAAATCACTGCCGAATTCGTAGGCATATCGGTCAATATCTGGCTGTAAGGGTACGCCGAGCATTTTTTCCATTAAAGAGGCAAGTTGAGGATGATGGCTTCGCCCGATGAGGTAGAAAGAAGGGGAATCGGTGGCTCCAACGGAATCAAGGTTGAGCATAAGGGCAATTCTTTCAAGATGAGGCAGATGGCTGACCAGAGCGCGAGAACCGCGTAAGCCCCATTCTTCAGCGGAAAAAGCGATGAATATCACAGGGCAAGGGGCGGGTTCCGCTCTCATCAGTCGCGCTAATTCCAGTAGAACTGCCACACCGCTGGCATTGTCCACTCCTCCGGGAAAGCCTTCGCCCAGATGGTCATAATGCGCGCCCAGAACAACTTCTCGTTCACATCCCCTATCCCAGCCAGGGATTTTGCCCACCACATTTCCCGCAGAATGTATGGTGATTTGTTCACCTTTAATGACCCAGTTGCCCGTAATTTCTTTCCGCCATCCTTGTCGCTCTTCTTGGCCCTCCACCTTGCCCATCCATTCGGAAATGGGCATCGCAAAGACCGGAAGAGAAAAATTTTCTGGCACATTCATCTCCAAACTGGACAGGCGGGAAGCGATGTGAAGAGGAAGGGAAGCGAAGGTGCCTCTCTGCTTCATTTCCTCAAATTTCTTCTCGAGGCCCGGGAAGAGGTTAGCGGGATGACTGAACCATTCGGGCGGAAACGGGCTGGGAGATGGAAGAAGTAAGAGCACTCCAGCCAGAGCACCCGAATTTTTCCCTTCTTGCCAGAGTGGCAGCAATTCCCAGAGTTTTTTCTCGTATTTTGGCGGGACTTTCCAGGCAAACAGGGACGGCTTAACGGGTGGGTCTATCAATAATTCCGGAGATTCGGAATAATAAATTCCCCGAAAACTGGATGCCCCTGAGATTCCAGAGACGTTCAGGGGGTAAAGGGGAATTGAACTCTTTTTGCTGGCGGTGGTAACCGTAAATTTTACGCTCAGTGAAGGAATAGAAAAAGTAACGGGTATACGGTATTGCTCCAATCCCTGTTCACTCCACGGCAAAAGCCCTATCTGCCGGAACGATTGCTCCAGCCAGTCAGCTGTTAGTCGCTCCCCTTCTGTCCCACTTTGCCTTCCGGAGAATTCAGCGGAAGAAAGCCATTGAACCGAACTCCTCATTCTTTCCGCTGAAGGCGTTATCACCGCCTTGTCATAAAAGGAGAAATGCCGGTCTGAAGGAATGATAACCGTTTCTGCGCGAAACACCGGAAGACCATTTTCAAAAACCACAAATGGTTCCCAGCCATAATAGAAAAGTAAGTGGGAGCGCTGAAGAGCTTCTGGAGAATTTCCTCCGTAGATGGTGACCCATCGTTTCCCGCATTCTTCCGGAAAGCAGAAGGAATAAAGCAAGGCATATTGCCGACCAGTAAAGGCTCTTTTGGAAATTTCTATGGCTTCCTTCTCCCATCGAATGGAGGGCGGAAGAAAATGGGAAATCCACTTGTTGCTCTGCTTGGTGCCAAGTAAAATAAGAGAAACGCCGTCCAGTTCTTCCGAAGAAGATATATCTGATGCTGTTTTCAGCGGAATGTTCAGTGCATGGATTCTGTCAATAAGTGGCTGCAATTGGGGCTCTTCAATATCCGGTAGAATAGCAAGTTTCTGTTCACTTTGATACAACAAGGTGTTCAGCGAAGGCGGGAGATGTTCCCGGGATATTTCCGACAGCAGGTGATAATCCGGGTCCAGAGAAATGGAAATCGGCTTTTTCTTCAGCCGTAGCGTTACGGTAGTCTCCTCGCCCTTTATCCAGATTTCCCCTTCCTCGCTTTCGTCGCCGTAATCAATGCGAAAGGGCAGAGGAAGGATATAAAGCGGTGGAGAAAGGGCGATGGTGAGGGTGAGCATCCATTCTCCTGCGGTTTTTAGGGCAGGGTCGGGGGAAAAGGACAAATCCGCTGAAGATATGGAAAAGGAGGGCAAACCGGGCAAATTCAGCCAGGGATGAATAATCGGGTCTAAAGAGGCACCGATTTCCGCTTCATAAGCAGAGAGAAAATCTTGCCAGCGCACGACCGTACCGCCCTTTTGCTGAAGCATCTCGCGCAGGATGATGAAAAAGGTGTCGTCGCCTATTAGACGACGAATCAGGTGGAAAACCATAGCAGATTTTCCGTATCCAATGTCATTCTCAAAATCTTCCCTCTTGCCGGCAAATTTTCTGAGCGGATAATCTCTGTCCGCTTTGACCCGGGTGGAATATTTTTGAGCCAATCCGAAACGATAACGCTTTCCTGCGTCAGCTGATTGTTCTTCCAGCGTATAATAATTGGCAAAATAGGTGGTCAGCCCTTCAACCCAGTTTTCCTCATCAGGAGGAGAATAGAGGTAATTTCCGAACCAGCAGTGAACCAGTTCGTGGTCCAGATATCCCGGGCGGAGAGCTCTTTCTCCCATCTGAATGACTTGTTTTCCCAGAAGGGTATAGGTGGGAAAACCATAGCCGGTAGTGAAAAAATTTTCCACAATATCAAATTTCTTATACGGATAAGGTGTAAGCAGGCGGGAGTATTTTTCCAGATATTCGGCGACTTTATTCAAGAAAAGTTCGGATAAATGGGCTTCCGATTCAAAAAAGTATGTGCTGAGTAAGATGCCGTTTTTTCTGATGGAGTTCACCACATATTTTCCACCTGAAATGGCATAACTATCAAAGGGAACGGAAGAAGAGAAGCGGTAGGCAAAGGAATCTGGTGTGGAAACTTTTTGAACGAAATCTCCCTGTCCAACGATGACCCAAGGCTGAGGAACCGAAATTTCCACATCAAAAAGGGAAGGTTCAAAGTCCATGCGGGGATACCAGCGGGTAGACTCAGAGAGGAAAATGCCCTCGGTTCCGATGAGCCCCGAGGTAAAATCGCCCACCACAAATGTGGCAGTAGTGGAAGGCTTAACAGGATCATAGATAGTTCCCGCATATTCTATGAGGATGCGCAGAGGTGTAGTTTCCCGGGCTGGAATTTTGAGAAGTTTCTCCGGCAGAGGGAGGGTATAGCGGTAAAAAGAAATTTCTCCTTCTGTGGAGATTTTCTCTTTCTTTAGATTGCCGAGCAGGTTCTGATTTTCTACGAGAAAGCGAGAGATGGTCAGGTTGCTGTGAAGGGGAAATTGGATGGAGGAAGAAGGTCCGGGAATCCAATTTATATCCACGATGGAGCGGATGGAGTGCTTTTCCGGATTCAATGTGGCTTTTATGCGATAAATCGTGGGAAAGCAGAGAAAAAGCCCAGCAAACAGGGAGAATTTTCTGAGCATATCAGCCAACACTGCGTTGCTTCTGAAATTGCAGACCCATAGGCTGGTATCCATCTGAAGGGATTTGCAATTCGGTATAACCCAAAGCGAAGAGGATACTTTGGAGATGGTGCAGGCGAGATTGAGCAAGCGGGATTTCCTCTTTGAGAAACTCCAGGCGGGCGATGGGGAAGAAATCCCGGAGTCGGACAAGAGAAAACCCGAGCGAGCGGATGAGGGATTCCGCCCGTTCCACCCTTTTCAGGCGTTCCAGGGTGATGGTCTGGAAAAAGGGAATGCGGGAGCTGAGGCAGGGGGAAGCGGGTTTTTCTGCGATGGGAAGCCCAGCTTTACGGGCAAGTTTTCTCACTTCGGATTTGGAAAAACCGGCAAGACGCAGGGGACTGACCACAAAAAATTCCTGCGCTGCTCGCCGACCGGGGCGGATATCCAGTTCATCTTCCTTCGTCTCCCCGTCCAAAATCACCCCGTATCCTTCCTGTCGACGTATTTCTTCCAGCCTAAAGTAGATATCCGTTTTGCAAAAATAGCATCGCTGGGGAGAATTGGACACATATTCCTCTCGTTCCAGCACATCGGATTTTATCCACCGGTGCGGCAAAGAAAGAAATGAAGCGATGGAGCGGGCGTCTTCTATATCCCATTCAGGCACAGCCGGAGAAACCACAGTAGCCAAAAGTACCTTCCCGCGCACAAATCTTCCTGCACCCCAAGCAACTACCGAACTGTCCACACCTCCGGTAAATGCCACCACCGCAGAAGAAAATTCCGATAAAATCTCTTTCAGCCTTCCCTCCATCCCCTGTTTATTATTGTACCCTCTTGTTTACAGGAATCTTTTCGTGAAGTCCGAATCGTGGAACGCCATTGAATTGAACAATACATTACCCTTTCACCTTGAGCAAATCTTTTGTAAAACTGAAAAGAGTGGTGGTTTTACTGGGTTCTGGTATGTTTCGCCAGTTCTTCCCAGATTTTTGCATCAAGGGAATGAGAGGTTTTCCTTCTCTGTTGTAGCAAATCGCCTGAAGAGGACCCTGGGAAATTACTTTTTCTTGAGGAAGATATTCAGGGAGAAAGGTAAAATTCCCCGGTACAGGATTTTGAAAGTCCACCTCCTGAATATACTCTCCAGTATAAGGATTTCTGAGGTTCCAGTTGAATTGGGCTACATACCTTTTGAGTTCCTCAAAACTGGACACCCAGGGTTTTAGCCGCTGAGGCATTTCTGGAGCAAAATAATTTGCTATGGGGGTTCGCCAAGGGAGGGAGAGACTCAGCCGGTGGCAGATGAGGTAGAGTTTTCTATCTTCCGGGGTCATTTTGCCCAACTCTTCTACCGTAATACCCGGATATTTTTCAATAATATGGATTTTGGGCTTTACGGTTTCTTCAAACCTTTTCAGATGCTCCTGAATTTTCGGATGGAGGTCGCTCGTTGGAGTTATAATGCGGGGATTTTGGGAAGCCACTGCTTTACCATCTTTCCCCCGGCTATATGTGATAACCTGCAATCCTTTTTCTCCACGAAGTATTCGCAGGTCATAAGGTGTGGCCTCCTCAGATTCTCCCCATAAAACACGAATAGGTTTTCCGGTATCCGGATTCTTGAGGTCTTCCGCCGCCACAAGCAAATAGTCTTGCTTTACTACCTCTGAGAAATCGTTACGAAATCCTCCAGTGCGTTGATAATCGTTCTCCAGTTTCCTTGGGCTATAGCAGAAGACTCACTCATCCCAGGCGGGAGGACAAAAGCAGAATCATTGCGCACTCCTTGTGCAACAAGAAACGCCCCAAACACTGCTATCCACACACTCCTCTTCATAAGCACCACCGCTTTTTTGCCTCCTCAGAATATGGTTCAAAAACGGAAAAAGGCTTCTCTTTCCCCTTTCTCTGCTTCTTCCTCACCATATTCACCAATTGTGTTTTCCCACCTCCCAACTTCCATTTTCATTATATTTTTGAACCCACGGTTTTTTTTACCAAATTTTTAAAGAAATACTTTAATTTTCTTCAGTAGCCATTCAACAATATTCCCTATATCGCCCATAATAAATGGGTTTTATACCGGGGGGGTATATATTTTTAATGTCCTGAGTTTCCCCATTCAGAATTACCTGAAACTCCCGAAACTTTTGCAACTACTGCAACTTTCTTCCTGTCGAATTTTCTCAAGCCGGGATTAAACCGGATGAGCCTGGGGGTTTTCAGGAGATTTCTAAGGCAAACGGCTGAAGAAGAAGGAGAACTTCAATGGTGGAAAAGTTCTTTAATGGCTTTCCAGGCGTCAATGAGAAGATTTCTGCGGGGTGGAGGGGATTCTTTCGGGGTAGTTCTGTTTCCAAGTTTGGCTTCGGTATCAGGGAATTTATACAGGGATTCACCGGGGTAAGCCAAACCGAGTTGATCTCTTGCCTCCCGTTCCACGAACTCTTCTGTGCTGGCTTCCTGAATTTTCTGTTCCAAAGAGCGGATATCCTCTTTCAGCACGGGGATTTGACGGGACAGGCGTGTGACAGTATAGAGATTTTTCAAAACTCTATTTCCGCGATAGGCAATACCGAAAAGGAAATGGAGGGAAAAATAAGCGAGGGTGAGGGCAAAAGCCACTTCCCACCAGTGAATTCGTCGCACATACGCTATTACTTTAAGCACTGCACTGGGAATTTTTCGCCGTAAAACCACTACCCACTTCATCACTTTTATTTTACTGCAATATTTTCCATTCAGTGCAGAAAAAAATTTCCCAAAAGAGGGCAGATGGAATAAAATAGGTAATGCAAAGAAAAATTGCTGAGGAGGAAGAGGGATATGAAGAAGGGAAGGAAAAGGGTAGAGAGAGAAGTGGTAATTCAAGCGCCGAAGGAGATGGTCTTTCGTTTTTTTGCTGACCGTCGTGAGTGGAAGGAGTGGATATGCGATAAGGCGACGGCGGAGGTTGCGGAGGGAGGGAAGTATGCAATGAAATGGCTGACTGGATACGAAGCGAGCGGAACTTTTCTCAAAATTCACCCGCCTGATGCTCTGCACTTCACCTGGTGGGGAAAGGATGACCCTGCGGAAACCGAAGTTCAGATTTCTTTGCTGGAAATAGCGGGTGGCACGCGTGTTCAGGTTCGGCATTCCGGTATTGGGGCATCTTATCGGTGGAAACCCCAGCACAAGGAGATTGAGAAGGGATGGGACCGGGCGCTGGAAAATTTGAAATCTGTTCTGGAAACGGGCATTGATTTGCGGCTCGCACGCAGGCCGCGGTTGGGCATTGTGTTTGAAATGCTCAAGCCGGAAGAGGCAGAAAAAGCAAAACTGCCCATAGGATATGGAATCCGCGTGGGCGCTGTGGCACCGGATACAGCGGCAGAGCGGGCGGGGTTGCAGAAAGGAGATATTCTGGTGGAAATGGCGGGCATGCCGCTAAAAAACGAGGATGCACTCATTGCAACTCTGCAGAAGCGTCGGGCAGGAGATTCTGTGGAAATCAAATTCTATCGTGGACCACAATTGCAATCCGTTTCTGCCACTCTGGGTTCTTGGAAATTCTTGGAAATTCCGGCTACACATAGTGAAACGGTGGCGGCTTTGCGAAAAAGAAACGAGGAACTGGTGCGGGAACTGGATTCTCTGATGGCAGGCGTAACGGAAGAAGCGGCGGAGAGGAAACCCGCTCCGGAGAAATGGTGCGCCAAAGAAGTCCTTGCCCATTTGATTGTCACCGAGCAATGGTGGCGATTCTGGATGGCGCATGAATTTTCAGGTATGACAGTGGAGGATAGTGAAAACACTTCGGTGTATCCTGAAGTTCTGCGAGCGGTATTGGCAGTGAATCCGAATCTACTTTCGTTGCGCAATCGTCTGGCGCAGGAGCAGGAGGAAACTGTGGCAATGTTTGAAGCACTCAGGCAGGAATTTCAAGCGCACAAAGCCCGCTATCGCCGCAATGTCACCTGGTATCTGGAAATGGCGGAACACACACGGAATCACTTCAAGCAATTCGCCAATGCTATGCAATAGTTGGATTGCAGGAATATAATAATGGTGGAAGGGAAAAAGCAATGGCAGTAATGGTGAAAAAAATTCCACTGGAAGGTTCCAGAGGAAGAGAGGAAGTAAGCGTGCTTTTTGATTCGGGCGCGACTTTTTCCTGCATCCAACCGCAACTTGCAGAAAGATTGGAACTGACGGTTCCCTTGCCCAGGCCGATGGAATGTGCCACCGCAGAGGGAAGCATAAGGGTCACTGCCCACCACCGGGTCACTTTGAACTTTTACCTGAATGGGTATCAGTTTTCGGACGAATTTATGGTCATTCCGAACCTTTCAGAGCCCGCTATCATCGGCGCAGCCACCCTGCAGAAGTGGCGGATAAAACTGGATTTTGAAAGAGAAGAAGTGCTCTTCAACCCTGAGGTCACAAAACTCCGCATTATATAGAAGCGTCAGGAGACAGAACTCCAAAAGTGCTCGTGGAGCGATTCACTTCACTGCCGCTTTTCCTTTCCCGCCGATTTGTCAGCACAGTGCAAAATTATATCCCGTAGACATCCAGAGGTTTTTCGCCCAGCCGGACTTGAACAGTGAGGCGGTCCGGGTAGCGAAAAACTGATAGGGTGATAGTGCTTCCGACTTTCTGCTGACGGATAGTTTTTTTGGCTTCTTCTACGGAGGAAACTTTGATTCCATCTATCTCAAGGATGACATCGCCCAATTGGATGCCGGAAACATACGCGGGGCTGTTGCGATACATATCATCCACCACCACAAGGCGCCGAGGTAGCGAAAGTTGTCTCGCCCAGCTCGGGGATAAGGTCACTTCTTCGAGCAACATCCCAAGCCACGGACGGGAAACTTTGCCGTATGCCATCAATTGCCTGGCGATGTCCATTGCTGTATTGATGGGAATAGCAAAACTAATGCCCTGACCTTTCGCAGGCGGGATGATTGCGGTGTTAATGCCTATCACATATCCCAGCTGGTCCACCAACGGTCCTCCGCTGTTGCCCGGGTTGATTGCGGCATCGGTTTGAATCAAATGCTCAATCCGGGTGTGTTCATCCACCTGCAGGTCTCGCTCAAAACCGCTGATAATTCCCAGAGTCACCGTGCTTTCCAGTCCAAATGGGTTCCCGATGGCAAGGACGAATTGCCCCTTTTTCAATTGCGAAGAGTCTCCGATTTTTGCTACCGGCAAATCGGTGCCTCCTATTTGAATTACCGCAACATCGGTATCCGGGTCCCGCCCGACGATTTTTCCGGAAAAACTCCTACCATCCAGCAGGGAAACGATGATTTCTTCCGCCGCCTTCACCACATGATTATTCGTCAGTATATACCCCTTGGGGTCAATGATTACTCCGGAACCTATACCTTCCCTCGGAACTTTCCGGATATTGAAGAAAAAGTCCTCCACCGTGACATAAGAGCGGATGCTTAGGTTCACCACGGAGGACTGAGCTTGGGCAGTAGCACGCTCCGCCCAATTCGCACTACCCAACACCAATAATGAGGCTTCGGAGTGCGTTCTTTCTTCTCGCTGTGGCATTTTCGCCCGGTAAACAGCAAATCCGGAAATTCCTACAATTAGGACAACAACCCACCATCCTTTCGGAGTCAGTTTCCTCACCTTTCCACCCCCCACTTCTCTTTATACTACTTCCGAATGTAACCTTTCGGAGTCTGCAGGGTAATCTTTAATGGAAAGGAAAGAAAGGGGGCGGGGAAAATGAAGAGTTTGCTGAAAAGGTTGAATTCACCTGCGGTTATGCTTTTCTTCCTTTCACCTGCTCTGGCGGAACTACTTTCGGGAAGTGCTCCACCGAACGAGTTTTTTAATCCGGCAGGTTTCCTGATTATGGTCCTTCTGTATGGCGGAGGTGCTCTGTTAGTTCGTGAACTGGTTCGGAAATGGCAGAAAGGATGGGAAAGCATTATGCTCCTCGGACTGGCTTATGCCATCGTTGAAGAAGCCATTCTGACTATGGGTTTTTTCAATCCAAACTTTCCTGACCTCGGCAACATTGCGGGATATGGGCGGTTCCTCGGAATAAATTTCCCCTTTATGCTCATCCTGCTGGTCTATCATACCCTGTTCAGCATTTCTGTTCCGATTATTCTTGTGGAGATGCTGTTTCCGGCAAAGCGGGAAGAGTTATGGTTGAGCAGGCGGGGATATAGGCTCATCTGGCTTGGGTTTTTCCTCTCTATCATTCTCGGGTTAGTGACGATTCAATCTAAGTTGAAATACACTCCTCCGCCGGTTCAGTATATGCTTGCCATCATAGCGGTCATCGGGCTATTTTTGAAGGCAAAGCAAATATCCCCGCGTTCTGTTCCTGCTTATCTGATGCAAGTGAAGCCCCGGGCACCATGGGCATTTTTTGTCTTCGGATTTTTTGCGCCATTTCTTATTCCCAGTTTTGAGATATTCAAAGGATTAAACTTCCCTTTCCCTATTGCCCTGGTGCTCTTTCTCCTGATAGTGTGGGCTGGGTTTCAATGGCTGGTACAGGGAACAGGCTATGGGAAAGCCTGGAGAGATATTCACCGTTTCTGGCTGATAGCAGGATGCATCAGTTTATTTGCAATTCTGGCGCCGATACAAGAATTATCCAATCCCACGCGCCCGGATGATACTTCAGGTATGGCTCTGGTGGGGCTGATGGCGCTGGTATTTTTGCTCTGGGCGGGGAGAAAAATCCTGACCTCTTTTCGTAGACAAATTTTAGCGGAGATAACCACCTGAGTATTACGCGTTAAATCAGCGGATTTTGGTTCCGGGAGGTACATCCCGGTCGAGAATCACCAAACCGAGGACTTCTTTTTCTCCAGCGGCAAGCAGCATTCCGTGAGAAACAATGCCGCGAATTTTCACCGGCTGCAAATTTGCCACCACCACGATTTTCTTCCCCACGAGTTCCTCCGGTGAATATGAGGGTGCAATGCCGGCGATGAGGGAGCGCACTTCTTCTCCGATGTTCACCCGAAGAGCCAGCAATTTGTCTGCTCCCGGAACGCGGGTTGCCTGGACGATTTGCCCCACCCGCAGGTCCATTTTCGCAAATTCCTCTATGGAGATTTCCCCTCCCGCCTCCGCCTGCAGGGCAACTTCGGGAATCTCCTCTTTTTCTTCTTTCCGTGGAAACACAGGTGGACCTGGGGTGACCAGCGCATCCGGACCGCTAACGAACTCTTCAATGCTTTCCCATTTTGCCCACTCCGGTTTTGCGCCCAAGCGTTTTTTCAATTCTTCCATTGTAGCAGGCATAAAAGGCTCCAGCAGAATGCTCAGAACACGCAGATTGTCCCAGAGATGGGCGCAAACGGTGTTTAATCGCTCCGGATTCTGCTTTGCCAGGTCCCAGGGCTTCTCAGAATCAATATACTTATTGCCGAAATCTACCAATTTCCATATCGTTTCCAGCGCTTCTTTAAATTTCAACTGTGCCAGATGCTCATCCACAGTAGTCCGAACCACTCCCTTCAATTCCATAAACGCATTTTCCTGGGCTGAACGAGGACCACTAACAGGGACAGAGCCTTTGAAATATCGCTGAAATAACGGGAGGCTTCTATGGAACAGGTTACCAAGGTCATTTGCCAGGTCTGCATTATATCGGGAAATCATGGCATCAAAAGAGATGGAGCCATCCAGACCAAAGGGAATTTCCCGAAGGAGGAAATAGCGCAAGCCATCGGCACCAATTTCTTTCATCACATCATACGGGTCAAGCACATTGCCTTTGGATTTGGACATTTTCTCGCCACCAACCGTCCAGAAGCCGTGTGCAAAAATTTGATGGGGAATGGGAAGACCTGCAGAATGAAGCACAGCAGGCCAGATGGCGCAGTGAAACCAGAGAATGTCTTTCCCAATCAAATGCAAGTCCGCAGGCCAATAACGCTGAAACCGTGCATGCGCCCAGCCATTCCCGGATGCAGTGGTATATCCCAGCAGGGCATCAAACCACACATATATGGAATATTCTTCGTCATCCGGCAGAGCAACGCCCCAGGGGAATTTTTTCCGAGAAATGCACAAATCCCGGATTTCCTGATTTTCCAATCTGCTCAGAACCTCATTTCTCCTGCTTTCTGGCTGAATCAGAGAGGGATGCTCTTGAATATACTGAATCAGCCAGTTTCTGTGTCGAGATAAGCGAAAGAAATAGTTTTCTTCCTGAATGAAATTCACCGGGCGTCTGCAGGAAGGGCAATTCCCTTCCAATAGGTCATTTTCCATAAGGAAAGTTTCGCAGAAAACGCAATACCAGCCGGAGTAGCGTCCTTGATAAATATCTCCGTTGTCCCGAACACGCCGGAACACTTCTTGAACTACGGGAATGTGCTCAGGCTGAGTGGTGCGGACAAAATAATCGTAAGAAATATGCAAGTCTTTCCAGAGTTTTTGAAAAGGAAGGACCATTTCATCCACGAATTGCTGAGGGTCTTTGCCGGCGTTTTTTGCCGCTTCTGCCAGTTTCTGCCCGTGTTCATCCGAACCAGTAACGAAATAAACATCTTCGCCACGCTTTCTTCTCCATCGCGCAATACAATCCGCGGCTATGGTGGTGTAGCAATGCCCCATATGGGGTAAAGCATTCACATAATATAATGGTGTCGTCAGCAGAAATTTTTCCCCGCTCACCATTGCCTCACACCGCCTTCATACAAGCCGTAATAATATAAATATACTCCGAGCAGGATGGGGAAAAAGACCGCAAAGCCAAACACCATCAGTAAAGTGAATACGAGGGCAAAGAGCGCCACTTTATTCCGAGACAACGGTTGGGGCTTTTTGCCGGTTGAGAAAGTCGCGCACCGCCTGAATGGAATCTTGGTGGGAAAAAGTCTGAGCGAAGGCTTCAGATTCTACAAGCGCACCGAGGCTTAAAGAGAGTTGGTGGGACAGGTTGATGATATGTTTTGCCTGTCGTATAGCATTTTTGCTACGAGAAGCAATTTTCTCCGCCAGTTGCATCGCTCTGGGCATCAATTCTTGTGGCGGGACCACTTCATCAACCAGACCAAATTGCACAGCGGTTTCCGGTGGTATGAATTCCCCTGTGAGTATAAGACGCATTGCTCTGGACTTTCCCACAACTCTGGGTAATCGCAAACATCCTCCCCAGCCAGGGATAAGACCGAGTTGAATTTCCGGTTGTCCGAATCGGGCTTTTGTGGAGCAGATGCGGTAATCGCAGGCAAGAGCCAATTCCAGCCCGCCTCCAAGACAGAGTCCATTGATAGCCGCAATAATGGGAAAATTCATATGCTCCATAAGTAAACCGATGTGATGACCCATGCGGGAGAGGTTTCGGGCGTCGGTTTCCGTAAAAGTCGGAAATTCATTCACATCTGCACCCAGAGAGAACACATTCTTTTTCGCGCTGGTCAGAATCAGAACTTTGAGTTCTTCCTGCCCATTGAGTTGATATAACGCATTCAAGAAAACCTGTTCAAATGGAGATGGAAAGGCATTGGATTTATCTCCTTCGCGGTCCAGAATCAACACGGCGATGTGCATTGTGGGAAACTCGATGCGAAAGTAGGGATTTGACTGCATTTATTTGACGTACTTCACTTTTCCTTCTTTCTGCCATTCGGCTTCTTTCGGCTTGCGTTTTTTGCCCCGTTCAATTTCTTCTTCCGTTGCCAGATACAGGTCACCGGGGATGCAGGGTGGGTAAGGGAACTGGATGAAAATGGGCTGAGAAAAGCGGGCATGCTTCAGCAAAAGAGTTCCTTTGGGCAGGGTCACCAGTTTTTCGCGGACTTCCTGGGTGAGCCAGCCGTAGAGATGATGGGCGATTTCGCTGTGCCCTGACCTGCCGAAGCAGACGCTGGAACAATTGTCCACCACCTGCTTATCAGTTTCAGAGGCAAATTGCTGTGCGCCCAGAAAGATTAAACCCATAGAACGACCACGGGCTGTGGCATCAATTATGGCTTGCTTCAAAGAATGCGACTCGTTCGCCGGAGCAAATTTGTTCAACTCGTCCACGAAAATCAACACATTATCCAGCCCGATTTCCGCAGTTTTAATTTCCACCATTCTCTGAAGCCGTCGCAAAGTGCGCTCAAATACCATCTTCTGCCCTCGGGCGCTCAGCCCCTGAATGTCTATGATGTAAATATCTCCGGTGCGCAGGTGCTCCACAGGAATATCGCAAGGCTCATCCCGAAATTCTTCTTTGAGAATTAACCCTTCATATAACTCCGGCAGGGAAATCAAGTTCTGCACCAACTTGTAAAATGTGGCGCGGGAATGCCCATGCCAATCCTCCTTTTCCCGCATTACCCGACGCTCCTCTTTGAGAAAATCCACCAGTTGCGGATAATTCCGTATGGGAATTTTATCAATTAAATCCTGCAAGTCTTCCCAGGCGGCGTCCACTGCCTCATCCCACTGCTCCTTCTCAAACAGCGAGGGAATATATGCCCTCAGGTGGTCCAAGTCTAAAAGGAAATATTCCACTTTCCCATCCTGCCGAAGTGAATTTACCCCGGAAGGGGAACGGGGACTGTAAGGCGCAAAAATTCTTACCCGGTCAAATGGCTCGGGCGGAATATCCAGAAAGTTATAGAATTCCCGATACCATTTCGCCAGTTGCGTATCCTGCCACAGGTCAGGATTTGCCTTGTCAAAATACAGCAGGTCCTTTCCTTTCACATTGAAAATTGCGATACCAATTCTCCTTCGCTCATTCTCCGGCTTTTTCAAGAAATAGACCTGCAGGGATTTGAGGAAAAATTCCACCAAGGAGGTTTTGGTTGCCAGACCTGAGATACCGGCGATGTTGAAATGCGCCCCCTCCGGACCGAGCACAAAGTCTTCATCCAGGGTCACCGGGGTCAAACTTCCATCGCCGTTTCTCAGTACTCCGATTGGAATCCCCTTATTTTTTGACAGGTATTCTTCCATTCCGAAGGCGAATTGAATCCCTTCACGGGAGGCAAAGTAGACAATTCCGGAGCCAACAGGTCGGGCTCTTCGGTCGGTTGAAGTTATCACTTCCGCCTTCACCACAGTCACCTGAGGAACCTGGTCTACCGCCAATCGCCCGGTTTGATGGTATTGCAGATAATCCTGCAAAAAGGATTCAATTTCCATCATCGCTTCCATCTGAGTGACTACACCAAAAGCCAGTTCGCCATCCGGACGCAAGACCGCTACGATATTTCCCAATTCCAGCGTTGTCACTTCCTTTTTCAGCCAGAAATAAAAATAGGTGGAGGTATTCGGATGCTTCTCCGTTGCCGCTATTTTTCCCACAGGACCAAATTTCAGATTGAAATACTTCAGATATTTTTCTTCCCGGACGACATATGGCAATGTCGCAACAAGTTCCATTTTATCTCATCTCCCTCCTAATTTCAATTTATATTATACAATATCCTGATTCGGAAAAAATAATGGCTGAAGGTTCCCGGATTTCAGTTACCTTTCTTTCACCTTATGGAATATTCCCAAATGATATAGAATAATATTGGCTGGAATTGAGGTGTGGCGCTTCAAAATTGGAGGTGAAGTAAAGTGGTCAGAAAGGTCGTTGTGTTCATTATTTTTTTAATTTTCTTCTGGAATATAGCCAACTCCGAAGAGGATTTCGTGACTTTGCAGACAGGACCGGAGGATGTACGAATAGAGGATGCGTGGGTGGGAGTAGATTGGGGTATCACCCCGCCTTCCGGACCTCCGCCTCATCACTATTACCGAAGCCCGGAAGAAGATGCCCGTCTGAAAAGCCTGGAATTGCCAGTTTCCGGTTTCACAGGTGAGGTGGTGAATCTGGAGAAACTTTTTCCTCCTACCCCAAGGCTTCCCCTCATTCTTGCTCCTCCGATAGAAACGGGTTTTGCTGGTCCTCATTTTGGAGAAATTGGGGCGACATGGGCAATACCACCGGATCCTCATCTTGCGGTAGGTCCCAGCGATGTCGGGGTGGTCGTCAATGTTGCCCTTGCCTTTTATACCCAATCAGGAAGCCGGCAATTGTATACCAGTCTGAATTCTTGGTTCGGCTCCCTTGCCTCCGGATTATATACTTTTGACCCGAGGATTGTTTTTGACCCTTATGCCAACCGTTGGGTGGTGATGTATGCCGGAGCCAACTCTTCAGCAAGGAGGGCATACTGGCTGATTGCATTTTCAGAGTCTTCCAACCCGCTGGGCACCTGGTGCAAATACCGCATTGCTTCTCAAGATACCAACCGGTGGATAGATTTTCCCCTTATGGGTGTGGATGCTCAGGCGGTGTATCTGACGGGAAATATGTTTGACTGGTGGGGAACCAGCGTCCGGAGTGACCTTGTGGTCATCCCCAAAAATCAAATGGAACCCAACTGCCCCGCATCATTGACCTATTTTTACCGCGCCGACCTGCGGGTCGCAGGAAATTATATTGCCTCTTCCGTTCATCCCGCAATTCATTACGGACCCACATCTGCAGGCTATATCATTTCGGAAAATTGTTGTTTCAGCCCGTATAACTTTTTGAGCGTCTGGAAGGTTGAAAATGCAGATACATCACCCACTATCACACGCATAGACCTGCCGACCTTTTCCTATTACTGGCCACCCGATGCCCCACAACAGGGAGGTTCTGACAGGATTTCCACCAACGATTCTCGCATTTCCGCCACACCGATATGGCGCAATGGATTTCTCTATGCCACCCATCCATTGAACTATAACTGGGGAACGGGAAATCGCTCTGCCATCGTTTATTATCAGATTGATACGACCACCTGGGACATAGTGGATAACCGGATTTTAGGCGATGCGGACCACTGGTATTATTATCCCGCCCTGACGGTAGATGAGAACGAAAATCTGGGGCTGGGTTTTGGTCGCTCCTCATTCACCGAATATGCCAGCGCCTGGTATACATTCAAACTTTCCACAGATAGCACATTCCAGTCTCCATCCACTTTGCGTTCAGGCGCAGGGTATTACAATCCCACAGGCTCTTCTTCCGAGCGATGGGGAGATTATTACGGTGCTGCTGTCGACCCGCTTTCCCGTATCTGGTTCATTGGAGAATATGTTCGCTCTCCCAATGTCTGGGGAACATGGGTGGGAATGCTCACTTCTGCAACGCCTGATATCACCGTGAGCCCGACCTCGGTGGATTTCGGCTCAGTGGTCATCGGGCAATCCGCTTTTGCTCTTGCTACCGTTCGCAATGAGGGTAATGGCGCGCTGAACATCAATTCCGTCTCCGTTTCCGGAGCAGAGTTCTTTCTGGATTCCGATGCCTGCTCGGGACGGAGCATTCCTCCCGCTGGCTTCTGCCAGATTCGCCTGAGATTTTCTCCGGTGTCCACAGGAGTAAAAAACGGCATTTTGAGTATTTCCTCTAACGACCCGGATGAATCTCTCGCAAATATCCCGCTGTCCGGCACAGGCATTACTTCTGCCAGTATTGAGGCAAATCCGAATCCCGTGGATTTCGGGCTGATTCTGGCGGGAACTTCTGCCACCCAGAACCTCACAGTCTCCAATTCCGGAGAAACTTCATTGGACATTTATGATGTGCAACTGGACGGAGAAGGATTCTCCATTTTCGACGACCAGTGTAGCGGAGCAAATCTGCCTCCAAATGGCTCCTGCAATATCCAGGTTCAGTTCAGTCCTCCTGCCCCGGGAGCTTATAACGGGGAAATACAAATTTTTTCTTCTGACGCGAACCGAAATCCACTGGTCACAGCACTGATCGGCTCGGCGGGATTACCAGAAATCACTGCAGAACCCGGTTCGCTGGATTTCGGCGTGCTCCGAATGGGAAATAATTCCGAGCGCTCAATACGGGTGAGAAACGATGGCTCCTTCCCTCTTTCCATTGGCGGAATTACTTTATCCAATGAAGCGTTTTCTCTGGTCAGCGATTCCTGCTCGGCTCAAACCCTTTCTCCGGGCGAATTTTGTTGGCTCCGAATCCGTTTCTCCCCACCTGCGGTGGATTTTTATTCCGGATTGCTATCTATACCATCGGATGACCAGGATGAAAACCCTCTGCTGATTTCGCTTTCAGGGGAAGGCGGATTGCCGGATATTCTTGCCGACCCGATTCCCCTGAATTTCGGTGTGGTTCGCGTAGGTGAGCCTTCACTGGACCGACAGGTGCAGGTGCGCAACGAAGGTAATTTACCCCTGCTGATTTTTGATGCTACCTTAAATGGAGAAGGATTTGAGCTGGTTTCCGAAGGATGCCAACGCCCTCTAAGACCGCTTGCCTGGCAGGTTCGACCACAGGATTTCTGCGTGTTCGTCTTGCGCTTTCATCCTGACCGCCTCGGTCCCTTCTCCGGCTCTTTGACTTTATCCAACGACGACCCGGATGAAAATCCCACCATCGTACCGCTCCAGGGAGTGGGCGGATTACCCGACATCCTGATTGCCAATACCGAAGTAGACTTCGGAATCGTTGGTGTGAATGAAAGTGCAGAACGAACGGTGGAAGTGATGAATGAAGGCAATATGGAACTCATCATTACCGGGATTTCCCCTCCTGCAGGGGCTTTCTCGCTGATTTCAGAAAATTGCACGGTTGAACCCATCGCTCCTTCTGCCTCCTGCTCCATAAATATCAATTTCTCCCCTGCGCAGGAAGGAAATTTCCAGAGCGGAATGGTGATTTCTTCCGATGACCCGGATGAGGCGATTGGAAATGTCCGACTGCTCGGTATGGGTGCTTATCCTGCTATTTCCATCCAGCCAACTATGCTGGACTTTGGCAGTGTCCGTCTGGCTCAATCTGCTTCCAACTCGGTCATCATTTCAAATACTGCTACCGCTTCTCTGCGCATCACGAATGCCTGGATTGAAGGAACGGAAACGGGATTTGACATCCTTCAAGATGCCTGTAGTGGGAATGCGCTCAGCAAGGATGCTTCCTGCGAGATTATTGTCCAGTTTATCCCCACGGAAGAGCGCGCATATTCTGCCCGGTTGTGGGTATCTTCTAATGACCAACAAAGCCCACATTTGCTCTCTCTCTCTGGCAGAGGCGTTGAAGCAAGAATAGAAGTGCTTCCCGAACAAATAGATTTTGGCAAATTGCGGCTGGGGCAATCGGCCGAACGCAGTATCTTGATTCGCAGTATCGGCTCGGACGCTCTGCAAGTTGGGAATATTCAGGTCTCGGATTCGGGTTTCACCTTAACTGTAGATGAATGCAGTGGCAGAATTTTGCTTCCGAACGAATTCTGCCAGGTGATGGTTCAATTCTCCCCCACCGAGGTGCAAATGTATTCCGGTGAAGTGCAGGTGCCTTCTGATGCTACCGCAGAACCAATTGTGGTGAACCTTTCCGGGCAAGGAGGAGCCAGCGAATTTTTGATAACTCCCTCAGACCGGTTGATTTTCCCTCAGCGAATTGTAGGCACTTCGGAAGAACAAATAGTGCAAGGACGCGTGGAAGGCGATTTCCCGCTTTTTGTAGAACAGGTGGAGGTAACCGGCTCTGGCTTCATTCTCACTTCGGATAAGTGCTCCGGCTTCTCCATCCCACCGAATGGCACCTGTTCCATACGCATCCGCTTCACCCCTGCTTCCGTGGGCGCTCATTCCGGTCAACTGCGCTTTCAGATTCAAGGCGAGACATCACCCATCATTCTTCCGCTGGAAGGCGAAGGCATCGCGGGTGGTCTCTCATTCATCAAACTGGAAGTTACCCCGCCTGCACAACCGCTGAAAAAAGGCGCCATGAATATTTCCGCTCTTGCATTTGCTCTCCGTGCAGGAAGTGCAGAAAATGTCCTGATTTCCAGCATCACCCTTTCTGCCGGGGGAAGTGGCAATGACGCTTCCCACATAACTGATGTGAAATTCTGGCGGGATGTGAACAAAGATTTGGTCTGGGATTCCGGGGATGTATTTCTTGGGAATGGAAAGTTTCCGGGTGATAACGGCACTCTGCAAACTAACCTGAATAAGCAAATACCCGGTGGCACGGAAGAAGTCTGGCTGGTTACCCTTGATTTCTCCAACCAGATTTCCCCTTCTTTAGCGCTGGCTGGATTGGGAACCACATCGTCGCATTCGGCTTTTCCCGGCATCTTGCTTCCCTTCTTTGCGCTTTTTGCATTCTTATGGCGTTGGGGCAGAAAAATGCCTTATCTTTTCCTGCTGGTGCTTTTCGGAATGATGCTGATTACCCTTCCTGCCTGCGGCGGTGGAGGTCAACCTCCTCCCATCATTCCGACCACCTACACATACCGCCTGCAAATTCCCGCCCCGGAAGATATACAAGCCAGCGGAGCTGTGTCTCAGTTGAGCCTGCCTGTCCAGGTCATATCAGGAACCTTCCCGTACACCGGCCCGGAAATCCTGCTCTCCGTCCCCTGATACTCATTTGACACCAAAGAGATACAGTCTCAGCGATTCTCACTTCCCTGCGTAAGATAAGACAAAAATCTGCTCGCAAAGGACGCAAAGAGAAATTTACCGTGATGATATTTCCCTGGCGACCCTTGCAGACCTTGCGTGAGATAAGACAAAGCCCTGAAGGGTGATCCGGGAATCCAGCATCACCTCTGCCAGTGATTTGATGCACACCTGCCTGCCTTCCGTATTCTCATCAGGAGAACATTCCGGGTCGTGAGAGCAAGGCTCATCGCTCCATTTCGGACTGCCCCAGAACGGTAGTTCTTCTGGCGGGTTCCCCGATGTCACATCATATTCGGGTTCATCTATCATATAAGTGGCGTTCACCACACCCCAGTCGCACACATGATTCCAATCTTCCGGCGTCCCCCGCCTTGTGGCAATCAACCGGTAAAAGTCTCTTCTCATCATCCGAGTTTATTCTACTCCTTTCGGGGTGAGAGAGTGGCGAATGATATGTGAGGTGAATTTCTTACCTGAAGAGCGCGGTGATGTCATAGAGTTCAATTCTATCTCTTTTTGGCTTGCCGTTTGCCCCCCACTACTGGTCACTGGCTATCGGTCGGCTTTGCACTCTTTGTATTTGGGGATGGGCTGGTTGCCCGGCTCGGCTTTCACTATCTTCCCGCCTTTGTATTCCTTCTTGCACCAGTAGTTCTTCATCCCGTAGTCTATGAACTTCTCTTTTGCATACTTCAGGATTTCTCTCACCGCAGAGAGGGCTTTCTTCTCCTCCTCATTCTTCGGCTCGGGGAAATCAGTCTTGAATGTGGCACCATAGATGATATTGTCCATCACCCGGGGATAGATTCTATTGGGTGCTTCCTCCTTGCTGTAGAAATCAATCATCAGAAGGAGATATTCCTTCCCCTTCTGGTAGAGGTCAGACTTTGAGTCAATCCAGCCCTTCTCGCAGATGGAGCAGGGGAGAAGGAAGGAGAAAAAGTCAACATTTTGCGTGAGAAGCAGGAATTTATTTATTCCCTCGCCATCCTCTTGGACATCCGCTTTCGCATAGACTGGGTAGACGGCGTCTTTTTTCCCGGCGAGCCTTTCAAAGAAATA